>Ga0315281_10001079_pt1 | contig 39925 bp, 32 predicted proteins | sample YL17G07_0_MG_FD_204540 | JGI IMG/M metagenome (GOLD analysis project Ga0315281, IMG submission 204540) | Sediment microbial communities from Yellowstone Lake, YNP, Wyoming, USA - YL17G07_0 | ecosystem: Environmental > Aquatic > Freshwater > Lake > Sediment | place: USA: Wyoming | collected...
TGCGCGTAGGCGGCCTCGAACCCGACGATCCCGAAGACCTGGCCGAGCTCGAACCCGGCCCGCTCGGTCTCGTCTTCGAACTTCTTGAGGAGGCCCGCGTTGGAACAGACGACGGCGGCCGTTGAAAGGCCGGGGATATTGAAGGTCTTGCTCGGGGCGATGCAGGTGACCGTCCGGTCCGCCAACTCGGGGGACAGCGCGGCGAGGACGTGATGGCGATGGCCGCGATAGACGAGGTCGGCGTGGATCTCGTCCGAGATGACGAGGAGGTCCCGGGTAACGGCGATGCGGCCAAGCGCTTCGAGCTCCTCGCGCGTCCAGACGCGTCCGACCGGATTGTGGGGGCTGCAGAGGATGAGCATTTGGCCGGGGGCGTCAATTTTCCGCTCCAGGTCCTCGAGGTCCATTGTGTAGCGGCGGCCATCGAAATGGAGCGGGTTTCGCACGACGCGCCGGCCGTTGTTCTCGACGGCGTTTGTGAACGGGAAATACACGGGCGTCTGGATGATCACCCCGTCGCCCGGCTTGGTGAAGGCGCGGACGCAGTAGTTGAGGGCCGGGACTATGCCCGGCGTCTTGGCCAGCCATTCCTTCCGGACTTCCCAGCCGTGCCGGCGCTTGAGCCAGTCGATCGCCGCCTGCCAGAAGGACGGGGGAACGAGCGGATAGCCATAGATTCCATGGGCGGCCCGGCGGCTGATCGCCTCGACGACCGCAGGCGGAGCTTCGAAGTCCATGTCCGCGACCCACATCGGGATGGCGTCCTCGACCTTGAGGACCTTGCGGGGATAGACCCACTTCAGCGATTCCGTGCCGTTCCGGTCGATGATCTTATCGAAGTCGTATTTATTTGGGGACACAATACTAATTTCCGATTTTTTCATAATGATCTTCCGCCAATTCCAATCTCAGTTTAATATCTACACTCTCCGAATTCCCCCGCAAGACGGCCATCCGTTCCAGGAGAATTTCGGTAATTAGTTGTGTGTCACCGAATTAATTCGGAAATTAGTATTGTGTCCCCAATTTAGATGAGGAATTTTCCGTTCTTTGCGATGTATCGGCCTTTCGCCTTGATCGTGACCTTGTCCACCAGGGCGTCGAAGTGGTACTTGCTCTTGTTCTTGCCGATGCCGTAGGAGTCGCCGATCGCGAAGTGGACCGTCCCGAAAGCCTTCTCGGCCTCGAGCATATTCGGGCAGATCTTGGCGCCCTTATTCGTGCCGATCCCGAACTCGCCGATGATCCTCGCGGTTGGGTCCGAGCCGACCGTCTTGATGACCTCGGCGATGCCCTTGCCCTTGAAGCCCACCAGCTTCCCGCGCTTGAACGTCATCTCGCCGTGGCCGAGCTTGTCGTCGATGAGGCTGATGACGATCTTCCCGGTGAAGGTCTCTTCCACCGGGGCCGTGTAGCACTCGCCGGCCGGGAGATTGCCGTGCATGTGCTTCTTGCTGATGTCGCCGTTGTCGTTGTCCCAGGCGCGGCCCTTGACGCTGAACGCGATGTGGGTGCCCGCCGGGTTTTCGACGACGACGTCGTCGGCGTCCTTCATGGCCCGCATGACCTTTTTCGTGAACTTGTCCATCTCCGAGAAATCGATGTTGACGAGCCGCTCCATCATGTCCCGGGTCAGTCCGGGCATCATGCAGATCCGGCCGTACTTGCCGCCCGCCGAGACCATGAAGCCGCGGAAGGGCTTTTCCGCAAAACGTCCCTCGAGCATGTAGACCGTGACCGCGGCCGTGCGAATGAGCTCTTTGAACTGCCGTGTCGGAGCGGTGATGGGCCGCAGCGTCTCGGTCATGAGGTAGGTCGTCGTCTCGGCCCCGGCCTCCTTGGCGTAATAGGCGAGGGCCTCGGCGATCTCCATCTTCTGTTTGTCCGTGACCAGGAGGAACTTCTCCCCGGGTTTGAGCCTGAGGGCCTGATTGATAGCCCGGTCGGCCGCCGAATAGAGCTTATTGCGTTTCATGGTTAATCTCCGTTTTCCTTATCTTATTTTGTCCGCCGCGCGTCCCAGTAGACGAAACTGCAGAGCAGGAGGAACGCGACGAGGCTGATGATCTGCCCGTAGCCCGTGAACCAGGCCGCCGGGGTGCCGTCCACCCAGCGCCCGTTCTCGAGGACCATCGAGATCCCCAGGCTGACGTAATGATCGAGGTTGGTGAGCTTCAAGACGGCCAGGACGATGCCCATGAGGGCGCCTCCCGCGATGAATCCGGAGGAGATGAGCGTCCCGCGGTTGTTTCGCCGCTCGGCCAATTCCTTGTCCTTGGTCGATTTCTTCACCAGGTGGGAGATGAAGCCGCCGACGAGGAGCGGGGTGGTCAACGGCAGGGGCAGGTACATGCCCAGGGCGAAGGCCAGCGGCGGCACCTTGGCCAGCTCGGCGACGATCGCGACCGAGGCGCCGATCGCGTAAAGGAGCCAGGTCACGGGCTCGCGCGACATCATGGACTTTATGACGGTCGCCATCAGGTTCGCCTGGGGGGCGGCCAGCGTCCCGCTCTGGAACGAGAAAGCCTTGTCCAGGATGTAGATGGCGATGCCCACGGTCAGCGCCGAAATGAGGACGCCCGTGAACTTGAACCGCTCCTGATTGCGGGGCGTCGCCCCCAGCCAGTAGCCGATCTTGAGGTCGGTGACGAAGCTCCCTGAGATCGACAGGGCCGTGCAGACGACGGCGCCTATGAGCAAGGCGACGGCCATCCCCTGCTCCCCCGACAATCCCGCCCCGAGGAGGACGACGCTCGAGAGGATGATCGTGATCAGCGTCATGCCCGATACCGGGTTCGTTCCGACGATGGCGATGGCGTAGGCGGCGACCGTCGTGAACAGGAACGAAAGCAGGATGCAGATGAGGACGCCGATGATAGCCAGCTTGACGTTCGATATCCAGAGGAAGTAGAGAAAAAGCCCGGCGGCCGTGGCCAGCAGTCCCAGGATGATCGTCTTCATCTTGAGGTCGCGGTTCGTCCGGAGCTCCTCGGCCGCGCCCGCCTTCTTCCCCTTGAAAATCTCCCGGAAGCCGAGGGAGAACGACTTGACCATGACCGGCATGGACTTGATGATGCCCAGGACGCCGGCCATGAAGATGGCGCCGATGCCGATGTTCCGGACGTAGGTGCTGAAGATCTGGGTCTCGCTCATCCCGAGAATCGGGACCTTTCCGGGATAGAGGGCGCCGGGGATGTGCTGACCCAGGAACCAGATGGCCGGAATGAAGGCGAAATGCGAAAGCAGCCCGCCGGCCACGATGACCGCGTTGTAGCGGAGCCCGATGACGTACCCCAGCCCGAGAAAGGCCGAGAGGGCGTCGAGCTTGAGGACCATCTTGGTCTTGACGGCCAGGTTGTCCATGAAGCCCAGGAAGCGGAAGTTGATGAGCTCGTCCCAGGCCCGGACGCCGATGGTCAGGAACTCGTAGACGCCGCTCACGGCGACGCCCACGATCAGGGCCCAGGCCTGCTTGCCGCCGGATTCCCCGGACACCAGGATTTCCGTAGTGGCCGTGGCCTCCGGGAAGGGCAGCTTGCCGTGCTGTTCCTGGCAGAAATAGCGGCGCAGAGGAATCAAGAACAGGATCCCCAGGCAGCCGCCGAGGAACGTCGACAGAAAAATCTTGACGATGTCGGTGGGCAGGCCCAGGATGTAAAGCGCCGGGATGGTGAAGATGGCACCCGCCACCAAGGCCCCCGATGCGGCGCCGATCGACTGGAGGATGACGTTCTCGAGGATCGTACTCTTGCGCTTGTACACGTAGCCGATCCCGACGGCCAGGATGGCCACGGGGATAGCCGCTTCGGGGACGGTGCCGACCTTGAGGCCCAGGTAGGCGATCGAGAAGGTGAAAAACAGGGACATGAACAGGCCCCAGAGGACCGAGCGGAGCGTGACTTCCGGAAGGACCGCGTCGGCGGGCACGAACGGCTTGTAGACCTGGCCGGGCGCGAGTTCCTGGTAGGCCTCGGGGGGCAGGGATGTCTTGGACGTCTCCATCTCGCTCTCCTTTCAAATAAGAATTGTCGTATTTGAAACGCAGGCGATGAGACTTATTGCTCTCCCGTGTATTTCGGAAGGAGGTCGTTGTTCAGCTTGACGAAGAGGTCGTAGTTGACGCGGACCTTCCTCTCCTCCCGGGCCTGGACCATGTAGGACTGGAGGAACTTGTTTCTCTTCTGTTCGAGGAGGCCGTCCCGTTCCGTGGCCTTGACCTTCTCGAAATCGGCCTTGGTCACTTCCTTGCGCTCGAGGACACGGAAGATCGCGTAGCCGTTTTCGACCGGGACGGGGTCGCTCACCTGTTTGAGGGGGAGCGAGAAGACCAGGGCGTCGATCTCCGTGTTTTCCCCGACGAGGCTCAGATACTGCTCCCGCTTGTGGGTCTCCACGGTCTTATACTCGAGCTTGAGCTTGCCGGCCTCGGCGTTCCAGTCGTCCTTGAGCTTCCCCTTGAGCTCCCGAAGCTTTTCCAGGGACTTGTCTTTCTTCAGCCCGTCGAGGATGTCCTTCTCGACCTGGTCCGTGGCCTCCTCGAGCTTGGCGGGCCGCTCGGGCTCGACCTTCTGGAGCTGGGTCAGTCCCGCGCCGGTATACGTGTAAACCGGGGCCGAGATCTCCTTATCCTTGAGCCCGAAGAGCGATTCGCTGAGGGACCCCGCGGCGTCGAAATCGCCGAGGGCTTCCCCCCGTTTCAGGGCGCCCGTCGAGGAAACCTTGAGGCCCTCCTTCTGGGCGGCCAGGTCGAGGCTCTTTTCCTTCAGGGCAAGCTTCCCGATTTTGGTGATCCGTTCGGTGACCAGGGCCCGGGCCTTCTGGTCCTCGAGAATACCCTTGATCGTGGCGCTCACTTCGGCCAGGGCCTTGGTGACGGCCGGCGTCTTTTCGGTCGCCTTCAGGATGGCCGCGCCCGTGTCGGTTTCGACGATTTCCGAGATTTTCCCGAGGTCGAGCTTCCCGGCGGCTTCCGTCTCTTTGGCCGAGAGAGAGCGCCAGTCGGTAAGGCCCCAATCGCCTCCGGTCTTGGCCTTGTCGTCCTTGGAATAGGTCTTGGCCAGTTCGGCGAAATCGGCCCCGCCCTGGGCCTTCTTGAGGACGTCCCGGGCCTGGGCCAGGACGGCGTCCTTGTCCTTGGCCGTGAAGGGGAGCCAGACCCGGCTGACCCGGAGCTTTTCGGGCTCCTGGAACTGGCCGACGTTGTCCTTGTAGTACTTCTGGATATCGGCGTCCCCCATCTTGACGGCCTTCTTCACGTCGTCGGTCTTCAGGAAGATGTAGTCGCCGGACCTTTTTTCCGGGACACGGTAGGCCGCGGGGTTCTTTTCGAACCTCTCCCGGATCTGGGCCTCCGTGGGCTTGTCCTTGACCTCGGCCTTGGACGCTTCCGAAACCAGGTATTCGATCTTGGCCGAGTCATTCTGCTTCCGGTAGGACTCCCAGACCTCCTCGTCGGAGACGATGATCCCGGCCGTGAGGTAGCGAACGACCTTGTTGAGGAGGACATCATTCGTCAGCCCCTCTTCGAAGTCCTTCAGGGGGATATGGTTATAGTCGAGGATCCTCTTGTAAATATCGAAGCCGACGAACTGACCGTCCTTCTGGAACACGGGGTAGGAGACGATCCGGTCGCGGACCTCGGCGCCCGTGGCCCGGAAACCCTTGTCCCGGGCGATCTGCAGGAGAAGCCGCTGCTGAATGAGCTGCTCCAGGGTCTGCTGGGGGATGTTGAGCTGTTGGATGAGGTTCTGATTCAGCCCGCTGAACTGTTTCTTCATGGCGTCGAGGCGCTGGCGGAGGCTCTGTTGATACTCGTCGGAGGAGATCTTCTCGCGGCCGACATACGCCAGCGCGTTCGTCTGGCCCTTTCCTCCGAGCTGTCCGGCGCCGCCCCAGATGAAGAAGATGGAGATGACGAACGTGGCGACGATAACCCACAACAGCCACTTCAGCGATTTCACGTTTTTTCTCATGGTCTTTAGCATGGATGCACCTCAGAATCGGTTGCGGACAGCCTCGTTCACCGGCCCGCCCGCTCTCTCCGCTTGGTTTCTTTTTCGAATAGAGGACGCAGTCGCTCGTACGTCGTGTCCAGGTCTTCGATGAAGACCCGGGTCCCGCCCACGAGGGGCATGAAATTCGAATCCCCGTTCCAGCGGGGGATGACATGCAGATGATAGTGGCCGGCGACGCCGGCCCCCGCGCTGTGACCCAGGTTCATCCCCGTGTTGAAGCCGTGAGGGTGGTAGGCGGCGCGCAGGACTCGCAGCGCGAGCCGGAGGAGCTCGGTCAGCTCGGCGGCCTCCTCCGGCCGGGCCCTTTCGAAATCGCCCAGGTGGCGGCAGGGGGCGATCATGAGGTGGCCCGGCGTGTAGGGAAAGCGATTGAGCATGATGAAGTTGCGGCGGCCCCGGAGGAGGATGGCGGCCTTGCGGTCGTCGCGTCCCTTGAGGGCGTCACAAAAAATACAGTTCTTCATGGTCAGGGCTTTCCGGACGTATCCCGCTCGCCAGGGCGCGGTGATATAGCGCATTATTTATTGATCAGCTCCTTGAGAAGCTTGCTCGGCTTGAAGTAGAGGACTTTTTTCGGGGGGACCTTCACCGGCTCGCCGGTTCGGGGGTTGCGCCCGGAGCGGGACGTCCGTTTGCGGAAGCGGAAGCTCCCGAAGCCGCGGATCTCGATCTCCTCTCCCTTGAGGATGGCCTCGCGGATCGTCTCGAAGAAGAGGTTGACGCCTTCTTCGGCCTCCTGCTTGGGGATGCTCAGTTCCTGGGAAATCTTGTTGATCAGGTCAGCTTTTATCATGAGAGTCCTCCTTTTTGGTTCCTCGTTTAAGAGCCTTGAGGTTTTTCAGTTGATCCTTCATGATGTCGCCCAGCGTCATCCGGTCATCCTGGGAGTCCATGTACTTCTGGAACTCCTGTTTCTGGATGTCGAATTGGGCCTGCTTGAAACTGAGAGAGATCTTCCGGGCCTTGGGGGTGAGGCGGATGATCTTGGCGTTGCGCTCCTCGCCGACCGCGAAGCTGTCGGACGGCTTCTCGATCTTCTTTTCGTCGAGCTCGGAGGTGAAGACGACGCCCTCGATCCCGGGGACGATCTCGACGAAGACGCCGAAGTCCGTGATCCGGACGATCTTGACCTTGACGATGTCCCCGACCTGCTGCCGGCTGAAGAAATCCTCCCAGATATCCCCCTCGAGCTGCTTGATCCCGAGGGAAATCTTCTGCCGGTCGACGTCGATGTTGAGGACGATGGCCTCGACCTCCTGCCCGGCCTGGAGCTTCTCGGAGGGGTGCTTGATTTTCTCCCAGCTGATGTCGGAGATGTGGACGAGCCCCTCGATCCCCTTCTCGACCTCCACGAAGGCGCCGAAGTCCGTCAGGCTCGTCACGACGCCCTTGACCCGGGCGCCGATCCCGTGCTTCTGCTTGAAGACCTCGAGGGGGTGGGGCGAGGCCTGCTTGAGGCCCAGGGAGATGCGCTTGGTCGTCGGGTTGACCTCGAGGACCGTGACGATGACCTCCTGGCCGGGGGCGAGGACCTTCTTGGGATGGACGAGCTTGCGCGACCAGGTCAGGTCCGAGATGTGGATGAGCCCTTCGACGCCCTTTTCGAGCTCGACGAAGGCCCCGAAGTCCGTGAGGCTCGAGACCTTGCCCGGGATCTTCTGCCCGGCCTGGTATTTCTCGGCGATGTTCGCCCAGGGGTCGGGGGTCAGCTGCTTGAGCCCGAGGGAGATCTTCTCGTCCTTTTCGCTGAAATCGAGGACGATGACCTCGACCTCCTGGCCCACGGTCAGGAGGTCGGAGGGGTGGCCGATCTTGCCCCAGGATATGTCCGAAACGTGGAGAAGGCCCTCGATGCCGCCCAAATCGACGAAGGCCCCGAAGCTGGTCAGGGTCCTGACTTGCCCGGTGATCTTCTGCCCCTTGGCGATATGGCTGAACACCCGCCGTTTCTTCTTCTCCCGCTCGTCCTGGAGGAGGAGCTTGCGGGAGAGAACGGCGTTTTCGCTCCGACGGTCGAATTTCATGACCTTGAATTTGAAGTTCTGCCCGATCAGAGAGGCCGGGTCCTTGACGGGCTTGATGTCGACGTGGGATTCGGGGAGGAAGGCCAGGATGCCGACGTTGACGTTGAAGCCGCCCCGCGTTTTCTCGACGATCGTGCCGGTGATCCAGGTGTTATGGGTGTAGGCCTTTTCGAGAAGGTCGACGGCCCGGACCGCGTCCGCCCGCTTCTTGGACAGGAGGAGGTAGCCGTCCTTGGCTTCCGTCTCCTCGAGCATGGCCTCGATCTCGATTCCGGGCCGGAGCTCGGCCAGGGCCTTGGGGTCCGTGAACTCCTCGATGGGGATGGCCCCCTCGGACTTGTGGCCGATGTCGAGGAGGATATGCGTGGGGGTCCGCTTGATCACCTTGCCCTTGATGATCGTCTCCATCGTGATTTCCTTGGTGCTGAACTGGTAGCGGTCCAGCAGGTTCTCGTAGTCTTCGGATGACATCTTGTCATCGCGGTCCGGCTGTTTGGTTGGATCCGTCATGGCACGTTTACTCCCTCACTGAATTCTGCTTGAAGCTCCGCTCGATGGCGTCGACCGCCTCCTGAACGGCCTCGGGGGGGGTCGAGGCCCCTCCGGATATCCCGATCGTCTCCGCCTCCCGGAGCATGGCCGGGGTGATCTGCCGGGCGTTTTCGACGAAATAGGTCCGCGGCAGGATGCGCTTGGAGATCTCGTAGAGCTTGGTCGTGTTGGAACTCCGCTTTCCGCCGACGATGAAGAGCGTATCGACCCGGCCGGCCAGCTCGACTGTGGCCCTTTGCCGCGTCCGGGTGGAATCGCAGATCGTGTTGTAGACGGTGAGCTCCTTGGTCTTCTCGACCAGGGCGGCGGCGACCGTCTCGAAGGCCTCGAGGTCGTGGGTGGACTGGGCCACGACGGCCCGCGCCTTGCGGGCCGGGAGCTCGCGCGCCTGGGCCTCGTCCTCGACGACGACCCCCCGGCCGCGGCTGAAGCCGAGCAGGCCCCGGGTCTCCGGGTGCTCGCGGTGGCCGACGATGACCACCTCCCGGCCTTTCCGGGCCAGAGCCTCGACGAGCCGCTGGATCTTCTTGACGATCGGACAGGTCGCGTCGACGACGTCGATCTTCCGGCCCCGGAGCCGCCGGTAAAGCTCAGGCGAGATCCCGTGGGTCCGGATGATGACGGTTCCCGTCCGGACGCCCTCCGGCGTTTCGACGGACCCGATGCCTTCGGCGGCGAGGTCGGCGACCAGCCGGGGGTTGTGGATGAGCTCGCCCAGGGTCAAGACCTCGCCGGACTTCGTCCGGCGCGTCCGGCGGGCCATGGCCAGCGCCCGCTTGACTCCATAACAGAGTCCGCTCTCTTCGGCGACGATGATTTCCATATCAATCCGATTCAAGAATAGTGACTTATCCTATATGAGATGCCCCGCCTTGTCAACTCTAAGTGTAGGCGGAACCGATACTTAGGGCTTATCCCTCGGACGATTTTTCCTCCTGGAGGATTTTCCCGATCTCTTCCTCCGAGGGCAGCTCGTCGAGGCTGTTGAGACCGAAATACTGGAGGAACCGTTCCGACGTCCGGTAGACGAGGGGGTTCCCCGGCGCCTTCTTCCGGCCGACGATCTTGATCAGCTTTTTGTCGAGGAGCGTCTTCAGCGTGTAGGTCGAGTCGACGCCCCGGATGGCTGAGATCTCGGCCTGGGTCACGGGCTGATGATAAGCGATCGACGAGAGCGATTCGAGAGCGGCCGACGAAAGCTTGTTCTTGCGTTCGATCTGGAGGAGCTTGCGGACCCAGCGGTCGTGGTCGGGATGGGTCGAAAGAATGTAGCCGCCTCCCGTGTGGACGATCTGGATCCCCCGGGCGGCCGCGGCGTAGCCCTGGATGAGCTCGTCGAGGGCGGCCTGGACCTCTTCGGCGGGCGTGCCTTCGAGGACGGCCGTCATCCGGTCGATCGTCAGCGGTTCCTGGGAGATGAAGATCAGGGATTCGAGGATGTCTTTCAGCGGACTACTCATGGTGACCTGCCCTGCGCGCGTCTTTACGGAGCCAGACCCGGATGGTCTGGAAGAGCTCGTCCTGGACGGCGACGGCCACCCGGGACTTGATGAGCTCGAGGAGACAGAAAAAGGACACCAGGGCCTCTTCGAGGGACTCCTGGGTCGCGAAATAGGCCAGAAAATCCAGGACCTGCCCGTCCCGAAGGAGGCCGAGGAGCTCCTTCATCTTTTCCTCGGTGGAGACGTCGCGGCCCTTGATGACGCGGGTGTCCGCCGCGGTCCGCCGCTTCATCATGAGGAAGAAGGATTCGGCCAAGTCGAAAAGAGAGACTTCCGTGAAATCGAGCTCGCTCTCCCCGGGCAGGGGCGGCAGGAAATTCCGTTTCCACTGCAGGAGCTGGTCCTCCTCCCTATCCCGGAGGATGGAGCAGGCCGCCTTGATTTTCTGGAACTCGAGGAGGCGGTTGATGAGGACCCGGCGCGGGTCCTCCTGCTCGGCCAGGTCCGTTTCCCGGGGAAGGAGCATCTGGGACTTGATGTAGATGAGGAGGGCGGCGATGAACAGGAACTCGGCCTCGCGGTCGAGGTTGATCTGCTCCTTGCGGTCGAGATAGCCAAGATAGTCGCGGGTGATCGCGGCGATGGGGATGTCGTGGATGTCGATTTTCTTCTTGCGGATGAGAAAGAGGAGGAGGTCGAGCGGGCCCTCGAAGATCTCGAGCCGGACCTGATAGCCGTCCGCGGCGTCGGACGCCGGAAGCGCGACTACGGCGTCGGCGCTTGGGAGGGGCTCGGGGACGTTTTCGGGCATGCTAGAAAAAGACGATGACCCTGATAAAGATGTCGATCGGTCGGAAGACGAGGTCCAGAAAGCCCAGCCAGACCAAGGCCAGGACGATGATGAAGCCATAGGGCCGGATGCGGTCGTATGCGGCGGCGGCCCGGTCGGAGAGAATGCCGGCCAGGATCCCGCTCCCGTCGAGAGGAGGAAGGGGAATCAGGTTGAAGACGGCCAGGAAAGTATTGATCTCGGCAAAGGAGAATAGGACCAGGACCAAGCCTTCGAGCGGGTAGAAGCCGCGGGGGAAGGGCTGCCCTATGCCGTGTAGGAAGTTCGTGATGCTGGGAGCGAGCGCCCTCAGGATCCAGAGGAGGATGATCGCCGACACGGCGGCGGTCAGGTTGGCGGCCGGCCCGGCCAGGGAAATCCAGAGGTTGTCTTGCCGCGGGCGCCTCAGGTTGTAGGGATTGACGGGGACGGGCTTGGCCCAGCCGAAGGCCGGGGCGTGCATCAGGACGAGGACGATGGGCAAAATGACCGTCCCGATGGGGTCGATGTGGGCGAGGGGATTCAGCGAAACGCGGCCCGCCGAATAAGCGGTCGGATCGCCCATCTTCAGGGCGATCCAGGCGTGCGAGGCCTCATGGATCGTGATCGCGAAAAGGAGCACGAAGAGACTGATGACGATGGATAGCACATTCATGATTATTCGGCCTGGTCGAAGGTATGTTATAGCATACCGGAGGGAATCCGTAAATACGTCCGCGGATTCCGCGCCTCCGGTCAGTTCGAAATCCGGAACGACGGGTCGCGATAGACTTCCTTGCCCTCGAAGTAGGTGGCCAGGACCTTGACCGCATGGATCTCCGACGCCGGGATCTTGAACAGGTTCCTGTCGAGGACGACGAGGTCCGCGATCTTTCCAGCGGCGATCGAGCCCCGGACGTTTTCCTCGTGGCTCAGATAGGCGCCGTTCGCCGTGTAGGCCGCGATCATCGTCGGGAGGTCGACCAGCTCCTCGGGGATCCAGGCCGGGCCCGGCGGATCGTCGGGGCCGCGCCGCGTCACGGCCACCTGGATGGCGTCGAGGGGGTTGGCGGACGACACGGACCAGTCGCTCCCTCCGGCGATGACCGCTCCCGTCCGGGCCACGCTCCCTATCGGGTAGAGCCAACGGGATCGTTCCGGGCCCAGGATGGGGACGGTGAGCTTCGTGATGTAGGTGTCGGCGTAGGCCCAGAGCGACTGGAAATTGGCGACCACGGCCAGGGCCTTGAACCTGGGAATGTCGGCGGGGTCGATGAGCTCGAGGTGGCAGATATGGTGGCGAAGGTCCTTCGCGCCGTTGGCCCGCTCCGCCGCCTCAAAGGCATCGAGGGTCATGCGGATGGCCCGGTCGCCGATCGCGTGGACGTGGATCTGGAAGCCGGCCGCGTCGAGGGCCGTGGCCAGCGTGTTGAACGCCGCCGGATCGAGAAGCGGCAGGCCGCGGTCGCCGGGCCGGTCGAGGTAGGGCTCGAGGAGGGCGGCCGTGTGCGATTCCATGACCCCGTCGACGAAGATCTTGGCCGTCGTGGACTTGAGATGGGCGCCGTGGTAAGCGTCACGCAGTTTCGCCAGGCGGGCCACATCCGACGTCCCCTTGTCTGTGTTCACGTAGAGCGAGGCCAGGACCCGGAGGGTCAGCTCCCCCGACCGGTCGAGCGCGGCGTAAGCGTCGAGGAGCTTTTCCCTGGCGCTGGCCTCGATGATCGACGTGATGCCGAGCCTGCGGGCCATCTCCAGCCCGGCCTTCAGTCCCTTAATATAGTCCTCCGCCGCGAGCTCCGGGATGTGCTTCCCGACCAGGCCCGCGGCGCTCTCCCTCAGGGTCCCCGTCGGTTCGCCGGTCTGCGGGTCCCGCTCGATCCGGCCGCCGGGCGGATCGGGTGTTTGCCTCGTGATGCCCGCGATCCTCAGCGCCCGCGTGTTGACCCAGGAGGAATGGCCGTCGGCCGCGCTCAGGCAGGCCGGCCTGTCGGGGACGAGCCTGTCCAGGTCTTCCTTGACCGGATTGCCCTGGGGGAAAACCGGCAGGTCCCAGCCGCCGCCCGTGATCCATGGCTTGTCCGGATTCCGGGCCGCGTATTCCCTGATCGCCGCGAAGACGCTCGCCTTGTCCGGCCGCCCGTTCAGGTTGCATGCGCCGAGCTCGATCCCGCCGGTGATGAGGTGAATATGGGAATCCTGGAAGCCGGGGAGGAGCATCCGGCCGCCGAGGTCGATCGTCGTCGTGAAGGCCCCCTTGAAACGGCCGGCGCCCTTCGCCGTTCCCGCGTAGAGAATCTTGCCGTCGGCGACCGCCACCGCCTCGGCCCATGGCTGGGCCGCGTCCACGGTGTAGACCGCGGCGTTCGTGAAGATCAGGCTGGCCGGCCGGACCGGTTCCTTGGACGCGCAGGAGAACGGCGCGAGGACTGCGGCGACGAGGAGAATGACCGGGAACCAAGCCCGCGACTTGGGGTTCGGGGCGACCGGATGGGCGGCGTTCTTCGGAGTTCGATTCACGCGTGGTCTCCTTTCGAATCTGCTTGCGAGCGGTAGAAGCGTTCCGGGACGATGCATGCGGGCATTATATAAATAAGGAATAGGAGGGGCAAGCGTGGTTTTCCGAAGGAGCAATTTTCCCTGCTAATTAGGAGGATGGGCCGCCCGATGCGCCTTAAGGGGCTGGGGGGAATGACCGGAACGTCATGCGCGGTTTAGCCTTCCGGGTCTGTGGCAGTTAGAGCAAAGACTCGTTTCAGATATTTACCAGAATTACGGCTTCGAGCTTCTCCGCCATAATTCTGCTGGTCGCTCGGAAGACTTCGCTCCCTGCCGGAGGTCAGCCCCTCAGCCCCGCAAGGCGTTGCACAAGAAAGGACGCCGCGGGACAGGATTTAATTGCCCGAATTCATATTACAGGAACGGGAGGTAGCGCTCGATCTCGTAATCGCTGACCTGCTTGTCGAACTCCCCGGAGACGCACTTGCTATATTCCTCGACTTCCTTTTTTTTGTTGGCGATGAGCTTCCCGAAGATGTGCTCGCCAAGAGTTTCACGGACCAGATCGCTCTTCTCCGTCAGCTTGACGGCTTCCTCGAGGTTTCTGGGCAGAACGCGGATGTCGAATTTCTTTTGGCGCGTCCCGCTCATGTGGTAGATATTCTCCTCGACCGGGTCGACGAGACTCTCTTTCCTGCGAATGCCGTCGAGGCCCGCGGCAAGCATGATGGCGAAAGCCAGGTAGATGTTGCAGGCCGGGTCGGCCGCGCGGAGCTCGATCCGGGTCGCGCGTTCCTTGCCCGGCTGGTATTCCGGGACGCGGATGTAGGCGGATCGGTTTTTCTGTCCCCAGGCGATATAGACGGGGGCTTCGTAGCCCTCGATAAGCCGCTTGTACGAATTGACCCATTGGCTGAGAACGGTCGAGATATCCCGGGCGTGGGTCATGACGCCGGCGATATAATGGCGGGCCATATCGGAAAGAAAATAGGGGCCCTTTTTATCGAAGAAAAGGTTCTTGCCTCCCTTCCAGAGCGACTGGTGGACGTGCATGCCGCTCCCGTTCTGGCCGTTGATGGGCTTGGGCATAAACGTCGCGTAGAGGCCGTGCATCCGGCAGACTTTTTTCACCATATAGCGGAAGATCATCCCCGTGTCGGCCATGTCCAATGCGTTGAGATAACGGAGGTCGATTTCATGCTGGCCGTGGGCGACCTCGTGGTGGTCGTACTCGGTCTCGACGCCCATCTTCTGGAGGAGGAGCTGGATCTCCTTGCGGATCTCGCCATACCGGCCGCTGAAGAAATACCCTCCGACATCCGTCGCGACGGGCTCCTCCGACGAGGGGAAGATGAAGAACTCGAGCTCCGGCCCGCATTTGAAATCCTCGATGCCCTGGACCTTGCGGGCCCGGGCCAGCGTTCGCTTGAGCACGCCACGGCTGTCGCCGACGTACGGCGTGCCGTCCGGGGTCAGGATGTCGCCGAACATGACCGCCTCGCGCCAGCGGACGCCCTCCTCGAAACCCTTGTATTCCCAGGGGAGGAGGCGGAAGGTCGTGGGGTCCGGCTTGATGATCAGGTCGCTTTCCTCGATCCGCACGAACCCGGCGACCGAGGAGCCGTCGAAGCCCTTGCCCTCCCCGAACGCCTTTTCCAGCTCGGAGCTGGGGAACGTGAAATCCATCGGGCGTCCCAGGATGTCGGGGAAGATGATGCGGATGAATTCGATCCCGCGGGCGGGGTTCAGGACGGCGGTCAGGACGTCTTTCTCGTCCCGCATGCCGAACGCCTTGGGGGAACTTTTCGCCGTTGGTGCCATGGTCAGGCCTCCTTGTCTCCTAAATCAATATGGCACGATATTTATACAAATTAAATTCATTTGTCAACAATTTATTTAAAAAAGTTGACAAGTGATTTAAATAGTGAAATATATAGTGATGATAGGAGAATCTCCATGATCGACGAACTGGACCGAAAAATCGTCTGGGCCCTGAACGGAAACGCCCGCAAGAGCTTCCGGGAGATCGCCAAGGAGGTCGGGACCTCGACCACGGCCGTCATCAACACGGTCAAGAAGCTGGAGACGGCCGGGGCCATCAAAGGGTACATCCCCGTCGTGGACCCCGAGCACTTCGGGATCAACCTGATCGCCATCATCGCCGTCCGCATCTCCAAGGGGAAGCTCCTGGAGACCCAGAAGAAGATCGCCCAGGATCCCCGGGTCACCGCCGTCTACGATGTCACCGGCGATTGGGATTCCTTCGTCATCGGCTATTTCAAGGACCGGGAGGACCTCAACCGGTTCATCAAGAAACTCCTCGGGTTGCCCTTCGTCGACCGCACCGTCACCCACATCGTTCTCAACGTCGTCAAGGAAGAGCGCCGCGTCTCCGTCTGACATTCTTGACAGATTCCCCGATTGTGCCATAATCGGCTTTCGAGAAGAATGAAGGAGAAGGCGATGGCGAAAACAGCCCATTTCCCGATCGGCCACCACTACATCGTCGAGGCCTCCGGCTGTGACCCGAAGGTTATCGGGAGCGTCGAAAAGGTCCAGCAGATCCTGGTGAAAGCGGCCGAAATCGCGGGGGCCCACGTCTGGTCGATCTCCTTCAGCAAGTTCCCGCCGCACGGGGTCAGCGGCGTCGTCGTCATCTCCGAATCCCACATCTCGACCCACACCTGGCCCGAGATGGGCTACGCCGCCCTGGACATCTATACCTGCGGAGTGAACGTCAAGCCCGACAAGGCCGTCGTCTACGCCGTGGAGGCCTTCAAGGCGGAGACCTCCCACATCACCGAAATCACCCGCGGGATCGACGAGGGGGACGAGGTCTTCTATCACAGTTTCATCACGTGGGAGGAGCATCTGCGGGCCGGGACCGCGGCGAAGGACAAGGCCAAAGACAAGAGCTAGGCCGGAGGGGGGACCATGATCGTCGAATTCAGTATCGTGCCCATCGGCAAGGGCGAGGAGCTGGCCGGGCTCGTGGCCAAAATCCTGGACATCGTCGACAAGTGCGGGTTGCCCTACCAGCTGACGTCCATGGGGACGATCGTCGAAGGGGAGTGGGACGACATCTTCACGCTCATCAGAGAATGCCACCGCAAGATGCGCCAGGAATCGAGCCGGGTTTACACCCACATCACCGTCGACGACCGGGAACGGGCCGGGGGCAGGCTCAGGGGAAAGGTCGAGGACGTGGAAAAGACGCTCGGCCGGCGGCTCAAGACCTGACTCGCCTGTAAAACTCCTTTACAATCTGTAAATAACGGGCTCCTTTCTTCCCCCGAAATTCACATCTCCATTTTTTTGGGCAGGGACAGGCGACCCGCGTCTTGGCACAAAAGGTGCTTTACAGGTTAGCAGCAGGTGCAGCCCCCATGCAAAACTCGGCTCCTTCCTCTGCTATAATGGTTAAGGCCGTGAGAAAAACCGTCCTTTGGGTCCTTTTCCTCTGGCTCTGGCTCCCGCTCCTGGCGTCCGGGGTCAAGCCCGCCCTCCAGTCGTCGCCCCAGACGCCCGAGGCCCTTTTTTCCCAGATTCAGAATCTCCTCCAGAAAAAGGACCTGGCCGGCTATCTCGACCTGTTCGCGCCCGATCTCCGTCCCGGCGAGAAAGACCGGGTGGACACGTTTTTCAATAATTTCCGCATGGATTCGGTCAGGATAAAGCTCGTGGGCAAGAGGGCCGGAGACGAAGCCGGGACGCGCCTTTTTTGCCAGGCCTATTTCCAGAACGCTTTTTCCGTCATGATCGAGTCCTGGCAGCTCACCGTGGCCGCCAGGGAGGGCCGCTGGGAGGTCGTCGGAAAGGAGATCTCGGGCAACATCAGCAGTTTGTATAAAATCAAGATCCCGGCGGAACGGGCCGAGCACGTCCGGTCGGTCGAAATCCGTCACCGCGATATCCGCCTGGCGTTCACCGATGCCGCCGTTTTCTATGACAATATCCCGGGCGTGGACACGGCTTTTCTGATCATCGGGAAGGGGACGGTCCACTTTGCTCCCTCCGAACGCATCGAAAAACACCAGATGGAAATCCTTTATAAGAAGCCGTTCCTCGAGGACGACATCGACTACGCCTACGTGCGCTGCTCCAATATTTTCGCCTCGTCCAACATCAAGATCGTCCGCGGCGAGGGCGAGCCGGCCGTGACCAAGCCCGAAACGGACCGGGCCGCGGCGCTTTTCGCCAAGGTTTATCCCCGCTCCTTCACTATCGAAAGCTCCGTGGACAAGGAGATCCTGTCCTTCCTTCCCCAGGGAGACGAGGCCCTCTTCGATTTCCGGGGCAAGCGCGCCGGGGAACTCACCTACATTTATTACCCGTTTTCCGACGAGCAGGTGAACCTGTACGACCGCTCCAAGGACAGGATCCTCAGCCTCTACACTCCGGCTGACGAGGGCGAGCCGTCGGCCAAGCGCTTCTATATCAGTTTCGCCGAGAAGTACGACATCGACCGTTACCAGCTCGACTTGAGCTACTCGCCGTCAGAATCCTATCTTTCGGGCAAGGCCCGGATCTCGGTCGTCCCCAGGACGGAGGACCTCGACACGCTCAAGTTCAGGTTCAATCCGGACCTGGAAATCCTGAAAATCCAGGACCAGGAAAAACGGGAACTCTTCTACACGCTGGACAAGCTCCGCAAATACCTGTACGTGTATCTCATCAATCCTCCCGCCCGGCAACAGAGCACCTGGATCGAGGTCTTTTACCGGGGCCGCATGAGTCCGCCCGTTCAGGCGACGGACGTGATCGGCCAGTCCGTGTCCCGGGACAAGCTGGTTTTCCGGCCGCGCTTCGAAACCTACCTTTTCTCCCAGACCGGCTTCTGGTATCCGGCGCCGACGGAAGAGGATTATTTCCTGGCCAGGCTCAAGCTGCTCATCCCGCCCGAATACAAGTGCGTGGCCAACGGGGACCTGGTCGAAAAGGGTCGCTGGAACGAAATGGGGGATGTCGTCGAGATCGAGAAGTCGGGCAGCTCCGTCTACACCTTCGAGACCAGGGAGCCCATCAAGTACATGTCCTTCATCGTGGGCAAATTCGAGCACCCCAAGGACGTCCTGGAGCCCGTCCCGATCCAAACCTACGTCTCCACGGAAATCAACGAAAACGACCCCGTGATCGTCGACCAGGCCAAGAGCATCCTCGAATACTACATCCGGTCTTTCGGCCCGTTCCCCTTCGAGAAGCTCGGCATCGTCCGACGGCTCTACCCCACGGCGGGCGGCCACAGCCCGGCGTCTTTTATCGTCCTCAACCAGGTCCCCTGGCGGGGGGACACGCCGTATCCGGTGACCTCCAACAGCCCGGTCCACCTTTCCGACTGGGACGAGTATTTCGTGGCCCATGAGATCGCCCACCAGTGGTGGGGACAGGGCGTTTCCTTCGCCACCTACCGGGACCAGTGGCTGAGCGAAGGCCTGGCCCAGTTCGCCGCGGCCTCTTACCTCCGGAGCCGCTACGGCGAGAAGGCCTACGCCGCGATCCTCAAGAAATTCTCCCTGTGGACAGAGAAGAAGTCCGCCATGGGCCCGATCGCCCTCGGCTCGCGCCTGAGCTTCTTCGACTTCGACGCTTACCAGGCCATCGTCTATGACAAGGCCGCCCTGGCCATGTTCATGCTCCAGGACATTCTAGGCCCCGATGTGTTTTTCACGGGGCTGAGGGAATTCTTCGGGAAGTACAAGTACAGCGCGGCCCGCACCGAGAATTTCATCGCCGTGATGGAGCAGGTGTCCGGCCGGGACCTGAAAAATTTCTTCGAGGGCTGGTTCCGGTCCTACGAATTGCCGGACATCCAAACGTCCTGGTCCGAAGAGAGCGTCGCCTCGGGCACCCGCCTCAAGGTGCGCGTGACCCAGGTCAAAGGCCTCTTCGTGTTCCCCCTTTGGGTCGAATGGACGAGCCGCGGCGTGACCCGGAGCGCCATGGCCGTCGTCGACAAGCCCAGCCAGGAGATCGTCCTGGAGGTCCCGGGGAAGGTCGACAGGGTGCGCATCAATCCCGGCCGCGTGGTGCCGGGAAAATTCTCCTGACGGCCGCGGGGCGTCCCCGGGCCGTCCCCTCCGGTCAGGCCGGCAGGTCTTCCGTATCGATCCCGAGCCGCTTGATCATCTCGTTCAGGGTCGTCGCCTTGACCCCCAGGAGGCTCGCGGCCTGTTTCTGGACCCCTTTGGTTTTTTTGAGGGCCGTCAGGATGATTTTCTTCTGGAAGGTCTGCGTCCTCTCCTTGAGGTCGAGGGACTCCTCGGCGCCGATGAGCCAGCCCTCGGGAGAGGTCTCTCTCGCCAGCAGCACCGGGGGCAGGGTGTCCCGCGTGATGATTTTGGACCGCGAGAACACGACGGCCCTCTCGACGAGGTTTTCGAGCTCGCGGACGTTTCCGGGCCAGTCGTAGGCCTCGAGGATTTCGTAGACGTCCTCGCTCACCCCTTCGACCTCCCTTGCGTTCTCCCGGGCGTAGATCTCGATGAAGTGCTTGACAAGCAGGGGGATGTCGTCCTTGCGCCGCCGCAGGGGCGGCAGTTCGATTTTGATGACGTTCAGCCTGTAGAACAGGTCCTTACGGAACGTTTTCTGGGCGATCATCTCCTCGATGTCCGTGTTCGTCGCGGCGATGATCCGGGTGTCCACCCGGATCGTCTCGGTCCCGCCGAGCCGCATGAACTCCTTCTCCTGCATGACGCGCAGGAGCTTGGCCTGGGTCTCGAGACTGATGGAGGAGATTTCGTCGAAGAAGATCGAGCCCTTATCGGCCGTCTCGAAGAGCCCTTTCTTCAGGGCCACGGCTCCCGTGAAAGCCCCCTTCACGTGGCCGAAGAGATGGCTTTCCAAAAGGTCGGGCGGAAGAGAGCCGGAGTTGACGATGACGAAACGCTCGTCCGCCCGGTTGGAGTTCATGTGGATGGCCCGGGCGACGAGCTCCTTCCCGGTGCCGCTCTCGCCCTGGAGCAGGATCGTGCTGCGCGTCGGGGCGGCGGCCTTGACGAGCTCGAAAACGGTCTTCATGGCCTGGCTCTTGCCGATGATGTTCGAAAAGCTGAACTTCTGTTTGAGCTCGTCCTTCAGGCGAAGGTTCTCTTCCTGGAGACGGCGCCGCTCGATGGCCCTTTCGATCGTCAGGAGCAGAGCGTCATGCTTGAACGGTTTCTGGATATAGTCCAGGGCCCCCATCTTCATGGCCGCGATGGCCGACTCCACGGACGCGTAGGCCGTGATGATGATGACGACGGCCGCGGGGTCGATCTTCCGGATCCTCCGGAGGACCTCGATGCCGTCCATTCCGGGCATCAGGAGGTCGAGCAGGATGACGTCGCAGGACGCCGCGGAGAACTTGTCCAGGGCCTCCTCGCCGGAGGAGGAGAGCTCGACCTCATAGCCTTCGGACGTCAGCAGCTGGCCGAGGACGTCGTGAATGACGGGCTCGTCGTCGATAACGTGGATGATGCCTTTGCTGGCCATGGATCACGTCCTCTCCGGGATTTTCCCCTGGCCCTGCGGGGCGTTCGGCCCCGCGGGAATCGTGACGGTGAAGGTCGAGCCCTTCCCGACCTCGCTCGTCACCTGGATTTGGCCGTCATGCTCTTTGACGATCGCGTAGCTGATCGAAAGCCCCAATCCCGTTCCCTTCCCGATCCCCTTGGTCGTGAAGAAGGGGTCGAAAATGTGGCTCAGATGCTCGGGCTTGATCCCGGCGCCCGTATCAGAGATACGGACGATGGCCAGGCCGTCGCCCTCGGAGAGCCGGATGCCGAGCGTCCCGCCCTGGGGCATGGCGTCCAGGGCGTTGAGGATGATGTTGATGAACACCTGTTGCAGCCGTTCCCCCTGGGCCCGAATCGGGGGGATGGGGTTGAGCTCGAGCTCCAGGCGGATCTTCATGTCCTTGAGCTTGTAATCGATGAGGGACAGGATCTCCTCGAGGCTTTCCTTGATGTTGACCCGGAGGAAGGAGGTGTCCGACGGATTCCGGGCGAAGGCCAGGAGGTTCTTGATGATCCGGGCGACCCGGTCCGTCTGGGCCTCGACCTTTCCCAGGATTTGGGCGTAGTGCGTGTCCGTCAGCTTCCTCTGGAGCATCTGGATGTAGCTCGAGATGCCGGTGAGCGGGGTGTTGATCTCGTGCGCGACGCCGGCCGACAGGAGGCCGATCGAGGCGAGCTTTTCGGACGTCAGCAGCCGCTGCTGCAGGCTGATTTTTTCCGTGATGTCCTCGAACACGATGATCGTCCCGTACGGCCGGAGGGCGTTGTCGAGAAGGGGCGTCCGGGCGATGTCGAAGATCTTCTTCCCGCCGCCCGGGATCTCCAGCGTGGCCTCGCTCAACAGGCGGAAATCCTGCTCGGTTTCCGGAGGGAAGAGGGCGGCATAGGTCCGGGGGCCCAGGACCTCCTCGAGGGGCTTCCTGAGGGCGGCCTCCTTGCGTAATCCCATCTGGTCCTCGAGGACCCGGTTCCAGCCGATGATGACTCCGCCCTCGTCGATCACGGCCACCCCGACGGTCAGGCTCTCGATGATGTCCTCGCTGTAGTCCTTGAGCCGTTGCATCTCCATGGCCCGGACGCTCTCGCGGCTGTAGAGGTCGGCGTTTTCGAGGGCCAGGGCGGCCGACCCGGAGATGGCCGTCATGAGTTCCCAGTCCTCGCTCGAGAGGTACGAGCCGTCCTGCTTCTTCCCCATGATGAGGCAGCCGATGACCTTGGACTCGACCTTGAGCGGCAGGAAATGGTAAAAGCCGTGGCGGGCGAACTTGTCCATGGAGGCCTGGAGGGCGCTCGACCTCCGCGGGGAGAACGAGGAGAGATGGTCCCTGTCGTGGAGCTGGTCGAACAGGGTTTCCTCCAGGTCGACCCGGGCGGGCAGGGGAACCTCTTCGCCCCGGGAACTCAGGACCGTGAAGGACAGCCGATCCTCCTCGCCGGCCAGGAGAAGGGCGACGGTCTTCAGGGAGAGCGCATTGGCGATGGCTTCGAGGAGCGACTGGGCGAGCTTCTGGAGGTTCCGTTCGCGGCTGAGCTCCCGGCTGATGAACATCAGGGTCTTCCGGTGCTCGTAGCTCTTTTTGTAAATCGCCCGGTCGAGGATGGTCTGGACGAGCTTCTTGAGGGGGGTGAAAACCGTGGCCCCGAGGATGATGGCGATGACGACCAGGACCGCGACCCTCAGGCGGTTCTCCGAGAACCAGGTCGTCTGGGATATGATGATGAAATACAGGAAGGCGATGACGAAGATGGACATGATCAGGGTCGCGGCCTTCTTGAGGAGGACTTCGATATCCACGAGCTTGTACCGCGAGATGGAGTAGGAGAACGTCAGGGGAATCAGCGCCTGGAGGAGAACGGTCAGCTCCGCGCCCGTGGAGGGGACCCGTCCGAGAATGAAGGGGATGACATAAAACACCATCGAGGGCAGCGCGCCGAACCCCAGACCGTAGACGATGAGCCGCAGCTGCTTTTTGACCAGGATATTCGGCGCGCGGAGGGTGCTGTGGGCGAGGATGCCCACCGTCAGCAGCGTAAAAAAGGCCAGGTGGACGAGCTCGAGCCTCTCCAGGCCGTCCTGATATTTGAGGGCCGCCGAATCGCTCCAGGGTCCAAGCAGCGGAACGTGCAGGCGGACCCGCGCCATGAGAAGGAGGGTCGCCGGCGCGTAGACGAGGGCCAGGGTCGCCGTCTTGTCCCTCAGGAAACGCTTTCGCAGGGGGAAGATCATGAAGAAATGGAGGAGGAGCGGCGGAAACGCCAGGAAGGCCACCTTGTCGAGGCAGTAAAAGACGAGGTCGAGCTTGTCCAACTCGCCGGTCGGGGAGAAGATGTTGAATGAGGCGAACGCCAGGGCGAGCAGATAGAAAAAGAGATAGGGGAGGGTCAGTTGCTTGTTGGAATTGATAAAGATGACCAGGCTGATAACGAGCGTCGTCAGTCCGATGAGAACGAAATAGAAATAGATGAGCTCCGTCCCTTTCTTCTGGGGGAAGAAATTCCGGTACGTCTGCATGCCCTGGGCGTTGATTTCGTAGATGACGCCCTGGTCGGAGGCGGAGGCGATCCAGAGGCTCTTGAGGACGTCGATCCTCGTCCGGACCGGGGTTTTGTTGATGGCCGAGAGAATGTCCCCCTTGCGGATTCCGGCCATGAGGTAGGCCACGCTCGCCGGGTCCACCTTGACCGCGGTCAGCCCGTTCGGTGTTTCCTTCCAGGTGATCCCGTCGGTCACCTCCCGCCAGACGGCCTTCCGGTAGACGTTGAAGCCGCAGAGGACCAGGACGACGGCGAAGATACCCAAAAAGGCGATCAGCGGTTTTTTCAAAGGCCTAATCCGCTCCGCGTTGCCGGGGAAATAATCCAAAAAATTGAATCCAAAGCATAAAAAAAAACCTTTAGTCCAAAACCTGACGCGAACCGGCCCGGAGGGCCCATCGGACGGGTCCCTGGGCAAGCATTTCCTTCATGACCGGGTTTTCCTTCAAGCCGAGCGGCTGAGTGCTCCTTGAGAGGAATCCGCTCATATAGTCGTACTTGGGCTTCTGGGTTTCCTGGGGCGCGGCCTGTCGGCTGGGGGACGCCCAGAGCGGCCGGGCCGGCCCGAGCCTGAAGATAACGGAGAGGACGGCCAGCAAAAAGAGGCCCGACAGGATCAGCAAGGCTCGTCTCACGTCTATAAAAGTAATTCTTTCGTGCCCCTTTGTCAATCAGGGAGCCTTCTGTTTGACAAAAGAGTATGGGCTAGACTAGATTAGAGACAAATTTTGTTGATGAGGAGAATTCCGCCGTATGCCCGTCTTTTCCTGCCGCGTCGCCGGGGAGGAAGGCCGGATTATCGTCCGGGACATCCTGGCTTCCTCGGCCGAAGAATGCCGGAAAATCCTCGAGGGAGAGGGCTGCCTCGCTCTCTCCGTCCGCAGGGACTGGAAAACTTTCCAGTCCCAGGGCCTCCGCCTCGGCCGGAGGATCAAGGAAAGGGACTTCATCCTCTTCAACCAGGAGCTCGTGGCCCTGATCAAATCGGGCTACCCCATCCTCCGCAGCCTGGAGGTGATCAGCGGCCGGCTCAAGAACGTTTACCTCAAGGAGCTCCTGACGAAGGTCGCCGACGACGTCAAGCTTGGCAAGGCCCTTTCGGAAGCGTTCCTTCCGTATGAGCATATGTTTGGCACGGTGTACACGGCCAGCCTGCTGGCCGGAGAGCGGAGCGGCAATATGCCCGGCGCCGTCACCCGCTACATTCAGTATGCCAAGGTCATCGCGCAAACCCGCTCGCGTATCCGGTCCGCCCTGGCTTACCCGACGCTGCTGATCCTCTTCGCCATGATCCTCTTCGGCATCCTGGTCAACTTCATCCTGCCCCGGTTCGCCAGCTTTTATGCGGACTTCCAGGCCCAGCTGCCGGGCATCACGCGCCTGCTCATGTCCGTCTCCCTGGCCATCAACACGCATTGGTACGTCCTGCCCGGCCTCCTCATCCTGCTCATTGCTTTCGTCGTCAGCCGCCGGAAGAAGCCGGACTTCCAGGTGCGGGTGGACCGCTTGAAGCTTCGCGTCCCCTTCGGCAAGGGGATCTGGCTCGAGTCGAGCGTGGCCATATTCAGCCGGACCCTGGGACTCCTTCTCGAGGCCGGAATCGCCCTCCTCCAGGCGATCGGCATCGCCATCCAGTCGGTGCCGAACGCCCATCTCTCCCGGATCATGGGTACCGTTCCCGATTCCATCAAGAACGGGGAGGGACTTTCCGAGTCCCTGGCCAAGACCGGGGCCCTGCCGGCCCTGGCTCTGGACATGATCCGTATCGGCGAGACCTCGGCCAACCTCCAGGGCATGCTCGGCGACATCGCCGATTTCTATGACGACCGCATTCGTGCTAAAATTGATACGCTGGTGTCGCTGATCGAACCGGCGGTCATCATTGTTATGGGGCTGGTGGTGGCTGGGATGCTCCTGGCCATTTATCTGCCCATTTTTAATGTGATCAGGATCACGAGATGAAAGGCCCGCAGGTGACGCGGTATGAATGAGGAAGAACTGGCCCACCTACGCGACGAAGAGAAGGCGGCGAGGAAGCTCGCGGAACGCTACCATGTTCCCACCATCAACCTGGAAAACGAGGTCCTGGACAGGGCCCTCGTTCAGAGCATCCCGGTCGAGTTCCTCCACCGGCTGAACTTCGTCCCCCTGGAGGACGCCGGCGCGGTCATGAAGATCGCCGTCGCCGACCCTTCCGACATCGCGGCCATCGACGCCATCGAGTCCTTCCTGGGGAAGAAGGTTCAGGTCTTCGCGGCTTCGAAGAGGGCCATCCAGGAAGCCCTGCGCAAAAGCGAGACCGCGATGCAGGTCCTGAAGGACGCGACCGAAGGCTTCATCACACAGGTCGTCGAGAGGGAGAGCGGCGAAGAGGAAGACGTCATCTCGATCGAGAAGCTGGCCGACCAGGACGGCTCCATCATCAAGCTCGTCCACACGATCATCTTCACGGCCGTCCAGAAGCGGGCGAGCGACATCCACATCGAATCCAAGGACGACGACGTCAAGATCAAGTACAGGATCGACGGCGTCCTGGGCGAGGCCATGGAGGCGATCAACAAGAAGTTCCAATCGCCCATCATCTCCCGGATCAAGGTCATGTCGGACCTCGACATCGCCGAGCGCCGCGTCCCCCAGGACGGCCGCTTCCGCCTCAAGATCAAGGACAAGACCATCGATTTTCGGGTCTCCATCATGCCCTGCATTTACGGCGAGGACGCGGTCATCCGCATCCTGGACAAGGAGATGATCACCGAGGCCATATCGGAGCTCCGCCTCGACCTTCTCGGGTTCTCCGAGACCATCCTGAAGAAATTCCGCAAATACATCACCCAGCCTTACGGCATGGTCCTCGTCACGGGGCCGACGGGCAGCGGCAAGACCACGACCCTCTACGCGGCCCTGACGGAAATCAAGTCGCCCGAGGACAAGATCGTCACCATCGAGGACCCGGTCGAGTACCAGATCGACGAGATCACCCAGATCCCCGTCAACGAGAAAAAGGGCCTCGGCTTCGCCCGCGGCCTGCGCTCCATCCTGAGGCACGACCCGGACAAGATCATGGTCGGTGAGATCCGCGACCCGGAGACCGCCCAGATCGCCATCCAGTCCGCCCTGACCGGCCACCTGGTGTTCACGACCGTTCACGCCAACAACGTCTTCGACGTCATCGGCCGCTTCCTGCATATGCAGGTCGACCCGTACAGTTTCATCTCGGCCCTGAACTGCATCCTGGCCCAGCGCCTCGTCCGCGTCCTCTGCCCACGGTGCAAAACCCGTGTGACATACTCGGCGACCCAGCTCCAGGAGTCGGGGCTCGATCCCGCCAAGCACCGGGACCGGGTCTTCTACGAGCCGAAGGGCTGTCCGGACTGCAACCAGACCGGTTACAAGGGCCGCACGGCCATCGCCGAAATCCTGGAGCTTTCCGACCCCATCCGGGAGCTGATCCTCGAACGAAAGCCCCTCTCCGAGGTCAAGAAACGGGCCAAGGCGGAAGGGATGATCTTCTTGAGAGAAATCGGCCTCGAGAAAGTCTTCGACGGGCTGACGAGCCTCAGGGACCTGAACAAGGTGACTTTCGTGGAGTGATGACGTTGCCGCTCTTTAAAAAACTCCAGGCCCGGCTCATCGAGCGCCCGGTCCCGGACGCCGTCTTCGAGCTGGCCCCCGGCCACCTGAGCGGCCTCCGCGTCCTCGCCCGGGGCCGGGCCGCGCGGGAACGGTTCATCCTCCGCTTCAATACCAGCGTTCTTATCCCGTCCTTCGACCGCCCGAACGTCACGGACGCCTCCGCCGTGAAGGCCATGATCGAGGCGGGAAAGAAGGCCCTCGCCCTCGGGGGAGGGTCCATCGCGCTGCTCATCCCGGAGCCCTGCGTCCGGATCTTCGTCCTGACCGCGGACTCCGTCCCCGTCGACGAAGACGAGCGGGACTCCTTCATCCGGTGGCGCGTCGGAAAACAAATGCCGCTCATGCCCGAGGACCTTCGGCTGGCCTACGCCGCGAATCCCGGTTCGCCCGCCCGGAAGCTTATCGTCGCGACGGCGCGCGACGCCGTCATCCGCGAGTACGAGGACATTTTCCAATCCGCGGGGCTGGCTGTGGGGACCGTGACCGTTCCTTCCCTGAGTCTTGTCAACCTGATCGGCGGCGCGGCCGGCGGGAACGGCGTCCTCCTCAACGTCGAGCCCGATTATCTGAGTTTCCTGGCCATCATGGAATCGGAGTGGACGCTCTACCGGCAGAAGGGCGTCAGCCCGGACCTCGCGGCCGGCGAAAAAGCCGACCTGGTCGTCCAGGAAGTCGAGAACACCGTTCATTTTCTCGAGGACAAGGAGCGGAAAAAAGTGGAGCGGATCTGGGTGCGCCCCGGAGCGGGGGAAGACGGCCCCGGGATCCTGGCCCGCCTGAAATCCAGCCTCCCGCAGCCGGCGGCCATGGTCGACTACACGGCGCCCGAGGAATGGAACGCCCAGGAAAAAAGCGCGCTGGCGCCGCTCATGGGGCAGCTCGCATGATCGAGGACCGGACCCTCTTCCTGAACCTGGCTACCCGGCCCGTCAGGAACCGCAGGCTATACTTTTTGGCCCGGGCCGTCCTGGCCGGGCTGTTCGTCGGGCTCGTCGGGTTCACGGCCTTTACGGTCGCGAAATACGGCCTCCAAACGGGACGGCTCAAGGCCTCTCTCGCCGAGGGGAACAAGCGCGTGACGGCGTCGGCCCAGGAGAAGTCGCGGCTCCTCTCCGACATCGGCAAGATCGAGTCGGCGGACAAAATCCGGGTCGAGCTCGTCAACCGCATCATCTTCCAGAAGAGTTTTTCCTGGACGGATTTCCTCTCGGAGCTCGAGGCCTCCCTCCCGGACTCCATCTACATTACGTCCCTCGTCCCGAATGTCCTGGGCGACCGGACGGTCACTCTCAAGATCAAGGCCGTGTCCCGCGGACTCGACGACCTCCTGGTCTTTCTGAATAACCTCAACTCCCGTAAATTCAAGTACCGGTTCGAAAAAGAATCCCGCGAAGTGGCCGGCCAGCTCGTTTCGGAGATTACCCTGACCTATGAACGCGATATTTGACCGCCTGGACCGCAAGGAGAGGAAGACGCTCGAGCGCCTGGCCGCCGCCGTCCTTCTCGCCGTGATCCTCTTCGTCTTCCTGGCTATGAGGCAGCGAACGTCGTATTTCGAGACCCAGGACGCCGTGAAATCTTTGCAGGACGGCCTGCGCCTCGGCGAAAAATCTCAGGCCGAGACCAAAGCCGAATGGCTCCGCTGGCAGGAAGCGGCCCGAGACCTGGACGCGTTCCGGACTTCGTATTTCTATGAGGGGAAAACGGTCTTCGAAAAGCTACGGCTGGACCTCCGGGGGATCTTCGGCCAGTCCGGGATGGACGTTCCCCTGATCGACTACCGTTATTCCGACCTGGAAAAGGTCGATATCACGAAAGTCGTGGTCACCTTTGGCTATTCCGGCACGTACGCCGACCTGCGGAGGTTCCTGGCGCTCATCGAGCGGTTCCCGAAATTCCTGGCCGTGGAGAAGATCGACTTCCAGAAAAGCGACGCCGAAACCGGCCTTCTCAATCTCAAGCTGACGCTGGCGGGGTACTATGAGAACTGAACGTCTGGCTCCGGTCCTGGCCGTCCTCTGCCTGGCCGCGTCCCTGGCCTCCTCTCCGCAGGAGACGAGGGCGAAGAAGACCCCTGAGCAGGCGGCCAGGGAAGCCAAGCCCATCATCCGCAAAGACCTCCTGGTCTTCGGCAAGGGGCAGATCCCGCCTCCGCGCCGGGACATCTTCCGGCCCGGATACTACGGCGCGCCCGCCTCCGCGCCCACGATGGCCATGCGGCCGGCCTCGAAACCCCAGGCGCCCAAGGTCGAGGAGCCCCCGGCCTTCGTCCTGAACCTGACCTATGTCGGGTCCGTCCGCTCCGGCGGAAAAATAGTGGCCCTCGTCATCCGGGATGGACAGACGATGCCCGTGGCCGAGGGAGACGAGGTCGTCCCCGGCTACAAGGTCGTCCGCGTGACCCCCGACGAAATCGAGGTCGAGGGACCCAATTCCGAACGAAAAACGTTTTCTCGACAAGGAGACCGGCCATGAAGAAAATCGCCGTCATTCTCGCCCTGGTTATGACCGTCGGGGCCTGCGCGACCGTCAGCCGCGAGTACCGGCTGGGCGCGACTGCGGAGATGAACAAGCAGTTTGACATGGCCATCAAGTATTACGAGCAGGCCGCGCTCGCGAATCCCAAGGAATCCGTCTACCGGATCGCCCTGTTCAGGGCCAAGATGTCGGCCGCCCTCTATCACCTTCAGACCGCCAGGGGACTGACCGCCCAGGGTAAGAAGAAAGAGGCCCAGGCCGAATACGGGCTGGCCCTTTCCTACGACCCGGCCAACCAAGTGATCGCAGGGGAACTGGCGGCCCTGAATGCCCCGCCTCCGGCCAAGGTCGAGAAACAGGCCCCGGAGATGCTCACGGCCCCCGTCCAACTCAAGAGCACCGGCGGGAAGCTGAGCATCAACTTCCGGACGCCCGTCTCCCTGAAATCGATCCTCGAGACGCTTGGGCGGACCTCCGGTGTGACCTTTATCTATGACGATACGTACCGGGACGCCAACCTGGCCGTCGACCTCACGGGGAAGGACCTCGATCAGGCCATCAATTATCTTTGCATCGCCAGCAAGAACTTCTCCCGGATCGTCGACGAGAAAACCGTCATCATCGCCCCGGATAACTTCACGATGCGGGCGAAGTACGAGCTTCTGGTCATCCGGACATTTTACCTGTCCAACATCAACGCCCAGGACGTCCAGCTCGCGCTCGTCAACATGATCAAGACCCAGACCAAGATCCCCACCATCCAGATCGACAAGACCCTGAACTCGATCACGATCCGCGACACGCCGCAGGCCATAGCCCTGGCCGAGAAACTGCTCCGGGCGTGGGACAAGGCCCCGGGCGAGGTCATGATCGACATCGAGATCATGGAAGTCGACCGCACCAAGCTTCGCAACCTCGGTATCGACCTCAGCCAAGGCTCCCTGGCCATCCGGCTCAACCCCGCCACCGGCGTCAGCGACTCGGGCTGGATCTCGCTCGGCGGGCTCAAGCTCGGGGATAAAAACAATTATGAGATCATGAGCCCCCAGGCGGTCGTCCAGTTCCTCGAAGCGGACGCGAACACCAAAATCATCGCCCAGCCCCGCGTCCGGGGCCTCGCGGACCAGGAGATGAAGTACCTCGTCGGGCAGAAAGTCCCCATCCCCACGGCCTCGTTCACGCCCATCATGGCGGGCGGCTCGAACGCCCAGCCCATCGTTTCCTACGAGCGTACGGACGTCGGCATCCAGCTCACCATCAAACCCCGCATCCACCTGGAAGGCGAGGTGACAATGGAGGTCGAGATCAAGGTCTCCTCGATCGCCGGCAGCGGGGTCGCCGGGATCCCGATCATCAACACGCGGGAGATCAAGAACGTGCTGCGGCTCAAGGACGGGGAGACCAACCTCCTGGCCGGGCTTCTCCGGGACGAGGAACGGAAATCCATCGGCGGGATCGTCGGGCTCAAGGACCTTCCCATCCTGGGCAGCCTGTTCTCGACGACGCAAACGACGATCGACCAGAGCGACGTCGTGTTGACGATTACCCCCACCATCATCCGGCCCCTCCGCCTGACGGACCAGGACCTGAAGCCGTTTTGGGTGGATCCCAACAACATCACCGGCCTGCCCGCGAACGCCCAGGCCCTGGGCGAAGAAGCGCTGGCCGAACAGGCCGGGATCTCCGAAGGCCAGGCCGAAGCCGGGGACGAAGCCGGCGCCAACGCTCTCTACCTCGCGCCCGCCAGCTTCGAGGTCCCCAAGGACCGGGAATTCCGGATCAACGTGGAACTGGCGTCCGAGAAGGAAATCGGCAACATGTCGCTCAACCTTGCGTTCAACCCGCAGAACATGGCCCTCAAGGAAATCATCGAGGGCGGGGTGACCAAACAGATGGGCGGCCAGGCCAAATTCCTCGGCCTTCCGGCCGCCTCCGGCTGCACGCTCGGATTTTCGGCACCCCAGCTCGGGCGCGGGTTCAAGGGCCAGGGGACGCTGGCCGTCCTCGTCTTCACGGCCGTGGGCCCGGGCGAAGCCACGATTTCGATCGCCGGTCTTTCCGCTCTCGGGGTCGACAGCAGGCCCGTCGTCCTCAGCACCGGCGAGGCTAAGGTCCTCGTCCGCTAGAGGGCGCGAGGCTTGAAAACGGCGGCGGAACCATGATCATCATCCTTTCCGGACCCGTCCACGGCGGGAAGACCACCCTGATCCAGAAATCGCTTTCGCGCTGGGCTTCGCGCGGACTGCGCTTCGGGGGGTTCCTCAGCGTGGCCGTGCGCGACGCCGGCGGCGCGGCGGGGTACGATTTTGTGGGCCTCAAGGACAGCCGCCGCCTTCCGTTCCTGCGCCGGACGGGCGAGCCGGGGTGGGAACGGATCGGTCCTTATTATTTCGTGCCCGAAACCCTCGACGCCGCCCGCTCTCTCATCCTGGCGGCCGACCCCGCGGAGGCCCTCATCGTGGACGAAGTCGGGCCGCTCGAGCTGGCCCAGGGCGGTCTCTGGCCGGCCCTCCGCGAAACCGTCTTCAGCCCCCAGCGCAAAACACTCCTGGTCGCCCGGGAAGAGATCCTGGAGGACCTCTTCCCGCTGCTCGGCACCCCCGCGCCCCTCATTATCGACGCCCGCGGCCCCAACGCCCAAAGGCTCCTCGACCAGAGCCTGCTCGGCCCGGACAAAGTCCATGATGATCAAGGCTAAGTTCTTCGCGTATTTCAAGGACCTCTTCGGCGGCCGCGAACGCGAAGTAGACCTCGGCGGTGGCCGGACCGTCCGCGACGCCCTTGACGCCCTCTGCGATTCGCCGGAGCGCCGCGCGGAGATTTTCGCCGGGCCCGGACTCAAGCCCCATCTCGTCGTCATGGTCAATGGCGTTCATATCCAGTCCCTCCGCGGGCTCGACACCGAGCTCGCCCCAGGCGACACCCTGGCCGTTTTCCCTTTCCTCGGCGGCGGATAAGCCTTAAGGGGCAACCTCATCCTTCGCTCTAAAAAAAGGGACGGGTCCTGCCACGGTGCGTCACCGGAAAGGGCCTCGGGAATGGCCTCCACTCCAGAGTGCGTCTTGCGCTAAGCCGCACATGACGTTCCGGCCATACCCCTTCGGCCCTTTCCAAGCCAGGGCGGAGGGAAAAACGATCCCTCCTGGTGAGAGTTCCCCCATACCTGATCGTCTATGTCCTACGAGGGGCGATCATCCGCGTTTACCGCGTGTCCATTATTCAACCGGGGAGTTTATGCCTTGGGGCCGTTGGCTCTGAACGACGTTACTTTATGATCTCGTGTCCTGTATCCACTGTGAAGAACTTGAATTTTTTATAACTCAGGTCGATCTTCATTTTTAGAACAGGCCGTGCCATCCGTGAAACTGGGTACTCTACGCGAACCGTCGTGCTCTCCGGGAAAAGGATGCCCTTTTTTTCAACACGAAACTCATGTTTTATTTGAAAAATAGGTTTTATATTTAGTAAAGCTGAATCCTTCAGGACATCCTCATAGCCTTCAATCGGAATGCCATCGATCTCGCACTTATAGACTTGAAAGCTCTCTTTATCCACCCATATTTTGGCAGACCGAACACCGTCCGCATCTCCGGACTTAGGGATCGCCTCGATTACAACAGCTTTCTGCCCACGCACCTTGTCTTCATCGAGAATTCGATAATTAAATAGGGATTGACGGTTTTGAGTCAGTATCTGGATAGGAGCAAAAATCGGCATTAGAACGGAGTAGCGGCTATCTTCCAATAGCTTTTTCTGGTCAGCTATTTTACGGCCGTTTTCCCTAACAATCATTCGCCGCTCATCGATTTTTGAACCCTTTCTAATCAATTGGTAATCGCAAAGATACTCGTTCCTCTCGCTCCGGGAGGGGTCCATGACCGGGACGCTCCACAAAGACACAACCGTGTCTTCATTTGAATACTCTCTATACTTCAAGAAAGAATCGCGCCATTCTCTTATGGGCCTGAGTTGATGATGAATCTCCTTGATGGTCTCCTCACAAATGTAAAAGAGAGCCGCGTCAGCCAGCTTTCGGCAATACGCCGCTGCTCCATTAAGGATTTCCTGCAGCCCGTTTTGAGAGGGCTGAGCCATGGTTGCCGGTGGCTCGACGGACCGTATCATATCTCGCGAATAAACCTCAGGATCGAAAGTGAAATCGTAATCGAACGCTGCGCGAATGGGTTTTCCTTTCCGCAGAATAGGCTCGAATATCCACAGACGAAAGGCCTCGGCTGCAGAGTAATCTAGGTAAGGATGAAGGTGGGTCAGCACCTCCACATTTTGCACCCTTCCTTTTTCGTCAATCGTAAGCCGCAACCGGATATCGCCCTTAAATCCTTGACTTATCAACTCGTCCGGGTAGAAGGGCAGTACTGTGTGAATGGGCCTGGAGGCCACAACGAGATTTGGATTACTTGGCGCCTTGGCGCTCGCGAAGGTTTCCCGCGCAGATTCCGGCTGCTTGGCCGTTACATGAACCACCAGGAAATAGGCTTTGTCCTTGAAGGGAACCCCGATAATGACCGGATCATCGATTAGGAGGAGGAACTCTTCGTCTGCGACCCTCTCCATTTTGTTGTCTGCTAAAGTTGCCTCATATGCATCGCGCAGAGCCTTCTTCCTGTTTTTCTCTTCGCGGAGAGCGCCGTCCTTGGTTTTTGAAATGACGGCGCGCATGGCCACTTGCAGGGGAGCAACTTTCTTGAGCGATAGATCAACCCGAAAGGCAACTTGGTTGCCCAGGATTGTATCTTGAAGAGTGGGGCGCTCTCCATTCCAAGTTTTATCAAACAGAAACAGATCATCCATCGCCCGCAGGTTCCTAATATCCAGAAGAGTGTCTATTACGGCAGCCCTAAATTCCCGCTCCGGACCATCGACCAGAGTTTTGAGGCCAGAAAGCTCGGGCTGGGTCGAGAAAGACATAAGTTCGGCCTTTTTTAGCCCCGGTTGGCCTTCCATAAATGTTCCCTGAAACAGCCAGATCCGGACGGTAATGGCTGTATCGGCAAGAATGAACGGTGCAAAAAGAAAAAGGCTAATCATGAAAACTAAGACTTTACCTAGCTTTCTCATTTTTTGCCTCCCCCACGTAAGTCCGGCCCCAGAATGATCCCCATTAACATGCAGCATAAAATATGCCAAAGTCAATGCGACATTAAGTTACTTATATTCAATAAATTAGGGATTTGTGGGATATGCCTATTTTCAACAAAATGGGCAGAACTTTACACGTCACCGGGTAAAACAATACCCGCTGTCTCCATCATTTTAGATTATAAAAGAACTTCTGGGGGACTCCCCCGAAAGTGCCGAGAAGTATAGGAGGCTCCCGATAACGTTTTTCTAATTGGCCCGGACTTCCAGGCCGCCGACGTTGCCGGGAAGGCCGCGGGCCTCTCATTAGCGTTCGACAAGGTCCTGCCCGCGCCTAGCTATTACTTAATCAGCTGGCGGTGGAGTGGCCCGAAGACAGTCCACCCACGGGTTTCTTAACCAGACCCAGCGCGCGTAAGAAGGGCTTTGGGGAATGGCCGGAACGTCATGCGCGGTTTAGCCCGAGAATCACGTCTTTCGAGGGAAGTTGCAGGGGCAACCGACAAAACTTGTTTGAGCTTGGCGTAGCGCACGCCAAGCGAGTTGTTTTGGCGCCGAGAAGGGCGTGATTCTCGCGGCGTGAAAAACCGCGCTCTGGAGTGGAGGCCAGCCCCAAAGCCCTGAAGTTGGACGTGGCTGCTTGCCTCCCCGGATGGGTTCTGATATTTTAAGCGCATGAGGGAGTTCCCGATCGGCGGATACCACGGCCAGGTCCTCGAAATCGACCTGACCGCGAAGACGGTCCAGCGGAAACCCCTCGACCCCGAACTCGCGCAGGACTACCTCGGGGGCCGCGGGCTGGGGACGCGCCTCCTTTATGACACCATCGATCCGGCCTGTGACCCCCTCGGGCCCGGGAACGCGATCGTCATCGCCGCGTCGCCCCTGATCGGGACCGGCGCCCCGACGGCCGGCCGCGGCCACATGGTTTTCAAATCCCCGCTCACGGGCCTCATCGGGACTTCGAACTCCGGCGGAACCTGGGGCGCCGCGTTCAAGGCCACGGGCTGCGACGCCCTCATCGTGAAGGGAGCTTCGTCCGTCCCGGTCATGATCGACATCGCCCCGGGCCGGGCGGAGATCCTTCCTGCGGGCCACGTCTGGGGAAAAACCACACATGAGACGAACGACATCCTGGCCATTGAGTCCGGGCCGGGGCATCCCGTCCGCGTCCTGTGCATCGGCCCGGCCGGCGAGAACCTCGTCCGCCTGGCCGCCGTCGCCAACGACAAGAATCGCGTCTACGGCCGCTGCGGCCCGGGCGCCGTCTGGGGGAGCAAGAAACTCAAGGCCGTCCGTGTCCGCGGCAAGGAGAAGGCCGGCCTCGCCGACAAGGACCAATACCAGTCCGGGCTCGACCAGGCCCTTTACCTGATGCGTCAGGCGCCGATCACCAAGCGCCTGCTCCGCGAACTTGGGACGGCCGGCCTCATCGAGCTTATCAACTTGATCGCCATGCTGCCCCACCGGAATTTCCGCGATTGCTCGCACCGCGACGAGGACGTCGAGCGGATCTCCGGCGAAACGCTGGCCAAGACGATCCTCGACAAGGCCGGCTCCTGCTACCTCTGCCCGATCGGCTGCCAGCGGCACACGAGCGTCCCGGGCCGGGACGGTCGTAAGGAAACGGGGGAGGGCCCGGAGTACGAAACGACGATCCTCATGGGCCCGGTCTGCGACATCTACGACCTGGCCGCCGTCACCCGGGCCAATTATCGGTGCAACGAGCTCGGCATCGATACGATCAGCTACGGCGGGACGGTCGCCTGCGCCATGGAGCTCTTCGAGCGGGGGCTGATCACGAACAAGGACACGGGCGGCCTCGACCTCTCTTTCGGGAACGCCGAGGCGCTCGAAAAGCTCGTCCCCCTCATGGCCCGGCGCGACGGAATCGGCGACAGGCTGGCCGAGGGCTCTTACCGGCTGGCGGCGGGCCTCGGACATCCCGAATGCTCCATGACCGTGAAGAGGCTCGAGATCCCGGGCTACGACCCCCGCGCCTCCTATACCCAGGCGCTTGGCTACATGACGTCGCCGACGGGCGCCTGCCACCTCCGGGGCGGCTATGCCGTCTCCCTGGCGTTCTTCGGCGGGACCCGCGAGATCCCCCGGTTCAGTCTCCTCCAATCGCCGATCGCCATCCGGAACATGCAGAACACGGGCATCCTCCAGGACAGCCTGGGCATCTGCCGATTCACGGGCTTCGCCTTCTCTTCGGACCCCTGGGCCCGGATGGTCAGCGGCGTCACGGGACGCGATTTCTCGGTGGCCCGGCTCGAGGAGATCGAGAACCGCGTCGCGACGCTGGAACGGCTCTTCAACTGTGAGGCCGGGGCCACGGCCGCGGATGACGCCCTTCCCGGGCGTTTCGCCGAACTCCCCGTGACGGCCGAGGGCAAGGAACGTCGCGTCTCAGTCGTGGACCAGGAACGGATGAGGCGCGACTACTACCGCGTCCGGGGCTGGGACGATCGGGGGAGGCCGACGCCGGAGCTTCTCCGCGCCCTCCGCATCGAAACGAGGACACGATGAGCGCCCAGAAATGGAAAGCCAGCGCGGAGCTCCTGCGCCTTTTCCAGGCCGTGGGGCGGGCCTCCCTCCTCTACGACATCCAGGACAGCCACAGCGGGAACATGGCCGTCCGCTGGACCGACGAGCGGGGCGACGAGCAGATCGTCATAACGGCCACGGGCTCGCAAAAGGGAGACCTCGAGCCGAGCCAAATCTGCTTCCTCTCGCCCACGGAGACGGACTACGGGTATTATAAGGCGTCTTCGGAAACGGACATCCACGCCCGGATCCTGGCGCTGCCCGGTGTCCGGGCTTCGATGCACGCCCACGTCAAAGAGCTCATCACGGCCACGCTCGACGACGCCCCGAAGCCGGCCCGCCCGCCGGATTTCGAGCCGGTGGACCCCTTGGCCTATTATCATCTCGGCCGGGCCATCCCCGTGGACTGGTTCGCCGTGCCGAGCGGATCCCCGGAGATGACGAAAACCTTGCCCGAGCGGTTGAGCGGGCATCCGCTGACGATCATCTTCGGTCACGGCGCGGTGGCCAAGGGGAAGTCCCTGAAGGAGGCGTTCTTCCGGCTCTGCCTCGCCAACGAAGCCGGCGCCGTCGTCCGCCATCTCTGGAAGCTCGGCGTCGATGTCGCGTCCATGAGGGCGAAAATCCGGGAAGCCGGCGCCGGCCGGTTCGCCTCCGCCCCTCCGGCTTACGACGACGCGGAGGACGGGCGCTGCGATTTCGCCGACGAGGAGGAGATCCTCAAGGAATTCCGGAAGGCCGGGAACAGGATTTTCGAGTCCCGGCTCTCGCCCTTCCACACGGGCTCGATGTCGGTCCGCGGCGTGGACGCGATGCTCTACGCGCCCAAGGCGTCCATGCCCCGCGACATCGGAGGCCCCCTCCTCCGGGTTCCCCTGCCGGCCGACGCGGCCGACGATTCCGAGGTCAGGCGGCACAAGGAGATTTACGCGGCCAGCGATTTCCAGACCGTTATGCACTGCTACGTCCCCGAGGCCGAAGCCTCCGCCCACTACGTCTATCCGGGAGAGAGCCACCCCGCGGACCGGGTCATCCCCGTCGACGCGGAAGGCACGTTCCTCTACCTCGTCATACCCGTCGCGCCTCCCGACGTCCCGACGGCCGGTCTCGTCCGCCTTCTCCACGAATACAAAGTCGTCATCGTCAGGGGCGGCGGCGTCTGGGCGGTCGGCGGCCAGTCCTTATCCGAAGTCCTCCACCACCCGTCGTCCCTCCGCGAGATTTGCCTCTACAGGATCGGCGCCGTGGAGCGCGGCCTGGACCTCCGGAAAATGGAGCCCGCGAAGGCCCGGAGATGGTGAGCACGGACCTCGTCGACCGCTTCACGGCTGGCGCCCTGGCGGCCGGCGCCGAAGTCTTCCGGGCCCGGGACGTCCGCGAAGCCCTGGCCGCGGTGGCGCTCCTTTTCGAAAAAGAGAACGTCCGGACGGCCGTCGCTTCGCGTTCTCTCCTGGCCGTCGCGGAGGAAGGCGCCCTCCTCATCGGGCCTTCCGAGGAGACGGAAGCCATCGCCGCGGCCCAGGCCGGCCTCGTCCTCGCGGATTTCGGCGCGGCCGAAACCGGGACCCTCGTCCACCTGGATTCCGACGACGCGGAAAGGCTCGTCCGGACGCTTCCGCCCCTCTGCGTCTGCCTCCTCGAGCGGCGAAAGATCGTGCCCGACCTCGAATCCCTGGCCGGCGTTATTGCCGACCACCTCGGCCGGACCGGGCTCCCCGGCCCGCAAGTGTCGCTCGTCACAGGCCCGAGCCGGACCGCCGATATCGAGTGCCAGCTGACGATCGGCGTCCAGGGACCGGCCCGGCTCGTCATCGGGCTCATCGGCGGGGAGGACGCGTAGGGCCATGACGGCCAAGCCCCTCGACCCCCGCCTCAAGGTCACTCTGCAGGCTTTCTACGAGAGCTGGTCCGGCAAGCGGGAGAATTGCTTCCGCGGCCTCGATTTCGAGGCCCTGCGAGAGACGCTCGCGGAGATCAAGGACGACGCTATCTCCCGGCAGGACCTCCTGCTCGCCCGATTCGAAGAGCAGGCCCGCCGCCACGGCAGCCGGGTCCTCCGGGCGAAAGATGGAGACGAGGCCAATCGCCAGGTCCTCGAGATCCTGGAGAGGCACGGCGCGAAGAAACTCGTCAAGTCCAAGTCCATGGTCAGCGAGGAAACCCGCCTCAACGCTTTCCTCGCCGGCCGCGGCATCGAACCGCGCGAGACGGACCTCGGCGAGTGGATCGTCCAGCTGGCCGCCGAAGCGCCCACGCACATGGTCATGCCGGCCATTCACCTGACGCGTCAGGGGGTCGCCCGCATCTTCTCGGAGCACCTCGGCCGCGACATCGCCGACGACATCCCGGCCCTCGTCCGCGTCGCCCGGGAGGAGCTCCGGCGGGAAATCCTGGCCTCCCCGGTCGGCTTGACCGGTGCGAACACGCTTATCGCCGATAACGGCTCGATCATGCTGGTCACGAACGAAGGCAACGGACGGCTCGTCGCCACCGCCCCCCCGATCCATATCGTCCTCGCCAGCACGGAAAAAGTCGTGCCCTCGACGGCCGACGCCCTGCTTCTGCTCAAGATCCTGACGAAAAACGCCACCGGCCAGCCCATCTCGAGCTACGTGTCCTTCATCGCCGGCCCGCACAGGTCCGAGCAGTACATCATCCTCCTCGACAATCACCGGAGCGAGCTCCGGGCGGACGCCAAGTTCCGGGACGTCCTCCGCTGCATCAAGTGCTCGGCCTGCCTCAATGTCTGCCCCGTCTACCAGGTCGTCGGCGGCGAGGAATTCTCCCACGTGTA
>Ga0315281_10001080_pt1 | contig 39918 bp, 38 predicted proteins | sample YL17G07_0_MG_FD_204540 | JGI IMG/M metagenome (GOLD analysis project Ga0315281, IMG submission 204540) | Sediment microbial communities from Yellowstone Lake, YNP, Wyoming, USA - YL17G07_0 | ecosystem: Environmental > Aquatic > Freshwater > Lake > Sediment | place: USA: Wyoming | collected...
GACCGGCGGCCCAAAGTCCTACCCGCAAGGGGAGAAGGAGTTATGACACAGTCTCAAAGGGGGAGAACATATTAATTCTAAACTAATAACCGTAATATGCTTTAAACCACTCGAAGGTCTTTTTTAGGCCATCATTAAACCCGATCTTTGGCTTGAATTTCAAGAGTTTCTTCGCCTTTGAAATATCGGCGCACGTCTTTCTGACATCGCCCGCCCGGGCCGGCGTATGCTTTATGGCAACCTTTTGGCCCATTATTTTTTCTATCCCTTTCGCTATATCAAGCACCGAATTACTTTCATTGCAGGCAATATTGAATACTTCGCCGGATATGCCCGGTGTCATCGCTGCCAGTATATTCGCCTGGACGACGTTGTCAATATAGGTAAAATCACGCGATTGTTTGCCGTCGCCGTGAATTTCTATCGTTTCGTTTTTCAGCACAGCCTCGATGAATTTCGGGATAACCGCTGAATACTTCGATTCGGGGTCCTGTCGCGGCCCAAAAACATTAAAATAGCGCAGGGAAACCGTCTCGAGCCCGAATGTCTTGGCATACATCCTGCAATAATACTCCGCTGAAAGCTTAGCTACCGCATATGGCGATATCGGACTCGGCGCATGGGATTCTTTCTGCGGTATCAGTTTGCTGTCCCCGTACGCGGAAGATGAGGAAGCATACACTACTCTTTTAACCCCCATTTCCCTGGCTACCATGAGGAGCTTCAGTGTGCCTGTTATATTAACATCGTTAGTGCTGAGCGGATCGTCTACTGAACGAGGCACCGAACGAAGCGCGGCCTGGTGAAATATACAATCGACGTCCTTAAGGGCTTTTCGCAAATCCTTTTCTTCGCGAATATCGCCTTTTATGACTTCAATCTTGTTAACAAAAGGTTCAATATGTTCTACCTTGCCGGTCGTAAAATTATCAAGGATGCGTACTTGCTGCTTTCTTCGGACAAGTTCTTCCGCAATATTCGACCCAATAAACCCTGCGCCGCCGGTAATGAGAAATTTCATTTTCATAGGATGCCCCCCTTTTCACGACAGGTAAAGGAATAGAACTTAAGCGACGGAAACGGATTGCGTAGGGCGCGCTCCCCGAGCGCGCCGGCTGTTCGACGGAAACATTCTGCGGTGCGTTCGGGGAACGCACCCTACATCAACGGCAACATCATTATTGCTTGACGATTATCAGTCATATTTCAATATGTTACCATCGACTAATTTCGTCGCCATGACTTCGTATTTTACTTTACCTATACCTCTACCTGTCTTCTCTCCCCCATAAATATGGAATTTTCTTTGTGTGAGCCGGCAAACGATATTCATCCGGCTCTTTGTAGTTGAAAGTTTCGGTGGGTATATTGATGATAATGGCTTCGTTTTCACTGACACATTTGAAACCATGATAAACATCGCGCGGAATCTGTATCAGCTGGGGATTATGTTCGCCAACGCAGAACTCATTTATTCCCCCCCTGGTCTTTGATTTTGGACGTGAATCGTATACAACCACCTTCATCATTCCTTTTATGCAGATGAAGGTGTCGGTCTGTTTCTTATGATAATGCCATGCCTTGACAACACCCGGGTATGCCGTCGTCATATATACCTGTCCGAATTTGACAAACTCACCCCAATCGGATCGAAGCAGTTCCATCACGCGGCCACGTTCGTCACAATTTGGTTTTAATTGTTTAACCTTTAGGCCATCGATCAAAACTCTCACTTGCGATTCTCCTTCCCTTCCAGGTAAAATGAACCCACTATTGAAAGAAATAGCACTATAATAAAAACTGTTACAACTTTATTTTTTATTTTTCTTGGCACCGGTTTCACCAATAAAACCGGCGACACTTCGACGCACGTTAGCTCAGATATAAACTCATTAATACCACTGCTTAAGGGAACAGGACTTATTGTCTCCTTAACATACCTGACAGCTTTATTTATTCTTTTCTCGGAAGCTTCATAGAGCAATTTATGTCTATCAACAATAATATCCATAACAACCTGAATTTTTTTTTGCGCTTTTTGAGGTGTTGATGCGGAAGCGCTAATTTGCAGAAGTCCGGATGAATCCTGGTAAAATAAAGTTTTTTTCAATGACAAGGCAAAATCTTCATCATTATCGGCTATATCTAAATCGGCCACATCCAATTTTCCGGCGATTTCCTTGAGCATGGGCAACGATTGCATAATTACGTTCAATTCAGGTATTGATTCAATAGATTTACTGCCGCTATATCCGATCTTTAATATCGCGTACGATTCGTAAGTCTTATGAGAAAAAAAACCAATCAAGGCAGTAATTATTGCCGCGAGAATAGCCGGAATAATTATCAATTTCCATCGTTTCTTTAATACCTTAGTTATATCCTGTAAACTAATTTCAATCTCTTCATTTTCCATTACACACTCCTATCAGATTTGAACATCTCTTGAAAATTTATTTTTTACTACGATAAAACCAGATTCCCGCTAACGACGCGCGGGAATGACACCTTTTTAGAGTCGACTCATGTGATTATATAAAAAATATCACTTATAATCAATTTTTTCTTCATCGCCAGGGGTAAAACTCCTTCTCCTGGTTGCGGTTGTAGAGAACCTGGCGGTTCCTGGCGGCGCTCTTTAGGTCGAGGAGGAAATAGACTTCGTCGATGTTTTGGCGGCGGCGGTAGGTCAGTTTGAATTCCCAGCAGTGGAGGTCGCGATAGATTTTGATCTCCTGGTCGTTGCTGGTGAGCTGGTCGAAATTGTTCAGGGCGCTCGCGCGGATCGTATAATCTATCTTCCACTTTTTTGTCGGCCAGAAACCGATGCCCGTATTGAAATCAAGCTGATCGGGCCGCGCCGACTGGTAGAAAACTCCGAAATTCAGGTATTTGTTCTCACTCTTTCCCCAACGGCTGTCCGCCTGGAGGGATTTGAATGAATAGGGATAGACGACGTTCTCCTGGCGCAGGTAGATGTAAAATCCTTTCGGCGGCGTCCATGTTAATTCGTTTACCAGCGGATTGAACTTACTCCGCCAATCGTCAACTATTTCAAAGCGGTTGACGTGCAGGTTGTAACCGGTCGAATTTCGCACAACAACATTTCTCCGAAAATACATGGAATTGACAAAGTATATCTGGTTCGTTTCCTCGCCGAAGTCCGTCGCGTCGAGATCCGGCAGGAGGGAATTTTTTTGCGAACGGAGCAGGTAATTGTAACCGGCATCCCAGTCCATCCAACGCGTGAATCGGTAGCGGGCATTTATATCCCAATAGTAGCGGGTGACAAAGATGTCCGTTAAATCAAATTGCGACGTTTTGTCCTGCCAGTTCTCCTTCAGGCCCAGGCGGGGTTTGAGGGTCAGGTCGCGGGTAATGCGATAATCTCCGGTGATATTGCTGTCGAAACCCGCCGTCTGCAGATAATAACCGTTTGCGCGCGCATACTGGTTCTGTACCGACGCCGTAAAGTTGGCATAGATGGGAAGGAACAGGCGCGAACGAACCGGATAGTGCGTATAATCTATGCGCGGCAAAGTGATGCTTTCCGCCTCGAAACCGCCGGTCGCGGGGTTATAGCTGTCGAAACGCTCGGAAACGATGCGCGTATTACTCTTTGAAGTCTGACGGGTAAAAGCAACGAAGGAGTGTATGCGCTGGTTTATCCGCTGCCAATTTTCCTGAAAATACAGGTTATTAAAACTTGTGTCGCTTAAAAACTCAGCCTCGGCCTGTGCCGTCCACAAAGGGTTGATCCTTTGCCAGTGCGAACCGCGCAGTGTCCATCGTTCGTTTTGGGTCGTGTCTTCCCTGATCTGATAACCGTACAGGGTGCCTTTCATCTTGTCGCCGATGCGATAATCATACTCGGCGCCTTTTCCCCACCCGCGCTTGCTGAAGTAATCGAGGTACAGTTTGCCGTAGGTATTCCTGGTCAATGGATAGCCGTAGGTTGCCCTGACTATGAAACCGTCCTCATTGTTATATCCCGGCTGGATTTCGATGCTGTCATGGCGCGGGCCAAGCGAGTGAGTGTATATGGGAGAGTAGAACAACGGCACGTTCCGCAGATAAAAAACTGGGTTATAGACGGTAAGCCGCTTGCCGAGGACGACTTTGGCCCGTTTGGCGCGGACGCTGTAATGTGGGTTCGGCAGGTCGCAGGTCGTCAACAGGACACGGTCGACATTATAGTTTTGATCGCCACTTCTCTGCGCGGACCTGGCGTAAAATAACCAGGGATCGGAATACCCGGCCACTTTGTCGACCGTTCCTTCCCCGGATTTGTAGTCATAGGTCATTTTATCGCCGAAAACAACGTTCTTGTCTTCCGTTATAGAAACATTGCCTTCGGCGGCCATGTATTTTTTTTCGACCCAGAAGCGGATCTCCCGGGCGTTGAGCACCTTATTCTGCCAACTGACCGTAACGCTGCCCGTGGCGATGATAAACTTGTTCGCCTCGTCGTATTCGAGATAATTACCTTTGATTTCCACTTCGGCCCCCCGGGCAAGTGAACAACTTACAACAACGAGCGCAACTACGGCCAGTAACGACCTGAAGCGCCTTGTTGGCAAAACTCCCCCTCTCGTGAAACGACTGTGACGTAATATAATCAAAATCTCCCCTGCCCCCTCTTTTCTCAGACTGTGTCGTAACCCCTTCTCCCCTTGCGGGTAGGACTTTGGGCCGCCGGTCTCAAGGCGGAAGAAGGCGGGGATGAGGGGATGGACGATAGTCTATCGTCGACACATCACCCTCACCTCAGTCCTCTCCCGTCAAGGGAGAGGAGGAAAAACGAGTTGTGACACAGTCTATCTAAAGAAGGGAATACTTCTGACACCCAATTTGCTGCGGGGAGGTTCATCGTGCGTTATTTCACCAGGAGCGCGGCGCCGACAACGCCCAGCTTCTGGTCGTATCTTGAAATAATGATGCGGCAGGCGCGCACCGGCGTGCGGAAGGCCCTTTCGTTGACGGTGTCCTTAATGGGTTTCAGAATAAGGTTGCCGGCGCGGCTGACGCCGCCGGCTAGAACGATGATCTCCGGATTAACAAGGTTAATTACGCCGGCGAGGACAATTCCCAGCCGTTCCCCCGCCTGCCGCCAGATATTGCCGGCGATAGTATCGCCCATATTTGCCGCCTCGGCAATAACAGCCGGAGTAATGGCGCTGATATTGCCACCCACCAGCTTATGCATGATCTTGCTTTTTCCGCCTTTAACCAACTCCTGCGCTTCAAGACTCAGGTACGGAGCCCCAACGTATCGTTCTATGCATCCACGACTGCCACAGTTGCACTGCGGGCCGTTCGGATCGAGGACCATGTGTCCGATCTCGCCGGCAGAACCGGTCGTCCCCCTGTATAACTTTCCTTCACAGACGAGGCCCCCGCCGACACCCGTGCCCAGAGTTACACAGACAAGGTTCTTCACCTTGCCTTTTGCTTCCAGCCAATAAGCGCCCAATGCCGCAACATTGGCGTCGTTATCAATATTGATCGGGTGAGGCAGGCGGCGCTGTAGCATTGTCCTCAAGGGAATATTTCTCCAGGCGGTTAGATTGGGCGAAAAGCGAACGACCCCCTTGCTCTGGTCGATATCGCCGGCTACGCCGATCCCGGTACCGGCCAATTTTTTAAAATTTTTCATCCGTTGCGCATGGGCGACGATCTCCCCAAGTATTTTTTCAGGGATGGAACCTGCATTATTCGGAAAGGTGTTTGTCTCAAGGATTTCGCCTTTCGCGCTGACAACGGCCAGCTTAACTTGCGTCCCGCCCAGATCTATGCCCAGATAGAGTTTCGCCATAGTTCCCTCACTTTAGATGGTTTGATGATATAAAACCATATCCCCGATAGAAACGCTCGGGGATGACATAAAAAAAAGAAGTTATTCACTGTTTTTTTGCCTATGGATATATTCTAAGGCTTCGCCGACAAGATATAAGGAGCCGGTTACGGCAATATGTTTCTTATTTCTTAATGCATTAAGCGCATCGGCAAATGAAATTGCGCACGCGATCCCGCCGCCCGGATTAAATCTGCGCCACGTTTTAGCCAGAACCTCCAGGTCAAGCGCCCTCGGCGACCGGGGCGGCACCAGAACTACGTTGTCCGCATGCGGCGCTAACTCGCGGACAATGGTTTTGTAGTCTTTATCCTTTAAGACACCGAATATAAGAGACATGCCGCCCCTGCCGAAAGGACTTTCGTCCCAGGCTGCAACGAACTGGCGGATGGCGCCCGGGTTATGGGCGCCGTCGAGGATAACCGTTTGTCTCCTGTTTCCGCGCCGTATGCTCCGCACATCAAACCTGCCGGGCCAGGTAACATCCCGCAACGCAGCTTTAATGGAACTGTCTTTGATATCATAAAGCTGCCGATTGAGTATCTGCGCAGCCTCAATAGCTAACGCGCAATTCTTTGCCTGGTACTTCCCCAAAAGCGGCAACCGCACCTTAATAGTTCTATAATCTAAAGAAGTCGTAGGGGCAGCTTTAGCTGCCCGTTGAGAACATGATAGTGAATGCGGGGAGGTAAACCTGCCCCTACAACATCCCCTTAAAATCGGTTTGCAAATGCGGAGATCCAAGCCGTGCCAGGCCATTTCCTGCCTGCCGCAGCGCCAGTCGGTTTTAAGACGCGCATAAAAAAAATCACGTCCGACCTCAAATAGCGGCGCACGCCTTTGTCCGGCCCTTTCACGCACTACCTTTGCCGCTGCCCGGCTTTCAACACCGCTGACGACGGGGCACCCTTGCTTGATAATACCAGCCTTTTCCCCTGCGATTGCCGGCAATGTGTTGCCCAGGAACTGCCGGTGATCAAAATCCACATCTGTTATTATACTTATTTTCGGCTGTTTAACGACGTTTGTCGCATCGAATCTGCCGCCCAACCCGGTTTCAAGAACGGCGATTTCGACTTTCCGGCGGAAAAAATAGATAAATGCCAGGCCGGTAATGAATTCAAAGAAAGTGAGCGAACAGCGTTTTGCAAGCCGGTCGTATTCCCCGGCAAGCCGTTGCAGTTGCCGGGGGCCGATAAGGCGCGAGTTTATACTGATACGCTCGTTTATCGTAACCAGATGAGGCGATATGTACAAACCGGTATTGTATCCCGACTTCTCAAGTATGTGCGAAAGCATCCGCGCCGTAGAACCTTTGCCGTTCGTGCCGGCGATATGTACGACGTTGATCGCGTCCTGAGGATTACCCGCCAGGCGCAGGAACCGGCGCATCCGCGCCAGGCCGGGCTTCATGCCCGTATATTCCTGTTTCTGCCACAGAGAAAGATCGCGCATGTTACGCCTGAGCCGGAGTGTCACCCTTACCTATGACATTCAATATCTTTATCAATGTATTTTTCACTTCTTTGCGCTCGGCTATAATGTCGACCATCCCGTGCTGCCGTACGAACTCGGAAAGCTGGAACCCATCCGGCAATTGCTGGCGAATTGTCTGTTCGATCACCCGGGGCCCGGCAAAGCCGATCAGCGCTTTCGGCTCGGCGACAATAACGTCGCCCAGCATCGAATAGGAAGCCGCCACGCCACCTGTAGTCGGATCGGTTAACAACGATATATACGGAATTCTTTTTTCGGCCAGCAGGGCGAGAGCGGCGCTTGTTTTTGCCATCTGCATGAGCGACAGTATCCCCTCCTGCATGCGCGCGCCGCCGGACGACGAAACAATGATCAGCGGTAACTTTTTCCTGATAGCCCGTTCTATGGCCCGCGTCAGCTTCTCGCCGACGACCGAACCCATGCTCCCGCCCATAAACTCGAAATTCATCACCCCCATCACTACCTTATGCGGGCCGATCTTCGCCTCGCCGGTAATGACGGCATCACCCGCAGACTTGGCCGCAAGTTTGCGCGCATAGTCAGGGAAGTTCAAGGGGTCAGCCGACTTCATCTCTTTGTCGGCCTCCTTGAAACTTTTCGGCTCGGTCAGTTGTTGAATACGTTCCCAGGCGCTCAAGCGGAAATAATACCCGCACTTGGGACATATCATAAGGTTCTCTTCAAGTTCTTTCTGAAATATTATCTGTTCGCATTTCTTGCACTTAGTCCAAAGCCCTTCCGGTATCTCTTTTCGCACGCTGGTGACAGTTTCAACCATTGTTCCTCGTCCTCCTTAATCCGCCGTCGATAAAACCATATTCCCGCTAACGACATGCGGGAAAAATTATGCGGACATTTTTAACGATCAAGCGCCGATCGCAACGATTTTACGAGGCGTATCAGCCGGGCGTTCCGCTCCGCCACATTTTCTGCGTCCCTTATTATGGAAATAAACGCGGACCCGACAATAACGCCGTCGACGTGCGCCTTCACCTGCGCGACGTGTTCAGGGGTGGAAATGCCGAAACCGAGAAAACCAGGATGAAGCGTTATATGTTTGCGGGTACGACCGAGAAATTTCTCCAGGTCCCGAGACAACAGGTCCCGGCTGCCGGTAACACCGGTCAGCGACACTACATAGACAAAACCATTACTGGCCCGGTCAATCGCTTCCATTCGTTCGTTTGACGAGTTCGGCGCGGCCAGAAAGATCAGCGAAGCGTCGTGCTTTCTGCAGGCATCACTGAACGTGCCGGCCTCTTCCGGGATCAGATCGGGAATGATGAAACCGTCGACCCCCCGGGCGCGCGCTGCCCTCACGGTGCGCTCAAACCCTCCCTGAAACAGCGGGTTCATATAGCTCATAAAGATCAGGGGCACATCCGTCCTCTTACGTATCCGCGTAACGGCATCGAGTATCTTGTTCAGGTTCGCTCCGTGATCGAGAGCGTACTGGGACGCCGCCTGAATAGCAGGGCCGTCGGCCATCGGGTCGGAGAAGGGTATCCCCAGTTCAATTATATCTACGCCGTTTTTCGCAAAGATTTCAGCTATTTCGACGGTGGAATCCATGTCCGGATAGCCGGCCGTTATATATCCGACAAGCGCTTTCCGTCCGGATTCCCGTAATGATGCGATAGTGGAGTCGAGACGGTTCATTTCTTCATCTTCTCCAGAGCGGCCTGAACACTGTCCACGTCTTTATCCCCCCGCCCCGAAAGGCACGCGATAACAATATCGCTCTTCCTTAACTTCGGCGCAATGACCGGCAGGTATGCCAGGGCATGCGCTGATTCAAGGGCCGGTATTATCCCTTCAAGCTCCGAAAGCGTTTTGAACGCGGCGAGCGCCTGTTGGTCGGTAATCGGCAGGTACTGCGCGCGCCCGCTGTCTTTATAAAAACTGTGTTCGGGCCCGACGCCGGGGTAGTCAAGGCCGGCGGATATGGTATGGGTCGATGCAACCTGCCCGTGCTTGTCCTGCAACAGATATGTCCTCATGCCATGCAGCACCCCTAAAGAACCGCGGGAGAGCGTGGCCGCGCCTGCGGCTTCAAGCCCGATAAATTTGACTTCCTTATCGTTGTAGAACGGATGAAAAAGACCCATCGAGTTGCTGCCGCCGCCGACACAGGCGAGCAGGAACTTTGGCAGTTTCCCCTCGGCCCGCAATATCTGCTTTCGCGCTTCTTTGCCGATGACCGACTGAAAATCGCGCACCATAAGCGGATAAGGATGCGGCCCCATGACCGAGCCGATGGCGTAAAACGTATCTTTGACGTTCGTAACCCAGTCGCGCATGGCTTCGTTGATGGCATCTTTGAGCGTCCGGCTGCCCGATTTGACCGGGATAACCCTGGCCCCCATAAGTTCCATCCGGAAAACGTTCAGCGCCTGCCGGTGCACGTCTTCCTCACCCATGTACACGTCGCATGCAAGGCCGAAAAGGGCCGCCGCGGTGGCGGTCGCCACACCATGCTGCCCCGCGCCCGTCTCGGCAATAACGCGCTTTTTTCCGAGACGCCGCGCCAGCAGCACCTGGCCCAGCGTGTTGTTCAGCTTGTGGGATCCGGTATGACAGAGGTCCTCGCGTTTAAGATATATTTTCGCGCCGCCGAACTTTTTCGTGAGCTTCCCGGCATAGTACAATAACGTCGGCCTGCCGGCATACGTCTTGAGGTAGTGGTCAAGTTCTGTCCTGAAGGCCCGGTCGCTCCAGGCGCGCGAAAACTCGCGCTCAAGTTCCCGGAGCGGGGTCACCAGTGTCTCAGGAATGAATTGCCCGCCGAATTGCCCGAAATATCCTTTTTTCATATTCTGTGTTCCATGTTCAGTGTTGGGTGCAACTTTTATTTGTAGGTGATTCATCGTAGGGGTGGGCTTGAGACTGTGTCGCAATCTACTTTTTGACTTTCGTAGGGGCGGGTTTACCCGCCCGTTATCGTCGATACAGGGCTGGACGGGCGGACAAGGAGACTGTGTCGTAATTCATTTTTTGTGTCATTGCGAAGGAACAAAGTGACGGAAGCAATCTCGCCTTTCGACGGAAAATTGAGATTGCCGCGCTCCCTTCGGTCACTCGCAATGACAGCTTTTAGCAATTACGACACAGTCTCAAGTCCGCCCCTACAACACCCATTACGACACAGTCTCCTTGCCCACCCATTGGTTGCGGGCGGATAAATCCGCCCCTACCTACAAACAAAAGGCACACCTCAGTGTCCAGAGTTCCGTCTTTCGTTAAACGATGCCTTCGGCCAGCAGGTCCCTCTCGTCCAGTATCCCGACCGGTTTGCCGTTTGCGTTGACTACCGGAATATTATCGAAATTATGTTTCTTCAATATCGCCGCCGCATCCGCCGCCAGCATATCGGGGTCGATCGTCAGCGGCGATTTCGTCATAACGTCGCTGATGGCACGGTTCAGCAGGAGCTTGTCCTTCTGCAGCTTCCGTCGCAAATCGCCGTCCGTAAAGAAACCGACCAGCTTGCCGGATTTGTTTATGATGCTCGTTGCCCCCAGCCGCGTACGCGTCATGACCAGCAGTGCATCGTTGACGCTATGGTGTTCCCTGATCACCGGATTATTCTTGCCTCCGCGCATGATATCTTTCACACGCACGGTCAGTCGTTTGCCGAGCCCGCCCGCCGGATGGAACCGGGCAAGGTGCTCTTTGCGGAAACCTTTTTTATCCGCGGCGCTCAAGGCGATCGCGTCGCCCAGCGCAAGCATTGCCGTCGTAGAAGCCGTCGGAACAAGATTATAGGGGCAGGCCTCCTTTTCAATAGTTGTATTTATAATGACGTCGGACTGCTTCCATGCGGACGCGCCGGGGCGGCCGGTCATGACGATGATCTTGATGCCCATGTTCTTTATGGCCGGCATAACCTTTTTGATTTCGTCCGTCTCGCCGGTGTAGGAAAGCACCAACACGATGTCGCCAACCATGATCATTCCGATATCGCCGTGCAGGCATTCCGCCGGATGCACAAAGACGGCAGGGATACCGACGGAAGACATGCTGGCCGAGATCTTTCTGCCGATAAGCCCTGATTTACCGAGCCCCATTACCACCACGCGGCCGGGACATTCGCTGATAAACTCTACGGCACGCACAAAGTTGCCGTCGAGATGTTTAATTTGATCCTTTACCGCCTGTGATTCGATGAGCAGTGTTTGCCGTGCCAGTTCCAGAAAATCAGCCGTCATTATTTCAGCCCTCCAGAATTACTTCAGCCCTCGCGCCCGGCGGATAAAATTTTTCATCTTATCGTAATCTTTCCGTTTGGGAAGCCGTTCGACGCCCGATGCCACGTCTACCGCAAACGGCTGCACTTTCTCGATGGCCGCTGACACGTTGTCCGGGGTCAGCCCTCCCGCCAGAAAAATCGGTTTCCCGAAATCTTTGGCCTTTACGGCAAGTTCCCAGTTAAAAACCTCGCCCGTGCCGCCGGGAGTCCCGGGCACGCAAGCGTCCAAAAGAAAATAGTTTACGGCCTGCTGGTACGGCGGTATCAGTTCAAGGCTCTTTTCATCCGCAATGGCGAACGACTTGATTACGGGAATACCTGTCTCTGCCGCCACCTGCCGGCAGTACTCCGGGCTTTCCTGCCCGTGCAGCTGTGCCATTTTCAAGCCGCATTTTTTTACCGTTTTCACCAGATCCCGCACCTCTTCATTGACAAATATCCCGACCGGCAAAATGAACGACGGCAGCTTGGCTATTACATCCTTTGCCAGCTTCACCGAGACCTTGCGGGGGCTGTCCTTGAAAAAGTTGAATCCTACATACTCAGCGCCGAGGTTCGCCACCAAAAGCGCGTCGTCGCAGTTCGTCACGCCGCAAATCTTGACCTTAACCATTGACCGCCTCTTTCAATCCCCTGAGCGTCGCCCGCACGTCCGTGCTACGCATAAGTGTTTCGCCGACAAGAAATGAGCGTACACCGAGCCGCGTGAAGCGCCGGACATCCTCCGGGCCTTTGATACCGCTTTCAATGACGACGGTTTTCCCGTCCGGTATTTTCGGCAGCAGCATCTCCGCCGTTTCCAGTTTCACCGAAAAATCGTTCAGGTCACGGGTATTGACGCCGATTATCCGCGCCGGCGTCGCCAGCGCCTTTACCAGGTCGTCTTCGTCATGGACTTCCAGCAGACAGTCAAGGCCAAGTTCAAACGCAAGCTCCACAAGCCCCTTGAGCCTGTCCTTTTCAACCATCGCCGCTATCAACAATATGGCGTCCGCGCCTGCCGCGAGCGATTCATGCACCTGGTACGGATCGAAAATGAAATCCTTGCGCAGCAGCGGCACCGGCGCTTTCTGCCGTGCTCGCAGCAAAAAACTCAGATCGCCGTGAAAATATTTCTCTTCCGTAAGAACGGATATCGCCGCTGCCCCTGCCTCCGCGTACCCGGCGGCACAATCGCCCGGGTCGATCTCGCCGCGTATAGCGCCTGCGGACGGGCTTGCCTTTTTTATTTCAGCGATAACGTTGACCCGGTCTTTGCGGGATACCGCCGCATAAAAATCCCGGAGCGGCGCGATGCCGGAAATCTCATCTTTCAGCCGGTTGAGCGGTTTTTCTATTTTCCGCCGCTCGACAGCGGCTTTCGTATTTTCGTAAATCTCCTGTAATATGCTATGCATTATTGGTCAGTTGGATCAGGCTTTGGAGCCGTTCCATGGCTTTCCCTGAGTCAATGGCCTCTTCCGCGGCCCGCACGCCTTCCTTCATGTCACGGACCTTCTCGCCGACATAAAGCCCGGCGGCCGCATTCAGCACGACGATGTCGCGCCGCGCTCCCTTTTGCCCGTTCAGGATACCGCTGATGATCTCAGCGTTCTCCCGCGCGCTGCCACCGCGGATGTCGGAAATTCCCGCGCGTTTGAAACCGAATTCTTCCGGGGTTATCGTGAACAGCGTTACGGCTGAACCTTTGAGTTCCGCCACCTTCGTCGGTGCGGTAACGGAAATCTCGTCAAGACCGTCCTCGCCGTGAACGATCCAGGCGCGGCGGGTACCGAGGTTCTTGAGCACGCGCGCCATGGGTTCAAGAAGCCCTGCGCTGTAGACACCCAGCACCTGAGACGTCGCGTTTGCCGGGTTTGTCAGCGGCCCCAATATATTGAATATGGTGCGTATCCCTATCTGTTTCCGCGGACCGATCGCATATTTCATCGCGCCGTGCAATGACGGGGCAAAGAGAAAACCGATCCCGATCTTCGCAAGACATTCTTCAACTTTTTCGGGCACGACATTCACGTTGACGCCCAGCGCCTCGAGAACGTCCGCACTGCCGCAGGCGCTTGAAACCGAACGGTTGCCATGTTTTGCAACCACAAGCCCGCCTGCCGCTACGACAAAAGCCGTCGCCGTCGAAACATTGAAGGTACAAGTGCCGTCGCCGCCCGTGCCGCAAGTATCGATGATCGTCTCCCGGTCGACATTGATATCCTCGCGGTCAACATCGACGGACGACGTATAGCGGATGGGGGTGGCAAAACGCCGCATGATCCGCGCACAGCCGGTTATCTCTTCGACCGTCTCGCCCTTCATGCGCAACGCCGTGATGAACGCCGCGATCTGGGCGTCGGTCGCCTCGCCCGACATGATCTCGGACATGGTGTCCGCAGCTTCCTGCTCGGTCAGGTTCCTTCGGGCGACGATCGTGCCGATAGCGTCTTTTATCATATTTTTTTTCTTGCCATCCGCAAAAAATTATGAAGTATCTTTTTCCCTTCGGCGGTCAGAATCGATTCCGGATGAAATTGAACGCCTTCGACCATAAACTCTTTGTGCCGCAGCCCCATGATCTCGCCTTCGTCAGTCCAGGCAGACACTTCCAGGCACGATGGCAGCGATTTCTTTTCTACGAGCAGAGAATGATAGCGGGTCGCGGTAAACGGCTTCGATATTCCGCTGAAAATCGTTTTCCCGTCATGGACGATTTCCGACGTCTTCCCGTGCATCAGCCGCCCGGCCCGCACGACCTTCCCGCCGAAAGCCTGGCCGATACACTGGTGGCCAAGGCAGACACCAAGAACAGGTATCTTGCCGGAAAGTTTGCGCAGCACATCCAGCGAGACGCCGGCATTCGAAGGGTTCCCAGGGCCCGGTGAGATCAGGACAAAGTCCGGGGCAAGCTTTTCGATCGCATCGACTGATATCTGGTCGTTCCGGAAGACCCGGATGTTTTTCTCCCACTCCCCTAAATACTGGATGATATTGTATACGAACGAATCGTAGTTGTCTATAACAAGTATCATGGTTCTCTCGTTGTGTTCCTGTTACTGTATCACTGGTGTCGAATACAATTTATATTTTACGACGATCAAACCAGATTCCCGCTAACGACGTGCGGGAATGACAAATTATTTGGGACAGCGGTGTTACTGTATCCCTTTTTCCGCGGTATCTATGGCAGCAAAGAGGATCGCCGCCTTGTTTTTCGATTCCTGATATTCTGTTTCCGCAACGGAATCCGCCACGATGCCGGCGCCGGCCTGGCAGTAGGCCGTCCCTTCATTCAAGATGATCGTTCTTATGGTTATCGCCATGTCCATATTCCCCGCATAAGAGAAATACCCCACGGCGCCGGCATAGGGCCCGCGAGCCGACGGTTCCAGGTCGTCGATTATCTCCATTGCGCGCACCTTTGGCGCGCCGGATACCGTTCCCGCGGGGAAACATGCCCGAAAAACTTCGAAAGAGTCCATCCCGGGTTTCAATTTCCCGGTTACGGACGATACTATATGCATGACGTGCGAATATTTTTCTATGGTCATGAGTTGGGGCACGGCGACACTGGCCGGCTCACTAACCCGCGCCAGGTCGTTTCGTCCCAGGTCAACAAGCATGATATGTTCCGCCCGTTCTTTGGGGTCGGCCAACAGTTCCCGGGCAAGCTCCTGTTCTCGTATCTCGTTCCCCCCGCGGGGCCGGGTACCCGCGATCGGCCGCGTTTCGACCAGGCGGTCTTCCTTCCGCACCAGGATTTCCGGCGATGTCCCGATAATATCGAAACTTCCCGCCTTCAAATAGTACATGTACGGCGACGGGTTCAAAAGGCGCAGCGCCCGGTAAATATCGAGCGGCTCGGCGCTGGTGCGCCGGGCAAACCGCTGCGAAAGCACGACCTGCACGATATCGCCGGCCCGGATATGCTCCCTGGCTTTCTCGACTTTACGGCAAAATACCGCTTTATTCATATTCGAAACGGTCTTCCCGCCGCCGCGCACGGCGCGGCTCCGTACCGCAAGAGGCCGGCGCAAACGCGCGACAACGGCATCGATTTCCCGAATAGCGCGATCGTATGCCTTCGCCGCGTCGCCTTTTCCGTTACAATCGACACACATCACGATCTTTACGGTGTGCGCCAGATGATCAAAGACGACGATCCTGTCGGTAAACATGAACAGGCCGTCGGGCAACCCGAGATCGTCCTGCGGTTTGTTCGGCAGCTTCTCGAAAAAACGGACCATGTCGTACGAAATATACCCTACCGCACCGCCCCAGAACCGGGGAAGGCCCTTGATCTCAACCGGGGTAAACGTTCCCATGATCTCTTTCACGCGCGTGAGCGGGTCGGTCGTTTTCTCCCATACCGGCTTATCCCCGGGACGGTAAACCGCACATTGGCCGCCTCTGCTCTCGAAAATACGCTTCGGCGCCCAGGAAATGAAGGAGTAACGGCCCCACCGTTCCCCGCCCTCAACGCTCTCGAGCAAATAGGCGTACGGGGAACCGGCGGCAAGCTTCATGAAAGTCGAAACCGGGGTTTCAAGGTCGGCGGAAATCTCCCGGTATACCGGGATAAGATTCCCCGTCCGGGATAACTTCGTAAATAATTCGCGCTGCGGATAAATGTCTTTTTCCATAGTTCCGTCAATTATTTACTGATGCTACGCAAAATCGCCAAAAGAGTGCGAGGAGCGAAGCGACGCGGCAATCTCGTCTTTACTTGATTAACAGCGAGATTGCTTCACCCTTCGGGTTCGCAATGACGGATCTGCATAACATCAGCTATTTATAAACTTTATCCGGGTCGAAGATCCGTTTGCCCCTGGTCCCGGGCGTGCCATTGCCCGTAACTTCCGTGAAGAAACAGGAACGAAAACCCGTATGACAGGCCGCGCCGCCGACCTGGTCAACCTTGACCAGCAGGCAATCGCCGTCGCAGTCGTAAAAGAGGCCTTTCACTTTCTGAACGTTGCCGGACTGCTCCCCTTTGACCCAGAACTTCCGGCGCGACCGGCTCCAGAACGTGGCCTTCTTTGTTTTCAATGTCCGCTTGACCGATTCCCTGTTCATGTAGGCCACCATGAGCACGGTATTGTCTTTATAGTCCTGCACGACGGCAGGGATAAGCCCGTTGTCGTCGAATTTCAGTTTCTTGATAAAGTTCATGCTATATCCTCCGTCATATCAGGTTGTGTCATTGCGAGCCCGAAGGGCGCGGCAATCTCGCCGTATAAAAGATGAGATTGCTTCGCTAACGCTCGCAATGACAGAATTCCAACAAAACCATATCCCCGATAGAAACACTCGAGGATGACAGACAAAAGTAATTATGCCACAGTCTATATGCGCACCGGGATATTCTGTCCCTTGAGATACGTCTTTAGTTTGCCGATCGACAGCTCCCGGTAATGGAACAGCGACGCAGCCAATACCGCGGACGCGCCGGCCCGGTAGGCGTCGGCAAAATGTCCGGGCTTACCGGCGCCGCCAGACGCGATGACCGGGATTCCCACCGACCCGCTGACGGCGCGCGTGAGGCCGATATCGTAGCCGTTCTTAGTCCCATCGCAGTCCATGCTGGTCAGAAGTATCTCTCCTGCACCGAGCCGTGCTGCTTTCCTGGCCCATTGAACGGCATCGATCCCTGTCGCTTTCCTTCCACCGTGCGTATATACTTCCCAGGCTTTCTTTTTACCGGGGACCTGTTTGGCGTCAATGGCCACAACGATGCACTGACTGCCGAACTTCAACGCGCTTTTGGAAACAAGCTCCGGGTCCGCCACGGCAATCGTGTTGAGCGATATCTTATCGGCGCCGGCGCTGAGAAGCGCGCGGATGTCTTCCAGCGACCGGATGCCTCCACCGACAGTCAGCGGGATAAAAACCTGTTCGGCCGTGCGCCGCACGACTTCAAGCATGATGGGCCGGTTGTCGGACGAAGCCGTAATGTCTAAAAAGACCAGTTCGTCCGCGCCTTCCCGGTTGTAGCGCCGAGCCACTTCCACCGGGTCGCCCGCGTCGCGCAGGTTGACGAATTTCGTCCCTTTGACGACACGGCCGGCATCGACATCGAGACAGGGGATAACACGTATTGCAAGCATATATTGAGCTTCTCCTAATAGAGTTACTTTTTAGAGCGCCGAATATGAGCCGGATGCAAGGCGCGACGAGCACAGTGTGCCCGCAGCGGCACATAAGCAAGGAGCAACGCAGCAGCCGGCCATAGGCGGCGCTCCCCTTCGGGCGGGACACTTTTGGGCGAAAACATTGTAATATTTTCCCAACGTAGCTTTTGCTACGCTGGAAAAATATTCCTTCGTTTTCGCTCCAAAATTGCTCCCGCTAAAAATAACCCTATTAGGAGAAGCTCAATATTACTTTTCCGCGATCTTGATCGCGTCTTCGAGTTTCACATCGTCGGTATAAAGCGCTTTTCCGATGATCACCCCCGAGACGCCGTCTTTTTCAAGCAGTTTGATGTTCGATATATCTTCCAGCTTCGAAACGCCGCCGGAGGCGATGACGTTTATCTCGCTCTCGACCGCCAGCTGGCGGAGCCCTTCGATGTTCGGCCCCTGCATCGTCCCGTCTTTCCTGATGTCGGTAAAGATCATTTCGCTGATACCCATGCCTTTCAGTTTCCGGGCAAGGCCGACCGCGTCGACCTGCGTGATTTCCTTCCACCCGCCGATGGCGACTTTACCGTCCTGAACATCTACGGCAACTATGATCTTCGCGCCGTATTTGTCGACCGCCTGGCGCAGCACCTCGGGATTGTAGATCGCCAGCGTCCCGATGATGACGTAATCCATACCGGCGTCGATAAGTGTATCGATCGTCTTCATGCTCCGCACGCCGCCGCCGCATTCGACAGGCACTTCGACCGTCGCGCGAATCTTCCTGATGATCTCAAGGTTTTGGAGCGAGCCGCTGAAGGCGCCGTCCAGGTCGACGACATGGAGCCGTTTTGCCCCCCGCGCCTGCCAGATCTTGGCCATGAAGGCCGGATCCTTCGAATACACGGTCTCTGCCTCAAGTTTCCCCTGCGTCAACATCACACAGTTACCGCCGCGAATGTCTATTGCCGGAATAATCAGCATCATTTCTCCTCACAATACCACTGCTCTGTCAAGTAAAATTTCAATAGTGCAATGTACCGGCGAGTCAAACGTCCGGACTGTTCGGGGAACAGTCCCTACAAAAAACTAACAAACTAAGGAAGTCGTACCTTTCAGGCACTCCGATGATAACAACATAAGGAAGTCGTAGGGCGCGTTCCCCGAACGCGCCGCTTTATGCCGTCAAACAGCCGGACTGTTCGGGGAACAGTCCCTACAATAAACTAACAAAAATTAACTTGACGGTGTACTACTTGCCCGCTTCACGCACGAAATTTCTCAGGAGTTTGAGGCCGGTTTCGCCGCTCTTCTCGGGGTGGAACTGGCACGCCCAAACCCTGTCTCTCGCGACTGCGGAGCAGAACTCCGTGCCGTAATCTGTACTCGCCGCAACGACACCGTCGTCACCCGGCAGCCCGTAGTAAGAGTGCACAAAATAGAAATACGAGCCTTCGGCAATCCCTTTGAACATGGCCGCGCCGTTTTGCCTGTTGATCTTCAGGCTGTTCCAGCCCATATGCGGTATTTTCAGCTTCCTGAACCGCGAAAGGCCTTTTGCCGCAAAATTGAATCTTACGACCTTCCCCGGAATGACACCCAATCCCGGAAACATCCCTTCTTCTTCACTGAAGTCAAAAAGGAGCTGAAACCCCAGGCACAATCCGAGGAACGGCTTATTGCGGTCTATGGCGGCCCGCAAAGGATCGATCAACCGTGCCCGTTTCAGATATGCGACTGCGGGCCCGAACGAACCGACACCGGGAAAGACAACGGCGTCGGCCTGCCGTATCCGCGACGGTTCGCCGGTAACCAGCACCCGGGAACCCGCGAGTTCGAGCGCCTTGGCCACGCTCCTCAAGTTCCCCATACCGTAATCGATGACCGCTATTTCGAGTTTCATAAGACAGGATTATAGCTTGCCTTTGGTTGAAGGGATGCCTTTCTGCCTGATATCTTTTTGCACGGCCTGACGCAAAGCGCGGCCAAACCCCTTAAAAACAGATTCCGCTATATGGTGATTGTTGCGCCCGCTTTTTAAAGCCAGATGCAATGTCATTCCGGCGTTTACTGCCAGAGCGTAGAAGAAATCCTGTAGCAGGTCTAAATCAAAACCAGTTTTCTGGAACCGGAAAGGCACATCATACTTGAGATATGGACGGCCTGAAATGTCCAGCGCCACGTATGAAAGCGCTTCATCCATCGGCAAAAGGAAATTGCCGTACCGGGCAATGCCTTTCTTGCTCGCGAGCGCCTTGGCCAGCGCCAGGCCAAGCGTGATCCCGATGTCCTCAACCAGGTGGTGGTCATCGATCTCGGTGTCGCCCGAGGCCTTGACCGTCAGCCCCATGCCGGCGTGATGGGCCAAAAGCGTGAGCATGTGATCCATGAACGCGATGGCCGTGTGCACTTTGACAGGAGAAGGCCGGTCAAGGTTAAGGGCAATTTCAATCCTCGTTTCCTTCGTCGTCCTCAGCACGGTCGCTTTTCTCTGGTTCACTGGTTTCTCCCAACCACATTAATGATAGACGTTACCGGTTTTGACGCCAAAGAAATCCTGCTCACTGCTCGCAACGGTGCGGAGCGCGTTCTCAAGTTTTTCGATCAGAGATAATTCTTCGATAGTTACGGCGTCGGGATCGTTCATATCCAGCTTATCCGCGATAACATCGTTCATTAGCAGCAGCAATAGTTCCATATCGCGGGGTGACAGATCTATCTTCATGCACGTCTCCTTATTTCTATTGAGCGACGGTGTCCGTCCAGGCCCTCCGCCTTTGCCATTAGTTCCACAAAGGGGGCGGCCTGCCGTATGTTTCTCTTACCATAGCCGATGTAACTCGTACGTTTGAGGAACGTTTCAACCGAAAGAACGCTCGAAAAGCGCGCTGTACCCGCCGTCGGCAGAATGTGCGACGGCCCGGCCCAATAGTCGCCGACCGCCGTCGGTGTATTCCCGCCGAGAAAGATCGCGCCGGCGTTACGTATCCTCCGTGCGACCTTGAGGGGATCGCGCGTCATGATCTCAAGATGTTCGGGCGCAATCCGGTTTACCCGGCTTATAGCCGCATCGATAGTGCAGCAGGTAACTACGACCTGGCGGCGCATCGCCGCGGGGATGTTGGCACGCACTACTCGAGCAAGTTCTTTCGAACTTGTCATAAAATAGGCCATGGCCAGCGGGTCATGCTCGGCCTGGGCTTCGATATCGGCGCACACAAAAGAAGCCGGCGCGGTTTCATCCGCAATGATAGCTATTTCGCTGGGGCCGGCAAGCGAGTCTATGCCAACGGCTCCGAATACCTGACGTTTCGCCTCATTGACGTACGCATTTCCCGGCCCGACTATCAGGTCAACTTTCGGTATGGTTCCGGTGCCGAAAGCCAATGCCGCTATGGCCTGAGGCCCGCCAACCCTGAAAACCTCATCGACACCGCTGACCTTTGCCGCATAGAGCACCGCAGGGGTTAGTTTTCCAGGAGGCGTGGCCATGACTACCTTCTCAACACCGGCTACTCGTGCAGGGATTGCCGACATCAGTACGGTGGACGGATACGAAAAACGGCCGCCGGGAACATATATACCCGCATTTTCAATCGGCGTGACAACGCACCCCCGGATGATCCCCCTGCCCCTGATAAACCAGGAACGCCTTATATGTCGAAGTTCTTCCAGATGGAAGCGGCGGATATTCACTGCCGCCGCATCAATTGCCTTCTTAAGCGCCGCGTCAATACGCGATGCCGCCTCATCAATTTCAGATTGATTTATCCTGAAGTTTTGTTGTTCAAGCTTAACCCTGTCGAACTTCTGCCCGTAATAGCTGAGCGCTTGATCGCCATCCCGTTTGACCCGCTCTATTATGGTCGAAACAGCCGCTGTCAATTTCTTCGAATTCATGGTAAAAATTATACTATATAATGATTGCTTTAGCAAAGCTATTTGAGCCCTCGGGAAGTTTTTTCTGTGTATCCCGTCATTGCGAGCGCAGCGAAGCAATCTCGTCGTTATGTGAGATTGCCGCGTCGCTTCGCTCCTCGCAATGACCAGTCGGGAATAACTCCCCCACTGCTCAGCTATTGAACTCTGCGCACATCGGCGCCCAGACAGCGCAGCTTCTTTTCCAGGCACTCGTAGCCGCGATCCAGATGGTATACACGCAGGACTTCCGTCCTTCCTTCCGCAGCAAGACCCGCTATGATCAGCGCAGCCCCGGCCCGCAAATCGGAAACCATGACCGGAGCTCCCGAAATGCGATCAACACCGGTTATCGAGACCCTGTTCCCGTCAACTTTAAGGTTCGCCCCCAACCGTTGAAGCTCGCCAACATGCAGGAACCGGTTCTCAAAAACAGTCTCGACAACGACAGATTTGCCCTGTACCAGAGCCATGAGCGCCATCCACTGCGCCTGAACGTCCGTCGGGAATGCCGGGTAGACGCCCGTCGTTATGCTTACGGGCCTGAGCGGCTTGACCCACCGTGCCCGCAGCGTATCACCCTTGACGTCTATCCGAAGGCCGGCTTTCCTCAGTTTTAGAATAACGGCCCTGATGAGATCGGCGCTGGTTTTTCGCAGGGTGACATCGCCCCGCGTAACCGCCGCGGCAATAATGTAGGTTGCGGTCTCGATGCGGTCGGGTATTATTGTGTGCCGGAAACCGTGCAGCGCATCGACGCCGTCAATAACGATACTTTTTGTTCCGGCTCCCCGGACGCGCGCGCCCATCTTATTGAGGACATCGGCAAGATCTACGATCTCCGGTTCCCGTGCCGCATTTTCGATGAGCGTCGTGCCCCGTGCCAGAACAGCGGCCAGCATGACATTTTCGGTCGCTCCCACACTGGGGAAACGGAACGGGATACGGGCGCCTATAAGTTTTACTGCCGTAGTTTCAACGTAGCCGCCGCGCAGATCGATACTCGCCCCCAGCCGCTCAAAGCTCTCCAGATGGATGTCGATCGGCCGGGCGCCGATGGCGCACCCCCCCGGCAGTGAAACCCTGACACGCCCGAGACGGGCCAGCAACGGGCCCATGACCAGGATACTGGCGCGCATCCGCCGCACAAGATCATAGGGCGCGGTCGATTTGAGCGGCCCGTTATGCCGTATATACAGGCGGCCCCCCTTTTTCACTATTTTTTTCCCGATGAACTGCAAGAAACCGTTGGTCGTATCAATATCGGCGAGCTGCGGCACGTTTTCCAGGACGCATTCATCGTCCGTCAACAGCGCTGCCACCATAATGGGAAGCGCGGCATTTTTCGATCCCGAGATATCAACCGACCCCCGCAACCGTTTCCCGCCATGAATCACTATTTTGTCCATGCGTAATTGCTCCCTTGTGACACCCTCAAAATCCCCCTGCGGCTTAACGCCGGGCGACCAACACCCGGTCAAGCCCCGCGTAGTCCTTTATTATTTCCTGAACGACAAACCCGGCGTCGGCAACGACAGCGCGTATCGCCGCGCTGCGCGCCGCGCTGAGTTCAAGCAGGAGATGCCCCCCATCCTTCAAAAAAAGCTTCCCGGCCTGCGCGATGCGCCGGTAATAGTCCATACCGTCTTTCCCGCCATCGAGCGCAAGCCGCGGCTCGAAAGCCAGCTCCGGCTCCAGGTATTTTATTTCGTCGTGGGAAATATAGGGTGGATTGGAAACGACGATATCCACCTTTCCTTCCAGCGACTCGTCGTCCAGGGAATGGAACAGATCGCCGAATTTGACAAAGACCTTTCGGCCCTGTCCGTGGTAATCGATATTGGCCTGAGCGACCTTCAATGCGTTCAGGCTGATATCACACGCGTACACCTTGCGCGCATCTGAAAGCACAGCGGTACTTACCGCGATGCACCCCGAACCGGTACAGAGATCGACGATAACGTCCGCATGGCCTTCACCGATATGTTTGATCGCCGTTTCAACCAGTATCTCGGTCTCGGGCCGTGGAATCAGAGTATGCTCGTCGACAAAAAAATGAAGCCCCATGAACTCGCGTGCGCCGAGGATGTAGGCGATTGGTTTGCGTTTTTGACGTTCAACGATGAATTCTTTGAACTCTCGCAGGCGGTCAGGGGGCACGACATCGTTACGCCGCAGCGCAAGCTGGAGGCGCGGGCAGTGCAACACCTCGGAAAGAAGCATTTCCGCTTCAAGCCGGGGATCGGGGATACCGTATTTCCCGAAGTAGCCGCTCGTCCAATCAATCAGCGGTCCGATGGCCCATACGCCGTTCATTATTCTACCGCCAAGTTATCAGCCCTGCATTAGTACACTGTTAAGTTAATTTTTGTTAGTTTTTTGTAGGGACTGTTCCCCGAACAGTCCGGCCGTTTGACGGCATAAAGCGGCGCGTTCGGGGAACGCGCCCTACGACTTCCTTAGATTGTTGTCAATTGGAGTACCCGCTCTTGCGGGTACGACTTCCTTAGATTGTTATCAATTGGAGTACCCGCTCTTGCGGGTACGACTTCCTTAGATTGTTGTCAATTGGAGTACCCGCTCTTGCGGGTACGACTTCCTTGGATTTTTATGATGAAATTTTACTTAACAGAGCATTAGTTTCTTTTCCTGGTCGGCGGCGATCAGTTTCCGAAACAACTCGTCAAGGTCGCCTTCCAAAACTTCCTTGAGGCGATAACAGCTGTATTCTATCCGGTGGTCTGTGATCCGGTTTTGCGGGAAGTTATAGGTGCGTATCTTCTCCGAACGGTCGCCCGAGCCGACCTGCTCGCGCCGGTTCGTACTGATCGCGTCCTTCTGTTCCTGGATCTTTTTATCATACAATTTCGCCCGCAACAGCTTCATGGCCTTGGCCCTGTTCTTGAGCTGACTGCGTTCGTCCTGACAGGCGACCACGACACCCGAAGGGATATGAGTGATCCGGATAGCAGATTCCGTCTTGTTGACGTACTGCCCGCCGGCGCCCGATGAGCGGTAGGTATCGACACGCAAATCGTCGGATTTAATGTCAACGTCTATGTCTTCGGCTTCAAGCAACACCGCAACCGTCACCGCTGAAGTGTGCACCCGTCCGGCGGCTTCTGTCCGGGGAACCCGCTGCACGCGGTGCGTCCCCTGCTCAAACCTGAAATAGCGCCAGGCATCTTTGCCGTCAATTGAAAAGATCACTTCCTTGTAACCGCCCAGTCCCGTCGGATGGCTGTCCATCAGTTCGACCTTCCATCCTTTCGTTTCCGTATAGCGCACATACATGCGAAAAAGTTCACCGGCAAACAGCGCAGCTTCCTCGCCGCCGGTACCTGCCCTGATTTCAATGATGATGTTTTTTCCATCGTTGGGGTCCTGCGGAAGGAGCATCATTTTCAGCTCGTTTTCAGCGACTATCATGCGGCGCGAGACATCCCCGCGTTCACTGGCCGCCATCAATTTGAGCTCCTGGTCATCCGAAGCTTTCAACTCTTCGAGCCCGCCAAGTTCATTCTTAAGGCGCAGCCATTCGTGATATTTCTGGATGACCGGCTGCAGGTTCGAATGCTCCCGCGTCAACCGTTTTAACTCATCGGGGTTGCTGATCGTATTCTGCTCGCCGAACAGTTTTTCCAGTTCGCGATATCGCTGCACCATCGTTTCCAGTTTCTTTTCTATCATGCAGTACCTGCCCTGACGTTCATGCAATAAAAATGACAGAGTAGCGATAGTTCGTTTCTCTGTCATTTCATGCCGCTTATCTGTCTACTGTTCTTTCCTGGTTTCTTTTTTTGCTTCCTTTTCCCTGGATTCCTTCTTGGCCACAGCGGCTGCTGCTTTGGGCTGGTGCGGGGTCGTTGAAAGTATCTTCGTTTTCCTCACCTTTACCTGCGCCTTCACCTTTGCCGGCTCTTTCTTCTTGATCGTTTTACCCTCGGTCTTGGCAAAGCGCTTCTGGAAGCGCTCCACCCGTCCTGCGGTGTCTATCAGTTTCTGCCGTCCGGTAAAGAACGGGTGGCAACTCGAGCATATCTCGAGACGGATGACCGGCTTTGTCGAACGCGTCTTGAACGTATTCCCACAGGCACAGGTCACGGTAGCTTCAACATATTCGGGGTGTATCCCTTCTTTCATTGTAGTACGTCTCCTTTCGGAATCTCAAATCTCAACCTTGAAATTATATTTGATTCCCCACTACGTCTTAGACATTGTGTCAAAAAAAGAACATAAAGTCAAACCATTTCCGTACCGTTCGGGGACGACAGGATCGGCTATTTTTCCATGCTTGACAATTCCATGGATTTAAGAAAATCCTTATTGGATTTTGTCGCCGTCAACTTCTCAATGAGCAATTCCATTGCATCTATGGGATTGAGCGGCGTTATCACTTTGCGCAGCACCCACAGTTTGTTAATCTCGTCCTGGGTCAACAACAGCTCTTCTTTCCGCGTTCCGGAGCGGGCGATATCGATGGCCGGAAAAACCCTGCGGTCGGCAAGCTTGCGGTCCAGATATACTTCGCTGTTGCCGGTCCCCTTGAATTCCTCGAAAATGACGTCGTCCATCCTGCTGCCCGTTTCAACAAGGGCCGTCGCGATAATGGTCAGGCTTCCACCCTCTTCGATGTTGCGCGCGGCGCCGAAAAACCGTTTCGGCCGCTGCAAGGCGTTGGAGTCCAGGCCGCCCGAAAGCACTCTGCCGCTTGACGGCGTTACCGTATTATAGGCGCGCGCCAGGCGCGTGATCGAGTCAAGAAGAATAACGACGTCCTTTCCGTGCTCGACATACCGTTTGGCCTTCTCCAGCACCATCTCCGCAACCTGTATGTGCCGGTCGGCGGGTTCATCGAAAGTCGAAGAGATGACCTCGCCCTTCACGGAACGCTGCATATCCGTCACTTCTTCCGGGCGCTCGTCTATCAAAAGCACCATCAGCACCATCTCCGGATGGTTGGTTGTGACGGAATTGGCGATTTTCTGCATGAGCACCGTCTTGCCGGTGCGGGGCGCCGCATTTATGAGCAATCTTTGCCCCATGCCGATGGGAACAAGGAGGTCCAGAACCCGGGTCGAAACCTCGTCGCGCTTGGTTTCGAGCACGATCTTTTTGTTCGGATAAAGGGGCGTAAGGTTATCGAACAGCGCGCGCTCGCGGATATTCTCGAGATCCTGCGCGTTTACAGATTTGACCTGCAAAAGGGCGAAGAAACGTTCCTGGTCTTTCGGCGGCCTGACATAGCCCGCCACAGTATCGCCCTTGCGGAGAGCGAACTTTTTGATCTGCGACGGCGATATATAAATGTCGTCGGGGCCCGGCAGATAGTTATAGTTCGGAGACCGCAGGAAACCGAACCCGTCGGGGAGTATCTCCAGCACCCCTTCATCGTAAACCAAATTATTTTCCTTGGTCTGCGCTTCCAGTATTTTTGCGATAAGTTCCTGCTTGCGCAGGCCGGCCACCGATTCGATCTTTAGATCCTTGGCGATCCCGGTAAGCTCAGAAATCGTACGCTTTGACAGAGCAGTAACGTCCATTGATTGTTCCATGTAAACCTCCGCATTAATGTGAATGCTGTTATTGATTTTTGAATTAGGAAAATCCCCGAAAAGGAGCAGTTTTTGCGCTATACGCGGCACGACCACAACGGGTTCTTAAGTCAGATGGATTTTTGCCTTCAGGAAGGTCCTCTTAGAAATGTTCCTCAACGACAGATCGGTATGCCCACAAACCATCGACATATTAATACATATTAAAAAGTATTTGTCAATACCTGCCACAATTTATTCACGTCCCTTTTGGTACGTTCCCTTCCACCTGAATTATCGATGACGTAGTCCGCCAATTTCCGTTTTTCTCCAAGCGGCCATTGCGCCTTGAGGCGCTGCGCGATCTCCCCCGCGCGCAGTTTGTCTCGCTGCCGCAATCGATCGACCTGCACTGCTTTCGGGACCCAGACCACAACGGTTTTACCGGCGAGATATCCGAGTCCCGCTTCGAACAATAACGGCACTTCCAGGACAATGACCCCGGCATCCTTCAATTCCCCAATGCGCCGGCGCATCTCTGCGACGATAGCCGGGTGCGTGATTCGTTCGAGCGTCCGACGTTTTCGTTCGTCCGCAAACACCATCGCCCCGAGTTTCCTGCGATTGAGCGCGCCGTTATCATCCACCACGTCGCTTCCAAAAAGTCGCACAATTTTTTTCTCTACGGCCGTTCCCGGCGCGCACACCTCGCGGCTGATATGATCGCTGTCGATCACGTGCGCCCCCAGGCGTTTAAACTCGCTGACTACCAGGGATTTCCCGCTGGCGATACCGCCGGTGACTGCGATTATAATCGGCCTTTTCTTATTATGCATGGCCCACCACTGGTTTCATCTCAACCCAGTTATCGCCTGTCTTGAGATCTACGACAAGGGGTATCCGAAGCGTAAGCGCCTTTTCCATGGCGGCTTTTATCAACGGCAACACGGTATGGCGTTCTTCACGGGCCACCTCAAAAAGGAGTTCGTCGTGCACCTGCACCAGCATCCGGGTTTTAAAGTTTTTATCTTTGAGGAGACGCTGGACATTTATCATCGCCACCTTGATAATGTCGGCGGATGTCCCCTGTATCGGCGTATTGGTCGCCATTCGTTCGGCGAAACCGCGCACCTGCCCGTTGGATGAATTTATTTCCGGAAGGTAGCGTCGCCGGTCAAGCAAGGTGGTCACATACCCATTCGTACGCGCCTCCTGCACAATGCTTTCAAGCCACCGCTTGACGCCATGGTACCGGGCAAAATAACTATCGATATAATCACGGGCTTTTCGCGGATCGACTCCGAGTTGCTGGGCAAGGCCGTACGCAGACATGCCGTAAATAATGCCGAAGTTTATCACTTTGGCAATGCGCCGCTGTTCAGGCGACACATCCCCCATTCCGCAATTGAACACCTCCCGTGCCGTCGCACGATGAATGTCGTCCCCCTCCATAAAAGCCTTAACAAGCGTCTCATCGCCGCTGATATGAGCCAACACGCGCAGATCGATCTGCGAATAGTCGGCTGAAAGCAGGAAGTAGCCGTCTTCCGCGATAAAAGCCTTCCGGATCTCCCGCCCGTATTCGGAGCGGACCGGGATGTTCTGCAGATTAGGTTCCGATGATGACAACCGCCCTGTCGCCGTGACGGTCTGGTTAAATGAGGTATGCACCCGGTTCCCGGGACGGTTGTTCTCCGGCCCCGTGAGGTTCAGGAGCGCGTCAATATATGTCGATTTAAGCTTCTGCAGTTCACGATACTCCAGAAGTTTTGCCGGCAGCGCGTGCTGACGCGACAACGCACTAAGCACTTCTTCGTTCGTACTGTAACCCGTTTTGGTGCGTTTAACGGCCGGGAGCCCCAGCTTTTCAAAAAGGATACCCGCAAGTTGTTTCGGTGAATTTGGGTTGAAGACCTGCCCTGCAAGTTCGTAAATCTGTCCCTCGATATTCCTGATAACCGCTTCAAAGCGACGCGTCAATTCTTCAAGGTAGGGGCGATCGACCTTCACGCCGGCATATTCCATGTCCGCCAGGACTTCAATCAGCGGCATCTCTATCTCGCGGAATAGCCTGGCAACGTTTTTTTCCTTCATTTCGGGCTCAAACTTTTCCGCCAGCCGCAACACGGCGACGGCATCGGCCCCGGCGTAGGCAGCGACAGTGTCGATAGCCACCCGGTCCATTGTTATCCGTTTTGCGCCCTTGCCGATCAACTCCCCGATCTCCGTCATTTGCAGTCCCAGATAATCCAGCGCTATCGCTTTCAGATTATGGCTGGCGCGGGACGGGTTGAGGCAATATGACGCGATCATTGAATCAAAATATACGCCAGAGAGCCGGAGATCATGGTAACGCAACACCAGCATGTCGTATTTGATGTTCTGCCCGTATTTCCTTATATCGGGCGCTTCCAGCACGTTCTTGAGCAGGGGCAGGACCTCCCCGGCGTTTAACTGTAATTGATGGCTGTCACCAGCGGCCGCGTGCCCCACCGGTATGTAGTATGCCTGTGCCGGATCGCAGGCAAGTGAAATACCGACTATCCGTGCTGACCGGGTAGCCAGGCTGGTGGTCTCCAGATCAACGGAGACGAAACCTTTTTTCCGTATATCATTGCTCAACGCTTCGACGCCTTCACGGTCACGCACGACCGTAACAGCATATTCCGCCGCGATGGATGTGCCGCAGACCCGGGCCGGCACATTATCCGGCATCAACTCCCTGGCCATACTGGTAAATTCATAACGGCAAAGGAATTCCGCCAGTTTTTCTTTGTCGGGTTCAGACAGTTTGCATTCCGACCACTGCACTTCAAGCGGCACATCATCGCAAAGCGTCACGAGGTGCTTGCTTTTCTCGGCATCATGCCGGCCTCCGCCGACCAGTTCTTTCAGCCGGCCTTTCAGCGATGCGGCATTGTTAATCACATTTTCCAAACTGCCGTATTCCTGAATAAGTTTGACCGCCGTTTTTTCGCCGATACCGCGGATGCCCGGAACGTTGTCAGACGCATCACCCATCAACGCGAACATGTCCGTCATCCGTTCAGGAGGCAGTCCATAGCGTTCCTGCACCCCCTGCCGGTCGATAATAATGCCCTTTGATTCGTTGTATATTTTGATGCGGTCGGAAACAAGCTGAAACGCATCCTTGTCGGCGGTTACGATAACAACGTCCGCGCCGTCCCTTGCCGCCTGCCGTGCCAGCGTCGCGATCACATCGTCTGCCTCAAATCCCTGTTTCTCAACTAACGGGATATTGAGCCTTTTGACCGCCTCGCGCGCCAGGGGCATCTGCAACCGCAGATCGTCGTCAATCTTTTTTCGATTGGCCTTGTAGCCGGCATACGCGCCGTGGCGGAACGTCAAGGCAGGATAATCAAAGCAAACGACCACATAATCCGGTTTTTCGGTGCGCAAGAGTTTGAGCAGCATGCGCATGAAACCGTACACCGCGTTAACCATTTCCCCCCGTGATGTGGTAAGCGGGGGGAGCGCATGGTATGCCCGGTGGATGTACGCATTACCGTCGACTATATAGATTGTTGGCATAGGTCAGGCTGACAGTGTGGTTGCGGGATAAGGCTCTGTGACACAATAAAATAAACATTTGGCTAACATTGCGCAGCAACGTCATTTGTAGGCTATCCCCCTGACTTCTTCTATGTATTCCTGCGCGGCAAATGCGGCGGTGGCGCCCTCGCCGGCGGCTGTCACCACCTGACGCAACAGTTTTTCGCGCACGTCGCCGCACGCAAAAACACCGCGTGCCGACGTATGCATGGTGTCATCCGTACTGATATATCCTCCGGCATCGAGATCCAGTTTTCCCCTGGCAAACCCCGAATGCGGTTCAAGTCCGACAAAGACAAATACACCGTTAACAGCAATGTCGCTGGCCGAATTGTCAATAAGATTGCGCACGCAGACCGAATCGACCCGGTCGGCGCCCTTAATCTCGGTAACTACCGAATTCCAGACAAATCTTATTTTGTTATTGGCTTTCGCCCGTTCCTGCAGGATGTGGGTTGCGCGCAGGCGGTCGCGCCGGTGGATAAGCGTGACCGTGCCGGCAAAACGTGTCAGATAGACGGCTTCCTGAACGGCAGAATTCCCGCCGCCGATAACCGCCACGTCTTTATCTTTGAAAAATGGACCGTCGCAGGTGGCGCAATAAGAAACGCCCTTGCCGCGCAGAGGAACTTCACCCGGCACATTGAGCATCTTGTGGCTGGCGCCGCTTGCGACTATGACGGCCGATGCGCGGTATTCCCCTCCAGTTGTCCTTATTATCTTGTCGTCATCCTGATTTGCCGGCAGAACCAGTTCGCATACTTCATCAAACTCCAGCGCCAGGCCGAACTTGCGCGCCTGTTCCTCCATCTTGCCGGCCAGTTCAAAACCGGCAATCCCATCGGGGAAACCGGGGTAATTCTCAAGCCAGTCGGTTATGACCGCTTGCCCGCCGCAACCCATTTTTTCGACAAGCAGGGTCCTCATCCGCGAACGAGAAGCATAGATCCCCGCGGTAAGCCCCGCCGGCCCGCCGCCAATAATGATTATATCGTAGACGCTATCGTGCATGATCGATGATTTATTTCCTGCGTGGCTGGGCGGGAGGTTTCACCGGAGCGCTTTTCAAGAGTCCCATGATGACGCTTTCCCATTCTGCTCCGATGCCGGACTGGAATCCGGTATAGCTGCGGACGATCATCCCTTCCTGGTTTATAATAAAAAATGCCGGAATACCGTTGACCCGATAATCGCGCTCCGTTTTTTCGTCGCCCACAAGGACCGCGTATTTCATTCCGTTCCTGGCGACAAATTTACGTATCGCTTCCGGATTGCCCTCAATGTTGATGCCCATGACCGCCACGTCGCTGCGGCCCTGCAACGATTCATACAACCTTTCGACTTCCGGTATGGATCGACGGCATGGCGGACACCACGAAGCCCAGAAATCAAGAAAAACGACCTTGCCTTTCTGCCTGGACAGGCTGACCGGTTCGCCTTTCAAATCCTTTAACGTGAAATCGGGCGCGCGTTCTATAACCGCTGCCATGAGCGGCGCAACCATTAAATTAGCCGCCAGCAGCATTACAGCGGTATATCTACATAACATTGTCGATCACCTTTTTCAGATCGTTCTTCGAGCGGAATCCAACGATCCGTTCGGCCGGCTTGCCGTTCTTGAAGATAATGATTGTCGGTATTGACGTTATCTGGTACTTCCCCGCGATTTCCAGGTTCTGGTCGGTATTCATTTTCCCCACTTTTATTTTCGTTTCATACTCGCGGGCAATTTCATCGATAATCGGCGCGATCATTTTGCAGGGGCCGCACCACGGCGCCCAAAAGTCCACCAGGACGGGCAGCGACGAGTTGAGGACTTCGGCCTGGAAATTCTGTTCGGTGATTTCGATTTCAGCCATGCTGCACCTCCGTGCGTTTTCGATGATAATTGATGGATTGCCTAATTGTACTAAAACGACTACAAATAAGTCAATACAAATCGCACCTGTACCTCATAAAAAAAAAGAGCGCCCCCGTGGGGGGGACGGGGGCGCTGGGGGATCTATTATAACCTGAGAAAAACAGGGCTTTTAAGTTTTTGGCAGCCCCCTGATAATCTGCAGACACCTACGAGCTTCGTTCACATTATATCATAGCTTTGAATGCTTGTCAATGTAGAAATTTCAGAACCCCGCGGGGCGCTATTTCCCGGGATAGAATCGGTTATTCGTCCGCGTGATCGTTCCTGAATTTTGCGGTGACGATGATACGGGCGCGACAGTTCGTTCCCCCTCGGCTGACGGCGCCTTGTTTTCGAAATCAATTTTTCGTTGCAGCTCACCGAGCCGGGCCGTCAGCTTGTTAATCTTGTCTCGATACAGTTGTATGTCCTTTTTCGATTGATTCTCTGTTTCTTCCTGTGCCAGTGTTGCGCTTTTTTTCTGCTGTTCCATCTGTTCCTTCAGTATTTCGGCCTTCCGTTCCCAGTCCAGCCGCTCCTGCTGATACCGCTCATTGAGCGCGCGCACTTGAGCCTCAAATTCCTGGAGGCGGTTCAGGCGATTATTATTTTCATTTCGTTCGAGCGAAAATTTCTGGCGAATTTCGTTCAACTGGCCGTTCAACAAACTCAAATCTTCGTTGAGACGAACTATTTCCATTTCGCGCGATTGCAGCTGCGTGTCGGTTTTGGCCCGAATTTCCTCGATCTGCTTCTGTAACAATTCCTGTTCGCGCATAAACGCAACCTGCCACTCTTTCTCCTTATTCTCCATTTGCTGAACGAGGCGTTGCCGGTCTTCGTCCAGGCGCTCTATCCTGATCCTGTTCTGTTCGTTTTCTTCTTTTTCAATGGCAAGGAGCCTTTTTTCTTCTTTGAGCGAGGCTGACAGAACTCTGATTTCTTTCCTGGCTGCAACAGCTTCCTCGTCCCTTGTTTGCCGCACGTGATCAAATTCCGCCTGAATGTCCGAAAGGCTTTTCTTCAATGATTCCTGCTCCGATTCCAGCATCTTCCGCCACTGGGCGACGGTTTCCTCCTTCTCGGAAGCGATCCGCTGCACGTCCTGCTCTCTCTGCCCGAGCGATTCTTCGAGGCCGAGCCGTACGCGGTGCTCTTCTGCCAGCTGCTGTTCGGCGATCGCCAGCGATTTTGAAACCAGTTTAAACTGTTCTCCCAGATCCTGCCGCAGCGATCCCTCGCTGGAAATGAATTCCTGCTTAGCCTTTTCCCAGGCCGACTGCTCTTCCTGTCTGGTCTTTTTCCATTCCAGTAGTTCCCGTTCGTTTTCATCACGGGATTTCGTCAATTCTTCATCGCGCGACCGCAACTGTTCCTGAAGTTCAATGACCTTCTCTTCGGCATCTTCCTTTTTCCGACGTTCCGTATTGATACTGATAATGGTATCCTGGATACCTTTTTGCAGTCGCGCAAGGTCGCTGTCCTTCTTTTCAGTAACCCTGGCATTAGACTGCCGCTCTTCCTCAATGTTTTTTTCCAGTACGCGGATATGTTCCTGCAATGCGCTGATTTTATCGCCGCTTTCGGTCTGCGAGGTCAACAAAACTTCCTCTTTACGCAGAAGTTTCTCTTTGAACTCCAGCAGTTCGTCTTCCTGCGAGTTCACCTGGCCCTTCCAGCACTCTTCCTGAACGGCAAGATGTTTCTTCAATTGCCGCACCTGCTCCTGTTCCCCGAGCAGTTTCTTCTGCGCATCTTGCGCCGCCTCGCGGAAGTCGCGAACTTCGTCGGAGATCACTTCCCACTTTTTTATTTCCGCCAGGCGTTTGACATCCAAATCACGCGCATTAATGCGCATCTGTTCAAGCTGTACCTGGCGATTCTCGTTTGCCTGCTCCTGAAGTTTTCTGACGCGGTCTTCGGCTTCAATCAAACGCGAGCGCATTGCGAGCATATCGCGCTGTTTTTCTTCGAATATTTTTTCCCATTGCGCCCGCTCTCGTTCATATCTTGACCGCACGGCGTTCACCGCTTCCGTCGCCATCTCCTTTTCGGCTTCCAATAATTCACGGATCACCTTCTCGGGAGAATCAAGCGCAAAGGCGCCGGCATCGGGCACCTCTTCGGGTTCAAAAACCGGATCAATCCCCAAACTCAGTTCTTCGTTTAAAATCTTTTCGTCATTCTCACTGAACATGGCAGTATCCCTGGTGGTCTGTCAAATCACTATAGACTATAACATAATATTCACATTTATCAAGTATTTTTGAGTAGGGGGTGCGCCTTTTGTTTGTGGGTGATTCATCGGGGCGGTCTCCTTGCCCACCAGTTGGTTTCGGGCGGATAAAGAGACTGTGTCGTAATGGGTGTTGTAGGGGCGGACTTGTCCGCCCGTCCAGCCCTGTATCGACGATAACGGGCGGGTAAACCCGCCCCTACGAAAGTCAAAAAGCAGATTGCGACACAGTCTCAAATCCGCCCCTACCAACAATCAAAAGTTGTACCTGAGTCAGGCAAGTATGCGGACAAGGGGGATGTTGCGTTTGGCTGCCGATTTCCTGGCATCGTCAAATTCTGATTTTATCCGGCGCCCCCCCCCGGGAACAAAGGCGATCTTGGCGCCTCTGGCCTTCGCGCGCTCAAGCACGTAGCGGGATATAATTTCGCGCCTGATACCGAGCGTCGTTGTTTCACGGAATATTATGTTTGCCACAGTTCCTTCGTCTTCAGGCCGGCACAAGGCAGAAAGGACGATACCCGGCCGGCCCTTTTTCATGAGGACCTGCGTCAACCACGCGTCGTGCGCGCCGGCCGCGAGCAGTTTCTCTATTACGCAGGGATAGATGCGCGGATCCATATCATCGATGTTCGTTGAAAAAACAACGCATTCCTCCGTCCGGACGGGTATGCCGCTTTGAGTCATCGGCGTTCCGATCAAAACCTGTAACATATTCGGGCTCGCATCTGTCTCGGCGGCGCCGGCGCCGTATCCCGAATGCTCGATTTTCAACAACGGCATCGGCCCGAACGATTTAACGACTGCGGAAGCGATGGCAACGCCGGTCGGCGTCGCCAGTTCGCGCAGCGCACTCGTCGAGTAGATGGGAATTTCATATTTCCTGGAAATTTCAGTCGCCGCAGGCGCCGGACGCCCGACGTTGATCGGAGAGCAGAATACCGATGTCACCTTCGCCTGCTCCAGCGCCAGGCACGAACCAACCACGTCAACCAGCGTATCAACGGAATTCAATTCGTGGAAATGCACCTTGCTTTCCGCAACGCCATGCACCCGTGATTCCGCCGCGATAAGACGATCCAGTATGCTGAGCGCCTTCTCTTTCACGCCGTCGCTGAGAAACCCGCCGGCGACCAGTCGCCTCATCGCCATAGGAGAAGAAAAACGGCGGTCACCTTTAACCACCAGCCTGCGCCCGCGGATATGGCGACGTTCAACCGTAGTCACGACAAGTTTCCACCCTCGGATTTTAAGTCCGTCTTTAAGTTGTTTTTCAATGGCGCGGGGCGAGACACCGGCATGAAAAAACGCCGAAAGGAACATGTCGCCGGCGAGACCCGATGAACAATTGAGATATGCTGTTTTCATAAACGATCCTCCCGGCTATTAATGAGCGCCGCGATGACCCCCGCCCCAAAACCATCATCAATATTGACGACGCTGACGTTCGCCGCGCAGGAATTGAGCATCGTCAAAAGCGCCGAGACGCCGCCAAAAGCAACGCCGTATCCTACCGACGTCGGGACACCGATGACCGGGCAGCGTACCAACCCCCCGACTACGCTGGCCAGTGCGCCTTCCATACCCGCGCATACGATCGCGGCGGATGCGCCCCGCAACAGTTCTCCCCGCAAGAAAAGACGGTGGACGCCCGAAACACCCACATCATAAATTCGCTCGACCCGGTTGCCAAGTATTTCCGCCGTCACCGCCGCCTCTTCGGCAACCGCAATATCGGTCGTCCCCGCTGTTACAGCACAAATATAATTGTTGCTCTTGCGCTCCAACCGTCTTTCCCGCAACGTAATGATACGCGCAACCGGATAATACCGCGCGGCGCGGAATACTTTCCTGACTGCCCGAAAGACCTTCATTTCAGCCCGGGTAACCATTACCGGCCCGTTCCCCTGCATGAGCTTTCGACAGATCGTTACGATCTGGGCGGGAGTCTTGCCGGGGGCATACACCGCCTCCGGGAACCCCTGCCGGACGAACCGATCCGGTTCGGCGCAATGATGGTGTGTCATATTTCTCTCTTTCATTTAAAGTCCCTATTTGTACAATAAACAATCTGTGTGTAACATCACTTCAAAACCAACGTCGCCGGGGCTTTGCCTGCATCCCTCAAAAGGGGACTCCATATATATACTTTAGGAAGTCGCCCGCCCCCAGGCCAATTTCTCTTTGCACGCCCAAAGAGAAATTGAGAGAGAAATGCGCCCCTGGCGAGCCACTCCATCGCGGTTTTTCGGCGGCTGCTAAACTTGCCCGTCGGGCACTCCGTGCCCAGGATGGGCTTCGGACAGGCGCAGCCGACTACCCCGAAAAACCGCTCAGTCGTAGTCGGCTCGAAGGGGTGGCCAACACCGCTCCACTCAAAGAGTGGAGCAAAATCTTTGACTTCAACACCGTTGACGTTAACGGTCTTTGACGTTGGGGTCCCCCTCAGGCCGTCAATGAGGGAACTCTTTTTCGGGGCCGACGGGCAAGTTCCAAGGCCGCGAAAAATAGTTCCCGAAATGGCTGGCACCCCCCTCTACATCCGAGACTGTGTCGCAATTCGTTTTTTGTGTCATTGCGAAGGAACAAAGTGACTGAAGCAATCTCGACTTTCGAAGGAAGATTGAGATTGCCGCGCTCCCTTCGGTCACTCGCAATGACCACTTTTGGCAATTGTGACACAGCCCCCGACATTTAATCACCCGAGGCGGCTTCGAGAAAATAGGGAGACTTCCATATGTCTTCGATCAAAGCATCGAGTTCAGGGAGCGTCACGATGCGGTTGAACCGGTCACGTGTTTTCGCCGCATTGGGCAGGCCTTTTAAATAGAAGGGCGCCACCTTTCTAAGCACCGTTATTCCTTTGCGTTCGTCGTAATAACGGCCGGATAACTCCGCGTGCCTGCGTAAAAGCGACAGACGCTCTTCCCATGACGGCAACGGTAAAAATTGCCCCGTAGACAGGTACGTTTCTATCCGCCTGAACAAACCCGGATCGCCGATGGCGGCGCGCCCGATCATCAAACCGCTGCATCCCGTTTTATCCAGAAAATCCGCCGCACCGGCCGCATCGGTTATGCCGCCATTACCCACCACCGGGATTGACGCCGCGGCGACCGCCGATTTGATCGCGATGAGATCCGCCGCTCCCGTGTGGCCGGCAGACGCCGGTCTGCCGTGAAGCGCGACCATGGCAATGCCGCTTTCCTGTGCCAGCCGAACGATAACGGGAGCAATGTTTTCATCGGGTGTCAATCCCGTCCGGATCTTAATAGTCACCGGAATGCCAACACCCCTGACTACCGCCTCCATGATGTCGGCCATCCGTCCCTGGTTTTCAACAAGCTTGACCCCCGCGCCGGACTTGACGATCTTGCGCACCGGACACCCGAAATTGATATCAACGATGTCCGCGCCGGCCTGCTCGGCAATCCGTGCCGCCTCTGCCATTACGGCGGCATCCGAACCGAAGATCTGCACGCTGACCGGGCGTTCGGTTTCACCCGGCGTCATGATTTTTCTGGTTTTTTCGTCGCTGTGCACCAGCGCCGTGGCAGATACCATCTCCGTGCATACCAGTCCGGCTCCGCCTTCTTTCGCCAGCGCCCGGAACGGCAGATCGGTTATACCGGCCATCGGCGCCATAACAAGGTTGTTCGCCAGCGTGACACTGCCGATCAGCAGCGGTCGGGGTTTCCCCCTCAAATGGTTTTCGTTTTCTTTTGACGGCATGATTTTCCCTATACTGCGGTATTACCAGTTCGATAGCCGCAGGCCGGGTTCTATTTTATGCGTTAAAGCATGGTTACGGACGACATTAACTTTCTGCAATTTGTAATACGCTGCGGCGGCGATCATGGCGGCGTTATCCGTGCAGAGCGCGGGCGAGGGGAGATATACCCTGAGGCCTTCCCGCCGTCCTGCATTAATAAAGGCTCGCCTCAGCGCTGAATTGGCCGCCACACCGCCGCCGATAACGACCTGTTTCAGCCCGTATTCCCTGGCGGCGGCCACCGTTTTTACAATAAGCGTTTCAACAACGGCCGCCTGGAACGATGCGCAGATGTCGCGGGTATCGCAGGACGTGCGGCCTTTGACGTAGTTGACAACCGCGGTCTTGAGGCCCGAGAAGGAGAAATCCCACGTTCCCCGCAGATATGGCCGCGGAAACGAAACGGCGGCTGGATTGCCCTCTTTGGCGAGCCGGTCTATGACCGGGCCTCCGGGATAGCTGAGATGTAAAAGCTTCGCTACCTTATCGAACGCTTCCCCGGCGGCATCGTCCCGCGTCCCGCCCAGAAAATTGTAGCGCCCAAAATCCTCTACGACGACAAGCTCCGTATGGCCGCCGGACACGATAAGGCTCAAATAGGGCGGCTTAATAGCCCGGTTCTCAAGCACAGCGGCGTAGAGATGGCCTTCGAGATGGTTTATGTCGACAAGAGGGATATCGCAAAGAAAGGAAAGCGTCTGTGCGGCAACCTGCCCGACCAATAGCGAACCGGCAAGTCCCGGCCCGCGGGTATATGCGATCGCGTCTATCTTATCGCCTATATCGGAAAACCTTATTCGCGCCTTGCGCAAAGCAGCGTCGATGACCAAATTAATATTTTCGACGTGGGCACGGCTGGCAAGTTCGGGGACGACCCCGAAATAGCCGGCGTGAATCGCTATCTGCGATGCGATGACATTTGCAACGACGCGTCGTCCGTCCACGACGATAGCGGCAGCGGTTTCATCGCAGGAACTCTCAATGGCAAGAATCTTCATATCATATGTCCGTGATCCCCACTAGTGCTCTGTCAAGTAAAATTTCAATAGTGCAATGTACCCTCCGGGTACTCCGATGATAACAACACAAGGAAGTCGTACCGGCGAGAGCCGGTACTTCATCATAAAAATCCAAGGAAGTCGTACCTTTCAGGTACTCCGATGATAACAACACAAGGAAGTCGTACCTTCCGGGTACTCCGATGATAACAACACAAGGAAGTCGTACCTTCCGGGTACTCCGATGATAACAACACAAGGAAGTCGTAGGGCGCGTTCC
>Ga0315281_10001082_pt1 | contig 39901 bp, 42 predicted proteins | sample YL17G07_0_MG_FD_204540 | JGI IMG/M metagenome (GOLD analysis project Ga0315281, IMG submission 204540) | Sediment microbial communities from Yellowstone Lake, YNP, Wyoming, USA - YL17G07_0 | ecosystem: Environmental > Aquatic > Freshwater > Lake > Sediment | place: USA: Wyoming | collected...
TATAAAAATGGATTTTAACGCTAAAGTGAATGTCAGTATTAAAAAGGAGGGAAAATGGTATGTTGCAAAGGATAAAATAACTAATGTTGCAACTCAAGCCAAAACAAGGAAACAAGCCTTGAATAGACTGAATGAGGCTCTATCACTATACTACGAAGATTTTATACCCCACAAAATATCTAATTTGAATTTAGAAAATTATGTTGGTCGGATAAAAGAGGCGCGCAAAAATGCCGCACTACGCCCCACTATCGGCACGTGAAATAATCCGGGCCCTTTCCAAATTGGGCTTTAAAATTCAAAAACAGCGCGGCAGCCATATTAAACTTGTAAAAGTTAATTCTAAATCAATAATAGTAGTTAATGAAAAAGAGATTTCACCCGGCACGTTATCTTCTATATGTAAACAAGCAGGCATAACTAAAGAAGGATTATATAGATTAGTAAAATAATTAATTTTATTAGCTTACATTAACTGAGAAATAGAAAAAAATGGATTTATACTTTTTCTGCGAGTAAGAACGCATGAAGATTAAGATGAACGCCAATTGTACTCGTTGCGGTCGCTGTCTCTCAGCCTGTCCTAAGATGCCTGACAAGAAAGACTACAAGATTTTTGATTGCTCCTGCACAGATAAGCCTTGTCTATCGTGCTGCCCGCGAGATGCTATCTTTGAGATAAACGGAATCATCGCGATAGACAGAGTAAAATGCAATAACTGTGGCGACTGCCTGAAGATGTGCCCAAAGAAAGCGGTTATAGGGCAGAAGGGCTATTTCTCCAAATGCGACCTGTGCTTCGAGACAGGAAAGCAGAAATGCATCAGCGCCTGCGGTAACGGGGCGCTCTCTCTTGAGTATGATGATTCTGAGAAAGAGAGGCTTCGTGAGGTAATAGGCTGGAGCAGGATAAACTACGATATAGAGAAGAAGCTGGAAGAAAACGACGGCTTTCAGGTAATCAAGGCTATCGGCAAGGAAGAGCCCATATTCTCTCTCAAGCTCAGGGAGATAAGCTATGATGAAGCGCTGATTATGTCCCGGGCATTTAAGGAATTGCGCGAGTGCGGCGAATATGATGTTAAAGCAATCGGCGAAATACTGGAAAGCTGCTGCGCAAAAGACAGTATCTCTCTCCAGCCGGATGAGAGGAGCTTTCTGTGCGACCAGATCAGGAAAGAGATGCTCGGATATTCTGTGCTGGATGATCTGATAGACAAGAACTGTTTAGAGGAAATAGCTGTATTGGGCGAGAACAAGCCCATCTATGTTTACCACAAAAAATTCGGTTGGCTTGAGACGGATGTCAGAATAGAGAACAGCAGGAAGATAGTCAACCTGATAAATCGGATGTCGCGCTCCCTTGGCAGGCGGGTGACGATGCAGAAGCCCAAGCTGAACGCAGATATAGCCTTGGGGCGGGTGCACGCTGCTATATCCCCTATATCTTCCGGACCCTGCCTGACCATACGGAAATTCAACAAGGAACCGTTCACGCCATACGATTTGGCAAGGAACAAGACCATCAGTTCGGAAGCGCTGGCTTTTTTGTGGCTTGCGGTCCAGTGCGACTTCAACATACTCATCTGCGGGAACACGGGCTCGGGAAAGACATCGACGCTCAACACTCTCTTTTCTTTTGTCCCGAAGAGCGAGCGGATAATCCTTATCGAGGAGACTCCTGAGATAGTATTGCCTCACAGCCATTTAGTCAAATTGGTTGTCAACGAGGATCTGAAGATAGGCTTCGACGAGCTGATAACAGACACGTTGAGGATGAGGCCCGATAGGATTATAGTGGGCGAGGTGCGGAGCGCAAGCGACAGCAAGGCTTTAATGAACACTATGCTAGCCGGCCAAGGCAAGGGCTCTTTCTCAACTTTTCATGCGCAGAGCGGGCGAGAGGCTCTGACCAGATTGCAGACGCTCGGCATAATGCCTATAGATCTTTGTGCCATTGACCTGGTCATAGTCCAGCGCAGGTGGACGCGCTATCGGAAGGGGGCAGAAGACGTCAGGCGGGTTATAGAAATATCTGGCATTGATAAAAACGAACCTAAAACTGTGGCGCTTTTCGATTATGACCAGAAAAAAGACCGTCTCTCAAGAAAACGGTTCTATGACACGGACGTCTTCAGGAAGATATGCTTCAACTTCGGGTTCGGTAAAAAAGAGTTTGAGAGCGAGATAAGACGCAGGAAAAAGATAATCGAACGCAAACCTGAAAGCTTCGCGGATTTCTTCAGGACAGCCAATGAGGCGATGGTCGATGGATGAGCTCTACTATATTATAGACAAGTTCTCGTTCGCGCCAAGGTTCTTTTCAGCAGGGTTCAGGAAAAGGCTGGCGACAGACCTGTACCGCGCCAGGATGGGCTATAACAGCGACGATTATCTCTCGCTCTGCTTTGGTGTTTCCCTATTGTGCTTTTTTCTATCGCTGGCTCTGTTGTCCATAGCTATAGATTATCTGGCGTTATCCATACTTATTTTTGTAATTGTATTCTTCTCTTCTTCCAAATATCCTGCGTTCAAAAGCAGAAGACTAGCTAAAGAGATGGAGAAAGGGATGCCCAATCTCCTTAGGATGGTCGGGATAGAGCTGGACATGGGACTGCCTTTTGAAACATCAGTCTATAACGCCTGCGGGGACGATGCGCTTGGCCTAGAGATGAAACGGGTTCTGAAGCAGATGGACGCGGGCTCGAGCGCCCCTGAGGCTATGGAAGTATTTGCTGAACGGACCGACTCTAGTTTTGTGAAGCGCGGCGCATTCCAATTGATAGAGAGCTATGAGAAGGGCGGCTCTGGAAACTCCCTGAAGAGGCTGGCGCACGAGCAAGAATCAGTGTTGCGGACGCGGCTCAAGGAGCATAACGGGAAGATGGCTGTATACTCGCTGCTCTTTATAGCTATCTCCGCTGTCTTCCCCGCTATTTCTCAAGCGTTCATCATAGTGGGCTCGTCATTTCTGAGCATCGGCGTGACCCCCCTTCAGGCGCTGTTAATCCCTGTTCTAGTATTTCCTACGGCCAATATCGCGCTTTTCATCTTTGTGAGGCTGAAGACGCCATGATTGAGAGAATCATCAATGGCTATAAGAGAGAAAAAAAGAATAAAGAGATTGAGCGCTATCTGGCTGAAGCGCTTTACAGGGCCTCTTCCCTTTCCAGTTACACCAGCTTTGAGAACATCCTAAAGGCTATAGGGGAATCGGGCTACGGGGCATTGAGCGGGGAGTTCAGGAAAGCGCATACAGAGGTCAGGGGCGGGGAGAGCATGGACACTGCCCTCGAACGAATCGCGAAACGGAACGAATCCAGGATACTGAAAAGAACTATTGACATACTCGTTAACGGCTATAGGACCGGCATGGACCTGTCCGAGGCGTTGAAAGAGACGGCTGAAGACGCGGAAAAAATCCTGGAGATAGAGCGCGAGAACAATGCCTCGATGATAGTGGAAAAATATACCATACTGTTCGCAGGCGGGGTTATAGTGCCTCTGATACTTGGCACGATGATAGCGCTCGTCAGCGGGCTAGACCTATCGTCGCTCTCGGAATTCGGGGTTCAGGCAAATGACGGGGTGCTGCAGAATGCCATATTGGGCAACCAAATGTATGTGATAATATATTCCATAATCGCGTCGCTCTTCATAGCGTTCCAGGAAAACAAGAAAGAGAATTCGGTTCTGTATATAGCACTGTTACTGCCATTGGCGATAGTCCTGTTCAACGCAGCCAGATATCTGTTCTAGCTTTTTATAGTCTCAGGTTGTTTGGAATCTGAAGCCGCTCGCCCTCGCCACGCTGGTATTGTAGGCAGTGTGCTCTCCGTACTGCCCCGTTTGATAGCTTCTCTCGATATGTATCAGGCCATCTATGCCTACAGAAACATTCATGTTCAGCGGGATGTGCCTGCCTTCGCCCACCGTGCCGTTTTCGTCCATGCCGATATTCTTTTCAGCCTCTTTCTGCGCCTTTACCCTGTGCACGATGCCTTTGTCTATTGTCAGCTCGGCATCCCTATCGACGTTGATTTTGATTACAGGAGCCATGATTATCCGGCCGTTGCCTGTGATGTGCAGCGAATCATTCAGATTAAAGTCCAATTGTGCTATCGTCGTGTTGGCGGTCACTTCGAACTGCACGAGTATGTCTATTTTTCCGCTCGGCAGTTTGGCCTCTTGCGCCTGGCCGTTATAGACGACAGACACGTTAGCTATCTCTAGCCTGATGATGTTGTATGTGCCTGGTTCCAGAGAGGCGACGCCCATGACTTGTTCAATGCCCACTAGAGCCATCAAATCAAAAGTAGCGGACTGGTTTGATACGGTGATCCAGCCGCTGGTCTCTTCAGTGGCATTTTCCTCGCTTACCGCAATTTCCTTGCAAGTATTTCCATCTGCCTTGCAGCCGGATACGTTGAATTCGGCCCGGCAGTTTATGCCGCAGAGCGTGCCGTTCAATTCCTCAGGCGTCTGGCTTGTTGGGTGGCATTGGCAGTCACATAGAGATAAAGAGCAATTAGCAGATTCGGCAGTCTTGTGCACCTGGACATCGGTTATGGTGACTAGCACGCTGGTGACGTTAGTCATTTCCAGCTGCTTGTCGGTTATCGTGAAATAGACGTTTCCCGCGCCTATATTGGCCGGCCCCTGCCCGATGCAGCCGAGCATAAGCGCTGTTGCGAATACTAATACGAATGGAATTGCTTTCATGATATTAATACACGGTAGTAATTAATATAAATGACGCTACAATAGTATAAGCGAGAGCATGCACCCTGAAATAGTCTTGACGAAGAAAGTCAACCTGCGCGACAACATCTTATTGGAGGGGTTCCCGGGCATAGGCCTGATAGGGACCATAGCGATAGGATATATAGTGGAAAAAAGGGACATGGAGCCGATAGGGTACGTGTTATCAGATAAATTCCCGCCCATGACCACGATACACAAAGGTAGGCCATATTTCCCCGCTAGGCTCTATCGCGACAAGAAGGCCGATTTCTGCGTCCTATTTTCCGAGTTCATAGTCCCTACAGGCACTGTCAACGATTTGGCTGAGCTGATACTCAATTTCGCAAAACAGAAAGGGATAAAACAGATAGTCTCTCTCGCCGGCATGAGCAGCCAGACCGAGGGCTCTAACGAAATCTATGGAATAGCCTCCAACGACGAGATGATTAATTATCTAAAGGCTAAAAAGATAAAGCTAATTGAGGAAGGCGTCACTACAGGCGTTTCCGGCGTCCTATTGGCAAAGTGCGCTGCTGCTAATTTTCCAGCGTTCAGCATACTCGCCGAATCTAATGTGAGCTATCCTGACCCGAAGGCCGCCACCACTCTATTGAACAAGCTTGATTCCCTGATAGGGCTGAAGATCGATGTAAAAGACCTGTTGAAAGAGGCAGGCACCATCGAGGAAAAAATGAAGAGGATGCTCGAGCAGGTTAAAAAGGAGGGTGGAGCCTATCCGAAAGAGAGTTCTCCGCCGATGTATGAGTGACATTATGCCCGACTTAAGACAATTCTGGAAAATCATGGCGCCTAGGATGACTGTATTAATCACAACAGTCGATGCGAAAGGACGGCCCGATGTAGCGCCTTTCTCTTTCGTCTCTCCTGTGTCATTCGAACCGCCGCTCTTGATGATTGCGACAGGCATAAACACGCACACTTACTGGAATCTAATACGCAAGAAGGAGTTCGTGGTCAATATCCCTACCGAGAAGATGCTCGATAAGATCTGGATAGCAGGCGAGAGGTGGGACGCCGAAGTATCAAAAATAGAGAGAGCCGGACTGCAGACCGCCAAGTCGGAGAAGGTCGGGCCGCCGAGACTGTCCGAGTGCGTCGCAAACATCGAGTGCTATCTCGAGGATGCGAAGAAATATGGCGACCATGTGATAGTCATCGGAAAAGTGGTGGCGATGCACGTCAATGAGGAGTTTGTCGATGATGAGGGCCGGCTGAAAGTTGACCTAGTGCGGCCGCCGCTGCATGTCGCGGATAATGTCTTTGCTTTTCCCTACGTTACAAAAAAAGTCTAGCTGATTATATGTCGTTGTTTGGGAAGAAAAGAGCTGAGGAGAAGAAAGTCGCTGAGCTATTAGGCATTGACCAATTACGTAGAGCAGGATATAGTGATACGGAGATTAGAAACTTAATGAAGGATTTATTAACATTTACAAAATTACGCAGCAGAGGGTATAGCGATGAAGAATTGCGAGAGATACTGAGAACAAGTGATAAAACGGGCAGGAGTTTTATTGCCGAAGCAATGATACATAGGGCAACGCCGGAACAAAAGGAAAAAATTTTGAAGGATATTGAGAAACATCCTGAATATTCAGCTGATGAGATAGCTGTCTTTCATACAATTGAAATGGAAGATAAAATGAGAGAGCGCATTTATGAAGGTGCAAAAATATCAGGGAAAGGACCTGTAGAGGAAACAAAATTAATTCTTAAAAAAATTGAAAAACGGCAGGCGAAAAAATGAATAAAAATCGGTAATTCAGCTCTCGGCTTTTACTATAACCTCTTTCTTGCAAGTCGGGCAGCCGTAGAATATCAATTCGCCTTTTCGCTGCACCTGGTCTGAACAATTGGAGCAGAAGCCTTTTCCGCAGTACGGGCAATAGACGATAGTGGTATTTTTAGCAGAGCATTTGGGGCAAACCATCCCTTTCTGCCTGGCCATTACCTGTGGCTCGGCCAATCCCGCTAACTCGTCGAGGCTCTTGCTGCTCATCCCCTCTAAATCGCCGAGCCCCAATTCGCTAAGCTCGTCTATCGACCCTATCTTCTCTATATCCCCTATATCCAGCCCTTCACTAAGCTCCTGTATGGATAGGTCAGTGGCAGGCGCGCTCCCTTCATCCAATTCCTTTTCCGCTTTCTCCCTGTCCTTCCGGTCGCTGGCCCTGAACATATCCGTCTTAGCCTCTTCGACCATCTCCCCCCTTCGTTCCATGTACCTGCGCCTGCTCGGCCTGTATTCCGGCTCGCGGACGATTTCCTTGATCTTGCCCTGCTTGAAATCTTCTCTAGCCTGTTCGATCTCCTTTTCCTCTCTCTCTGGCCTTATCTCTGGTTCCTCTTTAGGCATTATTACCTGCTCAACGGGCTTTCCGGCGCCGAATTTGCCGTCCTGGCCGTATTCTCGCTCGCTAAGGACCTGTGGCAATGCAGTATGGGGCCTCATCTCTATCTTGCGTTCGCTCCTGATGGGCTGCATCTTAGCCACAGGAAGAATGACTGTCATGTTCTTCTTGGCAAACGCTATCTGCTGTATCTGGAAAAGGCCTGTGAATACGAGCGTCCAGAGCGGGATATATGCTAGAAAGCTAACGCCCAGGAAATAGGACGCCCCTATGGACAAGGCGAATATCCCTATGCCCAATAGCCCTGATAGCCCTAATTTAGCCTCGCGCGGAACAATCCTGATATCCGGGATGTTGAAGCGCAATACCAGATAACCAAATGAGAGGCTGCCGAAGAACGAGACGAAATAGATGATTGCCCAGAATATGTCCAAAAGAGTTACCATATGACCATTTCCAGCATAGATTTTTAAATAATAAACACATGAAAGTATATATGGTTAACGCAGTTAATCCTGTCACAGACCCGATAGGATTCATCGTGTTTTTCTTCATTTTCAACATCGGAGTCGACTTATTAGGGACAATAATCAAGCTCGCCGTGCTGTCTTCTGTGATTGCTTTTCCCTTTATTCTGATAGGCAGATTGGTCTATTCCTGGGTCGAGCAGAACGTGAAGAGCGTTCATCTGGTAAATCTGTTCTTGACCAGCGTGATAACTGTCTTTGTGTTTGTCATAGTGATTAGACTCTGGTACATGCTGTTCGGTTCATCTTTTCTATCTGCTAGTATGTCTGACTTAACGCAAGGGTTTGGCGTAGTTGCTGTTGCTGCTTTCTTGCTTGCGGTTTTAGGAGATTGGTTGAATCATCTCTTCCATCGCACGTGGGAAATACCTTCAGAATTAGCTATCTATATAGTGGATTTAATAGTCTCAATTGTGTTGTATAGTCTAGTTGTTGTTGGACTGATTACAATGGGGGTAGTATAATGCCATTATTTGGTAAGAAAAGGGCTGAAGAGAAAGTTGTTAAAACAATAGCAAAATCTCTACTTGAGCAATTACGTAATGCAGGATATAGTAAAGAACAAATTCAAAGGTTGCTACGTGATTTGAACACTTATGAAAAATTAAGGCGAAGAGGGTATACAGATGAAGAACTTAGAAGGATATTAGAGATTGAGGAGAAAACAGGAAGAGGATTTATTGCTGAAGCAGTAATATATAAAGCAGCGCCAGAACTAAAGGAAAAAATTTTGAAAGATATCGAAAAACATCCCGAGTTTTCTGCAAACGAAATAGCTGTATTTAATATGACTCCATTAGATGACAAACTTCGAGAACAGATTTATTCTATTGCGAGGGTAACGGGTAAGAATCCAAATCAAGAAGCTGAAATAATTCTTAAAAAAATTATTAAACGGGAGGAAAAAAATGAATAAGATTATACTATTGAGTCTATTACTTTTTGTTAGCTTCGGTTATACGCTTATTGATACGAATGAATTGAATCTTGACAATTGTGAAGGAACTGGCAACAATTTAGTATGCCATTCTCCAACTAAAATAGATGGTGCTGGGACGCTTATAGATGATTTAGACTGTTTCTCTGACGCCCCAGATTCATTCAATAAGGGCTGTTATATTACGTTTACACTTAATCAGGACTCCGTCGTTAGTGACTGCACTTTTTCTGCAAATAATGTAACTAAAGAGATAACATATAATGCTTGCCAGAGTGTCATAATTAAAAAAGAAACTATCTTAGTCGGTTTAGTTAATCCAAATAATTTTGATTATAGTACATGCACAAAATATGAAGATAACGGCGTATATGTTATGTACTGTCAATGGAATAATACTGCAATAAAATTCTCTGGTGTCATGAATCTAGCTGATAACGAGGGATATCTTGTCATTATTACGCAACTAGACTTAAATAATTTTGATTTGTGGAAACTAATTTTGAATAATCTGATATACATAATATTAATAGCAATAATACTCATAATTGTATATTGGATGTTTATTCCGCATAATCAGAAGCCCAAGGAAAAAATCCGAGTAAAAGAGATTGTAAGCACTAGACGCGAAAAGAGATACGGTAGATAATATGGTTAAGGAAATAGAATTCATATGCGCATTTGTATTATCTATAATGATTTTTTCTAGTTTCACCCCTTTTGCTTACGCAATCAAAGAACCAGTAACAGCTGAATTATCAAGTCAACGACAGGTTAGCCAAAATTGTGCAAATGATGTTTGGTTTGATGAACTTGATTGGAATGAGTATCAAAATTTAATAGGCCAAACCGTGAAGCAAATTGATGGCTTTGGTGATAAGAATTTACAAGCAGAAGAAGCGGCATTGGCAAAATCAGGTGTAGGAACTAATGCAGATGCCATAAATTCTAAGCATATCTTCTTACCCGGAGCAGACGGTAAACCAGCATTACTTTATGACGTTATGAAGAATAAGGCTGTTGATCCTAGTAGCGTTTGTCATTTGAACAACTTATTTTCAAGTGGTAGAGTAGCTTATGCCGCCAGATTATATGATAATATAAGATATTGTCCAACTGAATCAACTGGGCGCCAATCTTGTGAAACTTCATATACTTCAAAGCAAGTAGGAGATATAATCGGTCAAGCCATAAAAATAAATGATACTACTCTTGAAAATTTGGATGATAAGCAATTCACTGACTTGGAAAAGATACCGCCTAATGCAGTCTTTGAAACCAAAGAAGCCAGTTTTACATTAAACGCAGACAGTAATCTGTTTTTCCCAAAAACAATCACTGATTTCGTCTGGTTTATAAGGAGCCTTAATTTCTTAGATGTGATTATTGCTACCGGAAATGCATTTTCAATGATAAGAGTTACACATCAAGCAGCAAAGACAGTCGGCCTTGGAGAAAAATTAAGTTCGATTGGGGGGAAATTAAAACAAGGAGTTTCTGGGGCACTTTGGAGAACAGATAAAATTAAAGAAATAGGTGCAGGCACGCTGATTACAAAAGGTCAAGAAGGTCTTGCTGAACTAAAAGCAGGGAGTGATTTATTAGACGAAAAAGTAGCTGCTGAGGCGACCACAAATCTTTATAACATACAAAATGGCGTAGCTAATGAGTTAAGTGATGCAACACAGGCAGATGTATTAATTAGAGCTAAGGATTTGGTAGGTGTTAAAATTCCTGAGGGTACTCCCTTTAAAGATGCTCTCTTTAAAATAGTAGAGGCATTTAAAGCAAAGGGATTAGAGTTTTCTCGAATTGGTACTGAACCTGCAGTCACAGCCCTTAAGGCGACAGATGATGTAAGCAAAGCATTAGCAGCACTTGAAGCAGTCAAAACTGGTGCAGCTGCGGTAAATGCGGGGAAAGCATACGAGGCAATTCAAGTAGTCAAGGGATATAAATCTGCTGAAATATCTGAAAACGTTTTCCAAATAGCCAAGACAACAACATTAAGCAAATGGGAAAGATTACAACAAATCTTTAATCTAGCATTTACTAAAAGTAATGGTATATTTAACGTTAAAAAAGCATTCTTAGCAGCACAAGTAACTCAGTCTCTTTTCATGGGCACACTTTTTGTACGAAACAATATTCTGAAAAATCCTGAATTCAATGCGCAAGGGATTATTGAGTTTTATCTGAGTAATGATATCTCAAACTATGTCAGCAAACAAGATAAGACACATTATTTAGATATCCAAAAAACAGCTGGGATACCACATATGGGGGATTTTGTCACAAGTATATTTGATAATATTTTACAGACTGGTGCTGGAACTGAGCGAAAACAATTGAATGAGATACAAACCAAACTTAAGAGTATCCAAGATATTGTTTTCATCCTTGATCAAGATGCGCTTCTAACTGGCAATACCAATAGCAAGGCCACAAATGTCATAGTGCCTGGTACAGATAACGATAAGTGGTTCTTCTTTTCATCTTTCCCAGACAGAACATTAGCTTATAATTTTGAACATCCGAATGGGTACACACCTAGAGGTAATAGCGCCTTATTCCTTAGCTTGAGAAATATTAATATTTATGGTGTTTCTGGACTACCTGATAACTGGTTTAGTGAACCATTAACTGATTCAGTTTTGCCAATCCTTAATGCAGCTAGAGATCTCACTGCACTAGGTACATTTTTTGGAGTATTAACAACTGGCGCACAAATAACGATACCTAATATTGCAAGGCTTGGCACTTTAGGGAAGGGATTTGGAGCAGGTATTGCAGCGATTATCACTGTTCCCTTAGGTTATATACTTATGAGACAAACTATAGACAGAAGCGAATTGGGTTGGGCACAATTAACCGATGTTCAAAGAGCTGATCCGCAGTACTCCTGTGAAAATAAATTCACTGGAAGCAATAAGTTTGAAATAGGTGTTTTGAAAGGTATGAGAACATTCTTTGCGTGGGGGTCTTTTGTCACTGCCGGCGCAAAGGCATCGCCAGGTATAGTTGTAGGCATACTATTTGACATAGGACAGTATCTTACTGGTTATATTGAAGCTGACAAAATTAACAGTATAACAAACGATTTGCAGAATTGCGTTGATACGAGCTTTGATGTCATTTCATTGAAGAGCATCCCAGATCCAGCGACTCTCTTGAACCAAAGCAATGACCTATTGTCGCCGATTAAAGCAGATGCAATGAAGATATTCAACATATTATCTCCTGACATTGGCGCTCAGTTCGACAGCCTTGCCAGCACCGTCAAGATGCAAGTCATGCACGTACAAGTACAAGCAGAGGACAACCCACTGACTAGCGTTGTAGGAAAGGAAGTCTATAATGTTCACTTCAAGGACGCTAACATACAATGGTTCCAGAAAGCCGGTTGTAATATAGATTTATGTCAGTTGCAAGGCTCTGGTTACAAATGTATAACTCAAGATGGCTATAGAATCATAGACGAAAGTGGGAATGCGTTGCTTGATGGAGTCCCGCAGGCAGCCAGCCTTAGGATGAATATGGAAGAAGGATATATGGGCATTGTCCAGCGCGCCATTGAAATCAAGAAAACTGACGGCGAACTGCTAGATATCTCCTCAGATGGAGTCACTATAAGCAACGACTGCATCAAAAATAGCGTCGTAAATCTTACTGGCTTATCTAGTTTATCATCAAGCACACGAGACAAGGCGATAAGTGATCTGTTCGGCGGGCTGGAGGCAGTCTATACACCAGAAGCGCAGATATGGTTTGATGGAAATGATGTCGCTACGCAGTTCCTGGCAGAAAAGACATGTACTGATGGCACTACCCACGGGGCAAGGGAGATATTCAGATATCCAGGCGCGCAGATAAAAGTATACCGCGATGCTGCTGGAAAAGTCGAAATAGTGGGCAACGACAGCCAGGTCAAATGCGATTTCGCGTTGGGCACAGATGGGGCAGTGGGCTTCTCAAACGCACTAATTAGATCTGGTTTCGTGCAGGACAAGACAGACAAAGCGAAGGCCGCTGATTACTCTGATGTTTATCATCTGTTCATCTACAGTTTAGTCACTGCAGACAAGAGCGAAGTAAGCAGCTATAGCACCAACGCCTGTCTATTGCCGGATGGAACGAAAGGGATCAGGCCATTTGTAGTTATGGACGACCCTGCGCAGGCCACCCAATGGAACACTATATTGGCAGGCATGTGCATGGCCGATGTTTTAGGTACGGGCAATTCCTCAGTGCATTTCAACGACAGCATGGTTTATGTAACTGATCCGACCGGCGCATCAAAGGCATATCATATAATAGGATATGACCAGACGTGTGGCAACGGAAACGGCGGCTATAAGGTGTCCGACGAGAACGGTGAAGAGAGCTGCCTGTTCATGGAGAAGGGGCCCGATGGCCAGCCGCAGGTCAGGGCAGACGCGCAGGCGCCTGTGCCATTGTTGTGGGCCAATGGGCTTGGCGGCTCATTCATGTACGACCCGAACAGCGGCAAGATATCCATAAAGAACGAGTTCCCATTCGCGATCAATCCAAGCTTCGGGATATATGGTGCAGGCGGCTTAGGGATGATGACGCCCACGCTACCACCATGGGGCGGACATGCTACAGGCACTGGAGAAACCGCTAACACTGCGGTTAACCCGTTGGCTGCTCTTCCGTGGATGCCGAACGGGATTGAGCTGGCGTTATTTGCTATGGCACTCGCAGGCAGCTTGCTGTTTATCAGGATACGCTATAAAAGAGAAAAAGACACTTAGCTAGTTTTAGGAGGATAGTTCATGAAAGAAGTCAAACCTATCGAGATAAAGAACAAAATGACAGTAGATGAGCTAGTCAGGCAGTTCGACGCCTCTGGCGTGTTTCAGGCAGGTAATCTGGCCAAAGCGGTAAACATCTATGAGGAAATGCTTGAGAAGAAGAACTCTATAATGCTTGCGTTCGCTGGCGCTATGGTGCCTGGCGGGATGAGGAAGGTAGTCGCTGATTTGATTAGGGATGGAATGGTCGACCTCATAGTGACGACAGGGGCTAATATAACTCACGACCTGGCATGCGCGTTCGGGGAGAAATACTTTGTTTGCGGTGACAAAGTTGATGACGAAGCGTTCAGGAAGAAAGGGATATCCAGGATTTACGATGTCGCTTCTCCTGATTCGACGAGCGTGGGGTTCGAGAAAGGAATACAGAAGATACTCGTTAGCATTGCAGAAGGAGATTATTCCACGCCTGAACTGCTGGATAAGATAGGGGAGAAGATAACTGACAAGAACAGCATAGTTCGACAGGCGTACCTGAAGAAAGTGCCCATCTATGTGCCGGCGCTCGAGGACTCTATCCTAGGCATACAGATATGGATCCATTCTCAAGACAGAAAAGTCAAAATAGACCCGCTGAAAGACATAAAGCAGATTATCGATTGGGTCTATGACCACAAAGAACGCGGGGTTATCTCGTTGGGCGGAGGGGTGCCGAAGAACTTTGCGCTGCAATCCGCGCTAATACCGGGCCCGCACAATTATGCTATCCAGATAACGCTCGATAGGCCTGAGTCTGGCGGATTATCCGGCGCGACGCTGGAAGAGGCCATCTCTTGGGGAAAACTGACCAGAAAGAGCAAATTCACATGCGTCTATTCGGACAGCACGATTGTATTTCCTATCGTCGTGGCAGCGGTCCGCGAGCGGCTCAGTAATAGAGCTTCAAAATGACGGTCACATATGGCGTTATCTTGACTGAAGAAGTGTAGACTGTCGTTGTATCTGGTTCTACCTTATCGAATGGATAGCATTTCGATAGTAACCCATCGAAGCACAGGAACGTATTCTGTCCAGCGGGCGAGGACGAGGTTATGTTCTCCCAGACTTGTTTTGCATATCCTGTAAAGTAATCGTTTATCTCATTTTGGCTGTCCGACCCTTCGACCATGCCCTTCAGCTCGTTCCAGAACCATCTCCCTTGGCTGTCCTGCGCGTAATGCAGCGCTATCAGTGCGTTGCCGGCGTACTCATAATTGTAGATAGTGGCTATCTGGCCGTTGGTGGATGAGGCATAAAGACCAGTCACGAAAAGCAGGAGAGTCGCTGCTCCCGAGGCTATCAGCATGAATATCAGCGCGTCCATTATTGCTGCTTGTCCCTTCATATAGTCACTTCCACGTGCATAGGACCATCTTGTGCAGGCTTATCCCGCCCGTCTCGCTCACTGCCACAAGATAATTGAAGCGATAGGCATTATCCGGACAGCTCGTTAGGCCTGTATTGCTAACGCATTTGCTCTCAAGGCATACGGCATAGTATAGAGAGTAGGATTTCGCCACATACGCCACCGAAGGCGGGTTAATATCTGTCACCAATCCTTCGCCGAGCACAACGCGCCCTATGTCTATCGAGCCCTTGAGCTCGTCCAGGTCGATCAGTTTCTGGTTATAGGCGTTTAGGCTGTAGGTTATCGCGCTGAAGAATATCCCTAATGCCAGCATCAGCGCTATTATCGACGGCAAATCGTCCCCTATAGGCCCTATGAATCCTTTTCTCATATCAACACTTCGTGCATGATGCCTCGAAATCATATGATTCGCATGCTTGGAAGCAGAGCTCTCCCGAGGTCTTGCTAACGAGGAAATACCTGTATTGGCTGGAAGGCATGATTATGGCGTTGTCCGGTTTTATCACTACCGAATTGCTGACCAGGAAGGAGCTGGCTGCCGCATAGCTTGCCGGGTTTTCGCCCCATCCAACAGCGGCATAGACTATCCTCCCGTCATCGGCCAGTATGCTATTGACGTTCACAGTGAACGTCTTTGCCTTGCCGGACGCAGCGTTCTCGCCCTCCTCAGGCAAAGTCTTTGGAATAGGGATAACGGTCTGCGAAGAGACCGTGGTTGTATAGAGCGTCGTCTGTATCGCGTCCTTTATCTGCATGGCCAGCGCCCCGGCGACATCGGAGCTGACCTTTTCGTTTGCAATCCTCAGAAAACCGACGACAGTGGTGAACGTGGCTAATAGGAAAACGAGCATGACTATCTTCGAAAGCATCCAGACTGACAGGCCCTTCATTCTATCCACCAAGCTGCTCTATCTCTATCGAGTTAGCGTCATTTTTAGTTATCGTGAAACTATAGCTTTTAGCGAGCCAGCCGCAGTCAGCAAACGTCGGGTCGTCCCATAAATCGGACGCTATCTTGTTCAACTCCTTCTCTGCGCAGCTCACAGGCGCATTCACGAAGCTTATAGTCACTGTAGGCGGGATGTTGAGCATTTCTACCAGGAACGGCGTCGATTTTCCAGTCTGGCTTTTGGTAACTGCTATGAGCTGGAGGCAATCTTCCTTGCCAAGATTTTTCATGCAGACGGACTGCGTGCCTTGAGTCAGCCTTATTGATTCTATGGTCGGGCTTCCGCCCATGGATGAGAAGTCGACCTGCACCAATTTTGATGTCCCTTGTCCGCCCTGATAGACCAGTTCCAGGCTTCTTGCAAAGCTGGATAAAGAATCCTTAAGTTTCTGCTCCGAGACAGATCCAGACAGGTTCTGGTAGGTGTAGAAACCTATGATTATCACGAACGTCATCAATGTGACTGCCAGAAGCAGCTCGATAGGCCCCTCTTCCTGCCCTTTTCTCATAAATTAACTAAAACAAAACTAGTTTATAAGGATTTAGAAGAAGAGGAACGGGACGTTTGACTGCGCGTATTGGGCAGCATTCTGGAACATCGGCTTGGCTATCGCGAAAAGCAGAATCGCCGCAATAGCGATGATTACGAGCATGTATATCGGCGTCCATTCCATTCCTTTTTTCATTCCAATCACTAACAGCTTAAGTCCTTGTCTCCGATGACTACTGTGCATGCTTTTGGAGTAGTGCAGCACGCGCCCACATAGGCGGTGAAGACGCTCACTATATGCAGCTTCTTGTCGGTCGTGATTTTGCATGCATCTGAGAGGTCGTCGCTACATTGGAACGCGATGGTCACTGATGATCCGCCCAATGCGTCTGTGAATGAAGAAGCGCTGAGGTAGTTGCCTGCCTGGAAGCTTGCTTTGGCCTGGCTAATGAATGTCGAGTGCGGGAATTGCGATGCTTTCTTCAGCTGTTCTCCGATGACCTGCTGTGAATCTGCCCCAGGCAATATGATGCCGGACATTATGCTCAAGAGGATGCCTAGAATCGCGACGGCTATGACTGCCGCGATGAGTAGTTTGAATGTATCAAATGCTTGCCCCTTCACTGAAACACCTCAAGTTAAGAACGCTTCATCCATTTATAAATATTTGCTAATATCCGCAGGTGGATGAGGCGAAATAGATGTCGCACTGGCTGAGCGAGCATTTCACGGAAACAGGGATGTCAGTGGTCTGCGCGACCTTGCAGCTTCCCGAACCGCAGTCGACCGCCGACTCTGTTGAATGCAACGCGACTATCGCAGGCAGGAACGAATCCTTGTCGATGTTGTCGTTCATGTTGAACTGCGCATGCGGCCTGGAAAAGCATTGTTCTGGCGCATTATTCGCCTGTTTTATCAGGTCGCTTATTGTCTGTATCCCGGGTATAGGCGAGGAATAGCTGGAGACTATAGAATAGATTATCGAGAGCATCGCGACAGCGAAAACCGCGCCTATCAATATCTTGAATACGGAAAACGCCTGTCCTTTCATGTCATCATCCTAGTGAGAACGCGGAGGTGAACCACGCCGACAGGAAGAATAGTAGCATCGCTATCGGCAGGCTTGTCGCGATGTTCATTCGTACAGCCAGCTCGTTCTCGCCCTCCTCTATTTTGCTGGTGAAATAGACCAGTATCAGCGTTATCTCGACCACATACAAAGCTATGATGAGCAGGAACATCTGTGGCCCAGGTATGTTCTGTAGCATCGCCGGATCGCCTAGCGTAGCTACAGGCAAGTTCACTGACGTGCCCTGCGTTGGCGAGCTCGCTGAAACGGACTTGAGCGCGTTTATTATAATCTTTTGAAGCGCAACCGTTATCCCTAGGACAAGCGGGGCGATGAAAAACGCTATCGATTTCATCATCGACGTGATCTCTTCTAGCAGGCTAGCTATCTTCTCTTTTATCTTCTGCGAGTCGCGCAACTGTAATGATAGAGATATGAGCGCCCTTGCGCCCTGCTGCACCCCCAGGCTTATCGAATCAGTGACTATTCTCATAGAGCCCTTGATTACTTCTGACGGGACGTCCTTAAGCGCGCCGTATATTGGGTCGAACAGCGCCATCTCGATGGTCATCCCTAGATTGGTGATGTTGTCGCTCGTCTTCCTGAACACGTCGGCTATCTTCTGTGTTGAAAGAAATTCGGCTGTATAGGAAACCGCCTCTTCTATCGGCCTGTTCTCCCCAAGTCTGGATGCAAGGACATAAATAGAATCCTGGAATTCATTTTCCATGATTACGATGTCCTTCTGCACGCGCCTCTTTGCCACACTAGTTCCATAAAGGTATACTGAGGCGGCGCAGCAGACAGCTATGACTCCGCCGGCTATCGTGAAGAACTCATAATAATTGGCTATCGCATCTGTGTTCCACGCTGGAGGATAGGGATTCAATATAGGTTCTATGACCAAATAGAAGAGCAGGAACACGCCTATGCCCACCGCTGCCGCAAGCACCGTGGCAGATATCTCCATTTTGCCTATCCTGATGTTCCCTTTCTTGGGCAGATTTGGATAGCTGTCCGGTATTACGGGCGGGGTATAAACTGGCGGCCGTTTTGTGAGTATGTTGCTGGCAAACGCTATGGTCCCTAACGGTATGATTACGTTGTATAATAGCACAAGAATCCAGGTCTGGGCTATAGGCAGCTTGGCCATTACAGACCCGATGGGAAGCATGATTATCAACAGCAACGGCAGCAGCACCCCGACGTAATAGAGGTAGATGCTGGGCTGCTTCATCTCATTGGCGTACTTGTCCATATCGTCCTTGATTCCCTCAAGCACGTCGCTCATCGCCTTGTCCAGAATCAGCGATCTCTTCGCCTCGTCCACTTCAATGGTGGAGGAGCGTATCATCATCAGCGCGTGCTTGAACTCGTCCGAATATCTGCCCCATTTGTAGGCAAGATTGTCAAGCCCTTCTTCCACGGTCCTGTATTTTCCGATCCTGATGTTCCATGCCAGGTTCATCAAATCAGCGGCTATCTTCCCTTTCCCGTGCTCTCCTGCGAATTCCACGGCCCGCTCCAGGTTGGGCGATAGCTTCATGGACATTATCATGTAGTTGACTATCTCAGGGATGTTGGCGATCGACTTCATCTTTTCTGCGTTAGCTGCTCTCAACGGACAGCCCTGTATATAGTAAGTGAGGCCGAACGGAATCAGAATCAGAGCCAGCGACGGATAGATTAGCATCATTAATCCTGAGATAATGTGGAGCATGTTTGCGTAAAAGAGAAAGCCGAACCCGATTAGCGCCAGGACTATACCTATCGCCAGGCCTAGCAGGGGCGCTGCATTGACCTCTCTCGGCTGCAAATCCCACCCAATGAACTCTAAAGCAGAAGCATATTCTTCGTTGGAGAATTTGTCCTGGGCCTTGAACATAGTGCCCGCTTTTCTAGCGAACTTGATGTACCAGTTCTCTATCTTCTCCTCTTTCACTGGCTCATTGCTTATCTCCTCGCCGAATTCCTCAGCGTAATCAGCGGGACTTCTTGATTTTCTCAATCGCCTGCCTCCTTGTCAGTAGTTCTTTGACCTGGTTCTGCATGACCCATTCGCTCCATTCTTCTATAGCCTCCTTATAGTCGACGGCGCCATGTATCTCCCGCTGTTTCTCGAGAATCAGCAGCCATTTGTCGTTAGAAGGAACAGTAAATTTGGCCTCGAGCAGCTCTGGAACCACTTGCTTATTTTTCATGTCGACCAGGAACTGTTTTGTTTCGGCTCTTGCATTTATGTCTGCCAGTATATCGGCGAGCTTGAGCCCCCTCCTCTTGGCCAGCTTAGGCAGTAATTCAGATCTCTTAACGTTCTCCTCAAGGAATATCTGGTTGTCTTTAGCGACATCGAAATTGACCAAGTCTATCAGCCCTTCCTCTCTTTCAGGGTCCTCATACCAGTGCTTGCCAACCTCTGTAACTTCAATCAGCCTTCTGTCCCTTTTTATTGAGCCCTTGAACCTTACAGGGGCGCAGGTGACGATAGCATCCGTTGCCTTGAACGAAGTGTTTGGAACCTCGAGGTCATTGACTATCCTGTCCCACACGGAATAGGCGTTCTCGCCGTGGATTGTACCCATCACAGTGTTTCCAATCGCACCGATTCTCATGGCCTCATACAGCACCTGGGCTTCTTTAGAACGCACCTCACCGACTATGAGAACAGAATCACCCAGCCTGAGCGCGGTCCTCAGCGCCTCTTCTGGCGGCACTTCCGCTGATATCCTTGATACGGCGATGGCTGACTGTGTCTTTAGCCGCTGGATGTTATAGCCCAAGTCTTTCATGAACGGGACCGGTATCTCTAGCGTGTCTTCCTGGACGATGATTCTCAGCGACGGTATCAGCTCGAGCATGAGCGCCTGCAGGAACGAGGTTTTTCCAGAGCCTCTCGCCCCCGTGACCAGCGTCGAGGCCTGCGCATCAACTAGGAAAGACAGCAGTCCGGCTGAAAAAGAGTTGAGCATCTTCGCGTCCATGAATTGGGGCAAGGTCCAAGGCGTCTCTTTATGCAATCTCAGAGCAAACGCCGTGCCATCAGGCGCCAGCGGTGGCCCTATCACACAGACTCTTGTTTGCAAATCTGATAAATCTAAGTCTAATACAGGATGCGCCTCGTCGAAAGGCCTTCCGGACTGCGCCCTGAAACGGGAGATAATTCCTTTAGACTCTTCTTCAGTGAACACAACGTTGGTCTGGCACGTCCCGTATTCCGCATGGACCACATAGACGGGCTTGTTGCCCAGCGGCGAGTCCATATAGACGTCTGTCAGTTTTCTGTCGGACAACAGCAGTTCCATCATGCCATAGCCTATCGTATATCTGGAGACCAGCTTAGCGAGTTCGTCTATCTCCTTTCCCGATAACTGGATTTCATTCTTAGAAGCAAGATCGTTTATGGTCGTGGAATATATCCTGATGAAATAGCGCTTCACCTCGGTCGGGGTCATGAACTTCAGCCCTTCTGGATGATAGGCCGCGACTACTTCACGCGTTTTGGAAAGCAGGAAATATTTTTCTGGCGAGAGATTATACTCGGGCGGATTGATGTAATATAGATACTGCACTTTTTCAGGATGTCTGTATATAGATACAGTGGCATCCTGCACAACGTACTGGTCTACCAATTCTATATCCGCTGGTATCTGGAAAAAGACTCTAGATGAGACGAATGCCGGCTTTATCTGCACCTCGAACAGCGCGCGATAGATTTCGCGGCCCTCAGGCATTTTCTTAAGTTTTGTCAGAATTGCCTTGAATCTTTGGATTATATCTGTTCTCTCGAAACCGGCCTGCATCCATAGCAGCGTCTTCAGGTAAGTTTCGGAGCATGCTTTTAGTTTTCCCTTCAGGCTGGCCTGTCGTTCTTGCTCCATCTTGATGTTGTCCCGCAGGGTTATGTAGGCTTTGAGCGGGTCGTATTTGATATGCTCCTGCGCTATCTGCACGACGACATTATGCCTGGCAGGGATGCACTCGTCACAGTCATCATTGCCTAACTTTGAATAAGCCCAAACGCCCTCTTTATAGAATAAGTCAGCGAGCTCGCCTATCTGCTTCAGCATGCGAGTCTGTTCTTCAGTGTAAATCATCTCATAGACATCGGCCAGAACCACATAGTCCGCGCCTGTCTTTGAGAGGTCTTCTATAACTTCCTTCATGCACTGAGGATAATCAGCAACAGAGGGCCCCCATGTGCTGCCCTTATAGTCTATTAATAAATATCTCTTGCCACCTTCACTCTTAATGGTGTAATCGTGAGTCGCCGTAGCATCAACCTCAAAACCGAATCTATAAAGGGCTTCAAGTTTTTAATAGGTATCGCTGCTTTTTATACCTTATTCTGGCTGCTGCTATCGAACATTAACCTGTATCCGCTCAAAGCAGTTACAGCATCGTCAGCCAATTTCCTGCTCAATACAGCGGGCGTTCCGACGCAGTTAATCTTCGGCCAAGAGCCGCTGATTATAGTCAAATCGATTTATGCGCAGATAGGAAATCTGTGTGCAGGCGACCTGGAGATAGCCCTCTTGCTAGCCATAATCCTGGCGACTTGGGACAGGGGCTGGAGGAAAAAAGCATGGGGATGCCTATTTGGATTGTTGCTGATACTTATAGCAAATCCGCTGAGGATAGCTGCTGTCCTCGCTGTCGGTTATTATAGTAATTGGCAGTGGGCCGACTTCACCCACAACATCTTGTTCCGTCTGATGCTTATAATAATAATAGTTGTGTATTACTTCCTGTGGTATGTTAAATATGAAGACATCAAGAGGCTCGCGAGGCTTTAACCTATTCACGCCGGTCGTGGGCACGGCGATAGTTGTAATGGCTATACTGATAGCCACGGGCATGGTCCAGAACGACATAAGGCTATCTCGTAGCATGACCCTGTCCTACGAGGTCAGCTCGCAGAGCATGACTGCCAAGCTGATAAAAGCTACAGCAGAGATGCAGATGCTCGAGAACATAGAAAAAAGATTATATAGCGTTCTTGATAAAGCAGGAGTGTCTACTGACGGCGCGTGCATGGAAGTAGATAGGGACATGCTCACTCTGCCGAATTATGCGTTCATGACCGAGATGACTACCGGCGCTAACGGCCTTTATAGCGGCCTTCTCTCCAGCATAACCACTGTCACTGGCTATACGACTGACAGAAAAGACACAGAACTGTCGGCTGCCTTGAACAGGATAGCGCAGGCTGGCAAGTCTGTTGTTCTGGTCGATTTTCCAGACAATTACATAAGGGTCACGATAAATTCTGAAGTATTGGGTGACAAAAATTTGGTCGGAAACGCGTTCGACATACCTTTCAAGGACCATCTAGGCAATACTGTAGTCATTTCCGTTGTGCCTGAAAAGTTCGCTTACGTTTCAGAACTGCCAACGTGCTGAAGTAAAGTATAAATAGATTGGGTTCGTGTTATTCACAGGTGAGGATATCCCGCTAGTTGATATTTACTACAAGATAGAGGATAAATGGTTCGACCTTCTGGATTGGATGGAAGCGCACCATATACCTGCCTATAAAGTAGTCGACCCGCTCGAGAAGAGGGGCATACCTTCTCTGCCGGTGTTCGTCGCTTTGGTACTTATTTTAATATATCTGCTACTCGGACCGCTTAACCTGTTAAGTGGAGGGGGCTCTTCCGGAAATTTTCAGCTCAGGGACACGAATGGCGCATGCATAGCCAACGCCCATATCTCATTTTCTGGAGACGAAACGTATGAGACGGACATAGACAAGGACTGCAATGCCAATGTGAATCTTGCTCCTGGGGAATACAAACTTACGGTCACGAAAGAAGGATGTAGAAAGGCAACAGCAGACGTCACTCTTTCAGAACCACCAAACCAGGCCCAGATAGACATGGCCTGTGGTGATATGAGCGAGATAAATCTCTGTTTTTCGCCGCGACGGGTCGGCATAGTAAACGCTATTTCCTATGAAAATGAAGACTATTATGACAGCCAAATCAACTGCGGGACAGACAAGTGTGCTCTGCTACTTGAAAGCGGTTTGACTTATAAATTCGAGAGCAGTGACAACTATATATCTGGTAGAAACTATTCCTCAAGCGAACTAGAGGCTATGGCGGCGGCTAATACTTGTCTAAATATGGTGGAAAAACCCGTTATCATAGATCAAGAGGCCACAAACATAATAGTCCAGGTCAAAGGCCCAGCGGGCAGCCTTGTTCCTGCAGCGAAAGTCAACTTGGTCAACCCGAACAGCGCTAGCTCGATTATAGAATCAAGGACAACGGGCGCGCAAGGGGCATCTCTTGGCCAAGCGTTCTTTGATATAACAGTCGGCACAGTTTTCAAGGTAGCTGTTGAAGCTACAAATAGCACTGCATCTTATCTGGGAAGTCAAATTTATAATGTGACTGAAGAGCCGTTCCAGATAAACATCACTCTTTTGAACAGCGGAACGTCTAGTATAACTGTTTTTGACAATACTACAAAACAGCCTATACCTAACGTTTATATCACGCTTTTTGAATCAAACGAGGTAAACAAGAGCACTGTATTTACTGATAACAACGGCAAGAGCACATTCGGCCTCAGGATTGGCACTGCCTATCGCGCAGCGCTGTTTAAAGGCGGCTACAAGTATACTGAGCTTGCCATAAACGCTGAGGAGAGCAAGACAGTCTATCTGGAGCAGGTTGCAGAGGAAGATGTAGGGATGATACAGGCAATGGTCCTGTTCAAAGACACGGAGATACCAGTGGAAGGGGCTTCGCTGACACTTAAGAAGGATGGAAAATCAACAGGCTATTACGCTGACATCACTGGCGCTGATGGCGCAAGCACTTTCACAAATGTCCTGCCGGGCAGTTATTGCGTGCTCGCGAGCAGAACGGTGGGAGAGCCCTCTGACTGTGAGACAGTAACGGTCTCTGCAGACTCAGAATCGGCAGTCGAAGTCTACATCCCGCAGAGTATTTATAGGCTAAAGGTCGGGGTAAAGATGCCTGACGGGACTGCAGTAAAGACAGCCAACGTGCTTGTGACCGATGACTCGGAGATTTTCCCGTCGCTGTCCAACAATACCAACTCGCTCGGGCAAGTTACATTCAGCATCCCTGAGGCGAACACCGGCATAACAATCAGCGTCTACTATAAGGCGCTTGACGGCAAAGTCTATGACGTAAGCCAGCACTTCAGCAAGATAACTGAGAAGAAAAGCACTACTATAACATTATATCCATCGGAAAACAGCATAATGTTTGACGGTGCGGTTGATTTCAGGAATGGGGACCCGATTGACCTATCAACAACTATTTTGAACGCAGGAAGTGTCTACAGTTTTGTCTTTTCGCTTGGTCTTTACGATATCCAAGGAAGCAAGCCAGATGCAGTTAATTTCAATGTCCGTGACTCAAGGGGACTTTTAGAGTTCATACCTCAGAGCGACTTTGACTGGCTGAGCGCCTCTTCAGCCGCGGCTACAAGCGCCCTTACGTACACAGCAAGCGGCAACTTTGACAGGAACAGCAGGACCGTGATAGCTGTCCCGGTCAGAGTAAAACAGGTATTTGCCGAGACGAAAATACACAATTTCACATATAATGCAACTTGGGTGCAGGGGAGCAACACTATCAAGGATCCGGCAAGCGGGGACTATAAGACTCCGAGCTTTCAGATAAGAGCAGGCTACTGTGCTAAGTACGGCGACTTTGGCGTGTGCAAATATCTAATCAAAGGTAGCGGCAGCGCCCAGCTGAAGCCCAATACTGCTACTGTGTCCCTTTCTGATATCATCACGCTCGGCTACGAGATAACAAACGAAGGAAGCAACGCGTTTGACGGCGATGTAGAAATTGATGATACAAAAGAAAGCCTTGTCTTCAAACAGACCATTGACAACGTTCTGACAAGCGTGTCAATCAACAGGAGCGACGGTTCTATAAGCGATGTCAAAGCAGGTGGTTACACAATTACGGCCAACAAATTGACTGTAACTGGTGCAGAGGGATGGGGCAGCGAACTCAACCTAGAGCACGGCGACACGCTGATTATTAAGACAAGGGCACAGATTGTCTCGCCATCGGCGCAGGAAGACCTTGCACCGCGCTCATTCATAACCGCGAAAGCCGGAACGCAGGACATCGGCAACGTGAGCTTCAGCATTGAGGGCGATTCCACTCCTGAGATTGAGTTTGACAGCAATTTTTATGACTCTCTTGGAAATGTACGCCTGTTTGACATTACGCCTGCGATGTATTTTTCGTTCAAGGAGAAAGAGAGCGATAAAGATGTGATGAAATGGAGGATATGGATGGGAGACGGAACAGTATCCTCGGTTGGAGGCGACGCATTGGTCTGCGGCGCTAGCAACACTATAGACCTTAAGACCTCAGTTTATTCGATGAATAAACAATGGAACACTCCTGATTTTGCCGTGGAGTTTGACCAGGGATGCAGGCTGCAGAGCGGTTCGCTAAAAGTGAATCTAAGCGGTCCGATGCAGAGCCTTAAGGAGAAGGAATGGACGTATACTGTCGGAGATTGCCTGGAATTTCCGACAGACATGAGCACTACGATGAACAAGAATGATAGATGTGAAGTGAAATTTGATATAAACCCAAGCAACACTGAGGCAAAGGTTGTGCAGCCCTCTGGAGGCAGATGTAACACAACTGACCCGCTGAAAGTATATGTCAAGACTTGCAAGAATAGTCTCCCTGGTTCTGCTACTGTCATAAGCACAGTAAACACTCCGCAGCAGGCAGGAACGATAGCCACAACTGGCGGATTTACTTACGATTCCGACGTAGAGCTGAAAACTGTAGATATCGCTGTACAGTTGACGGCAAAAACTAATGCATTTAATGAAAATAAAGACGAACTAAAAAGCACTTACCAGAAAACGGTTAAAATAACTATCGCTGAAAAACAAGGAAGTGGGACATTGGCTCCTTCCAGCTGCTCTCTCTGGACGCCGAAAAAAATACTGAAATATACTACTGCAACGCCGGACTGCTCTAATAGCTATTGCAATATGGATCAGGTGCTTAACTGGCTTAAGGCAGATATAACGGGTTTACTAGACGGAACTACAACTGTAGCTGGCAGAAACTTCAAGCTGGTTAATCAGCCCCTCACTTCACAAGCGATAACGGATATAATGAATGGGATGACAGAATTTGCAACCAATGTAATTTCAGCAACAACTACGCCAGTATATGGTGGCCCCGGAAGTTTACCTTATGTTGTAGATTCAAGCGCCGGTGCGAATAAGGGGGAGAACGCGGTAACCTTCGGAACATACATAGATGATGATGGAAATAAGCATGTGCTACTTAACTTTTCACCCACTTCTGATCCAACAACTTTAAATAAAATAGACAGCGTCCAATTAGATATAATCCATCAGAATGGATATAGCAGCGATATTGTGGTGGATAATTCAGTCCCTCTGGATGTTTCTCCCTTTAAAGACAGCAACGGTATTGGATTACGGTGGAGAGACCAAGTTATATACTCGGTGTTAAACGGCGTCCTTACAAATATGTATGGCACAGCCGCCGGTGCAACTGTAGGGTCGCACAAAATGAAGGCCGAAATCTGTGATTTATCAAACACACAAAGCACTATCTGCAAAGATTTGCTAGAATTTACAGGCGCTTACAGTTCCGCAATCTATGAAACAGGCAGCGGACAAACAGTACACTTTGCCGCTAACAGTACCGATAATCTGTATTCGCTTATCCAGAATTTTAGTGTTGCAGTGCGCGACTTGAATGGAAGCGTACTGGAAATGAAACAGGGCCCCGAAGTCGGTTATCTTACGATTGCTAGGGATTACTGCGCCAACCCGACTGTTGCCTTTTTGTGCGGAGACGGTGAGATAACCGGAACGGAGGAGTGCGATGGTACCAAGTTAGGTACATGTACTAAATGTAAAAATACTGATTGCATGTGCGCAAGAAAACTCGTTATAGGAGCAGTAAGCTGGACTACCGGGTGTAGTGGCTTCGGAAAGACGAAGAAAGTTAATAATACATTGTATATTTATGATTCCAACAGTTATACTGAAATCGATAAATACACTTTGCCTGCTCCTTTTTATACGTGTAACTTAATGTTATCGAAAGCAGTGGTTAACTCTAATAAAAACATCACTATATTCTCTCTTGGAGGGGCGTCAACAACGGAAACTTCTAATAATCTATATTATCTTACAAAACCTAACCCGGTAGCTAGCGGACTTCCTGAATTTGAAACGATGAAGAGAGTTAATTTAGCGGAGGGGCACTTTGTTGACTTTGCCCTTGTTTACTGGAACAATGATGATAAGCTTGACCTGGCCCTTCTGAATGCCACCAGCGATTCAGCACCAGACGCCACTAATGCAATAACTATAATTTATGATATAGAAAAATTGATGACGGACACGCCGGACGGCACTAAGATTTCTGTAGCGGCCTTGGCAAATGACCCAACCACGGGGCAGATTCTGAGTATGCTTCCTGTACCAGAACCATTTTCAATGCTTAAAGCGACATATATAGACGGTGTTCCGAGCCTGGCAGTTATGAGGGCGGGCGGTGATGCATATGGAAGAATAGACTTTCTCAGACATACTTGGGAGAATACTTATTGTAAAGTAGTAATATACCCTGCGGGCGCAAAGGATGCTAATGCGTATACGAAATTCTTTACTATTGATCCAGCGGGAGGGGAGAGCACCTGGAATGTAGGCGGAGATTCTTGCGCAGATTTTGATTTTGCAGATTTAGACAATACCGGCAAGAACAAACTCGTCATGCTTACAAGGTTTCATCAATTGGAGTGGGCCCCAGGTAATAAATTGTATGTTTTTGATCTCTCCAAGATAACTGACGAACAAACTATACCATTGACGGAAGCAAGTGATGCCACATTAGGGTATACAGTGACGGATATAGGTTCTCTTAATGCCGGAGATATTTATACTGGAGATGTAAACGGAGACGGTAGTGATGAGATTTTAGTAGTTGCAGGTCAGGGAGATGTAAATACCTATAGTCACTCAATCACCAAAATTTCGAGCAGTACTAGTGATGTCGCTAATTACGGTCTGGTAATATACGACAGGGCAACTCAGAAGTTCCCGAGAATCGCATAACCTTTTTAAACTCTTTCTGGTTCTTTCTAGTATGGACCCGCTGACCATATTGGCGTCGCTGAACCCGTTGGATTGGATACTGCAGCCCATTACAGATCTCAAGCAGACTATAGATTTGATGGTGTTTGGGTTCAAGATAATCATACTTTTATTCATCGTCCAGTTCGTGAGAGGGCGCTTTGGTGGCGGCCCCATGATCTCGATACTGATAATGGTCGTGGGTTATATCTTCCTGGAGTATATGTGGCCGATATTCGGACCAATGATGTTCATCTATCTGTTCATAATGTTCGGGTTCTCGGCTATAGTCATGGATTTGGTCATAGCCAAGCCGTGGGCCAAAGGCGGCGGAGAAGAAGAGGGAGAAGGCCACATGACTGGGAAGCAGTACTATGAGGAATTAGCAAAACGAAGAGGGGGGATGCACAGATGAAAGGATTCGCGCCTATGATACTGTTAGTGGTGATATTCCTATTCCTGATGATACTGCCAATCTTCTTCAGCTTCCTCTCTCCGACGTTCAAATGGCTCATGATCGCTTATTTCTGCATAATGGTGTATCTGTTCGTAAAGAGGATACTCGGGGGAGGGATGATTTCTTATATTGTCTCCGGGGTCTTGATCTACATCTTTGTAATCCAGCTATGGTGGCTATTTGCAGCAGCCTATATGCTGTATCTGATAGCCGGGCTCGGACTGTCAGGCATAATAGTGTTCGGCCTGCCAAGCGGGGGATTGGGCAGGAAAGCGGGAATAGCGAGGTAATAGTTTAAAAAGTGCGGAATGGATAGTATAATCGGTGTAAATATGGCTGACATGTGGAGCGACCTGAAATTGGCATTGACGCTGATACTTTTCGTCTATTTGGTCAGTTATCTCTCCGGCTTGACAGGCTCGAAGAAGCTAGGGGTAGTCATGGCCGTGGTTGTGGCCTATCTGACGTTCTTCTCTCACTGGGAAATGCTGGTCATAATACTCGTGATATTCTTCGCATTCCCGTTCTTCACTGCAATAGCGGATGCGCTCTCGGACTGAGACAAATGGACACATCATCGATGGTAGTGTTGTTGCTGATAACTTTCATAGCATGGTCCATCGACATTCCGTGGCTGTTTTTAGGGCTATTGATTTTATTTATCCTGACATCGGGGAGCGTTGCCATCTCCGTAGTTACTATATTAGGGGTAGGAATTCTTTATCTTCTCGAGATGCAGAACTACTGGTTTGTGCTAATGTTCATCATAGTCGGGCTTATCCTGATGCTTGAGGGGCGCAAGAAAGAGGCGCCTAGCTCCGAATACTATTCACCAGAATTAATGCAGTTGCTGGGCGGTGGTGGTGAATGATGGACACGCTCACTGTAATGTTCGTATCTGCTGTTGTTGTTATAGCTTTTCTCTTCAACCAGATGTGGCTCGCGTTAGTGTTCGGCGTGGTCCTGATTGCCCTACTATTGTCGCCTGAGAAAGAAGATAGCCCAACATCTAGTCCTGGCCCGCAGGTAAGGCCGATTATAGTCAAAAGAAAGTATGTGGGGCCTGAATCCATCTATCCACAGAAGATGAGCATAAATGTCACCCCGCCTAGCTATGGCACAGGCGTACCATTGAATGTAAAGGCCGCAAATACGTTTGGAAGGTTTATCGGAAAGACCATAAAAGGAATATCTGATTTGTTCAGTGATTAAATGGACCCTAAGGTAGTATTGCTGCTATTTGCTTGCATTCTGATAGGGTTCTATATGCAGCTGGACTGGCTTGTCATGATGCTAGTGGTGTTTCTGTTCTTCGCCTTGCTGTCCAGCCTAAGCAAACCCAAGAATAAAGCGGTTCAAAAGGCGCCTGAAGAGATAATCTATCCTGTGATCTATGAGGATGTGGGCGAGTCACCTTTCCTGTACCACCCGGAGACTGAGATATCTGTTAATCCGAACTGGACGCCTGAGAAATACTGGGCAAAAGCAGCTAAAGGCATGGGCAACGTCTTTGGGACCATGATAAAGGTGGCAAGGGGCAAGAAAAAGAATAAGGGGGATAAAAAAGGCGATAAATGATGGACTCTGACTGGATGATCGTGGGGATAGTGCTTTCAGCGATAGTCTATCTCTCCGGATATAGAACTATCGGCGTGTTGGTAGGGCTATTGCTTTTCATGATATTCTCTGTTTCTGTCCTAGTCTCTGGCTCTGGGAGCAAATCCGGGGCCAGCTCAGGCATATTAGAGCCAATAATCATCGAATCGACGAGAGGCGCCCCCTATAGGATACCCGAGAAGATGAACATCAAATATGACGCAGGCGCTACTGGCGGCTTCAGATGGGAAAAGACGGTGAGCGGCGCAGGCAAATCGCTTGGGAAACTCGCGAAGAAAGCGAAGGGAGAAAAATGAACGCGCTTATTCTAGGCATGTTCTTCCTTTTGGTGGGCATCTACTTTGGCAATATCCTGGTCATTGGTTTTGGAGCTGTCTTTCTAGTGCTCGGTCTGTATCTCAATAAATCTAGACCAGAAAAGCCGCAGCCAATAACAGGAAAAAAGACGAAGCACACTGTGGTGATGGGCGAACCGCCTGAACAGGTCATCTATCCATGGGAGATTGGCGAGATACCGTTGTCGCAGATAAATGTCAATACCAAGATGAAGCATATTGACGAGAAGCTGGATGATTTGAGAGCACAGGAAGAGACAGAGTATATCAAAAAGGAGATTAAAGAACTAGAGAAACAAAAGACTGGCTTGGCAAATGGCCTAGACAGATTCAATTTCCTGCCTCTGCCGAAATACGGCTATTCAGACCCATTGGAAAGGATATTTCTAGGCTTCCCTTTTAGGTTTTGGGAGAAAAAGTGACTATTTCAAACGCATGAGCATCTGCTTGTTTATCTCGAGTATCTTAGTGTCCAGATCCCTGAGCGCGCCCATCATCGCCTTCATATCTAGCATTATCTCGCGCAGTTCAGCCATCTCATCAGTCAGAGAGGTGACGTCCTTTATCTTTTCATGCAGGCTTTCATGGCGCTCTCCTAAATCCTGTATGCTGTCGTGTATTGCGTCCAGTTTGTCGCGGTGTTCCTCGAGATTCGCCGTGATCTGCTCTAGATTCTGCGAGTGCTCCTCCAGCCCTAGAGAAAGGTCTTCCATCCTGTCCTTTACATCTTGGGTCATCTGCCTGCGCTCTTCTGCGACTTTCAGCGGCTCGGTCACTCTGGCCTCGACGTTTTTTACCGCTTCATGCAAATCTTTGACAGTGGGCTCTGCAGACGCCTTCTGGATTATCAGGTCTATCTCGTCGTCTTTAATCCCAATCTGTTTCAGGCTGTCCTTTATGTCGGATATGGCTAATCCTTCAGCGTTCATCGCCTTGACTATCTCGATTACCTTGCTGAATTTGCTGTCTTCCATTGAATCACTACAAATAGGGTTATTAATCTGATATTTATATATTAGTAGTATAATAGAATTGGTTTGCATGGACAAGAAATTCGATTTGCCTTTCGGGCCGTGGTACGAGATATTCTCAGGGACGTGGGCAAACTATGATGTCACTCTTCTACAGAACCCGGACAAATTGACGCTGAACATAATCTTCGACAAGGACCGGGATAAAGTTACTGGAATGGTCTTTATCCTGAACAAATATTATGTCTCTGAGGGAGATCCGTCACGCCTTTCGTCTGTATTGGGCGGCTACAACATAATCTTCGAGAAGATGTATCCCACGTTCAAGAAGAAGTTCCTGGTTATCTCTTCAGGACCTAAATATGCCAGCTCCGAGAAGGAGGAGATAGACGCCTCCTTGCAGGAGATATTCAACGCAATTAACGATAGAAGCGAGAGAGCCAATGAGCTCTCGAAGAGCTTCAACGTCAACCTGACTGAGATCAAATACGCGGAAGAGGCTGCTATTGGTCTGTTCTCCGAACCTATAATAATGTCCGCCCTGACCGTCCAGAAGACAGGGGAAGCCAGCCCTGCAAAAGCGCTGTCCAAAACCTTATTAGGCAAGAAGAGCACCAGCGAGAACGCAGAAGAGAGCGCCCAGTCCTTTACAGATGCGATAGTCATCGGCGTCAAAGAGGAACGGGAGCAGATGATGCACGTTCTATTGGAGAACTGCGTGCTCAGCGGATTGACTACCGTTGTTTTCGACGACAGCCGAGTCTATGAAAAAATGTCCAATCCTAACAAGAATTTCGATTTCAAGGCTTTCCCAGATCTCCAGCCTATAGGGATGCCTCTCAAAAACGTCAGTATACAGGAGGTTGGCATAAACCTGAACATGCTCTCGCCCGAGATGTTTAGAGAAGTGTTGGGTGTCGTTTCACGGGAGAAAGACTATCAGGGAAAAGTGTCTGCTGAGCTGATTGATGAAGTTATTGCCAACAGCAATGGCCAGTTAAAGTCTCTCGCAGATATCCAGGAGAAGCTGCTCGAGGTAAGGGATGAAGTGAAGAAATTTTACATCTACCGCGCGGTGAGGATGTTGAAAGTTTTAGATATGGCGTATCCAAATTTCTTCGGCGGGCGAGTGGATTTGACGCTTTTCATCTCCCCATACCTCAGGAGCATCGGCTCGATAGTGAGGATAGAAGCAGGCGACATCCCTAAAGAAATTAGAGCAGTTTTAGTCTATTCGGTAATGGCTTCACTCTACAATAAATATAAAGAGGAGATGGCCACGAAAGAGGTCAAGGTCATAGCATTCATACCTGACGGGAAGGAGATAGCGCCCGGAACGACAGAAACGGTATTGCAGCGCGAGATGGTTACAGTACTATCAGACTGCAATAAATACGGCGTGGGCTTCTGCATCGGGGCTGAGCATGAGACAGAATTAAGCGAGGCAGCCACAGGCGATGCGACGATAAAATTAGAGATGTTGGGTGATGAGGAAGTTGCTGTAAAAGAGTCACACTCTCGCCCATATAGGATGAAAATCAGGCCAAACTTCAGCGCTTAGATCTTTCTCCTTTTCATATAGCTGTCTATCTTGTCCTCTACCAGATCGGCTACCTGGTCTATCGTGGCATAAGCGACCGGATTGATGGCATCAAGCACATATTTTATCTCGGCCAGCTCGGATTTTATCAGGTCTATGTCCTTCTTGCTGGAGTCTATCTGCCTCTTAGCCTCTTTGGCGATATCCTTGATCTCTTTTAGCGCGCCTTGATCTAGGGATTCTGCGTCTGTCGCAGCGGTCCCGCCTGCTTTCAGCGCCGTCAGCTCGTCCTCTAGTTCTTTCAGCATCTTGTTATGCCCTATTAAAGTTTTTCCAATAATCTCCTCGTTTCTTTCAATGATTTTCATGCGCTGCGCGATGACCTGGACCTTAGAATTCAGACCATGCACTTCAGCCACCACGCTGTCGATAGCGCCCTGAGATTGCTCGTAAGCCATAACACCACTATGTTTAAATGAATCACGATTATAATATAAAGATATCTATAAGGGTTTTTATGCGCGGATATATTTACGACTTGGAGAGCGCAGGCTGGAATAGGCTCAGAGTACTTATAAACGGGCCTGAGACAGTGCTTATAGAGGATGAGTTCGACCCCTATTTTTACCTGATACCTAAGAACCTAAAAGAGACGGAAAAAGAGCTGTTAGGCAAGTTCGGGAGCAAAATATCCAAGATAGAGATAACCGAGAAAGAGGGCAGGAAAGCATTGAAAGTCTATGCCAAGAGCCCTGGCGATTCTATAGAGATAGGCCACCATGCCAAGGAGCTGGGTGAGACGCGCGAACGAGACATCACGTATATCTATCAATATCTAATCGACCGCGGGCTGTACGCTTCGCGCTTTTATGATTTCGATATAGAAAACAACAGGCTGTCAGGGGCGAAAGCGATACCTGACCAGCCGCTTGATTTGAAAGTGATGGCGTTCGACATCGAAGTCTATAACCCGAAAGAGGTGCCGGACGCGGAAAAAGACCCCATAGTCTGCATCGGCTATACCACGGGCAAGAAAAAAGAGGTCCTGTATTGGACGAAAGGCAAGGGCTCTGAAGAGGAGATGGTGATAGAGTTTATTGAGGCCGTTGCTAAAGAGGACCCTGACGTTATCGTCGGCTATAACTCGGCTGGCTTCGATTTCCCGTATATGGCGAAGCGCTGCAAGAAATTAGGGATAAAACTGGCATTAGGTCGGGACAAGAGCGAAGTCCGAATACAGAAAGGCGGAATATATCCTAGAGCAGACATATTCGGCCGCGCGCATATCGACGCTTTTGATGGCGTCGAATTCCTTACTCGTATAGGGGCGATGCGTCTGCCGAAAAACAACCTGGATTCCGTCTATTACGAGCTGTTCAAGAAACATAAAGTGGATCTTGGCGGGAAATCGATAGCTGAGCTGTGGGATGGCAACAAAAAAGATTTAGAGCTTTTGATAGGCTATAACCAGGAGGACGCTATAGCTGCCTTTGAAATAGCCAAAGAGATACTGCCCCTCTATGTGGCGCTGAGCAAGATTATCGGACTGCCTTTGTATGAGACGTCGAGGATGGCTACTTCACAAATGATCGAATGGCTTTTGATCAGGGAGGCGCACAAGCGAGGCCTTCTTGTTCCCAACAGGAGCCATGAAGAAGAGGTAAAAGCGAGAATGCTCAATCCAATAAAGGGGGCGTTCGTAAAACTGCCAGAATCCGGGTTGCATGAGCGGCTCGTGGTCTGCGATTTCAGGTCGCTGTACCCTTCTATTATAATCGCGTACAACATCGACCAGACGACGATAGACTGCGACTGCTGCAAGAACCCGACTGTTATCCCTGAAGTTGGTCACAATGTCTGCAAAGATAAAAAAGGCCTTATCCCAGCGATACTCGAAGAATTAATAGACGCCCGCGCCAAAGTCAAGACAGAAATGAAAAAGCATAAAGAGGGCTCGAAAGAGTATAGGGCGCTGCATTTCCATCAATGGGGGCTCAAGATACTTGCTAATTCGGCTTACGGCTATCTGGGATTTGCCCGAGCCAGATGGTATTCCCGCGAGGCGGCTGAGAGCACAACAGCGCTCGGCAGACACTACATTCATGATACTATAGACAAGGCGGAAAAATCAGGATTCCATGTGCTGTATGCTGATACAGATGGAATTTTCTTGAAGCTTGAGGACAAGACGGTCGAAGATACCAAAAAGTTCGTTGAAAAAATAAACGATAGCCTGCCTGGCAAGATGGAGTTAGAGTTCCAGGGGTATTATCCTCGCGGCATATTCGTCACCAAAAAAGAAGGCACTGCTGCCAAGAAAAGATACGCGCTCATCAGAGAGGATGGCACTGTGGAGATAAAGGGATTCGAGTTCGTCAGGAGCGACTGGGCGAATATAGCCAAGGATGTGCAGGAGAAAGTTATAAACGCCGTTTTGCGCGAAGGCGACCCCAAGAAAGCGGTGGACATCGTCAAGAAAGTCATTAAAGACGTCAAGGACAGGAAGGTAAAGCTCGAAGACTTAATAATTTATACCAAGGTCGTCAGAAAAGTCTCTAGCTATGAGCAGCAGGCGCCGCATGTCAAGGCAGCGAAAAAGCTCATAGAAGCCGGCTATAAGGTAGCGTTGGGCTCCGTGCTCGAGTTTGTTGTTGTCAAGGGGTCTGGCAGCATATCTGACAGGTCTATACCGGTGCAATTACTTGGTAAAAAAGAGTATGATGCTGACTATTATATCAACAACCAGATACTGCCTGCTGTGATGAAAATATTAAAGGAGCTGGGCATAAAAGAGGATAATCTGGCTTTCGACGGGGAACAATCCGGCTTGGGGAAGTGGTCCTGATGAACGATGATGCTAAGAGCAAGATACTGGAAAAATGGAAGAACAAAGCTATCGACTGGCACAAAAAGGAGCTGGCAGCCGAAGGCGAACTATCGATTGATGCGAGCGAGGAAGACTCGACGAAACAGGAGCTGGCTATGGTCAAGGAACTGAAGCAGATAGTCATCGATAGCACGCTGGATAGAAAGTCAATCTATTTAACGGCGCTTGCCACTCCTGAACAGATGCTTGAGAGAGGAAAAACTCCAGAGAATCTTCCTTTAGTTGTCAGGAGCCTGATAAGAAAGGCGGAGATAAAGGCTAAAGTGCTTGAAGTGACCAAGAAATACAAGATAGGTGGAAAGAGTTATTTTTATTTATGGGGTTTGGAAGATGAGCGAGCTGGATTACTATATTGATGCAGGGAGAATTGCCGGAGAGGTTTCCGACAAATCCAAGAGTTTGATTAAGGTAGGGGCCAGCCTTTTGGAAGTTGCTGAGACAATAGAGGGATGGATTAAAGAAAAGGCGGGTCTTGCGTTCCCTGTCAACATCTCTGTGAACGAGAACGCCTCGCACTTCACGCCATCGTCTGATGACAAGACCGTCTTCGGAGAAAAAGACGTGGTCAACATAGATATAGGCGTCCAAGTCAACGGCTTTGTCGGTGGGGACACTGCCTACACTATCGACTTATCCGGCGAGAACGGAAAATTAGTGGAGGCAAGCGAGGAGGCTCTGCAGAACGCCATTAGTCTTGTTAGAGCAGGCAGGAAGACGAACGAGATTGGGAAAGAGATTGAATCGACTATCGTCGGGCACGGGTTCAAGCCTATAAGGAATCTATCGGGCCACGGGCTTGGCGAATACGAGGTACATTCCGAACCATCGATACCTAACATAAGCATGGACTATGGCGAGGAGCTGGAAGAGGGTCAGATTATAGCCATTGAACCTTTTGCGAGCACGGGCGACGGGCTTGTCAGGGAAGATAGAAGGACGGAGATATTCTCTTTTGATCGAGAGGTTCTGACCAGGAACATGGACGCTCGGGCTATGCTGGCTTTCATACAAGCAGAATACAAGACTCTGCCTTTCGCCGAGCGCTGGCTTGCTAAAAAATACGAGCCGTTCAAGCTGAAAGTAGCATTGAAGGAGTTAGTTGTCCGCGAAGCCCTATCTCAGTATCCTGTGCTGAAAGACAGGCCCGGTTCTCTGGTTTCGCAGGCTGAAAAGTCCCTTGTTGTGGAAAAAGACAGCTGCACGATACTCGGATAGAAAGCCTTTTATTTACGTTTTCTTTAACCCTCTCATGGAAATCAGGAACGTCACCTATCTTGCTATAGGAACGGCTCTATTCTCGATATTCAACGCAACGTGGCTCTATCTGTACACGATGCTCGGTATAAAATTCAGCGATGTCTTTGACCCGCTAATCCTATTCAAGTTCACGGGGCCGTCGGGACCGGGGATGATAATGCTTTTACTGCTGATAGGTCTTCTGATGGCAGTCAGCATCACAATCCTGAGATACTTCTCGTTCCACGTGAACAGCACTGAACGCATAATTATGGCCGTTATAGGGTCCGTTGTCGGTATCGCAGTTGGGCTGGTGCTGTTCTCAAATGTCCTAGTATTCCTGATAATGATGCTTTTCTACATGGCTGGTTGCCTGCTGTTCGTCAAACCGCCGAAAGAAGAGCTGGGTTTCCTGTCGAAAATTGGCAGCCAATACAATGCAGCTAAAGGAGTGATGACTTTCCTTGCGATAGGCTCTTTGGTGGCTAGTGTAGTATTCGTCTACAGCGACCTGCAGAATAGCCAGGCGAAATTCAAAGACGCTATCCTGAACTTCCAGGCGAAGATCAACATAGGAAGCTTCATCGACAAAGGGGATGTCAGGGATATGCTAATGTCAAGCAGCCAGGTACTAACTAAAGACCAGATAAAGGAGATGCTCATAACGCAAGCAGAAAGTACATTCAGCATGACGCGGGAGCAGGTCCTAGCTGATTCTGCTAAAATGGCTTTGATAGAACAACAAACTGACACTAACTATCAAGCAGAACTTAATTTGATTGATCAGAGCGTAGATGCGGCTTATGCCAGGATGACAAATAGCACTTCCTCCAGCATGCAGCCGATAATCGAGGGGCTACTCGAGAAGCCGCCGTTCAGCTATCTTTTCGAATTCCTACCGATACTCACCGCGTTGATGGTGGCGTCAGTGGTCTCGTTCTTTGGGATGGTATGGATAGCGCCTATGAGCGCGCTACTAGGGGTGGCCCTGCCCAGCAAGCCTGAAGAGCAGAAGTAACGCTTTTAAAGTCAAATGTGTAAAAACCATTTGAGAATTATGACGATACATAATCTAAGCAGAAGATTAGCGGAAGAAAAAGGAAAAGGAATGTTAAATAGAATGAAAGTAGGATTGGAAGAAAATGATCCGCGCAGAATTCTTTTGGAAAACGCACAAAAAAGATTAAATGAAAAATTTAACTCTTTGAGAAGATTAGATGAAGAAGAAAAAAAGAGTAAAGATAATTTGGGAGAGCAAATAATACTAAAAGAGCATGACGCAAGAGCAAAAAGATTTCCTCAAGCAGTACTTAAAAAAGAGTGGACTACCTTTAATGTTGGGGGAAAGGAAATACATATTGGGCAGTATAAAGGACAACCAGTAGTTGCATGGCAGGGAAGAGATAGGTTTGAAGCAAATTTTCTTGATAAAAAAAGAAGATATTTCCTTGGGAGAATTAATACTTCTAATGGCAATTATTTACATTTAACAAAAAAAATGCCTAAACATGCAATCACACAAGTATTCAATAATAGTGATGTAACTAGACATATGAGTAGAGTCAATCTAATTATTGACACAAATGAAAAGGGCAAAATTAGAGTAATTGATACGGGATTAATTCCGACCATCCCTAGAAAGCAAAAACCGTTCTATGAACGGTAAAAATCAAACTATTTTTAAAGTCAGTGCATAGAATATATAGAAGGACCCGTAGCATAGCTCGGATAATGCGCTCGGCTTCGGACCGAGATATCAGGGGTTCGAATCCCTTCGGGTCCGCTGTGCATGGATAGCCAAGCGGCCAACGGCGATAGGTTCAGGGCCTATTTCCTTAGTGGATTCGCAGGTTCAAATCCTGCTCCATGCAATCCATTATTTTAGGGTAAAAAATGAAGAAAGACAAACTGGACCAGAAATTGCTGGCTCTCTGGGCTGCTGATTGTGCCGAGCGCGTATTGCCTTATTTTGAGAAAGAGCGACCGAGAGACAAAAGGCCTCGAAAAGCCATCAAAGCCGCAAGAGCTTGGACACGCGACAAGATAAGAGTGGGAGAGGCGCGCAAAGCCGCGCTAGACGCACATGCCGCTGCCCGAGCAACTGATGGCGCTGCCCGTTTCGCAGCGCGATCCGCGGGCCATGCTGCGGCAACAGCGCATGTCGCCAGCCATTCGTTCGCTGCCGCTTACTATGCCGAAAAAGCTGCTGGTGGGGTAACAGAACACTACTGGCAATACAAGCGGCTTCTGAAGCGTTTTTCCATAAAGATTTAAAAATCGACTCCGCTTTCTATAACCATGCGAATAAAGTATCCTAAATTCTTACTGTTTCTGCTGACTTTTGCAGCTGCTTATCTGCTATTAAGCTTTAGACAATTGCCTTTCCAGGATGTTCTGCTTTCTCTGGGCTATCTTGGTGTCTTTATTCTCGGAATTTTCTATGCGTAC
>Ga0315281_10001083_pt1 | contig 39901 bp, 32 predicted proteins | sample YL17G07_0_MG_FD_204540 | JGI IMG/M metagenome (GOLD analysis project Ga0315281, IMG submission 204540) | Sediment microbial communities from Yellowstone Lake, YNP, Wyoming, USA - YL17G07_0 | ecosystem: Environmental > Aquatic > Freshwater > Lake > Sediment | place: USA: Wyoming | collected...
TGCGGGATTGACGGTGAGGGTGGCGGGATTGCTGGTAGCGGTTCCGGCGGTATTGGTCACTACAACCTGGAATGTCGATCCGCTGTCGGCCGTGGTTGTCGCAGGGGTCGTATATGTCGCGGCGTTCGCAGCGCTGATATTCACCCCGTTCTTCTGCCACTGGTACGCCAGCGGCGTCGTCCCCGCCGCCACCACCGAAAATGTCGCCGTCTGTCCCGCGATCACGGTTTGATTCGCGGGTTGCGTAGTGATCGACGGCGCAACCAGCACCGCTCCCGTTCCCGTCAGACTGATCGTTTGCGGAGTGCCCAGCGCGTTATCGGCGATGCTGATCGATCCCGTCCGCGTTCCCGTTGTCGTGGGCGTAAAGGTCACATTCACCGTGCAGCTCGAACCCACCGCCAGCGTCGTGCCGTTGCAGTTGTCCGTCTCCGCATAGTCGCCCGTCGTCGTAATCCCCGTGAACGTGACCGCAGAGGTGCCATTGCTGGTCAGCGTCACCGTTTGTGGTGCGCTGGTGATTGCCACCAGTTGGCTCTGGAAATTCAAACTCGTCGAAGACAGACTGACCACCGGCCCGCTCGACCCAAACACCTGGAACTCCGCCAAACCAATGTTGTTCCCCACCGCCTGGGTGACCGTGAACTTGACCCAGGAAACCGTCCTGGCCGCAAACGTCACCGGGTATCCCTGCCCATCATTCGAGAGCGTTCCCACACTGACCGAACTCCCGTCGCTGAACTGCAGCGTGCCCGCCTGTACGTTGTCGTTCAGGTTGGGCCGGTCATAGAGCACCACCTGAGAAATCTGCACCGGGCTGCTCCAGGTCAGCTGAATCCATGCCCCCACCAATTGCGCGTTAGTGGCCCATTCATAGGTGTACGTCCCCGGATAGCCGGTGATCACCCCATCCACCGCTTTCGTTCCCAACTGCCCTGTCCCGGTGTTCTGACTCGAGACCGTCACCGCCGCATTCGGCGCCAGATTCAAGGCCGGACCCACCAGGCTAATCACATGGGGGCTGCCCGCGGCGTTGTCGGTGATGGTCACGGCACCCGTCTGGGTCGCCGTCCCCGAGGAATTAAAGGCCACGCTGATGCTGCAACGCGCCCCGGCCGCCACGCTCGTTCCGCAGGTGTTGGTCTGCGCGTAGTTCCCGCTCACCGCGATGCCGCTGATCGACAGCGCCCCTGTCCCCGTATTCGCCAGCGTCACCATTTGCGTCTTCACCGTGCTCAGACTGTTCGGCGCGGCAAAAAGCAAATTGGTCACGGACAAAGAGACCGTAGGGGTGGATTGTGCAAAAACCTGCGCTGAACAGAGCAACAGAAGGGCAAAAAACCGGAAGAATATCGAAGACCGTTCCGGGGAACAAGAAGTGGGCCTAGCCGAGTTGCTGACGCGAAGTCTCGTGTGCACTGGAGCTTCTCCATTACTCTGATTAACTAAACTCATTGTCGCGCCCTGTTCCGCTGCGAGCTGGTACTCCGCCGGTAACGGGCCGTAAGGCGCAAACCGTTCTTAACGACCGTTGAAGCCAATCGTCTCGCCGGATCTTACTATTTAAGATTCGGGCCTTGGGGATCAAGACGGTCCGAAGCGTCCATTCCGATGCTTTAGTTGTCCTGGTAGGGTAATTATTCAGGGTCGCGCTGTCCAGACACACGAATCAACTAAAAAGTACTACTGGTCCTGTAACTAGAATCGCCATTCGTTCTGGTACCGCGCCACTGCAATTCGCCGCATTTCATTGGGCTATGACTCGATCTGCGACAGGGGGACATGCTTCAACTGGTCCTTTCGGCCGAAGAGCAGAGGCACCAACCGATTGGAGAGAATTCTTCGTTTAAGGGCGAAGGCAGCGGGAAGCCAGCGATAGGCTCCGGCCAGTTTCAGCCGAAATTCAAGGGGCCAGTCCGTTGGGTCAACGCGCACGCGGCCGACGACGAATTCACCGGGATCCATAAAAGCGAAAGCCGGCAAGGTTGTAAAAATCCGGTGGTAGCCAGCTTCGCGGCATAACCCGGTTAAACTCTGCGAAAATCCGCCGAATGGAAAGCTGAATGTCAGTATCGGACGCAACAAGAGATCCTCGAGAGTTTTGCGGGATTGAATGAGTTCCGCACGGGCTTCCCCCTCACTGAGCAAGGGCATCATGGGGTGGGTCACGGTATGCGAACCAATACTGATCAGTTCCGCTGGCAGGGAACGCAGTTGCTCGACGGACATGACCTTTTCCGCGCGGCCCGCGGGACCAAAGGCCTTGCCCAGGGCGCCCGAAATGACGAAGACAGTAGCTGGAATGTTGCGCTTCTTCAGTTCCGGCAAGGCCTGTTCGGCCAGATTCACGAAGGCATCATCGAAGGTGACGCCGACGTAGCGCACCCCTGAACGCAGCTGAACCTCTTTGGTGATGTCAATGGGCTCAGCAGTGCTCGACAGCATGTCCAATTGCGCAGCAAAACGAGCGCGCTGGTCGGGCGGAACGGAGTGATAGTACAAAACAACGCATGTTCCGGCGGGCATCTTGCCAAACAGGCGGCCCAGCCCATCCAGTGCCATCGTAGCCGTGAACACACTCAGACTGATGGCACACTTGAGAAGCCGTCCAAAAGAGATTTTAGGAGGATTGTTCATTTTGCTCAGGGGGAAGCGTACTCGCTCTCGTCCGCGGGCGACTTTTTGCGTTTCGCTTCCTTCATCTGCTCTTTCCAAGTTTCTGCCGCAAATAGGCCAAGAGCTTTTCGAAAGAAAGCAGCTCTTCCATGCCCTGCACATCTATCTCGATGCCGAATTCTTCCTCGACCATCGCCAGCAGGGTAACGCTGGCAACCGAGTCCCATCCTTCCACGCTGGAGGATTGGGCGGTGGCCATACGGTCCGAAGGAAGCGAGGGGAAAACAGCGGCAAAGCAGCGCACCAGGCGAACCTGCAACTCATCCATTGTTCAGCTCCAGAACTTTGTGAAATGTGGGCACGCGCCGCTGCTCGAAACGGGCCCGGGAAAGAATGCATTGAGGGGTAGGGGGCTCCCCCAGGATTTCCTCCAGGAATTCCTGAAGGGGGCCGTTCTTGGATGTCGCTTCAAAGTCGAAGACGATTTCCTCGAGGCCGTGGCGTTCAAACAATTCCTCAATGCAACGATGTTCGATGGCACGGCTAAAAGCGCGGCAACTCATGACCCACACATTGACGTAAAGGGCGCGCCCTTCCTGGCGGCCGGCCAGAACCGCGATTTTCCCGAGCGGGCCATATTTATCGCGGTAGGAAGCCATCCACAAGAATGTGTCCGGCTGTCTGATACAGTTCAGCCAAGACACGTCAGTAAATCTCCTGCCATTCAGATTGAACTGATTCGTTTTGTTGATCAGTTCGAGAGCTCGCGGATCCAGCGGATCCTTCTGGCAATCAAGCGTAAGCTCCGCCTCGGCCTGCCGGAGAAAGCCGTCCGTTGTCTTTGCCGGACTTCCCTCTTCCCTTTGCAGCTCGCTGAACCGCCGAATGCTCTCTCGCCGGATGCCGTCTTCCTCGGTTAGAAACCTCTTGCCGAAGAGGTCGCGCAAGCGGTAGAGGAGATCGTGGATGGCTTGCGGATCATCTTTGGGGAATAGAATGCACTCCACCTGAGGATGAGCAGCCTTCACTTCCGCCAGCTCCATCGGACTATCATCCACGAAGACGATGGAATCGGATCCAACATTCCAGGTCTTCAGGATGCGGGCAACAGATTCCGATTTGGGGCTCCAGTGCGCTTCCACGGGGAAAATGGAACTGCCCGGCAGAACCAAATCTTTCTTCTGGAGCGCTTCGCGGACAAATTCCGTATCGTTCTTACTGGCTGCGCCGAGGAGGACACCGGCTTCGGAGAGGGCATGGAGCATTCTCTGGTAGACACCGTGCATATGGCTGTGATGTTCGAGGTCCCACGATACGCCATCGATGCCGACTTCGCCGAGGATACCGCTCCAGAGAGTATCGTCCAGATCCGTAATCAAGCCCTTCTTGGGAGTTGGCTGCTGAATAAGGCGAGCCACAATTTCCGCAAGGGCCGAAGCATGCGGCAAACGATACGGAAATCCGGAAGCAAGTTCAGACTTCACGTCCAGCCGGCTATTGAGCGGGGAGAGAAGTTCCAGTTGCTGCGCGCTGGCAATGTGGACATTGGGGAGACCAACGGCGGACAAACGCATGGATGAAATGCATGCGCGCAGTTCCGCCTCGAAGGCGCTTGTCTTCCACGCCGGAGTATAAGCCGCTGGCGGAAAAGGAAGCGTGGGAAAACTGAGGGCCACCGGAAATCGCGCCGCACACCCGGGCAGACATTCTTGGAATTGAGCTACCCTGGCCTTCGCTGTTAGAAGGATGTCATCCAACTCTCCAGGCGCCCAACTGCCCAGATTGCGCAAGCCGAGCCGCGGATCGAGATCACTCCACTCCATCAGGATGACTGCTGCATCCGGGCTGGATTGTGAGAGTTGCGCCAAACTGCCCCAGAAATTGCCGTAAAGACCCTGGGTCATATTCGCTTGCCGGCCGAAAAAGAGGATTCGCAAGTGGGCGGCAAGAAATGTTTGAAAATGAAGCGGCGTAAATCCCGTGATCAGAGAGACCTGCAGCGGCTGCCCCGGAACGGGGTGTTCTCCGCGAAGAATCTCCAAAGCTTCGATCAGTTTCATCGTTCCACGAACCTCACGGAAAACTGCGTTTTACAAGGCACAACGCCTGCCTTCACGGCCAGAGCGTTGCATCGCCATCAAACGGCGAGGCATACCAGGCTTCTTCACTCGCGAGCTTTTGGTGCAGCACCCGATCGCGCGCTTTGTAAAAGAAGGGGCAGGCGGGATACCTGCGCGAATATGGTTTCCACTTCGCAAGCATCCGTCTTATTTTGCCTGGAAACCCCATGACTTCGAGAACATGACTGCCGGCGCGTATTGCGGAATCGCAGGCGGCCGCAAACAGCGCTTCAACAACCCGCGGATCATCGCTCCCGAGCATGAGGTCCGCAACCAGCGAACGCCGAAGACCGGCGTTTGCCCCGCCATCATGCCGGACAATAATATATCCTTGGATTTTCCCCTGCGCGAGGCACCTCAACACTTTCGTCATTCGGCGGTTGCCGGGCGGCTGGAAATGCCAGCGCAGGACTTCCGGGGATCGTTTCGCCAGCAGCAGATTCGCCTGCTGCGTTTTTTCCTCCCACAATGACAACATCTCCGGTTCAAGATCATGGACAGAAGTTTCCACAACGGACAGACCCTGCGGTTTGTGCTTGGGGAGCCGGCCGCGAACTGCGATATCCGATTGGAGAACCAAAGAAGCGACAGCGCTCCCCAGGGAGGCGAGAGGCGGATTCAAGCCGATCCGCTCCAAGACCGATTTGGCGAACGGACGGGCATTGAGTATCCAAAACAAGACGACATCATAATCCTTTTGTGGAAGCTGATCCGCTTTCAACGCCGTCATCATCTTTCCTGCTGCAACCGTCGCCGAGGCATTCAGAAACAGGTCCACCTCCTTTTGCCGAAAAAAAGAAGTGAGCAACAACGGGGTGGAGGCGCGGTACGCCGGTTCGACAGCGAGGCGGCACGTTGCCGCAGCGACGAGAGTCTTTCCCTCATATTCGTAAAGCAGCGGGATGCTCCCGAGAAACCCGACAATCTGTCCGGAAGACTCGAGAACCCAGCCAATTCGGGCGGTTGCATGACCTTCAAGAATCGCGGGATTCTCCCGCCACAACCGTTGCCAGTTTTCCGGGGAGTCCGGGCCTTGTCCATGACGCGAAGTAAGCGCGCAGACGCGCTCACAATCCGCGAATTGCGCTTCTCGCACCGTGGCGGGGGCGTTGATCCTCGCCGGCAAAGCTGCGTTGCTCCCTGCGGACTCGCCCGGTTGCGCAAGCCTCCGGGCACGAATTCTTCGCAGGATCGCCTCTGTGAACCTGTTTTCGAGGGGCATCATGCCAATTGCGCTTCTTTCTTCACCGAGAATGCGCGCCCGCATTCGCTGCGGCGGCGCGCCGGGTGTTCACGACATGGCGATAGACTTCCAGAAGCGCCGTGCCCGCCGCAGCCCAGGTCAATTCGGGAGCCGCGCGCAAACACGAGGACCGCAATCGGTCCAGAAGAAGGCGATCCTCGTGCAGCAAAGTGAATTGTTGCGTGAGCGCCTCGACATCGCCCACGCGGTGAACCAGTCCGGTGTCCATGTGGCGGCAAACATCGGTGCAAGCTTCGGAAACAAGCGGCACACATCCGCTGCCCATCGCTTCCACGACGACGAGCCCAAATCCCTCCTCGATACTCGGCAGGACCAGAAGATCGCTATTGCGCATTAATTCCGGCACATCCTTGCGGTGACCGAGGACGTGAACGCTGGGGTGCGACAGCATTGCCGACAGTTTGTCCGCATATTCCGGCAGGAAATCGCCGGCAATCAGGAAGGTCCCGTTCTGGTGGGCCGGCGATTTCAGCCAGGCTTCCAGTGCAAAATGAACGCCCTTCCTGACCGCACAAACGCCGGCAAACAATACGCGCAAACCCCGTTGGGGATCGGCGCGCCTGGTTAAGTCTGGATAGCATGCCGCTTCGTCAAAACCATAGCGATGACGCAGCAATTTTTCCTTCTGGATCCCCTGGTCGAGAAACGTCTTCACCGTGAATTCGGAAGGACAAAGCAGATAATCCGTCAGGCGATATTCTTCCTCTTCCTTCTGGAGCACATCCACTTTGTACGCATATTCGTGATTGGAAGGCAGAATAATTCCAAGGCGAGCACATTCCTTTTGCACGGATTCATAGGCATAGCGCGTATGAGCATTGGGCCGCTCCAGAACCGTGGGGATGCCCAGCTTCGCGGCGGTCTTCAGTGTCTCCAAGGCGGCATCCGGCCAGGCGTGAATAATGTCAATTTTTCCGGCCAGCTTCTCGATTCTTCGGGCCACAATATAATCGTGCAGGGCGAGAGCTCGCATGGTTCCCAGGACTTTGTACGGAATGCGGAATTTCCAGCGGGCCAGCGTCGGGCGCACCTTCACATGCGGCGGCAGGGGCTTTTGCAAAACGCCCGGGAAAACGAGCATATCCGCCCCCGCCGCGGCGAGGCCGTTCACCTGCTGCCAGGCCGTGTAGCAGATTCTGTCCGCTCCCAATTTGTGAGGGAAGCTGTATAGAACGCGAATAGGCCGATTTGACTCGCTCATGATTCCCCAATACCTCTCCCTGTCCGGCAGTTCCGCAACCGGACGCCGAATCCTGCCCGGCAACGTCGTGATTCCCCGTTGCGAAGGATTGCAATCGTCTCCCCGCACTAAATGACAGGAATCGGTTTTCGCTCCAAGAATTCGCGGTGCCACAGTTCGAGGGCGACCAGAGAAAGAATTTCCTTTGAATGCCACCCGGACTGCGCATTTTCCTTGATCAGCTTCTCGACGCACCCCCTGTCGAAATATCCGCGGGATAGCGTTTCCCGGTCGAAAAGGACTCCCTGGACCCAGTCCTTCAACTCGGTTCTCAGCCAGGCAGCGTAGGGGACGGGAAAACCGGCCTTTTTGCGATCCAGGATCTCTTGAGGAACACGTTCGCGGAGCGCCGACTTGGCGATATATTTCGTTGTGAATCCGCGAACTTTGAAATTCTCCGGAAGAGCGGCGGCAAATTCCAGCAACTTGTGGTCGAGGAGAGGGACGCGCAACTCGATGGAATTGGCCATGGTCATTTTGTCGGCCTTTAACAGCAGGTCGTCCGGAAGAGAAGTTTTGGTATCCACATAAAGCATTTTATTGACGAAGCCGTTACTGCTCCCAATGCGAAGATAGCGTTTCACGGCGTCCACCGAGAATTCCTTATTCACGGCGCGGGCAAATTCGTCCGTGTACAGTTCGCTTGTGCGGCTGTTAAAAAAACTATCCGGATTGGATGTTCGGCTGTAGTAATACGAATCAAACGGAGTCTTGAGCAGTCCAACATATTTAGCCACGCGCTGGGATTGCGTCGCGCGATTCGCGAATGCGAGCGCCGCAGAAAGCGGTCCACTGAGAGGGCCGATGATTTTCTTGACACGCTCCAGCCATAGAAGATTGCGATAATTGGGATAGCCGGCAAAAGCTTCGTCTCCGCCTTCGCCGGAGATCAGCACCTTCACATAGTCCTTGGCCAGCCGCGAGACGTAGTACAGAGCAACCGCCTGAGGCTCGCAGACCGGTTCTTCCATGTGCCATGCGAACTTCGGCAGAAAATCCGCGAATTCCTTCGAGGAGATGGTCATCTCATGGTGCTCGGAGCCGTAACGTTCCGCCGCCAGCCTGGCGAAGGGCCGCTCATCCGCAATACCCGGAGAGGAAAATCCGAGCGTAAAGCTGCTGAGCGGCCGGTCGGTTTTGCCCACGGCAAAGCCGAGCATGGCCGTCGAGTCCACGCCTCCGCTTAGCAGAAATCCCACAGGGACATCGCTAATCATGTGGAGTTGCACGGATTCTTCGAATAATTGAAGAAGTTTCTTCTCTGCCTCCTCGAAGCTTTGCTCGACCGGCGCGAAACGAAGATCCCAGTATTGACGAACGCTGGTTTTGCCGTCGCGTACGGTTAAACACGATCCAGGGGCCAGTTTGGCAATATTTCGAAACAGCGTGTCTTCGCCGGGAACGTAATAAAAGGTCAGGAACCGGTCGATCATTCCGGGGACGACTTCAGGCTTTACTTCCGGATCGGCGAGAATGGCCTTAATTTCCGAACCGAACACAAACGCATTTCCAGAAGACCAATAATAAAGAGGCTTTATGCCGACGCGGTCGCGCGCAAGAAACAAGGATTGGTCGCGTTCATTCCAGATCGCGAATGCAAACATACCCCGAAGTCTTTCGACGCAGTCTTCACCAAACTCTTCGTATAGATGAACAATGACTTCGGTGTCGGTCTGCGTACGGAAAATATGGCCCTTTGCCTGGAGATTCTGACGCAACTCCTGATAGTTATAAATTTCTCCGTTGAAGACGATCCACACCGTGCCGTCTTCATTGGAAATCGGCTGGTGGCCCGTATTTAAGTCAATAATGGAAAGCCGGCGGAACCCAAATCCAACGGGACCGGACGTGTAATATCCCTCATCGTCCGGTCCGCGGTGCTGGATACTGTCCGCCATCGCTTTCAAGAGCGCGGGAGAGACGCTTTTGGCGCGATTAAAATTCAATTTTCCGCAGATACCGCACACAAGGTCCTCATTTCTCCACACGAAATTCTATCGATTTTGCGTCACCCTATCTTGGCATCCCAGCGCCCATTTGAGGACGGCTTTCCATTTGGCCGCGGAAAAGCGCAGGGAATCCCTGTCCCACACCGCATTTCCCAAAGGAAAGAGCAAAGCGAGCAGGCTCAAACGTCCCAGCGCGGCGGCGCCGATGGCCAACCGATAGAGCGCTTCATAAAAACGTCCCCGCGTCTTGCGGAAATAGCACACCATCGCACGATATTTCATGATGGTGGCCCAATGGCTGACCCTGTGCTGCGAACTGCTTTTGCCGCCGTGATGAACAATGGCCGTTTCCCCTACGTAATAATTCGTAAAACCGGCGCGCTGGAGCTTGTAGTTGAGGTCGATGTCTTCAGCGTACATGAAGTAGTCTTCGCTGAACATTCCCACCTTCGCGAAGACTTCCCGCCGCAGCAGCATGCAGGCGCCCGGGATCACCTCGACCTTGAGCAGTTTCACGTCATCGGCAAACAGCGGGGCAATTCCCCACAACGGCGAATGCGGCCAGCGCAGTCTTAGATATTCCGCGTCCACAACCTGATTCAAAATGGTGGGAAATTTCTGAATGGAGCTCAATTGAATGGAAAGGTCGGTATTCAGGAGCTTGCATCCGACAATTCCCGCATCGGGCAGCGTCCGGATGTGCTCGAACAGGATATTGATCGAAGGGGCGATCAACTTGGTGTCGGGATTGAATAAGAGCACATACTCACCCGCGGAATGCCGAAATCCAAGATTATTTGCTCCCGCGAAACCCAGGTTATTGGGACTCTTGATGATGATAATGTCCGGAAACTCGCGGTGAAGCTCATCAATGCCTCCCTCTGGCGAGGCGTTATCAACGACAATGATTTCGAAGGCCAGTCCCTGCGTGTGCGCATACACGCTGGCAATGGACTGGCGCAGGTAATCCAAGGAGTTCCAGTTCACGTAGATGATGGAGAGATCCATGAGGCGCGTCTTCCCCGCTACTTCCAGATCGTCTCTCTGCCACAGAGTTTGGCAAGTTGCTGCCGCTGGAGATAGGCAATCAATTGCGGATCATTCACCCGCGGAATATTTTCCAGCCAGGCGGTCAGAAATCCCCAAAGAAGGGCGCAGGAACCCAAGATGTAAGGCCGCCGGACAAGGCGTGCGACAAACTTTGCCAGTAGAAACAGCGGGTGATAGCCGGAAACATAATCCGTCTTTCCGTCTTTGGCGATTCCACCCCAGCGGCCATAGGCGGCACCCGTCCACCGATGATGGTTCATCTGCAGATCAGCAAAGCTCATCGACTTCCAACCCAGCATGTTGGCCTTTACGTCGTCCAAGGTGTCCGAGCCAGGCCCCACCCACAGACCACCCATCGCATCCCAGCAGGAACGGCGATAGATTTTTGTGCCTCCCCGAACGTGAAACATGGGGTGGCGTTCTAAAATCTTTTGTCCGTCCTGGACGTGATAGAGCACTCCACCGCCGATTCCAATCTGCGGGTTGTCTTTAAATTTCTTAAGCGCACATTCAAAGTAATCCGGCTCGAAGGACAAATCCCCATCGAGCTTGCCCATAAACTCCCAATTGTGGAACGTAAGCGCATGAAAGCCGTCGTAGAAGGCTTCGATAATTCCCGCGCCCCACTTGCGATGGCCGCGATCAGCGCGATGAACACCGCGAATCCAGGGGTATTGCCTGGAATATTCTTCGATGATATCCCCGGTCTTGTCTTTCGACCCGTCGTTCACGATTACCCATTCTCGCGGGAGTATCGTTTGGCGGATCACGCTCTGAATCGTGAACGCCAAATAAGCCTCTTCGTCGCGAACCGGAGTGACCAACACGTATTGGATGTCTGTCGCACTCATAGAAATTCGAAAAAAAGCGATTTCCTTCCTGCCTTTCCCTCTAAACAAACAGCGAACCAACATTCGCCTTACAACTACGGCCCGGCCAGGATGCCGGCAACGTCCACTGTTAAATCGTGCGCGACTTGAAGGGGCCAGCACCCTTATCGGGGGAATCCGAGCCTGTCGCACCTTGTGCCGGCTGCCGCTCATTCCCTCGCCGGAAAAAGTGCAAATACGGCGCAGTTGCCAGGCTTTCCGGAATTTGCTTGGACTGCAAAACAGACGCTGTCAGTGCCGCGATGATTGCCAGAAGTGTAAACCAGGAAACTCGTGATTGGTCAAAATAATTGACGCCGAAGAAACCCACCACGTTGGCAAAGAGAGCGGATCCCAGGAACCACAATTGCCATTCCTTCTCCTTGTCACCGGCAACGATTCCTCTGGCCGTTCCCAACCTTCCAAAGCTCCTGGAGATGACGGCAATGAAAGCGAAAAAGGCAATTAATCCGCCGGCCACACCCACGGACACAAACTGATTTTGCACATCCCACATGTCATCGCCCCATGTGGATGTGTCTCTTGTACCCAGAAGCCACCAGTCGCCGAAGCTTCGGAGGAAATGATCGACAAGCATCGCGCGGTGATAGCCGGAGGATCCGCCGGTCAAATCAATATGCGCAATCAGGAACCAGAACGGCGCTTTCATAACCAACTGCAATGCAATCATGCCAAAAACGATGCCCCAGCGCACCAAACGCAGCCTGGATCGCATGGGCCACATGGCTATCCCCAGCAATCCGGCGGCATATGCCAGCAAAGGCGTGCTGGACCATGACGTAACGGTCATGACCGTCGCCCCCAACAGACCCAGGGAAGCGATGACTTTTGCTTTTCCACTTTTCCAGAGCAGAAAAAACAAAGGGATCAGTGTGGCCGCAAAAGTACCCGCCAAAAGCGAGTGCTGAAAAACGCCCTGGGAACGGATCTTATCTTCCCGGATTTCGGGGATGGCTCGAACGCCGCCGAGCAACCCGAAGATATTGATCATTTTCAGCTGTTCAATCACCATGCCTATGGCAACAATCGCCGCGATAAAAGCGAAACATTTTATGGCCCTGTGCACATCCGCTTCGTCCTGAATGAGGCCACGCAGGAGAAAATAAGCTGCAAGAAAATCCAACAGAAAGCCGATCTGATTGAGAATCGCCTGCGACTGCTGAAAATGATACACCACGCCGAAGGCCTGCAAAAGAATGCACAGAATAAAGGCGCGGTCCACGGAATTAATTCCGCCGGCAACAATACTGTCCTTGGACGTGAGCCCAGCGGTGAACAGTAACAAGCAGCCGACCATAACCAGAATCCGCGACACCAGCAAGTGCACGCCCCCCAGGTATACTTCCTGACCCAGCGGTGTCAAAAGCGCGCAGAAGAGAAAGGGCACTACAGCGTACTTGCGGGGCAAAACGGTCATCAGCACGATCGTAATGAGCAGTGCCACAAGCACGATCGGATGCAAGACTGTTTCTAAATTACCGCCGCCAAATTTATTACTTTCAGGAGGCACTGTATGCTCCGCTGAGAGATCTGTTCTTCACACCGCGCCCAATCAACGCCGCGCCGGCCCCTTGTTCATTCCGCCTAGCTGCCCATCAAGTACATTGCTAATGAACATTTCGAGCTGGTCGGCATTTCGATCCCAACTGAAGTTGGCAATTACGCTGCTGCACGCCTTGGCTAGTCTCACGCGCAGCTTCTCGTTCTCAAGCAACTGCCCAAGGTTGTCCGCCAGGGCAAGAGGGTTTTTTGGCGCCGAGAGCAGCCCGGTCACTTCATTTTCGATAAAATCCCGGATCCCACCGCTGTCTGTTGCCACGATTGCGCACCCGCAGGCAGCTGCCTCCGCGGGAGGAAGTGCAAAACCTTCCGCCCAACTGGAACTCAGAAAGACGGAAGAATCGTTGTAAATCTCCTTTACGATGAATTCCTGCGGCGGATTCCGATGATATTCAATCCAGCCGGGCATGTCCGCGGGGCGTGGCGGGGTGCCAAAGAGGACAGCACTCATCTTTGGGTATTTTTCCTTCACGAGGGTAAGGGCTTTGATTCCGTCAGCGGACCCTTTTATTTCTGATGAAGAAAAGAGCATCGCTATCTGCTGACGGCGGCCTTCGATTGGCACAATAATGCGATACCGCTGGTGGTCGATAGCATTCGGGATATAGGCAACGTCACGGCAGCCAAGCCCCGTGGCGATTTCAAACAGCCACTTGGAGATCACGACCTTGTGTAGCGGAGCTTGCCAGGTGGCATCAATCTTATCCTTTGCGGATTGCCACACCTCATACCCCTGAATCAGATAAAACTTCTCGCCTTTTGTCCCAGGGCATTCCAAAACAGACCGAACTGTGTGCCATGCAGTCGCAAAGAGCACATCCCCATCGGGGATATGGCGTGGGTCCGTATTTCGCACAAAACGCATGTCCACTCGATTGTCGATGGGTTGCCACTCGACGGACGGCTTTGCATAGAGTTCCAAGATTGACACATATTGCCTTCGAAGCCACCGACGGACCGTCCATGATTCTTGCGGCGGGTACTTCACACGGCTAGGGTGGACCACAGTAACCTCATGCCCCCTGGCGACCAGTCTGTTCGCGTATTCGTAAACCACCCGGAAGCCACCCATAGGCGTCCACGGATAACATGGCATCAGGAACGTAATTCTCATTGAGCATACTCAAGCATCAATTTCGCTAACCGGAATCGTGGTCGGAACGCCGGCTGCTTCGCGCCTTCGCCCGGTCAGAAGTCCTTCGTAAAGGCTCTGAATCGTCGATCGATCCTCTTCTCCTCCCGCCATAAACCAAAAAAGAACGACGTAACACGAGAAGCACAATAGCAGGAAAAGGGCGGAGGCGGGCAATGACAGATGCAGAGAGGCGATGAGGAACACGGCAAAGAACACTCCGGCACTCAGCAGTATGGTTCGTCCCAGTGAACCGGAAACGCAATCGCGCAGAGAAAATGCTTTAAGCCTTCGCGCAAAGGCAAAGAGGAAAGTGCAATCCACGACGGTGATAAACAACTTTGCCAGCGCGGCGCCATTGATCCCCATACGCCGCATGAGCCACCAGCAGACGATCGCGTAGACGGGCAGGGCAAAAACATCCAAAATCGCCTTCAGGTCCGGACGGCCGAGGGCCTGCACGGAAGTAAAAGGGACCATGGCAAAAGCATTTAGAAAGAAAACAAGCGCGATGATCTGCATCACCCCGGCGCTTTGCGCGGCAAACTGCGCCCCCATCCAAAGCCGCATAATGTCCCGCGCAAAAAACAGGAATGTGGCGATAATCGGCGTCATGACCAAAAGAAGATACTTCAGCGAACGGGCTGTCGTATCCGAAACGACGCTTCCGCTCTTGTTTCCGTGGAAGCTGAAATAGGGAAACAAGGCCGGAGTGATGCTGGCAGGGAAAATAATGATCTTGGAAACCAGATCAAAGGGCGCGGAATAATAGGTAAGCATACTGACAGAGAGGACCGATGCGATCAAGAAGCGTTCGAGATAGCCAAAAATCGGGCCCGCGATGTTGGAGACCATGATCCACCCGCCGTAAACCGTCAGGGGGCCCATTGCTTCCCGGGAGAAGCGGAACTTCGTTCGCAGGCCGGGAATGATGCGGAAGCAGAGAGCCAGATAGATGACCGCTGTAGTGAATCGGATGAGAACCAGAAGCGAGACGATTCCCACAACCCCAATCCCAAACGGGATGGCTACGGCCGCTGCAAGGTAAAAGCAGATGCTGGCGGGCACCTTAACGTAATTGACCAGGTCAAACCGCTGGGTGGCTTCCAGGACTCCACGAATGGCGTCGTTGCCCAGAATGACCGGCATCGCCGCAGCCAGAATAAACAGTGCGGTTCTGGCTTCGCCGATGAAGGAGGCGGGCATCTTGAAGAAGTGCGTTACGGCCATGGGCACAAAAGCGGCAACAAGCAAGCCACCGGCGCACCCCAGCAGAATCAAAAGACCAAGCGAGGTCCATACCAACTCAGGCACCTTGTGGATTTTGTCAGGACTCAGATGCTCAGCAACAAACTTAACGGTTGCCCGGCTCAGTCCAAGATCAAATACGCTAAAATAACCAAGTACCATCCAGGCAATCGAAAGGATACCGTAACCGTCGGTGCCCAGCCCTCTGATGATATAGGGAATGGTGACGACTCCGACCAGCATTGGCAGAATCTGTCCCAGTAAATTGAAGATGCTGTTTCGGGCAATCAAGCCCCGACGATGTGGAGCATTCATAGTCATAACAATATCAGTTGTTTCCTTTTTCCTGGATTGCTGCCAAGTGCGCAGCAGAGCGGCTGCGGCAAGGAAGACTGCGGGAGATCACGCCTCCCACAGCGCCGGTTCGGAAACCAGCCGTCTGAACTCGGGCAGCGGCTCGCCGGCGAAGGCCAACACGCTAAAGATCACAAGTTACTGTGTGAAAGTCTTGAAAACCGGAGATTGTCCTGGCAACAGGGGGATCGAGAGAGCACAAATCACTCCGCGTATTCCCTTGAATCAGCAGCGCTTGAAAACTATCGGAAAGGTTCGCAATCCATCGAGACTTAGCGCACGACTGCGGCCAGGCCGCTCGGGGCTGCCGGCGGCGGGGTGCTGGTACCAGAATTGTAGGCACCCACGTCCCAGGCGCCGCTTGCCGGCCGCGAATTCCCCCCTTTATCCCTGCAAAGCGGGACAAGCGGGCCGGTGCAAAGCGCGCTCAAATTCGTGCCAGCGCCGATCACGGGTGATCCGGACAGCGGATGTCCTCCACCATCGAGTTTCATCGCCGCGGCCAGCATGAGCTGCGCGCCGGCATCTTTCCCCGTTCCGGCGGGCAAGGCGCTCTGCCACCAGGCGAGTTTTGTTCCGTTGGTCCCGTGGAAACCGAATGTATTGTACGAGCCGCCCGCGGCTGAAACGTCCTCATACACGTTGCTCAAAATGCAGCCTGAAATGGATCCACCCGGGCTGCTGCAAGGGGTAGTGCTCGTGTCCGTGCTATTTCCGTAATTAATAACGACATTTTGCCCTTGAATAATATTATTAATCGCGGCCGGGCCCGTCGTCCCGCTCTGCAAGGAGTTCTGGAGCGCCGTCCCTGCCGCGTAAGAGCCCCCGAGAATCGTATTATTGAATGCCTGATTGTTTTGCGAGACCGAAGTTCCCTTATTGCCAAGACAGATCTCCGTTGGGAACGTCCGGTTTGCGGGAGAAATCAGAACATTATTGAAAACAACGGCATTGCTGACCGCTTGCTCCAAATAGACGTAGGCGTTTACGTTCTGGCCGGGATCCCCATCAAACAAGTTGTTGTAAATCCAGATGCCTGTAATCGTTCCTGAGGGCTGGCCTCCCCAAAGATGGATGCTGTCATGATGGTAGGAATTGGCGGTGTTGTCCCAGGCGGCCATCGAACCAAAGTGGTTATCGTGAATCGTGATGGTGCCATGGCTTCCCGATGCGACACCGTAGGCAATGCCGTGGTCATAGTTGTAGATGTAATTGTTGTAGAGGACGTAGTTCTCCACGATCCCGCCGATCGCCCAGCCGATATCGTGAAAGGTGCAATCGTTGATTGTGACGTTGGTACTGTTGGCAACGTGGATCGCCTGCATGGCCGTCTGATCGATTTCGTTCCCCACCCCCGTATGGACATAGATGTTGTAAATTCCAAGATTCTTGTACTGGCAATTATTGCAGCCGCTGGCTTCAATCCCGTAACTTGCCGCCTGATAGGTCAAGCCGGTACCGTTGGCGGTATTTTGGATGACTCCGTTGCACGTTCCGCTCGTTCCACAGGGGGTTCCACCATCGATCACAACGTAGCTTCGACTGGCCGTTTTAATGGCGCCACCCCCCGCACCCGCCCAGTAGGGCGCGCTGAGCAGCGCCCCGCTCTCGAACTTGACGGTGATGGGATTGCCACTCGTCCCGCTGCCTTGAACAGTCAGCATCGTGGAACCCGCGGCTCCTGTAAAGGTGCCGCACAGATGCACGGTAGTCCCCGGCCCAATCTGGCTCGATCCGGAGCCCCAATTGGCCGCGGTGTTGAACCAGGCGGCGGAGAGCGTATCGCTGCAGCTCGATCCGGAGCCCGTGCCGGACTGGGAGACATACAGATTCGTGGCCGAGGCCGACGAGGTGGATGCGCTCAGCAAATGAGCGAGCAGGAAAGCGAGAACCAGCGCCAAGCCGGGAACGCGTCGCAAAGAGAGTCCCGTACCGGCCATATCAATGCCCATGTCTATGAATTTCACTTTTTTTTCCCCATGCCCAGATTCCGAATGCGATCCCCACAGCAAGCGCATAGCGCCCATCGCACGATCAGACTAACAAAGGGCCCCGGTGGCCACAACTGGACCCAAGGCTAATCTATGGACAGGTGCCACCACCTGTCCTCGGAATGAGATAATTCGCATGAATCGCCAGCGGCCACTGGACGTGGGGCAGGCATACGGATACCAGAGCCATGATTCGGGGAGGGTATCCTACAGATTCTATAGACATTGTTGACTTGGCAGACCTTCCCCCCGAGCCACTTTGCCGCTGGTCAGTCCTTCTCGTCTCCGCGATTCAGTCGAGCGGGTCGCTCCGGAACTTCCTCTTCGCGCGCTTCCAGAGAACTTGCGGACCATGCAGCCAGTCGTAATCGCCTTCGGCTTTCGCCTGGAGGAAGGATAGATCATCCCAGGTGTTGACAGGCAGGCGTTTGAGAAAAAATCTGTCCACCGGCGCATGCGCCGATCCCAGTATGGTGGTTACCCCATTGCGGTAGCCGCATTGTTCCAGGCAATCGCGGAGGCGGCTGGTGAATTTTCGGTTTGCTTCGGGGAATGCGAACGGGTAGGAAAAAGAATGCACCGCGGTTCCCAGCGCGTCCTGGAGCATTTCCTTGGATGTGCGGACTTCGTGTTCGGCTTGCGCAAAGGGAATTTCTTCCAGCTGAGGATGATTAATGGTATGGGAACCGAATTGTATTCCCGCCTTTTGCATCTCATGCACCTCGGCCCAGGTCAAGCACTCCTTGCCCTTGAACACCTTGGATTCGTGGCCGATATAAGCCGCAGGCAAGAACATGGTGGCGCTAAATCCGTAGTTGCTCAGGAGGGGAAATGCGTTCGTGTAAAAATCGCGATAGCCGTCATCGAAGGTAATGACAAATTGCTTGCGGCCGTCCTCCTGCCGGGAATCGAGGGTGGCGACAAGCTTATCGAGAGAAATTGAGGTGTACCCGCTGGCACAAAAATACTTCAGATGCTCTTCGAATATTTTCGGCGTGGTTTCCGTTAGATAATAGGGACTGCTCGCCTGCCCGGTGGGGCGGCAAATGCTGTGATACATGAGGATGGGAATACGGCGGCCCCCGCGTCCGGCGACAAGACGGCGCAGCGGGCGAAAGAAATAGAGAGTGGCAAGGCGATCCGCCCGAATAGAGTGCACAGTCATTTCGCTGGGTTGTAATTTTCTGCGGACGGGTCCTCAGCGGTGGGTCATGCCAACAGCGGTCACTTCGAGGACTTTTTCGGCCACCTGCTGCTGCTGCGCGGCTTCCAATTGCGGGAACATCGGCAGGGAAAGGATATGCGAAGAGGCTTTCTCCGTCACCGGGAAATCGCCCTCTTTATAGCCATAGCCCGCATAAGCCTTCTGCCGGTGCAGCGGCACGGGGTAATGAATTCCCGTGTCGATTTTCGCGTCGGCCAGCTGCTTTTGCAGTCCGGCCCGATCTTCCACGCGGACGACGTAGAGGTGAAAGACGGGCTTCGACCATTCGGGAACCAGCGGCACCACAACGCCTTCCGCGGAGGCGAAGAGTTCGTCATAACGGCGGGCGGCGGCGCGGCGATGCTCGTTCCATTCGGCAAGGTGGCGCAGTTTGACGCTGAGGATGCCGGCCTGGATGGCGTCGAGGCGGCCGTTATAGCCTTCCACGTCGTGGTAATACTTCTTGGCCTGGCCGTGATCGCGCAGCATGCGCATTTTCGACGCAACCGCGGGATCGTTGGTGGTGGCCGCTCCGGCTTCGCCGCAAGCGCCCAGATTTTTCCCGGGATAAAAGCTGAAGCCCGCGGCGTGGCCCATCGAACCGGCCTTCCTCCAGCGGTTTTCCCGCTTCGAGAAATATTCCGCCCCGTGCGCCTGGCAAGCGTCCTCGATGACGATCAGCTTGTAGAGTCCGGCCATCTCCATGAGGGGGTCCATGTCGGCCATCTGTCCGTAGAGATGAACCGGAACAATCGCGGTGACCGGACGCTTGAGCCGCAGGTGCATCAGCTTGCCGGTTTCCTGGTTTACCACGCACTGCGTGCGGATGTACTCGCGCAGCTTTTCGGGGTCCATGGTATAGGTGCGCTCGTCCACATCCACAAAATCGGGCAGGGCGCCAGCCTGGGAGATGGCCTCGGTGGTGGCGATGAAGGTGTTGGGCACGGTGATGACCACGTCGCCGGATTCGACGCCGGCGGCGGTCAGCGCAAAGCGCAGGGCGTCGGTGCCGCTGCTGACGCCGACGCAGTGCCGGGCATCGCAAAACGCGGCGAATTCGCGCTCGAAGCCTTCGACGGCCGGCCCGCCGATGAAGCCCGCGGTGCGCAAGGCCGTCCGGAACACGCCGACCAGTTCTTCCTCCAATTGCACGTGCGGAGACACCAGATCCAGAAAGGGAATTTTCGTTGTGTTCGACATGTTCGTATCCTTAATTAATTATTTATCGGTGATGGTTCTAAAAACTCTGGCGGGATTTCCAGCCACGATGGTGTTGGCCGGCACATCCTTGGTGACCATGCTGCCGGCGCCGACGATGGCGTTTTCGCCGATGGTGACATTGGCAAGAATGGTGGAGCCGGAGCCGATCGAGGCGCCCTTTTTGATGCAGGTGCGCTCGACCTTCCAGTCTTTTTCCGTCTGCAGCTGGCCATCCGCCGCGGTGGCGCGGGGGTAGGAGTCATTGATGAAGGTGACGCCATGGCCGATGAAGACGTTGTCCTCGATGGAGACGCCCTCGCAGACGAAGGTGTGGCTGGAGATTTTGCAGTTCTTGCCGACGGTGGCGTTCTTCTGGATCTCCACGAACGCGCCGATCTTGGTGTGGTCGCCGATGGCGCAGCCGTACAGATTGATGAACTTGGACAGGCGCACGTCCTGGCCCAGCTTCACGTCGGGGGCGATGCAGCAGAATTCGCTCATAGTTGGACGAGCTTTCCTCTCTCCTGGAGAGACTCTTCGGCGGCTTCCAGCATGCGCACCACGCGCAAGCCGGCCCGGCCGTCGTTGAAGGGGGTCTTGTCGTTGAGGATGCACTCGGCGAAGTAGTTCAGCTCGACCTTCAGCGCTTCGGTCTGCTCAATTTTGGGAGCCCACATATCGCCGGTGCGGTAGCTGACCAGGATGTCGTGCACACCCTCTTTGCTGGCCTTCTCGATGCCCTTGTCATAGACCTTGATCTTCTCGTCGGCTTCGAGGTCGTTCCAGACGAGCATTTTCTTTTCGCCGCCGATGAGGGTGGTGCGGACTTTCACCGGGGAGAGCCAATTGACGTTGATGTGCGCGATGACGTTGCGCGGGTAATAGACGGTGAGATAGGCCACGTCCACGTGGCCGTTGAGGTGCTTCTCTCCGGTGGCCACCACGGCTTCGGCCTCGTCCTTGATCAGATGATCGATCACGGAAAGATCGTGAGGCGCCAGGTCCCAGACGACGTTGACGTCATGCTGGAACAGCCCCAGGTTCACGCGGGTGGAATCGTAGTAGTAGAGATCGCCGAGCGTGCCGTCGTTCACCAGTTGCTGAATCTTGCGCACGGCGCCGGTGAAGAGGAAAGTGTGGTCCACCATGATCCGGAGGTTCTTGCGCTCAGCCAGTTCGATGAGGATTTCCGCCTGCTGCGCGTTGGAGGTGAAGGGCTTTTCGACGAACACGTGCTTGCCGTTTTCCAGGGCGGCCTTGGCCAGCTCGAAATGGGTCCACACCGGAGTCACCACGGCCACGGCGTCAATGTCCGGCGACTTGAGCATGTCGCAGCATTCCGAGGTTACGCGAACGCCTGGATAGGACTTCTGCACGCGGCGCTGCGCGTCGGGGCTTTTATCGCAAACGGCAACGACCTGGCAGGATTCGGAGGCCTGAAGATTGCGAACCACATTGGGTCCCCAATAGCCGTAGCCAATGACGCCGAAGCGGATGACGTCGCTGGCGGTTCTAACTTTGGGAGCTTCCATTAACTCGATGCGGGTTTCGGACACGATCTCCTCTTTCCAGGATTCCGGGGGGACGGGGGAGCCTGTGGCAATTCGATCTGACTTCCTGCGGTACGCGGCAAAAATCGTTGGCGGGAGCGGCGGAGAACTATCTAGTACGCGCCGTCTCCGGAGAACATCGCTCCCGGCGTCTTGAGCAGAATCTTCAAGTCCAGCCAGATGGTCCAAGTGCGAACGTATTGCAGGTCCAGGCGGACCATATCGTCAAAGTTGGTGCGGCTGCGGCCATAGACCTGCCACAGGCCGGTGATGCCGGGCTTGGCTTCGAGAACGCGGCGGCGGTGCCAGATATCGTAGGCCTCGACTTCGTAGGGAATGGGAGGCCGCGGCCCGACGAGGGACATTTCCCCGAGCAGAACGTTGAAGAACTGGGGAAGCTCGTCGAGGCTGGTCTTGCGCAGGAAGCGACCCACGCTGGTCACGCGAGGATCCTGAGTGAGCTTGTAGACGCCATCGCTGTTTTCCGAAGAAGGCATGGCTTCGGCCTTCCCGGCGATGAGGCTCTTCACATATTCCTTGTGCAGGCTTTCGTCGTTGGAGACATACATGGAGCGGAACTTCAGGAACGTGAAGGGCGCGCCAAACTGGCCGATGCGCTTCTGGCGAAAAAGAACCGGGCCTTTCGAATTCAGGCGAATCGCGGCGGCGATGGCCAGAAACAGGAGGGAAAATACGAGCACGGCGGAGAGAGCGCCAGCCAGATCCAGGGCGCGTTTGAAGACGCGCGGCAGCTTCTTTTTGTCCTCGGGCCCAAACACATCCGGGTAGACCCTGGAATTGAAGGAGCGCGAGGGCTTTTCCCCATCCCAATCCTCGGGAAAAAGTTCCAGGAAGAGGCAAATCTGGCGATGTTGCTGCGCCGTCAGATTTTCCTTCAAGGCCGCCGTAACTTTTTCGCGGATGGCCGCGCAGGCCGCGGCGCTGTCCTCGCCGATTTCCGAGAAAATCACGCCCAGAACACTGTCGCCCTTGTACCAGCCCGCCGTGTCCGTCTCGCGCATGGAAACGCCCAGCGCGCCGACAATCTTGGGAAGGGTCTTCTCCATCTGCGGGCCCTGGAACAGAGATTCCGCATCCAGCAGCATCAGGATGAAGCTCTTGCCGGAACGCTCGGCGCGCTTGCGTTCGCGGCAGAGCATCTGCAAAAACAGATTTTCCTGGGCCAGCACGGGAGGTTCAAAGCGCACTCCGGCTGCGCCGGCATTCCGCAGGCTCTTCCCCGTCTTCTTCCCTGCCACAGGGGTTGCGGAAGAAGACGCTTTCACGGGCATCTCCTTCATCAAGCTGTCCATTCCCTGGTTGATCTGATCACCCATTTCGCGGTTCCCGTTTCTGCAAAGCAATCCCGCCTTTCGGCGGCTTTGCAAGCCCTACCCTTACTACGCCCGCACAACTCCTGCTCAGACAGCCACGGCTACCGGCGCTCCCACGAGCGCATTGCGCCGCGGCACAACCGGACGGACGCAGGCGACATCGATCTCTACGGCTACCGCACGCTGCAGCAAAGTCACTGCCAAGATCAGGCGATGGCGACCTTTGATCTCTTCCAAAATTCCCGTCAAGCCGTTGAGCGGTCCGCTTTCGATTTGCACCCTCTCGCCAATCTGCAGATAGGGACAGGGCTGGCTCGGCAGCCCGGAGTTCACAACGGCCTGGATTCCAGCAATCTCTTCATCTTCGATCGGAATTGGCGTCTTGCCCATTCCGACCACTCCAATCACGCCCGGGGTAACCAGAATCGGCAACCGCATCAGCGGATCGAACCGGCAGAACACATATCCCGGAAAGAGGGGCTGTTCGATTTCCTTCGTTCGGTCCGACCAGCGCCTCTTCGAAACGTACATGGGCAGAAACAATTCATACCCCTTACCCTGCAAGTGCGCCGTAACAGAACCTTCAAAGCGCGTTCTCACGTGGAGCGCAAACCAAGGGTTTCTGGTGATTGCTTCCAATTCGTTCTCTCCGTCGTTATCCGCTCTGAACATGCCGCCCGCTTTCACCTTTTCTCCAAGCTACCGCCATTTGAGTCCCATTGCGGAGAGTCTGGAACTCAAATTAGATATTGCAAATACCTGGCCACTTCCAACCCTAAACAGAAAAAAGAAATAATTCCTTTAATTACAATTACTTGCAAGCGGGCTGACCTGCTTGAATGGCCGATGAACGTACACTGTTGGAGAAAAGAAGCTCACCCGTTTCCGAGTTTGGGCAATTCCTTTCCACAGTGTAAGTGTTCTTTTTTCTTCAACATGCAGACTTTGTATGGAAATCGGAGTTCCCTGCTTGGCAGGCCTTCCTGCCGACCAGAGAATAGGAGCCTCGTTGCGGGCTGCAAGGCCGAAATAGCCAATCACGCCGGCATCTCCTTGGATCCCCCATAAGGGTATTGGCTGCCGTAAACGCTGTCGTGGTCCGCACGGTTCAGGACAATGCCCAGCAAATTTCTCGCGCGCATCTCCTGGCAAGCTCTTTGCGCCGCTTCCACGCTGGTCCTGCCGGCCCCCACCACTATCAGGACACCGTCGCAGCCCCCCGCCAGGATGCTGGCGTCGGAAACCGGCAGGGTGGGCGGGGAATCCACAATAATCCATTCGAAAATAGGAGCCATTCGCTCGATCAGCCGCCCGAAACGATCCCCAGCAAGCAATTCCGCAGGGTCAGGGACGTGAGCGCCGCCCGGGATCAGGCACAAATTCCCATTTCCTCCGAACTGAATCACCTCAAATTCCGTGGCCTTGCCGCTAAGGTATTCGGAAAGTCCAGGCTCCTTCGGGGCACCCACGGGCAGATGCAGATTGGGATTGCGCAGGTCGGCGTCAATCATCAGAACGCGGCGGTCGATCTGCCGGGCAATGGCCTGGGCCAGATTGCTGGCCACATACGTCTTGCCATCCGTAGCCATGGCGCTGGTGACCAGCAGAGTCTTCAAGGGCTGGTTTTCACGCAGGCGATAGAGGCGGGAGCGCAGCGTCCGGAATTGCTCCGCACCGCTATGGGGATCGTTTTCGATGGCAAAAGCCGAGACCGCAGGATCCGTCTTCCAAACCCGCTTCGCGCACTGCTGGCGCAATTGCTCAAAGCGGATAAACTCTTCCTCGGTCGCGCTCCCCTGCGAGACGGCTTCGGAAAGACGCTCCTGGATGGGGCTAAGCTTCAATTCGGAAGAGTCCACCGCATCCATGGCGGCAATGGAGGAGACGATTTCCGCCGCTTTCTGGAGATTGTTCTCCCGTTCCTTCTGCGCCTTGCGCAAGGCATCGTGAATTCTGCTCATGATTTCCTCTCCGTGCCGGCCGCCGTGCCGCGCTGCGCGGATTCCGCGCCATACAGAAAGCTCCTCAGGTTCTGCAACAGCGTCTCCACTTGCACAATGGAAGAACGCACCGACTCTTCGCCGGAAGGAGTCGGCGGCAACGGGGACGGCGACTGCCGCGCCACGGGAGAGATCGTATCCAGCTGAAACTCGCTGGCAACCACATCCACGACCTGAGCCGGAATGGGTTTGATTTCATCGGCAAAAGCGTTGATCAGCGAATGCTCGCAGAGCAGATTCACGACGCGCGGTATGCCGTGGGCATAGCCATAAATCGCGTCAATGGCTTCATGGGAAAAGATCGGCTCGCCCCGGGAGCCGGCCACGCGCAAGCGCTCGGCGATATAGGCGTGAGTCTCTTCCTGGGTCAGCGGCAGGGTCTTGCAGCGCAGCATGATGCGCTGGCGCAACTGCCGAAGCTGCGGACGGCTGATGATCTCCTCCAGTTCGGGCTGCCCGGAAAGGATGATCTGCAGCAATTTCCCGTTGGGCGTTTCCAGATTGGTCAGCAGGCGCACTTCCTCGAGCAGCGATTCGGAAAGATTCTGGGCCTCATCAATGATCAAAACCGTGGTCTTGCCCTTGCGGTAGCGCTCCAGCAGCCACTGATTCAGCTTCATCAGCATCTGGCTCTTCACCCGCAGATCGGTGGCGATTCCGAAATCTGCAAGGATAAAATCGAAGAGCTGCCGGACGCTGAGATGCTGGGAGTTGAATACATAAGCCGTAGCCACATCCTTTTCACGGAGCCAGTCCAGCAGCCGGTTCAGCAGCGTGGTCTTCCCGGTGCCCACTTCCCCGGTCAGCAGGAGAAAGCCCTTGCGGCTTTCGATCCCGTAGGTCAGGCCCGCCAGCGCCTCCTGAATCGCCTTGGTGCGATAGAGATAGCGCGGGTCCGGACTGACCGCAAAGGGTGTGTCCCGCAATCCGAAGAAATTTCTGTACATTGACGTCTAGGCTCCCACTCTCAGCTTGTGATCCCGAAATGATTCCTTTTCCGCCGCGATTTTGAACTCCCCGCCGGACTCCTTCATCTGTTGCAATTCTGGAATCAGGGCCAAGGCTGGTAGTCCCAGAAGGAGTTCAACATCGCGCTCGTTACGCAACACCGCGTTCTGCAACTCCATTCCGTAGGCCAGGGCCAATCCCAAAAACAAACCTCCTCCCAGCCCCCCCAGCGCGAATAACGGCCGGTTCGGAAACGAGGGCTTCTGCGGGAGACTGGGCGGATCCAGAACGCGGAACTGCTCGCCCTGCTGGCGGCGCTCCAGGTCCGTGGCCATCTCCGACTGACTCTGCTTCTTCAGAAGGTCGGTGTACATTTCGAAAGCCGTCTGATAATCGCGGGTGAGACCCTTGTATTGCTGCTCGACCATGGGACTGGATTGCAATCGTGCCTGTAGTTCCTTGATCTGGTTGTGGACCTGCTCTTGCTCCTTCATTTTTTGCTTGATGGTCAGATCTGTCTGCCGGAGCTGCGCGCGCAACTGCTGGATTTGCGCCGGCTCGACCCCGCTTGTTTCCGCGGTCTGTCCACCCGGGTCATTCTTCCCGGAAGCCGCATCTTCCTGGATCTTCTTCATCTGCAGAACATCGTTTTTGGCCTTGATCACGTCCGGATAATCGTCGGTATAACGCGTCTGCAGGGCAGCGAGCTGGCTTTCCAGCGCCGCCAGCTTGTCCTTTTGCGTTTCAGGATTCAGTCCTTGCCGGGAGGCTTTCCAGGTGACCAACTGCTGGTTTAAGACCGATTCCGTGAACGCTTTCTCCTGTTCGGCGCGATTCAATGCCTGGGTCACCGCCTCCAACTGCGGATTCATTCCTGTCAGCAAATTCATATTGCTCTGCTGATCCTCCGGCAGGGATCCGGCATAGCGGCGCTTGAACTCGGCAAGCAAGGCATCACGTTCATCCAGCTTGGCCTTGGCCTCCTCCAACTGTTTACTGAGGAACTGAGTGGTGTTTTCCGCCTGATTCTGCCGGATTTGCAGGTTCTGCTGCATGAAGATGGCGGTGATTTCCGTGCAAATCTTCTGCGCTACCTGTGCGCTTTCGTCCACCACGCTTACGGTGAATCCCGGCAGTTCCCGCGATTGCGTTCCGGGCGTTGGGATCAGCGGGGTAACGGTGATAGATTTCCGCAGGCGCTCGACCAACTGCTCCATGGGCACCCGGCCGATGTCCTCTTTGTACAGACCGAACTGCTCAATCGTGTGTTGCAACCGGGTCCGGCTGAGGATTTGCTCCTTCATGCTGGCCAGCCGGCGGTTCAAATCGCCGTTGACGATGGACTTGACGAAGTCTTCCGGAATGCTCGGCTGATCCACCAGCACCAGGGTCTCCGAGGTATAACGCGCGTGCAACATTAGAGAGAACAAAGAAGCGCCCACGGCCCCGATCACCGCCAGCAGGGCCATCCACTTCCACCTCCGGCGAAGAATTCCCAGATGATCCTCAATTGTCAATTCGCGTTGCGCAATCATTGTCTTGTGAGCCTCATCTTCATTTCCCGGGCATTCCGCCTAGTGCAAGACCACGGGCTTGAATGCCAAATTGAACCCGGCGGACACCTGATGATTCACCGACGTCAGGGCGCACAGGGATCCCAGACAGCCGGGCGTATTGGCGCCTTGCAACCGCGCGTTATACGCCAGAAAAAAGTTACTTCTCTGCCCCACTCGCCAATCCATCCGCGCCGACCCAAACCAGCTCTGCAGCGCGCCGCTGATCGCGGATACCGAGGCCAGGCTGACTCCCTGGTTATTCGCAAATCCCGCCGCCAGCGAGCCTCGCAGGCGGCGGTTCATTTGCCGGGAAACCGTGCCCTGCACCTGATCCGTCTCCGCACCCAGCAACAATCCGCTGCCCCCCGTGATGGAGTGGTCGTAGTTAATCCCCAGGTTGAATCGCTGCAATTGATAGCTCAGGGCGGTGCTTGCACTCCAACTCATCTGCCGCTGCAAGGCCGCCACCGGAGAGATCTCCAGAAATTGAGGACCGGCGGAAATCTGCCAACTCAAGCGCCCGGTCAACCGCCGCGCATAAGAAAAATTGGGAACGTACGTATTGATTTCCTGCCCTTGCCCGGGAAAACGGAAATTGCCGAAACGGAAATTGATGGAAATCGTGTTCTTCTTGCTCAATTGCACTTCGTAGCCCGCTTGACTGACAATCTGGCTGCTGTCAAAAAACTGCGCATCCCGAAACTGTAGAATCCCATACGAACCAAAAAAGGTGAGCGAGGCGCGGCTGTTCAACTTAAAACTGGTCTGTACAATCCCCGTTGCGGAGATGCGCTCCACGTTTTGCGTCGAGATCGACTGCGAAGGCAGCAGCCCCGATTGAAACGCCGGCACCGCCCCGCCAATCAGCCCTCCGAATCCCGAACTGCTGCCCACTCCATAGGCATCCAGGCCGCCTGCGTTTCCCAGGCCGAATGCGGATTCGGAAAGATAGGAGCCCTGACCGCCCAGAAGAAGGCTCCACCGGCGTCCTCGAACCGTTTCCGCCAGCCGCAGAGAATGAACCATCGAATCTCCGAGATTTTGATAAACGGAAACGCTTCGCCCCCCTTGATAATCCAGAGTCAGTTCCGAACGGCCGGAAACCTGCACCAGTCCGATCCGCCCCATCAAGTACATCTGCGCCTGCACCGAGTCCCACGATGTCACCGGAAGCTGCTGGCGGTTGGAATCCGCTTGCGCGGTCACATTCAGGCTGGGGAGCAGAAAACTGTGGCGCGTGAGAATCCCGCCGGTGGTCAGTGTCTGTGCGCCCGACAACGGCAGCGTATCCGGAACCGCGGTCTGCCCCGTGGACGTATCCGCCTGCGTGCCAGTCCCTGAGGCGGAGGGGTCCGCACCAGCGGGGTCCTGCGCGCGCGCCGGAAGCAGACACAGCGCCAGAATCCCAGCCAGCATTCCCATCTTTCGCAAAGCGCTTCGCATCGTATCGCTCCTACGGCACCACGATCGTATCGCCGGCCCTTAACACCACATTGGTCTCCGGGTGCTTGCCCTGCACCACGTCCTTGTAGTTGAAGAAGAGAATGTTCTGCACCCCGTTTTCGGTTCGCAAAATGCGGATCTTCTTCACGTTGGCGAACTGCGTGAATCCCCCGGCGCTCGAAAGCGCCTGCAGCGCGGTCATGTTGGGGATCAGCGGATAGGCCCCCGCGCGGGCCACTTCGCCCAACACAAAGACCCGCCGGCTGTTCATCTTGGTCACCACCACCGTCACCTGCGGCTCAGCAATGAATTTCTTCAGCCGCCCCTGAAGATCCTTGCGCAGTTGCATCGGCGTCAATCCGGCGGCCTGCACATCGTTGATCAGCGGAAGCGAAATTTTCCCATCCGGACGGACGGGGACGATGCGGGTCAGTTCGGCTTCCTTCCACACGTTGATGCTCAACTCGTCTTCCGCTCCGATGGTGTAGTTGGGGTCGTCAATGGACACCAGCGCCCCCGACTGTGACGCCGCAACGGCATTCCCCGCGTTCTTGGCGGCGGATTCGCTGCTGGCCTGCGGCGCCGCGGTTGCGCTGCCCTGCGCGCAAACTCCCGCCGCGAAAACCACCAACAGCACGGCAATCAACAAGATCTTCCCGCTCTTCATGGCATCTCTCCCCTCTTTCATGTTCTCTCCGAATCGGGCCCTTGAATCTGCTTCAGTTTGTAGAGGAGCGCCTTGTAACTGACCTGCAGGACTTCCGCGGCGCGTTTGCGGTTCCAGTGCGTGCGCTCGAGTGTTTGCAGGATCAATTCCCGCTCCGCCTGTTGCGAAGCACTGCGCGCGGCGGCCTTCAGCGAATTACCGGGTGCGCCCGGCTCGGCCGGCGGCGGCGCGACACGGCCCTTCAAATCCTCGATGGCCAGTTCCGCGCTTTCCAGAACCACCATCTTTTTGACCACGTTTTCCAGTTCCCGAATATTGCCCGGCCAGTCGTATTCGCAGAGCGCCTGCATTGTCGGCGCGCTCAGGCTCATCGGTTTCCGCCCAAACATCTGCGCGTACTTACCCAGGAACAACTCCGCCAGCAGCGCAATATCTTCCCGGCGCCGCCGCAGCGGCGGCAGCCTCAGGCATACTCCGTTGAGGCGGTAGTACAGATCGCTCCGGAAACGCCCCCCGTGCACCTCCGGCTCCAGCCCCTGGCTGGCGGAGGAAATAATCCGCGCCTTGATCCCTTCCTGCTGAGGGGTCTCGCTGGACGCCGGGAAAATATGCAGCAGGTGGCGCTGGCAGTCCGGGTTCAAATCGTTGACCACGTCAAAGTAAACTGTTCCCGGCCCCTGCCCACCCGCACTGTCAAATGCATGCAATTGCTCCCGGAAGGACTCCTCGGTCTGGCCGGCGCAGCCCAGAGTCAGAAACGGCAATTCGCGCCGCTTCGATAGCCGGTGAATCTGCTGGGCCACGACTCCCTTGCCCGTGCCGCTTTCCCCCACCACCAGGACCGGGATGTCCGTCGGGGCAATCTCCGCGATAAGCTTCTGCACCGGCTTCATCTCCGGGCTGACCCCGGTGACATAAAGCGGCATATCAATACCAGCTAAACCCGCGGCAGCGCTGATTGTTCCTGTATTGCTCAAAGCCATCCTCGAATTTTCCTTAATGCTCAAACTCACGTAGTTTCGAACTGGATTCGGATGGGAGGGTGCACGGTGATGGCCAGAAAATGAAGCACCTTAATGGCACTTTAACCAATTTGTTTTCAGTGTTTTACTAAACATAAGCGCTGCTCGAGAACTTCCCCGAGGGCACATATGTCCAAAAGTTTTCCACTTCTTGCCCCTAATGTTGCTTATTTTTTCCCTCCGCCTGGTTTGTTCGGGGATAGCGATTACGGAGGGGAAGGTCTCGCTAAGAGAGCGGTGCAACCAGTGCAAAATCGAGCCAGCGAGCGAAAAAGCCTTACTACGTTGATACTGGTTGAATCAGCTGATCAACCAAAGGAGAAGCAGAGGGGTATTGATGTGCAAAAGTATGCCAGTGGATTGCGCCAAGTTTATCTCAAGAAATCAAAAACAGACTCTGCGATTCACTGGATTTAATTGAAATATATAGACTTGTTTTAATACCAAGAATTATTTGATAGCAAGATGGACTATGGTTGATGAATTGCAGGTATTTCTGCTGACGGGATGTGAACGTGAGCATGGGGGGTATTGAGATGAAATCTAAACTCTTTTTACTGGGACTGGCAATCGTGCTAGCGCTCTTTTTGCCGAGCACCGGCAAGGCAGATCCTTGCACGACCGGTCCCAGCGGATCCACGGTGAGCGGGACAACCGTTGACCTGACCAACAACAATCTGGGGCTGTCCGGCGTTACCATTCAACTCTGCGTAGGGGCTAGTGGTGGTAATACCTACGTCGGCTTGAACAGCATCACGACCGATAGCAGCACTGGTAACTTTGCCTTCATCGGGCAGGTTGGAATCAACGGCACCAGCGGCAATACCTTCTTGGATGCCTACCAGCCTGATGGTACATCGTGGGGATGGTCATCGGGCCCTGGAAAGTGCAGCGGCTTTGACGGCTTCCAGGCCCAATACACTGCCTGCGGCCAAGGCGGGAATGCCAATAATTTCACCAATGCCGGAAGCTACTGGGTATTCACCGGCACATCGAGCCCCGACCAATTTGTGGTGCACGTGGCGTTTGACAACTGCACCGGATTCTTCGGCGGCAGCGCAAATACGACATCTGCCACGGCCACCAACCAGTGCGGTTCAACCAGCGTTCCCGAGCCGGGCAGCCTGACGTTGCTGGGTTTGGGCATGGTTGGCCTTGTCGGTTTGGTACGTCGTCGCTTGGCCGCGTAAGAGACATCAACCTTCCTCAAGAACTCCGGTGCAATGCGCCGGAGTTCTTTTTTTTCGTCCAATACAGAGAATTTCTCTCTGCTCCCAGGAATTGGGCAAGAATTTACCATCTTTTGGAATCCGGATAGGACTCTTGACCCTGCTAGGCTGGGAGGTGATTCCTGCTCCGCAACGTCATTCTCTGTCTAACCATCACGTCCTCAATAAGTTACATTAATCTTGCACGGCTCTTGATTCTCCTCTTTCCCTGGCCGGACATTTGCTCTACTGTTCATTCGGACGTCTGTACCATACCCAAAGTCGCCTACTGGAGAGATTGCAAATATGAGAAGGCCAAGAACTCTCGAGTGGATTGCTCTATTGCTCCTGACAGTGGCTCTTCTGGGCGCCTGCGCTTCCAAAGATCCCCAAGTCCTGAAGAAAAAGTATTACGACAGCGGCATGCGCTATTACGACAAGGGCAGCTACCAGGAAGCCGCCATCCAGTTTGCAAACGCCGTCCAAAACGATCCCGGCTACGTGCCGGCACGCTATCAACTGGCGCAGTGCTACATGAAGCTCAAGATGTTTCGCGCCGCCTATGAGGAAATGGGGCGGGTGGTGGCCTTGCAACCGGATAATCTGCAGGCCCAACTGGACCTGGGCAATCTCCTTCTCGGTGCGCGCCAGTACGAAGAAGCCAAAGACCGCGCCCAGCAGATTCTCGAGAAGGATTCCAAGAACATCGAGGGCCATATCCTGCTGGCCAACGCCGAGGCGGGACTGCAAAATCCGGACGAATCCCTGCGCGAGATGACCACAGCCATTCAACTGGCCCCCGGCCGCACGGAAAGCTATACCAACATGGGCCGGATTCAAGTGGATGCCAAACAATCCCGCGAGGCGGAAGAAAGTTTCCAGAAGGCCGTGGCGCTGGATCCCAAATCCCTGCCCGCGCTGCTGGCTCTGGGCAATCTGTATCTCCAGGAGCGCCGCTGGGAGGAGGCTGAAAAGCCGCTCCGCCAGGCTCTGGACACCGCCCGCAATGACCCGCGGCCCTATTCCGCGCTGGCGGACCTGTATCGTTTGAAGGGCGAACCCGCCAGGGTGGAACAGATACTGGCGGAGGCCCGCAAGGCCATGCCCAAGGATCCGGCCGGGTACCGCATGCTGGGCGACTATTACTTCACCACGGGTCAGTTGGCCAAGGCCACGGCGGAGTACACGGATCTGCTGAAGGCCTATCCGAAAGACCTGCGCGTAAAGAAAAATTACGCTCAGCTTCTGATCTACAACGGTCGGGCGGAGGAAGCCAGCCGGCTCATTGAGGAGATTCTCGCACAAGAGGGCAAGGACGAAGACGCGCTCGATTACCGGGCCCAGATTTTGCTTCTGAAAGGACAGGGCCGCGAGGCGATTCCTGTTCTGCAATCCATCCTGAAGAACGATCCGGACAACGCTACCGCTCATTTTCACCTGGGGCAGGCGTATCAGCAGACCGGGAATCTGGAACTGGCGGAAAGCGAATGGCGGGAAGATCTGCGCCTGAGCCCCTCGATGACCGCCGCCTACGAAGCACTGGTGAGCAACGCGGCGCGCAAAGGCGACTACGGATTGCTGGAGAAAAGCGCCGCGGAAATCATCAAAGCCTATCCCGCTTCCCCGCGCGGATATATCCTCCAGGCGATGGTCCAGAAATCCCGGAACAACACCGCCGGAGTGGAAGCTGCTATACAGCAGGCCATCGCCGCCGCTCCGCGTGACGCTACGGGCTATACGCAATTGGCCAACTGGCGCTTTTCCCAGGGACGGCTGCCGGAGGCGGTGACTCTATTCGAGAAAGCCCTGCAGTTGGACCCGGATTCCGGTGACGCCCTGCTGGGCTTGACCGGTTTCTACCTGAAGAAAAACCAGCCGGAGCAAGCCATCGCGCGCGTGAATGCGCAGATCGCGCTCTCCGGCCACAACAGCCTCTTTTATCTCTACCGGGCGGCCGCCGAAATCCAAAAGAAAGACATGGCCGCGGCGCAGATTTCCCTGGACCGGGCGGTGGCTCTCGATCCGGGCAACCTGCGGGCCGTGATTCTGCTCGGCCAGGTGCTGGCCTCCCAGGGATTGCAGGATCGGGCCATCTCCGTGTATCAGCAGTCGCTCCAGCAGGATCCGCGCAATCTAAAATTGCACGTACTCGTCGGGCAGATCGAGGAGTCCCGGGGAAACTGGCAAAAAGCGCAGGAAGCTTATCAAAAGGCTCTCGCGATGCAGTCCGATTATCCCGAGGCGGCGGGCAACCTGGCCGCCATCATGCTCGATCACGGTGGCGACACCGACGTGGCTCTTTCTCTCGCGCAGACGGCGCGCCGAGGACTGCAGGACTCTCCGGAAACCGCGGACACCCTGGCCTGGGCGCAATATCACAAGGAAGCCTATGCCCTGGCGGCGGATTTGCTCGAAGAAACCATCAAGAAAGTCCCCGAAAACGCGCTGTATCACTTCCATCTGGGACTCGCCTACGTAAAACTACAGAATGCGGCCCGGGCAAAAGAACATTTGCAAAAAACGCTGAAGCTGGACCCCAACGGCCCGCATGCACAGGAGGCTCGCCAGGCCCTGGCGCAACTCTGAGCCGGCGGGCAGCTGCCTGCGCCGGGCTTGTGGAGGAAAGGCGGGAACGATCCCGCTGGGGTTCAAACGCCGGAAGCGGGTGGAGCGGAAAGAGCGGCATCCTTGCGGGCGCGCAGCGAGGGAAGCCCGGCTTCGCGCAGCTTGTAGAGCAGCGTTCGATAACTGATCCCCAAAGCAGCCGCGGTCCTGCGCCGGTTCCAATTGTATTTTCCTAGCGTCTTCAAAATGACTTCGTATTCCCGCTCCTGACGCACTTTTTCGGTGACACTGCGCAGCCGCATGGGCGAAGATCCCGGCCCTGGGGAGGCCATTCCCGTCTTCCCTTCGCCGGCAAAGAATTCCATGGCCCCATCCACGCCCAGAAGCACGCAGCGCGCAATCCAATTTTCCAATTCGCGGATATTACCGGGCCAATTGCGCTGTTCCAGAACCCTCAGAACAGTCCGCCTTAGCGGCTCCGCATCTCTTTGAAAACGAACACGATAAATGGACATGAAATGCGCCACCAGCCCCTCTAGATCCACTTTCCTCTCGCGCAGCGGAGGAAGGGTCAGGCGCACGCCATCGATGCGGTAGAAAAGGTCGTTGCGGAATCTCCCGGCCTGCACCTCTTCCTCGATGCGCCGGTTGCTGGCGCAGATGACCCGCGTCACCACGCGAACTTCTTCGTAGCCGCCGATGCGCGAAAATCGCCCGTCCTGTAGCACCTGCAGCAGCTTCGCCTGCAAACTGAGATCAATTTCCGAGATCTCGTCCAGAAACAGCGTGCCGCCGTTGGCCAGTTCGACCCGGCCTTCCTTCGCGGCATAGGCCCCGGTGAACGCACCCTGTTCGTAGCCGAAGAGTTCGCTCTCCAAAAGCGTTCCGGGGATGGCCGCGCAATTGACCTTTACAAAGTTTCCCTTGCTCCAGGCGGAGCTGGCGTGCACATACCGGGCCAGAACCTCTTTCCCCGTGCCATTTTCACCCTGGATCAAAATCGGGAGGTCGCTGCTGGCTACTTTCTGAATTTTTTGCCGCACCGCCCGCATGAACTCCGTGGAACCGAAAAGAATTTCTTCCGGTGGAAGTTCACCAGCGCTCCATTGGTTGCCATTGCTCGCTTGCACGTGCTTCTCGCCCCCGCCATTTCTAATCTGCCGCAAAAAACATCATTCCGGCAGACAGGTAGGAGCATTTCGCACACCAAATGAATCAGAGCCCGCGGCAAGGACTTGGAAAGAATTCCATGAACAAAGTTAAGTCTTTATTTATGTGTTCTTTACGAGGTAATAAGTGCTCGATGAATTTCCCTGCTGGGCTCCCCAAAACATGCCCGTTCCAGTACTTCCCCGGCTTCTTCGGGGGCGCCGCGCGGGAAAATTCTTTCGCAAAGTGCCAAAACATTGCCGGGTTATGGATACTGGCGCTACTCAAACACAGCCCCGCTTCGCCCGAACCGGCTGCTCATCACTACTCCTGCCAAGCAATATCAGGCCGCGTGAGCATCGGGAAACGGATCAAAGAAAACTGTGCTGTTTCAATTCTTTACGCCATCGCTGCGCACGATGTCGTAGCGTTCGATCACCACGGCAACGCCCAGGCGCGGATCGCCGCCTTCCAGACGTGGCTCAACGCGCAGGATCTTGCCCGTGGCGCGCACCAGCACTTCCGCCCCCTGGCTCATCTCCGTCGGCAGCATCATGGTCAGGTCCAGATCCGAACCCGCCGGCACATCCTGGTCAATGATCAAATAGATTCCCCGCGTGGAAACGTCCCGCGTCTTTCCTGTTTGCGTCTCCGCGCGCCTTTGCGACGGCACGCGAATGGTTACTGGAAATGACAAATCGTAGCGGCGCGTCGTGCGCCTTTCCGACATTCTACTCATACTCCCCTGTCCCCTTTCCCGAAGCGAAATCCCCCATGGTGCGGTTCCGCTGCCGGGACATCCGTATCTGTTTCCGTCTTCGAGGGAATTGCCGCGGGTATAACGGAATGCCCTCCCCCGAGGGCTTTCCTCCCACAACGAATTCCGTGCAACTGATCCGCCACCGCCTCCCGTTGTCGCTCAATCCGGGGGAGATGCCGTAAATAGCTCAACTCATGGACGTTACCTGCCGAAGAATTCCCGCCCAGCGCGGCGCACTTCCAGGAAAGCTCCCCTGCCCTGCTGGAAACAGGAACTTTCTTCTCCGCCGTAGGACCGTGAATTCTCCTGACGGGCCAAACGATAGCGCAGTCCCCGGCCGCCGGGAACGAAGAATTTTCCATGCTGTGTCTAAAAGGGATAATCCGCCCAGGCCGGAAAAAATCTTAGACGAGCTTTCCCGCCGCTTCCGCCGTAGCTTTTTCGCCGCCGGCATCGGTCCGGCGGCTGCGCGGGGTGTCCAGGTTGAACTGGCGCATCTTGTAGAGCAGGGCTTTGTAGCTGATGCCCAGCATCTTGGCGGCGTCCTTGCGGCACCAGCGGGTTTTCTCAAGCGCGTTGGCGATGGCTTCCATCTCGGCTTCGTCCTTCAGGCCACGCACCAGCGCCTTCAGCCCCTGCTCTTTTTGCGGCGGCGCGGGCGCGGAGGCGGCTTGCTGGCGCGGTGAAGTGCGCTCGCGGGCCGCGGCCATTTCGATCAATTCCCGCAGGCTGCCTTCGTCGTCGTCGAGAATCACGTAGCGCTTGACGAAGTTTTCCAGTTCGCGCAGGTTGCCCGGCCAGGGGTAGCGCGCGGCGGCTTCCAGCAGATGCTGCGAAGGCTCCGTCGCGGTCTTGTTGAATTTTTCGCTGTATTTTTGCAGGAAGTGGCGGAAGAGCAGGGGAATTTCCGCCAGGCGCTCGCGCAGCGGCGGCACATTGACGGAAAGCACGTTGAGGCGGTAATAGAGATCCTCGCGGAAGCGCCCGGTTTTCATGGCCTCCTGCACGTCCACGTTGGTAGCGGCCAGGACGCGCACGTCCATGTCAATCAGATGGCGACCTCCGAGGCGCGAATACTGGTGGTCCTGAAGGATATGCAGGAGTTTGGCCTGCAAGTGCGTGCTCATTTCCGCGATTTCATCCAGGAAAATGGTGCCCTTGTTGGCCAGCTCGAATTTGCCGGGCTTGGCGCGCACCGCGCCGGTGAAGGCGCCCTGCTCGAATCCGAACAGCTCCGATTCCAGCAGCTCGCCGGGAAGCGCGGCGCAATTCACCTTGATGAAGGGCTGGGTGCGGCGCAGCGAACGCAGGTGGATCATGCGCGCCACCACTTCCTTGCCCACTCCGCTCTCGCCGCAGATGAACACGGGCACGTCCACGGGGGCAATCTGCAGGATCTGCTGGCGGATGCGCACCATCTGCGGGCTGGCGGCCAGGAAGCTGAGGTCTTCGGTGAGGGTTTCGCAGTATTCGCGAAGAGTCTGGTTTTCCTCGCGCAAACTTTTCTTCTGGCGGCATTTGAGCATGGCCGCATCCAGCTCGTTCTTTTCAAACGGTTTGGTGAGGTAATCCAGCGCGCCGATGCGGATGGCTTCCACGACCGTGCCGACTTCGTTCGAGCAGGAAAGCATGATCACGTGCAGCGAGCGGTCGATGCGCATCAGCTCCTTCAGGGTGTCGATGCCGTTCAGCTCGGGCATGAGCACATCCAGAATGATGAAGTCCGGGCGCTCCCCGGCGCTGATCTTCTCAATCGCTTCCTTGCCGGAACTGACCACCTCGACGTCGAACCCGTCCACCTCCAGCAGCGTCCGAAGGTATTTGCGGATGCTGGGTTCGTCATCCACCACCAGAATTTTTTCCCGTGCTTCACTCATGGAAGTTCCCTCTTTTCCAACACCCGTACCGTGTTACTCCGCCGGCTCGGTGGGCAGCAAAAACGTAAAGCAACTGCCGGCCTGCGGCTCGCTGTCCACCCAGATTTTGCCGCGATGGGCCTGCACCAGGCGCTTGGCGATGGCCAGCCCCAAGCCCATGCCCGAGGTATTGCGGTCCACGCGAACAAAATCCTCGAAAATCTCCTGGTGATGCTCCGCGGGGATGCCCGGCCCGGTGTCCGCCACGGAAATACGCACGCTATTGGGCCGCGGCATCCGCGCCGTGCGGCGTTCCCGCAACGGGGCCATCTCCGCCGTGCGGCGCTCCCAGAAATGAGGCTCCGCGCTGATCTTCACGCTGCCGCCTTCCGGGGTATGCTTCAGGGCGTTGTCCACCAGGTTGGCCACGGCCTGCTGCACTTTCTGATAGTCAAACTTGAAGGTTGGCAGCGCCGGCACCAGGGACCTCTCCAGGCGCACGCCCTTGCGCTGAAAAGCCTCCTGCCAGCGCTTGGCCACTTCGTCCAGGCAGTCCTTCAAATCGTTCTCGCGCAACTGCAAGACCAGCTTGCCACTTTCCAGCGCGGAATAGTTCAGGAACATGGAGACCAGCCGCACCAGCCGCTCGCAGCTCTCCTTCGATTCTTCCAGGATATTGCGCTGCTTTTCGCTCAGCTTGCCCAGCGATCCCGTCAGCAGCAGGTCGTAGTAGCCCTTGATCACCGCCAGCGGCGTCTTCAGTTCATGCGCCGCCGAACCCAGAAACACGGTCTTCTGCCGGTTGACGTCCTGCAGCCGCAGATAAGCCGCCAACAGATTGCGATAGGTGACTTCGCGCTCCTGCAGCAGGTTCTGCACCGTCAGAGCCGTGGCCCCGTCCTGGGTTGCGATTGCACCCGGGTGCTGGTCAAAGCGGACCAACAGCCAGTCCGGCTCCGGCAGCCAGCGGACGCGCGCGCGCGCTTTCTTTTCTCCGCGATCGATGTTCAGGTTTACTTCCCGCTCTCCATTTTCGATCTGCTCGAAGATCACCTGCGCATCCACGCCCAGCAATTCCTCGAATAACCGCGGCTGGGTTATGTTGGCGAAGCCCATCTGCTCGAGGCAATGCCGGGCGCGCTCCGTGGCCATCAGCACGCCACCGCCGCGCCGCACGACCATCAGCGGCTCATCGAGCGCATCCAACATCGAAATGACCAGATTGAGCGGCAGCTCTTGCGAACTGCGCTGATCATCGGCCGGTCTTGTGGAAGCGATTCCGCTCATGCCTCTCCCTAGCGTGCGTAAGACTTCTTTAATGACCAGTGGAAAATTTTTTCCCCTTCTGCATACTCCTCGAAATAGCGAGTTCCGTCAATGGGAAGAACGTTCTACTTGCCCATAAAGGGAAATGAAATAGAACTCCTGTCCCTCCGATTCTCCACGCTGGCCACCGGAGGGTCTTAAACCTTCTTAATTCCATGTGTTATCAGCAACATACGGGCAGTTTCAAATTGCGAACATTGGCCCTGAAACTGCTATACTTGGTACTAGTTCGTGGGTACCATTCTATTCGCTCGGTTAAGGCGAAGTTTCAAGGGACGGTTCGGTTCATGTCGAGTGAGCGGCGGAGATCGTCGAGAATCAGGCTTCAAGTTCCGGTCATGGTTCGTGGTGTGGATGCCACGGGAGCCGAATTTCTGGAGCTGACCAAGACGCTCAGCATCAGCGCCAATGGCGCCTGTATCGCTTCCACGCACTCTCTGCGCCCGGATCTCACTATTTCCCTCACGTTCCCCGCACCTTCTCCGGCTTCCTCCAGCATGGTCCCCAGCGAGACACCGCCGGTTACCGCGCGTCTGCGCAGCCAGTCGGCTTCCGGCGATCTACGGCTTCTGGGATTGGAGTTCCTGCGGCCATTGGAGTAGAAAACATTTCCCACAAATGGGGAATTTAGCGAAAAGATTTGGCCAGAAATTCATATTCTGGCATTATTAGAAAGACTTGGACGGTTTGCGTCATAAC
>Ga0315281_10001084_pt1 | contig 39896 bp, 40 predicted proteins | sample YL17G07_0_MG_FD_204540 | JGI IMG/M metagenome (GOLD analysis project Ga0315281, IMG submission 204540) | Sediment microbial communities from Yellowstone Lake, YNP, Wyoming, USA - YL17G07_0 | ecosystem: Environmental > Aquatic > Freshwater > Lake > Sediment | place: USA: Wyoming | collected...
CAGTGCCAGGCGACAAGATCATGGGGTTCATCACCCGTGGTTCCGGCGTGTCGGTGCACAGGGTCGATTGCCCGAACGCTCATGCGCTGTCGATGCAGTCGGAAAGGCTGGTCACCGTCTCCTGGAAGACCGGGCGGCCGGCCTCGTTCGTCGTCGCGGTCCAGATCGAGGCCCTCGACCGACAGCGCTTGCTGGGCGACGTTGCAACGGTCCTCTCGGATCACCACGTGAATATCCTGTCGGCGTCAACCGTCGTCGGTAAGGATCGCATCAGCACACTGAGGTTCACGTTCGAACTCGCCGACATAGCTCATCTGTCCAGCGTGCTCGAAGCCGTGAAGCGCATCGAGAACGTCTACGACGCATATCGCATAGTCCCGGGATGAGGGTCGTTCTCCAGCGTGTCACCCGCGCCTCGGTGATGGTCGGCGGTGAGCTGATTTCTAGCATCGGTCCGGGCTTGGTGCTGCTGGTCGCGGCGGGCAAGGACGACCGGCCGTCGGAAGTCGGCAGGCTCGCCGAGAAGATCGCAGGGTTGCGCGTCTTCAACGATGCGGAGGGCAAGATGAATCTCCCGATCTCTGACGTGGAGGACGCAGAGATCCTCGTCGTATCGCAGTTCACCCTCTATGGAGATGTGCGCAGGGGCAGGCGGCCGTCCTGGGACAAGGCCGAGGCCCCGGACGCGGCCTCGCAGCGGGTGGAGGAGTTCGCGCTGGCTCTGGAACAACTGGGGGCGAAGGTGAGCCGCGGCATCTTCGGAGCGCACATGGAGGTCGAACTCCTGAACGATGGCCCCGTGACGCTCGTCATCGACGGCAGGGACCTGGCCTTCTGACGCCGCTAGGCCCGCCAGCCGGGGAGCCAGAGCAGGAAGCGGAGCCACGGTGCGGCGAGGTCCATCCACAGCGGCGCGAAGGCGATGCCGAGGACCGCGGCCGCAGAACCGACCCCGACCCCGACGGGGTTGCGCACGCGCGCGGGCAGCGCGCGAACGGCCACGACCAGTCCTATACACATGAACGGAACGGCGGGAAGCATGTACCACAGGAACTCCGTGCGACTGGCGAGGAACCAGGGCAGGTAGCAGACCGCATATAGCGAGAAGGAGAAGCCCGCGTCCCAGTCTCTCTTCCAGGCCCGCCACAGGAGCAGCGGCAGCCCGGCGAGGAAGCCCCACCACAGCAACGGGTTCCCGAGCGCCAGCACCTCCGCGCCGCTGCCGATCTGCGACTTCAGAAGGGGCAGGTACCTCATCGGTCTGAGCAGCAGCGGCCAGGTCCACGGCTGCGAGCGATAGGGCGAGTCGATGACGTGATGAGCGTGGAACTGGAGCATGTGCCACTGGAGGGACACGAACCCCGCGACGTCGGGCCCGTTCTGCGCGAAGAACTGGAAGTAGCTGACGACGTATACGCCCATCGGCACTAGGAGGAAGGCGGAAGCGGTCGTGGACAGCCGCCGCCTCGGGGAGACGCGCCGATCGAGGAAACCCGCGAGCGAGAAGACCCAGGCGAGCGCGAGCACCCAAACGGCGGACCACTTCGTTGCCATGCCCGCCCCGAGACACAGCCCCGCGAACAACCTTTCTCGCGAACCGAACCATCGCTCGATCCGGCCCGAGGGAGGGCCGCGCACCGCGGAGCGTTTCCGATCGAGGGCCATGAACAGAGCGGCGGCGGCTATCCACGCCGTCACCAGCGCGTCGAGCATCGCGAGGCGGCTGTGGACGATGTGGAGACCGTCGAAGGCCAGGAGCCCCGCGGCGAGCGCCGCCCACCCCGGTGAGGCCCACAGTGCCAGACCGATGAGGTAGACGAGGAGAACGGTCGCCGTCCCGAAGAGCGCCGCCGGCAGACGTCCGCCGAGCGGCCTCGCACCCAGGGGCCCCACGCCCAGAGCCAGGACCCACTTCCCGAGCGGGGGATGCATCCAGGTGACCTCTTCGGAGATGCGGACCGGCGGAGGTTCGCCCAGCTGGGTGAGCGCCACCCCGCCTCCCAGGTAGGAGCTGGCGTCGAACAAGTACCAGCTCTCGTCGGCGTAGGTGGAGGCGGGCGTGCCGAGTCCGTAGAGGCGCAGGATCGCGGCGATGGCCGTCACGAGGATCCCGAGGGCCATGGTTCGGCGCATGGGCTCGATTGTCGTACATCGGCCGGGCGATGTCGCGCAGGTCCCGGCGTCGCCCCGATAAGATGGCGTTCCATGTACCTAGAGGTCTTCGCGGACAACCCCTTCGGAACGAACTGCTGGCTCCTCTCGAAGGAGGATTCGAACGAGGCCGTGGTCGTGGACCCCGGCTTCTCTCCGGAGGCTGTCCACTCGATGCTGCGGACCGCGGGCAAGACCCCGGTCGCCGTCCTCGCCACCCACGGGCACTTCGACCACGTTGGGTCGGCCGACGTCTTCTGCGGCGACTCGCTCCCCCTTCACATCCATGAGGCGGACGCCCTCGCTTTGAGCGATCCCGGGGCTTGGGGTGCCGGATGGGATACGCCTGCCATCCCAGTGAAGGATGTCCGCACCTTCGAGGGCGGGGACGTGCTGAACGTGGCAGGGCTGAGCCTCGAGGTCGCGCACACACCTGGTCACACTCCGGGGAGCTGTTGTTTCATAGCCGGTGACTTCGTGTTCTCGGGAGATCTCGTGTTCAAGGGCGCCATCGGCCGATCCGATCTGCCCAACTCCGATCCGGCCGCGATGGATACGAGCCTGCGGAAGTTCCTCACCTGGCCCGACCCGCTCGAGGTCTATCCCGGCCACGGCCCGGTGACAACGGTTGGGAAGGAGCGGCTCACCAACCCGTTCCTAGTGAGGCTATAGGTGGGGTCGCCGTGGACCTGACGCCGTCCCGCGGAACCCTCGACCTCCTGCCACCTGCCGGCAGTCGGATGCGCGCCGTCTACGACCGCGCGGCGGCAACCGCGCGTCTGTACGGCTACCGGTACGTTGAGACACCGGGTTTCGAGAGCACGGAGCTCTTCGCCCACACGTCGGGTGAGGGCAGCGATGTCGTGTCGAAGGAGATGTACGTATTCGAGGACCGGAAAGGCCGATCGTTGGCGTTGCGCCCTGAGGGTACGGCGCCGGTGATGCGCGCCTATCTGAACCGGCGCCAGGAGATGCCCTCGCCTTTCAAGGCCTACTACCTGACCCGTATGTACCGTTACGGTCGTCCGCAATCCGGCCGCTACAGGGAGCACCGCCAGTTCGGAGTCGAGGTTTTCGACTCGGCAGACCCCGGCGCGGACGTCGAGGTGATACTCCTGGGCAACGCCTTCCTGCGCGACCTGGGTTTGAGGCGCTTCGAGGTACAGATCAATTCGATCGGTGACGCGGCTTGCCGGCCCGCATACCGCGACGAACTCGTGGCCTTCTTCGCGGCCAACCGCGATGGCCTGCGAGACGAGCACAAGGACAGGTTCGAAGACAACCCACTTCGGGTGCTCGACTGCAAGGACGACGCATGCCACACGGTCGCGCTCGAAGCGCCGAAGATCACCGAGAGACTGTGCGCCCCCTGCAGCAAGCACTTCGAAGCGGTCCTCGCCGGCCTCAGGGACGAAGGTCTTTCGCCGGTCGTGAGCCCAACGCTCGTTCGAGGTCTGGACTACTACACGCGCACGGCGTTCGAGTTCGTGAGTCAGGCCTTGTCGCAGTCGCAGGCGACCCTGTTCGGAGGGGGCCGCTACGACGGCCTGGCGGAAACGCTCGGTGGTCCGTCGGTCCCCGGCGTCGGCTTCGGGATGGGGCTGGAGCGCGTGATACTCGCCTTGGAAGACGAGGGCGTCGAACCGCCGCAGGAGGCCGGCCTCGTCGCCTTCGTCGTCGGTCTGGGCGAGGGGCGCGAGGCCGGGCGGAGCCTGGTTCGCGAGCTTCGAGAGGCCGGCGTGAACACGGACGCCTCGTTCGAGGAGAGGCCACTGAAGGCGCAGCTTCGCGCGGCGGACCGTGCGGGCGCGTCGTTCGCCGTCATCCTCGGCGAGAAGGAAGTCGAAGCCGGGACCGCGACCGTTCGCGATCTCGCCGACGGACACCAGGATGTCGTGCCCATTGGGGAGGTGACCGCGTGGATCTCTCGACGAGCATGAGGACCCACACCTGCGGAGAGCTTCGCGCGGAAGATGCCGACAGCGAAGTGACGCTGTGCGGCTGGGTCGCCCGCGACCGAGACCACGGAGGCGTCATCTTCATCGATCTCCGGGACCGCGAGGGCATCGTTCAGGTCGTCTTCAACCCGGAGGAACAACCCGCCGCGCACGCGATCGCCGCGCAGTTCAAGACGGAGTCCGTCGTTCGCATCACCGGCAACGTGCGTCCGCGCCCCGAAGGGACGGTGAACCCCGGTCTGCCCACGGGTGAGATCGAAGTGGCTGCGCAGAGCGTGGAGATAGTCACTGCAGCGGATACGACGCCCTTCCCCATCGAGGACCGCATCGAAGTGGGGGAGGACCTGAGACTCAAGTACCGGTACCTGGACCTTCGTCGCCCTGAGATGACCCGCGTACTGCGGCTAAGGCACAACATCAACAAGATCATCCGCGACTACATGGACGCGACCGGGTTCCTCGAGGTCGAGACCCCCGTATTGACGCGTTCCACACCGGAAGGCGCGCGCGACTTCCTCGTTCCCGCACGTCAGTGGCCGGGAACGTTCTACGCGCTGCCGCAGTCGCCTCAGCAGTTGAAGCAGTTGCTGATGATCGCCGGACAGGATCGCTACTACCAGATCGTCCGTTGCTTCCGAGACGAGGCTTCGCGAGCTGACCGCTCCGTCGAGTTCACCCAACTCGACGTCGAGATGTCCTTCGTGAACGAAGAAGATGTCATGAGCATCTTCGAGCCTCTGATGGCTGCCATCGTTCTGGAGACTCAGGGGGTGGAGGTGCAGACGCCGTTCCCGCGCATGACCTACGACGAGATGATGTCACGCTTCGGTTCCGACAAGCCCGACCTTCGCTACGGGATGGAGCTCGCCGATCTCGGGACGGTGTTCGCGACCACGGGGTTCCGAGCTTTCGCCGGAGCGCTCGAGGCCGGCGGCATGATCAAGGCGATGGCCGTTCCCGGAGGCGGCCGGCTCTCGCGCAAGGAACTCGACGACCTGGTCACGCAGGTCAAGGGAACGGGTGCCGCCGGACTCGTATGGCTGGTTGTAGAGGATGGGGGCGCCGTCAGGTCGCCGGTCGAGAAGCACCTCTCGGCCGAAGAGATAGCAGGCGTCATCGCCGCGACCGGCGCTGACGCGGGCGACCTGATCCTCGTGGTGGCCGACAAGCCCGTGCGGACGAACGTGGCGCTCGATTTCCTCCGCAGGCAGATGGCCGCGACGATGGACCTCATCCCCGAAGGTGTCTGGTCGTTCTGTTGGATGGTCGAACCGCCACTGTTCGAATGGAGCGAAGACGACGGGAGGTGGTCGTCGGTCCACCATCCGTTCACCTCTCCGGCGTCCGATGACCTCAGTCCGGAGAACGCGAAGGCCAGGGCCTATGATCTGGTTCTCAACGGCTTCGAACTGGGAGGCGGAAGCATCCGTATCCACCGCCCGGATGTCCAGCGGGAGGTCTTCTCGGCGCTGGGGTTGTCCGTCGAGGAGGCGGACGAGCAGTTCGGTCATCTCCTGACGGCGTTCAAGTACGGCGCGCCGCCCCACGGAGGCTGCGCGTTCGGCCTGGACAGGATAGTGATGCTGATGGCAGGCAAGGACGCCATCCGCGACGTGACGGCGTTCCCCAAGGCGCAGTCGGGCCAGGACCCGATGACCGGCGCGCCGGCGGAGGTCTCTGAAGGACAGCTAGAGGAACTCGGTCTTCGTCTCGCACATCCGCCGAAGAAGGAGGAGTAGAGGAGTAGTGGACTCGTTCGCCCAGGCCGACCGGCGCTTCTTCGAGACGAAGAGCATCGCGCACCTGGCCACATTGATGGCCGACGGTTCTCCTCAGGTCACGCCGGTCTGGATCGACGTCGATGATGGCGGGTACGTGCTGGTGAACACGGCCCCGGGTCGCGTGAAGGACCTCAACGTGCGCAGAGACTCGCGGGTCGCGCTTTCTATCACGGACGTGGCGGACCCCTACAAGTGGATAGCCGTTCGCGGCAAGGTGATCGAGATGAGAACCGAGGGTGCCTGGGAGCACATCAACGAGTTGTCCATGCGCTACAACGGTCAGCCGTATCCCATCGAAGGTGAGCGCGTCATCTACAGGATCGAGCCGGACTACATCTCCCGGTCATCCGGGTGAACGATGTCTGAAGCACCCCTCGCGTCGCGCATGCGCCCGCGATCACTCGAGGAGTTCGTGGGTCAACATCATCTGCTGGGACCCGGCCGTTCCTTGACCAGACTCATCGAAGGCGGACACCTGCCGTCGATAGTGCTTTGGGGGCCCGCCGGAACGGGGAAGACGACGCTCGCCCACATCCTCGCGCGAACCGTCGGCGCCGACCTGCTGCAGCTTTCCGCCACCTCCTCGGGTGTCGCCGATGCCCGCAAGATCATGGACGGCGCGAAGGGCGGGATGTTCAAGACCGTGCTGTTCGTCGACGAGGTGCACCGTTGGAGCAAAGCGCAGCAGGACGTGCTGCTTCCGGCCGTCGAGGAAGGCACCGTCACGCTCATCGGCGCCACCACGGAGAACCCGTACTTCTCACTGGTCACTCCGCTGCTTTCGCGCTGCTTGCTGCTGCGACTCGAGCCGCTCGAGGCCGACAACCTGAAACTGCTCATGCGCCGCGCGTTGGAGGACACGCAGGCCGGTCTCGGCGGTCTTGGCGTCACTGCCGACGAGGAAGCGCTCGCTCACTTGGCGGAGGTCTCCGGGGGCGACGCGCGTATGGCGCTGACAGGCATCGAGGCGGCGGCCCTCGGCGCGAAGTCGGCAGGGGCGACGGTCATCGATCTCGCGATGGCCGAGGACGCCGTTCACAGGAGCGCCGTCGTCTACGACCGCCAGGGAGACGCGCACTACGACGTCATCTCCGCGTTCATCAAGAGCATCAGGGGCTCCGATCCCGACGCCGCGCTCTTCTGGTTGGCGCGCATGATCACAGCGGGAGAGGACCCACGCTTCATCGCCCGCCGTCTCGTGGTGCACGCGAGCGAGGACATCGGCATGGCCGATCCGCGGGCGCTGTTGGTGGCGACTGCGGCGGCCCACGCCGTCGAGTACGTGGGACTTCCGGAGGCCAGGATCAACCTGGCGGAGGCGGTCATCTATCTGGCTCGCGCACCCAAGTCGAACGCCGTCATCAGTGCGATCAACGCGGCCATGGCCGACGCCGAGTCGAGCGACCCGGTTCCCCTGCACCTGCGCGACGCCAGCTACAAGGGTGCCAAGCAGCTCGGGCACGGGGAGGGGTACAAGTACCCCCACAGCTACCCCGGCCACCGGGTGGAGCAGGAGTATCGTCCGGAGCGCTTCAAGGATCGCCGGTACTACGAGCCTTCCGGGGAGGGTGAAGAGAAGGAGTAGGACCGCGCGCTATGATGCGGTCAAAGCGAATCTGGAGGATGTCGTGGCTGTTGCCCTACTTGCGGTTTCACTCGGCGGTATCGGCGCCATCATCATCGCCGTCGGTCTTTTCATAGTCTGCCTGTTCCTGTCCGCCGCCCTGCTGAACCTCTTCAGGGTTCTGGAGAGCACCAAGGAGCTGATAGACGGGGTCAAGGACGAAACCGTTCCGCTGCTCGGTGAAGTCAAGACCACGGTGGAAGGCGTGAACAAGGAACTCGACCGCGCCGACGGCATAGTCGAGTCGACGGGGAACATCATCCGGTCTGTGGAGCGTTTGACCACGGTCATCGAGAAGACCGTTTCCAGCCCGTTGGTGAAGCTCGTGGCGTTCTCTGCCGGTGCTACCAAGGCGGCCAAGAAGTTCGTCGGCAACAGGGACTAGAGGTCGATGAAGCGCTCGTTCTGGCTGTCGGCCGGGTTGGCGGCCGGTGTGACCGGGGCGGTTCTGGCGTCGCGTTTCGTGAAGAAGCAGGCCAAGCGCATGGCACCAACATCCGTCGCGAAGGAGATGCAGCGGGAGCTACTCGACATCTCCAAGCGGGTCGCCGGTTCGATCGCAGAGGGCAAGGCCGCGATGGCGGAGCGCGAAGCAGAGATACACGCGGAGATCGAGTCGGAGTCCTCGGGTAGCGCCCCGCTAGACTAGCCCGCGTGGAAGGTCGTCAGATCCGTGAGAAGTTCCAGGCGTTCTTCGAGGAACGTGCGCACAAGCGCGTTCCGTCGGCCTCGCTGATCCCGCCCCCGGGAACCGGCCTGCTCCTTACCAACGCGGGTATGAACCAGTTCATCCCCTACTTCCTCGGACAGGCGCAGCCTCCATGGCCTCGCGCGACCAGCGTCCAGAAGTGCTTCCGCGCACTTGACCTCGACAACGTCGGGCACACCGCGCGGCACCTAACCCTCTTCGAGATGCTCGGCAACTTCTCTTTCGCCGACTACTTCAAGGCCGAGTCGCTTTCATGGGGTTGGGAACTCGTGACCGAAGGGTTCGGCATCGACCCGGGCCTGCTGTGGGCCACCGTCTACGAGGACGACGATGAGGCTGCCGGGATCTGGGAGGACCTCGGGATGCCTGCAGTGCGCATCGTTCGTCGCGGCAAGGAGGACAACTACTGGTGGACCCACGCGGCGGGTCCCGCCGGGCCGTGTTCGGAGATCTTCGTGGACCGCGGTTCGAAGTACGGTCCCGACGGCGGTCCCGCGGCGGACGAGGAGCGCTTCATCGAGATCTGGAACCACGTCTTCATGCAGGACGAGGTTGACGACCGGGAGAACAAACTGGGGGACCTCCCAGGCAAGAACGTGGACACGGGCGCCAGCGTCGAACGCATCGCTCTCGTCACTCAGGACAAGCCTTCCTTCTACGAGACGGACGTCATGTGGCCGTTGATGGAGGTCGTCCAGTCGATGTCGGGCAAACGGTACGGTGACGACGAACGGGCCGACGTTTCGATGCGGATCGTCGCGGAGCACGGCCGCGCAACGACGTTCCTGATCGCAGACGGCGTTCTTCCCTCGAACGAGGGTCGCGGCTACGTCCTGCGTCGCATGCTGCGCAGGATGGTCAGCCACGCACGAAGGCTGGGCGTCGAGGCTTCTCTCGGATCCGCACTGGTCGACACGACTGCTGCGCTACTCGGAGATGCTTACCCGGAGCTACGCGAGAACCACGCGTTCACGGTCCAGGTAGCGGCTTCCGAAGAGGAGCGCTTCGCCGGCACGCTGCGTCAGGGGATGTCGCTGTTCGTGTCGAGCGTCGGTGAGGCCAAGACCCTCGGCGCGCTCTCGGGGGACGTGGCGTTCAGACTGCACGACACGCACGGCTTCCCGCTGGAACTGACGATGGAACTTGCGGCGGACGAGGGCCTGGAAGTGGACGGCGACCGATTCGTCGCGCTCATGGAGGAACAGCGCGCTCGCGGGCAGGCCGCCGCCAAGAAGGGCATCGCTTCCGAGGAGGTTCTGGCGCAACTGCTTTCCAGGGTCGAACCGACCAGGTTCGTGGGCTACGAAACCACGGCCGCGGACGTCCGCATCACCGGCATGATCGCGTCCTCCGAAGTCGCTTCTGAGGGCGACGAGGTTCGCGTGGTGCTCGACTCCAGCCCCTTCTACGGTGAGGGCGGAGGTCAGGTCGGTGATGTCGGTCTCATCCGAACGTCAGCCGGGCTCATAGACGTAACCGACACACAGCGCGCTCCCGGCGACGTACTCGTGCATGTCGGTGTCGTCCGATCGGGCGAGGTGCGGGAGGGGGAGGAGGCGCGAGCCGAGGTTGACGAGGAGTTCCGAACCGGGACGGGGCGCGCTCACACCGCGACGCACATCATTCACTGGACCCTGCGGCATCTCCTCGGCGAGCATGCGCGCCAGGCCGGATCGTTCGTCGCGCCCGGCAGACTCCGCTTCGACTTCAGCAATCCCTCATCGGTTCCTCGCGAGATCCTGGAAGAAGCCGAGTACACGGCCAACGCGAAGCTGGCCGAGGATGCCTCTGTGCGGGCGTACGAGACCACCATGGAGTATGCGAAGAGTCAGGGCGCGATGGCTCTCTTCGGAGAGAAGTACGGCGACCTTGTCCGCGTCGTCGAGATAGGGGACTACTCGCGCGAACTATGCGGTGGAACCCATGTCGTCCACACCGGAAACGTCGCAGTCGTGAAGATCCTCGGCGAGAGCAGCATCGGTTCCGGCATGCGCCGCATCGAAGCCCTCGTCGGCCCCGAGGCCATCCGCCACGTCAACGCCGAACGTCGCTTGCTTGAGGAGATAGTGTCGGCGCTCGGCGGTGGAGACCTCGAAGGTGCCCCCGAGCGCGCGCGCAAAGCCATAGAGCGCGTCAAGCAACTCGAGAGCGAACTCGGCAAGATCCGCAAAGGTGAGCGCGGGGGCGCGATCGACGCTCTCGCCGAGGCCGCGACACTGGTGGAGGGCGTGACGCTCGTCGTATCAGAGGTTCCCGACATGGACGCCGACGGCCTGCGCGAGCTGGCCCAGGCCCTCCGCGGGAAGTTCGACGCGACCGAGGGAGGCGTTGTCCTCGGCAACGCCCAGGGTGGGCGGGCCCTGCTCGTTGCCGCATGCACCAACGCTCTCGTCTCGCGCGGAGTGACCGCGCCGCTGCTCCTGGAGAAGGCGGCCGCCGCGGTGGGCGGCGGGGCCGGAGGCAAGCCGATACTGGGTTTCGCCGGGGGCAAGAACGCCGGCGCTCTCAGGGGCGCGCTCGATGCCATCCCCGATCGACTCCGAGAGCTCCTGGCCGGTGCCTAGGGGCCGCGTCCTAGGACTTGATCTCGGCGACGCCCGCATCGGTGTTGCGGTTTCCGATCCGGACAGGCGCCTGGCTCTTCCTTTCGGGACCGTCAGGGCCGGCGCCCCGCAGGAAGTGAAGGCGATCTCCGCGCTCGTGGCCGACAACGACATATCCGAGGTGGTGGTGGGTCATCCGCTCTCCCTCTCCGGCGACGCCGGCCCTCGCGCCAATGGCGCCGAAGCTTTCGCCGATGTGCTCAGGGATGTGTTGCCGGTCCCCGTCGTTCTGCAGGACGAGCGGATGTCGACGGTGGAGGCGGAGAAGGCGCTTTCGATCGCCGGCGCCAAAGGCCGCAAGAGGCGCGGCCTGGTCGACGCGTCGGCTGCGACCGTGATCCTCCAGAGCTACCTGGACGCCTTGGGCTGAGGCTGCCAGCCGCGGGCCTCCCCGCTATGCTGTGGCGCGCATGAGCGACACGACCATGTTCTGGTCCGAAGAGCAGCCTCCCCCCCGAAAGCGCGAGCGAAGGTTCCTTCGCCGGACGCTCGTCGTGGTGTGCCTGCTCATGGTGCTCGTCCTGGTCGGCGGAGGCCTGTACGCGGTCAACTACTTCAAGTGGTGCCAGGGAGCATCGGGTCCGCAGGTCGCCCTGGACTTCTCGATCCCGCAAGGGGCGACGGGCGCAGACGTCATAGCCGCGTTGAAGGCTCAGGGTGTGCTTCGGTGCGATGCGGTGAACCGCTACGTCGTCAAGCAGGAGGGGACCACGTTCATGGCCGGTGGCTATACGGTCTCCACCAACATGACGCTGGACGATGCCCTAGCGGTGCTGGCGGCGGGCCCGCCGCCAGCACCCACCGTCTCGATGACCGTGCCCGAGGGCTGGCGGCTCACGCAGATCGCGGCCGAGGCGGCCAAGAGCCTGGGGGTGTCCGAGCATCAGTTCTTGGCCCTTGCCCAGGGCGGCGGCTACTCGCTTCCGCCGTACCTGCCCGGGGGGTCCTCCACGACGGAGGGGTTCCTCTTCCCCCAAACCTATGAGTTCGCCAAGGGAAAGGTCACGCCCGACGCGGTCGTATCGCGGATGCTGGACGAGTTCCGGATCGAGGCCAAGGGTCTGCCCTGGGGGAACGTCAAGAGGTTGGGCATCACGCCATACGAGGCGGTGATCGTAGCCTCGATGATCGAGAGGGAAGCGGCCAACGACGCCGAGAGACCGCTTGTTGCTTCGGTCATATACAACCGCCTGGCGTCCGGAACGCCGCTCTACATCGACGCGACCCTCCGATACGTCGACCCCAACCCGGCCGACGGCCTGACTCAATCGGACCTCGCGATGAACAGCCCGTACAACACGAGGAAGGTGAAGGGGCTGCCCCCGACCCCCATCGCCAGCCCGGGACGGCCTTCCATCAAGGCCGCCCTGCAACCTGCGAACACCGACTACGTGTACTACGTCCTCTGCGGCTCGACGCACAGGTTCACTTCCTCGTATCAGCAGTTCGTTCAGTGGAAGGACGGCTGTTTGTGAGTCTCGAGTGGCCGCAGCCGGGGGATGCGCCCATGTGCGGCGTCATCGGATGGCCGGTGACGTACAGCCTGTCGCCGGCGATCCACAATGGCGCCTTCCAAGCTCTCGGGATGGACTGGACCTACGTCCACCTCCCCGTCGCACGGCAGGACCTTCCGGAGGCGCTGGGGAGGCTCGTGTCGGACGGTTTCGTGGGAGCCAACGTCACCATCCCGCACAAGACCCAGGCGGCCGACCTGGTGTCCTGGCTCTCCGATGATGCGGATTCCCTCAACGCCGTGAACACGCTATCCGTCATCAACGGTGAGCTGGGCGGACACAACACCGATACGCCGGGCTTCTCCAGATTCCTCTTGGAGGACGCCGCTTGGGATCCTGCCGGTAGATCGGCGCTCATCTTCGGCGCCGGAGGCGCTGCGCGTGCCTGCGCCCTGTCGCTCTGCCGCGCGCGGGCCTCATCCGTAACCGTGGCTGCGCGCGAGGCCTCCCGCGCGGGCCTCATGGTGAGGATGATCGAGGACCTCGGGGTACTTGCCCGATGCGTTCCGTTCGCGGAGGCTCGCGAGATCCGATCCGATCTGATAGTGAACGCAACCCCGCTGGGCAGCCAGGGGGAGGCTTTGCCGATCGGCCCCCTGGGCCCGGAAGTCTTGGTCGTGGACCTGCTCTACGCCAACGGGCTCACTCCGCTGCTTGCCTCCGCTGCCGAGGCGGGGGCAAGGACCTTCGGCGGTCTGGGGCTCCTCGTCCATCAGGCCGCCCTGTCCTTCGAGCTGTGGACCGGCCGCGTGGCGCCTTTGGACGCCATGCGTGGGGCGGCGCAGGATGCTGTGGAAAAGTCCTAGCTTCGTGCCTGGTTTAGGGTAGATTAGCCCCTCTAACTTGGCAGGGCCCTCAAGATTGGCTGCCGACCAACCGACACAATGGAGTAGGTCTAACGATGGACATCGATTTCGGATCCCTGGCCGCACGGATCGCCGCAGACATCCAGGATGTGCGCGGCTGTGTCGTCGTGTCCAGGGACGGCCTGGTCCTGGGTTCGCACCCGACTGATGCGGAGGACATGCTCAGGCCGACCTGGCTACGCTTCGCCTCGCTCGGGGACGTCGAGAGGGGGTTCATCCAGTTCTCTACGGAGCTCTGGGTCTACGTCCGAAGGGGCCCCTACGCGGTGTTCGCTGTGAGCGTCGCGTCGTCGCGGCCCGGACTTCTCCTCGACGAGATGGAGCAGGTGCTCCTGGCTACCGAGGAGGCACGCGAATCGGACCAGGCAGCCTCCCCATCCGGCGGTGGACTCCCCGGAAGTCGTCCGCGCACCTCTCTCCATCCCGATCCCAAGCCCGCTGACGTCGACTTCGCCGAACTGCCCGCTACCCGATCCGAGGAAGTGACCGAAGTGGCGGCCGAAGACACGACCGTGGTGATCGACGAGAGGCTGACGGCACCCGCCGAGGAGCGGCCCTTGGTGATGGAGGACTCGGGAGACGTGGACAGGGTTTCCCTTGCCCAGGAGTTCGCCCAGTTGCTCGGAGATAGCGGCTACGATGATTCTGAAGAAGACTGATCCGGTCTAGATTGGACATCGATGCCACAGGCTAAGAAGGCCAAGCAACTTGGCGAGATCCTCGTCGAACAGGGATTCGTCACCCAGGAGCAGTTGAACTCCGCGCTAGAGGAGCACCAGCGAGGCGGGAAGTTGCTGGGGCGCGTCCTGATCGACATGGGGCTCATCAAGGAGAACGACCTGGTCCGGGCGCTTTCCACGCAGGTCGGCCTCGAGTTCGTTGACCTGACCGACTATCCGATCGAGGCGTGGGCGCCATCGCTCCTTCCGGAGAACGTCGCTCGTCGCTACCGCGCGATCCCCATCGGCGAGCGCGACGGCAAGCTGCTCGTGGCGATGTCCGACCCCGCCAACGTCTACGCCCTCGATGACATCCGCATCATCACGGGCCGCGAGATCCACTCCGTGGTGGCGACCGCCTCGGACATCGAGGCGGCCTTGCGGAAGTTCGCCGGCCTCGACTCCCAGGTGGAGGGCCTCGCGGAGGAGGTCGCTCAGGACACGGATGAGGTTGGCGCAAAGGACGGCGAAGAGGAGGCGGACGAAGCTCCCATCGTCAAACTCGTGACCGCGATCATGAGCCAGGCCGTCGGGGACAGAGCGTCCGATATCCATATCGAGCCGACGGAGAAGGACGTGCGGGTCAGGTTCCGCGTCGACGGGGTTCTCCACGATGTCATGCACTCTCCCAAGAGGATCCAGGGCGGCCTGACCTCCCGCCTGAAGGTCATGGCGAACATGGACATCGCGGAGAAACGGATACCCCAGGACGGCCGCATCGCTATGAGGGTGCAGGGGCGAACCATCGACCTGCGGGTTGTGACACTCCCCATCGTGTACGGCGAGAAGGTGGTCATGCGTATCCTGGACAAGTCGTCGGCGCTGATGAATCTCGACGACCTCGGGTTCCTGGAAGCACAGTTCGCGAGATACGAACACGCGTATCGCAAGCCCTATGGAGCGATCCTCGTCACCGGGCCCACGGGCGCCGGCAAGTCCACCACCCTCTACGCGACGCTCAACATCTTGAACAAGCCCGACAGGAACATCATCACGGTGGAGGACCCCGTCGAATACCGACTGCGTGGTATCAACCAGGTCCAGGTCCACAACCAGGCGGGCCTCACGTTCGCTCTTGCGCTCAGGTCGATCCTCAGGAATTCCCCGGACATCATCCTGGTGGGCGAGATCCGCGACCGCGAGACCGCGATGATCGCCGTGGAGTCGGCGCTCACCGGCCACCTCGTCCTGTCGTCTCTGCACACCAACGATGCCCCGTCGGCCATAACGAGGCTCACGGAGATGGGCGTGGAGCCCTTCCTCGTCGCATCCGCGATCGACTGCGTGGTCGCCCAGCGTCTCGCGAGGAAGCTGTGCGAGAAGTGCAAGGAGGCCTACAAGCCCGACCACGTCGAGCTGAAGGCAGCGGGCTTCCCCGAGGAGCAGTGGGCGGATGTCACCGAGATCTTCCGGCCCGTAGGTTGCTCGAACTGCTCCAAGACGGGATACCGTGGCCGGATGGGTCTCTATGAGGTCATGCCGGTCTCCGAGGAGATCGAACGGCTAACGGTGGAGCTGTCCTCCGCCGACGACATCAAGAAGGTCGCCGTCGAGCAGGGGATGCTGACGCTGAAACACGATGGCCTTGAGAAAGTGAAGCTGGGATGGACGTCGATCGAGGACGTTCTGAGGGTGGTGGCCTGATGGCGGACACCGATCCTCAAGAGCCCCCCGTGGCCGCGGCGCCGACGCGCCAGGCCAACCAGCTTGGGGACATCCTGATGTCACACGGGATGATCACGGCGGACCAGCTCGACGCCGCCCTCGGCGAGCACAAGAAGACCGGGCGACTTCTCGGGCGGGTGCTCGTGGATCTCGGCTTCGTGAAGGAGGGCGATCTCGTTCGAGCGCTGGCCGCTCAGGTCGGACTCGAATTCATCGATCTGACCGAATTCCAGATCGACCCCGTATGCACGATGCTGCTACCGGAAGCGGTGGCCCGCCGCTATCGGGCTCTTCCTATCGGAGAACGAGACGGCAAGCTGCTCGTTGCGATGTCCGATCCAGCCAATGTCTACGCCCTTGACGACATCCGCATCATCACAGGCCGAGACGTCATGCCGGTCGTCTCGACGGCGAGCGATGTCGAGACTGCCATCCGCAAGTACGCGAATCTCGGTAGCGATGTCTCGGAGATGGCCGACGAGATCGCGGCCGGCAAGGTCGACGTCGATGATCTGGAAGTTCTCGAGGTTGCGGTAGAGGAAGCTCCGATCGTCAAACTTGTCTCCGCGCTCATCAACCAGGCGGTGGGCGATCGTGCGGCAGACATCCATATCGAGCCCACCGAGGTGGATGTCCGTGTTCGGTTCCGAGTGGACGGTGTTCTGCACGAAGTGATGCACTCTCCCAAGAAGATCCAGTCGGGCTTGATCAGCCGCCTGAAGGTCATGGCAGATCTGAATATCGCCGAGCATCGGATCCCACAGGACGGGCGCATCAGTCTCAAGGTCGGGAACAAAGCCATCGACCTGCGTGTGGCGACGCTGCCGACCGTCTATGGCGAGCGCATGCTTCTGCGGATCCTCGACAAGAGCTCGGCGCTCATCAAGCTTGAGGACCTGGGCCTTTCAGGAGAGGCGTACGCCCACTACGAGGAATCGTTCCGCAAGCCCTACGGCGCCATCCTCGTCACCGGACCCACGGGCTCGGGGAAGACGACCTCGATGTACGCGACCCTCAACCTCATCAACGACGCGACCAAGAATGTCATCACAGTGGAGGATCCGGTCGAATACAAGATCAAAGGCATCAACCAGATCTCCGTCAATCCGAAGGCCGGACTCACTTTCGCCAGTTCGCTCCGAGCCATCCTGCGAGCCGACCCCGACATCGTGCTGATCGGTGAGATCCGCGACCGGGAGACCGCGATGATCGCGGTCGAGTCGGCCCTCACGGGTCACCTGGTGCTTTCATCCCTTCACACGAACGACGCGGCGTCTGCCATCACCCGTCTGGTGGAGATGGAGGTGGAGACGTTCCTGGTGGCTTCGGCCATCGACTGCGTGGTGGCCCAGCGGCTGGCCCGCAAGCTCTGCGACAAGTGCAAGGTGGCCTACGCCCCGGATCCCGCCGGATTGGCCGCGGCAGGGTATCCCGAGGAGGCGTTCCCTGACATCAAGGAGCTGTTCCACGCGGCCGGGTGTTCGGCCTGTTCCAAGACCGGCTACCGGGGACGGATAGGCCTGTTCGAGGTGATGCCGGTATCCCCGGAGATCGAACGGATGACGATCGAGCACCAGTCCTCGACCAGCGTCTCGGCCTTCGCGGTCAAGCAGGGGATGATTCCTCTTCGCCAAGATGGTCTTGAAAAGGCAAGATCTGGGGTAACCTCCGTCGAAGAGGTCCTGAGAGTGGTGGTCTAGGCAATGAGCACGGCAGCGCCTGAGGAAGATATCCAGATACCCATCCCCGAGCTCCTCGAGGTCGTGATGGAGCGCGGCGCTTCAGATCTGCACATCACCACCGGAACCCCGCCGATCATCCGGCTTCACGGGGATCTGGTGCGGCTCGACGAGTACCCGGTCCTCACCCCAAGGGGCCTGCAGGGGATGATCTACGCGATCCTTCCGCAGAGGCATCGGGAGAAGCTCGAGCAGGATCTGGAACTCGATATGTCCTACGCGCTGCCCTCCAGGGCCCGCTTCCGGGTCAACGTCTACTGGCAGCGCGACTCGGTCGGGGCAGCTTTCCGGCTGATCCCGTACGAGATCAAGAACACCGACGAGCTGATGCTACCGCCGGTGGTAAAGGACCTCGCTCGCTACCCGCGTGGTTTCATCGTCCTGACCGGGCCGACGGGGTCGGGAAAATCCACCACGCTGGCCGCCATGGTCGATCAGATCAACAAGGAGCGGGCTTGCCACATCATGACGGTGGAAGACCCCATCGAATTCCTGCACCGGCATCAGAAGGCGATGGTCAACCAGCGTGAGGTCGGCGCCGACACCCATGGGTTCCAACAGGCGCTCAAGCACGTTCTGAGGCAAGACCCCGATGTCATCCTGGTCGGCGAGATGCGCGACCTGGAGACGGTTCAGACGGCTCTGACCGCGGCCGAGACCGGCCACCTCGTCTTCGCTACGCTCCATACCCAGGACGCGCCCCAGACCATCGACCGCATCATCGACGTCTTCCCGTCCCACCAGCAACAGCAGATCAGGGTCATGCTCTCGACCACTCTCCAAGGGGTGATGACCCAGCAACTCCTTCAGACCCCGGACGGCAAGGGCAGGGTCGTGGCCTGCGAGGTGCTGGTCACGACCTCGGCCGTCAGGAACCTCATCCGAGAGGGCAAGGTTCACCAGATCTACTCCGTGATGCAGTCCGGAGGCCGCTTCGGCATGCAGACCATGGACCAGGCGTTGGCCGACCATGTGAAGAGCGGTTTGATCACTCAGGAAGTGGCTCTCGAGAAGTGCCACGATCCTGAGGAGTTGACGCGCTTGATGTCCGATGCCGGGGGCGGTATGCGAGCGCCGGGAGCCCCTGCAGCATGAGGATGGGAATCATGACGAAAGGTGGAACCAGTGCCTGAGACCTATCTGTACAAGGCCCGCAATCGCGAAGGCAAGGAGATCAGCGGCGAACTTCAGGCCGACAGCGAGGCGCTGGTCATCCAGCGCCTGCGCGAGATGGCGTATGTGCCGATAGAAGTGAACAAGAAGAACGCGGGCTTGAAGAAGGAGTTCTCCTTCCGTCCCGGCAAGGTGGGCATGAAGGATATGTCCATCTTCTCCCGCCAGTTCGCGACGATGGTGAACTCGGGCCTTCCGATCTTGCGCTCACTCTCCATCCTGTCCGAGCAAACGGAGAGCGCAGAGTTGGCGAAGGTCCTGGTGGCGATCCGGTTGGATGTCGAGCAGGGATCGTCGCTGTCCGGCTCCATGGCCAAGCACCCGAAGGTGTTCGACAGCCTGTACACCTCCATGATCAGGGCGGGTGAGACAGGTGGTGTGCTGGACTCCGTCTTGGGGCGGCTGGCCGACCAGATCGAGGCCGACCTCAGTCTGCGGCAGCGCATCAAGTCGGCCATGACCTACCCGGTGGTTGTCCTGGTCATGGTCGCGGGCATCATGGCCGCGATGCTCCTGGTCGTCGTGCCTCAGTTCAAGGCCATCTACGCGAGTCTGGGAGGCAAGCTTCCGCTGCCGACCGCGATCCTCCTGATGATGTCGGCGACACTCATCAAGTACTGGTGGATGGTGTTGCTCGGCGGCTTCGTCTTCTTCCAGCTCTTCAAGCGTTGGAAGAAGACCGACGCCGGCCAGGAGGTCGTCGACCGCGCGAAGCTTCGAGCTCCTGTCTTCGGGCCGCTGTTCCAGAAGGTTGCCCTGTCTCGGTTCTCGAGCACCCTCGGCACCCTCCTGAGATCGGGTGTTCCTATCTTGCAGGCACTCGAGATCGTTTCCCAATCCGTCGGGAACAAGGTCATCAGTCACGCCGTGGACGATGTCCAGAACAGCGTTCGCGAGGGGGAGAGCATCGCCAAGCCGCTTTCCAAGCACGCCGTGTTCCCGCCGATGGTCGTTCAGATGCTCGCAGTGGGTGAGGAGACCGGAAACATCGACCTGATGCTCGACAAGGTGGGCACCTTCTACGACAACGAGGTTACCGCGGCCGTGGATTCGTTGACATCGCTCATCGAGCCTCTGATGATCGGTTTCATCGGCGGCATGGTGGGCCTTTCGGTTATCGCGCTCTACATGCCGATGTTCAATATCATCAACATGATCAAGTAGCTGACTAGTCCGTAGTAACTAGTTGGAAATCCGACCGGGACCCGCTTCAGGGACGGGCTGTCCCTGTCGAGATACATATGTGCAGGCCAGCGCCAATGGGGCGCTGGCAGGCACAACGAAAGGGGGCAACATGCTCAGCCTTCTGCAGAGAAGGAAGGACGAAGAGGGTTTCACCCTCATCGAGCTGATGGTGGTCGTTCTGATCATCGGTATCTTGGTCGCCATCGCTCTCCCGACCTTCCTGGGCGCCCGCAACAGGGCCAACGACAAGGCAGCGCAGTCGGGCGTCCGCAACGCCGTTGCGGCCGCGAAGACCTGCTTCACGGACAACGACAGCTACACCGGGTGCACCGACGTCAAGCTCGCCACCATCGAGACGGCGCTTGATTTCACCACGGCTGCTGCCGGCTCGACCGGTCCGAAGGAAGTTAGCGTCCTGGTTCCTGCCGTGGGTGCTGCCGCGGGTGCCGGAACCGTTGCGAGTGCCGGAGACCAGATCAACCTGGCCGCATGGTCCAAGGCCGGCAACTGCTTCTTGCTGCGCGACAACGCGCTCACTGGGACGTTCTACGCCCAGTCCGTCGTCGCTTCGGGCGCAACCTGCACGGCCACGAACGCTGGCGCCGCTGTGGGCGTTTCCTGGTAGGAAGTAGCTGCAAGAAGTGCGGGTCGAGTGACCCAGGATCACGAGAGGGGCGGCCCCGGAAGGGGCCCGCCCCTCTCGTATTACCGGCCGAAGGCTTCAGCGGGGACGCCGAAATGCCGACTATCGATGCATGGAACGGGAGATAAGGGATCGGATGATGTGGAAGGAGGTGAATCATGAACGGATCGCGCTCTACAGAGGCGGGCTTCACACTGATCGAATTGATGGTCGTTGTACTTATCATCGGAATCCTAGTGGCCATCGCATTGCCGACGTTCCTCGGGGCGCGCACCAGGGCTCAGGACCGGGCGGCCCAGGCGTTGCTCCGGACCGGGGTAGTGGCTGCGGAGGCCTACTTCGTGGACGGCCAGACCTACACGGGGTTCGATTCGGCGGGAGTTCCTGAGGGCATCGAAGGGTCTATCGCGTGGGTCTACCCCTCGGCCCTGGCTACCAAGGGGACGCTGACGATCAACCTGGCGAACGGGCCGGAGCTGCTGATGAGTACGCTGGCCGAGTCGAACAGCGCATACTGCGTGGGCATGAGCAACCCCTCGGCCGGGGACATATACAGGGGCAGCGTGGACGGCCACGGTGCGGGCGGCGCCAACGCCTGTATCGGGAGTTGGTGACGCAAGGACGCGGCGAACGTGCCGCGCTGACCTTGGTCGCCTGCCAGAGGGGCGCTGCTGCCTAAAGGCGGGTGTCGTTCGTGCCGAGAATCGATGCTAGAGACGAGATAGGGGCGTAGAATCGGAGGCACCATGAGGCGCCGCAGGATATCTAGGAGCTTTCGCGCTCGCGCAGGTGACGAGCAGGGTTTCACGATAGTCGAAGTGCTGATCGCCATGATGATCATGTCTATCGCCCTGGTCTCGCTCGCCTACACCGCCAACATCGCTTTCGCCGCCTCGGCGCGCGCGCGCCGCGCCTCCGGTGCAGCACTTGCGGGGGGTCGGGCCATCGAGCTGATCACCGCGCTCGACAGGGCGACGATCATGGCCGGGCTCTACGCGGGGGACTCGACTATCAGCACGGACACGCATATCAGTGCGGGCAGATGCGTGAGCACCGCCGCAGTCTCGGTGCCGTGCAACGGGGAAACCCTGATCACAACTGCCCCCGCGACCACGCCGTTCAACCCGCACAGGGTGACCGAGACAATCGGGCCGACCACGTACACGGTGTACAGCTACGTGTCGTGGGCCAACGACCAGGTCGGGGGTCACCTGATCCGCCTAACCGTCATGGTCACGTACAACGACCTTTCCGCCGGCACCGCTACCAAGACCTTCTCGCGTATCTACGAAACCGTCTCTGGGACGGTGATCGGCTCTACTATCGTTCACTACTTCGACGCCACCGGCTCCCTGTCGGGCGGCGACCTGGTGATCTACGGCGACCCGAACGCGCTATCGTCGGGTTCGGGGACGTTATCGTCGGCCAAGATCTCTCTGCCCAGGGTGAACGCGACGCTGACCAGCAGTCCGAGCACGGGGGTGTCGGCCAGTACCACGACCCTCAGAACCCAGTTGGTAAGCGGTGCCACGACCATGGACTGCGGGGGAGTCGTTTCCATCGCCAGCGCCGACTCGAGCACCTCCGCCGGCTACACGTCCTCCTCGGGCACCGACACCTACTGCAACGGCGGAGCTGCCTCCGGCAACAACGTGTCTCCGCCGGAGAGCCTTCCCTTCAGCACGTCGGCCACTTACCTGCAGATGCTGAAGTTCGCTCAGGACAGCCCATCGACCGACAGGGCCGTGGCCGAGATGACGCCAACCTCCGCCCCGTCGCCGTTGAACACGTTGTGCGACGCGACGCCCGATGCCGTGCCGTGCGCGTACGCCTCCAACGAGGCGACGGGTCTGGGCGGGTCGACGGCTACGCGCTATGCGAAGGCCCTGCTGAACCTCGTCCCGACGGCCGGCGCCGGCGGCCCTTGCGAGTGGGTCAGGGTCTACGACCCCTACGGGGCCAACACCCACGCCAGCACCGTGAAGATCAACCGGACCAACCCCGATGCCAACACGAACAACGTGACCGTGACGCTAACGAAGAGGCTGCCGACGATCTCCGTGGGGTGCTTCCCGCAGTCCGGCTCGATCGGCTCAACCGCGGCCGGTGTCTTCGGTGGGGGCTTTCTGGGGTATGGCTCCACGACCGCCGCGCTGGGCGCCTCGACCCAGTTCGGCACGCTCAGCACCGTCGGCGACGCGCTCGGGAACTGGACCGTGGCGAACGCCCCCTCCGGCATCGGTGGACCGCCCAGCGCCGGCACCGTGTACAAGACGGCCACCAAGACGGGCACCGGGGTGCTCACGACGGGCCAGGACATCGCCATCGGTGCCAGCACCTTCTACCTCACTTGCGGCCAGGGCCAGCTCCTGCCCGCCGTCAACGACACCGTCAGGATCGACTCGGAGACGGTGACCATCAGGAACGCCGGATCCTGCGGCCCCGGCACCGCTGCCGCCGACAAGTGGACGATAGACGGTAGCTTCGCACAGGCCCACACGGCCTCGGTGAACCTCCAGGTCTGGGACATGAACCGCAGCGTGCTCGTCGTCACCGGCGGGACGGCGGCGACCGTGGGCAACGTCCTCCAGGTGGGGCCGACGGCGACCTATCCGGCTGCCGAGTACGACACCGTGTCGGCGGTGCAGACGACAGGAACCATAGGGCCTACCGGGAACACGTACACGTGTTCGACAACCTACATCTGCTACACGGTCTCCAAGTCGGGGACGATCCCGACGGGGTCCTGGTCGAACCTCGATCCCGTTCTCAACCTATCGAAGGCCCCGACTACCCTCGGCCTCAACAGCGTGACCGCTCAGTTCGCGGTCGGCGAGACGATCAAAGTCGGCAGCGAGTCGATGACCGTGTCCGCCTGCGTTCCGGCGGGGTGCGGGTACCCGTCGACCAGCCTCACCGTGACGCGCAGCGCGACGCCGTCGGATCACTCCGGGCCGATCCCGGTTACCAGCACGGAGGTCGCGGGATTCAACGTGACCCAGGCCGGGGGCAAGTCCTCAGGGACCATCACGGTCGGCAGCGAGGACATGACCGTCACCTCGTGCGTGGGAACCGGCTGTACAGGCACGGGGCCCGCCACCTACGCGCTTACCAGGGCGGTGGGCGGCACGACCCTCGCCCCTCACTCGGCTGGAGATGCAGCCACCTACATCCCGTCGACGGTTCCTGTAAGCATCAACTCCGGGTCTCCGGCCCAGGGTCTCGGCCAAGTTGTGCAGATCGAGAGCGAGCAGATGCTCATAACGAATTGCACCGGCATGTGTTCCGGCTCGGGGCCGGGCTCCGCCACCTATACGGTTACTCGGGCCTACGGTGGAACGACCTTGGCCGCGCATTTCAGCAACAAGACCGTGCGGTACAAGGCGCCTCCGGCCACGTCGTTCGGCGTGAACCTGACGACGAACCTGTCGGCGCCGTTTAACATGGTGATCGACGACGAGGAGATGACGGTCAACACGTGCAACGGCTCGACCACCTGCCCGGTCGGCACGAACATCACGGTGGCCGTCACACGGGCGGCCAACGGCACCTCCGCAGCGGCGCACGCTGCGGCAGCCACCATCACGCGGACCTGGGCGCCGACCTCCTACATGGTTAATGGAACGTCGGCGGCCTGGGACCTGAATGCCTTCAACGGCACCCCCGCCCAGACAGGCTGGACCGGCGGTGGATTCCTGGTCAGGTTGCGTGATGTGACCGAAACCCTAACGGTTTCCGCGGGCCCGGGTTCCTCGACGCCCACGTACACCAGGACCGGGTTCCTCGACTACTGGGACGGCAGCCAATACCAGACAGTCACCCTCGGCAGCGCCGCCCCTTCGACTGTCGACATCCCCTCCCTGCTGTGGAGTTCGGGTTCCGGGTCGACGACGAAGGTCATATGCCAGGGTGCCGAGGCGACCGCAACGCCGATAGGCAACTCGCCCCCGAACGTTGCCTATCCGTTCGGCATCGGGGCAGGTGACGCGCCGGCTCCGGCGACCTCCAACCCGATAATGGGCGCCACCGCCATGGGCGGCCCGAGCATGCTGCCGCCGAGCATGTACCTCAGGATGTCCAACAGCGGCAGCTGCGCCGAGGGCGGATCCTCGTCCAACCGCGTGGCGTACCTGAACATCTCGCCCAACACCGGTTCCGCGACGGCGGAGGCAATATATCAAGAGGTTACGGTTCCGCTGTAGGGGGCCCCGCGAGGCGGACTTCCGTCAGAGCGGGTTCACCCTGGTCGAGGTCCTGGTGGCTTCCTCCATCATGATGATCGCGGTGGCCGCCATCTTGGGGGTCATGGCCTCGGTGCAGCGCGGCGTGGAGCGGCAGGTCGATATCGCCGAGCGACAGCAGAGGGCTCGCCTTGCGAGCGAGGCGCTGGATCGTGAGATCCGCTCCGGCGCCGCGATGGCGGTTACCCCGGACGGACAGACCCTGTCCCTGCTCTCGCTGTCGAACCTGCCCCAGCGGGGCGTGGACATCTCGACCCAGCCCGGTTCCTGCGCCCAGTTCAAGGTGCAGGGCGGCAAGCTCCTGAAGAGGTGGTGGGTTCCGCCGAAGACGCCGGCGAACGTCGTCCACTGGAACATCGTCGTCGGCGGGGTGGAGACCACGACAGGGGCCTTCTCCTTGCCGGACACTATCGAGAACCCGGCTCCGCCACACAACCTCTTCGAAGTGGGTGGGAGGGTGGTGAAGATCGCCCTGACGCTCACGGGTCAGGGACAGGCCGTGAACCAGACCATCGATGAGTTGGTGCGGGGCGATAATGTCCCCATGACGACCGACAGTCCGTGCGACCAAGCGGGCGAGTGGCCCAGCTCCTGATGCCAGCCGAGAGGAACGAGATGCCCATCAAGGTTCACGACGACGAACGGGGGATCGCGCTGGTTGTGGCGATGCTGGTGATGATGGTGGTGCTCATGCTGTCGATCGCCGTGGTGCAGATCGCCCAGGGGGAGAACCTGCAGGCTGCCAACAACCGCAAGACGGTGGACGCAGCCGATGTCGCCGATACGGCGCTTGCGAGCTACGTTGCCCAACTTCCAACGTCGTCCGGCTCGGACCTGTGCACCAACTACGATGCCGCGACCAGGCAGGCGAACGGTATGTCACCGGACATCTCGCTCCCGTCATCCGGGTACCCACTCACCTACCGTCTCGACGTCACGTTCACCAGTACCACGGGTGTCGAAGTGCCATGCTCGTCGTTCGTTGGGCAATACACGATCCAGTCGGCCAACATCATCGCCACCGGCTACGCGGGAACGGCAACCACGAACTCGTCCAAGATCGCGCGCAAGTTCAAGATGGCTGTGACCCTGACCCCCATCCCCGGCGCCGGGGTCACCACGGCCGTCTACGCCGCGTGCAACCTGACGATCGCCAACAACAAGAAGTTGTGGGACAACCCGGCCGGTTCCTACAACGCCAACGTCTATTCGGGCTGCGACATCGACTGGCAAGGAGGAAACGGATCCAAACCGTGGCATGGGAGCCTCATCGCCTACGGCAACATCACTCTTGCCGGTGGGTACCTCGGAGGGAATGTCTGGGCAAAGGGCAACATCGTCGGGCAGAACCCGTGCGTGGGGGTGCACTCAGACGACAGTTGTGGCTACGGGCAGACCCCGGCCACGTGGGGGCCGGGGTACTCCGGAACGGCTCTCGACACGACCGGGTGGGTCGTTTCCACGAAGGGCAACATCCAGATGAACGGGTGGATGACGAACGGGTGCGTGGCGCCCAACGGCACCATCACTCCTAGCAACGGGCAGGGCGCGTTCTGCATGTACCGGGACTGGGATGGCGGCTCGGCCGTTCACCTCCAGAGCGACACGACCTACGGGCGCGGGTACTCGTTCTTCCCGTCGGGCTACGCCTGCCCGGCCGCGGCGGCCAACGTCTCGCTGCTGGGGCGGAATCTGTGCCAAGACCCGCCCGCTATCAACTTCCCCACTTGGAGCTACAACTCTCAGGACTGGGTGGGGTACACGGTGTTCCCCCACACGCTCGACGCGGCGGGTTGTACGGCCGCGCACAACGCCATAGTGGCCGGGTTCGCGACGAACGAACTCGTGGACCTGCGGGGGATGACGCCGGACTGCAACCTGAGCTTCAACGTGAACATCCCCGTGAATCACAACCTCGGGATCATCACGGAGGGCGCCGTCAACTTCCAGTCCACGACCTGGACCGCACAGGCGTCGTGCAACCCCGCCCCATGCAAGCTGATGGTGGTACACCCGACCACCGAGACGGCCGGAACCCTGAACAGCTGTCCCTTCAACCTCCCGGGCACCGCGACCCAGTACGGCGCGGACGCGCCGGACGACATCTCGTTCTCCAGCTCCGCGACCTTCTCGGGACTTCAGACTATGTTCTACACGCCGTGCGCCATCGACCTGCAGAACAGCACCGATTTCACCGGCCAGGCCATCGGCGGAAGCGTGACAACGGCGAACAACGGCCAGCTCTACTTCGCCAAGGTGACGGTGCCGGGACTGAGTTCGCAGCCGGTCGGCTACTCTCCGACCGTGATGTACACGGCCGAGATCCCCCACACTTGATCCGCTCGCGGGGCGGGGCCCCGGCGCGGTCGTGACGGGGCCCCTGGTCGCGGCCCAGGCGGCGGTCTTCGCCGCGTTCGGGCTGGTCGTCGGGTCGTTCCTGACGGTTGTCGTGTACCGGATCCCGCGGAAGATGTCGCTGGTCAGGCCCCGCTCGGCGTGCCCGGGATGCGGCATGCAGATCCGCAGCGTGGACAACATCCCGGTCGTTTCTTGGCTCGCCCGCCGCGGCCGCTGTCGTGCGTGCGACGAGAGGATCTCGCCCCGCTACCCCGCCACGGAGGCGGCCACCGCGGCGCTGTTCGTTTCCGCGGCCATCGGATACCAGGACGACCTGTATCTCGCCGTCACGATGGCCCTCTTCTTCGCGATGTTGCTGGCAGTGTCGCTCGTTGACCTCGAGCACAAGATCATCCCCAACCGCATCGTCTACCCGGCGGCGATCGTGTTCCCGGCGCTGATGCTGTTAGGGGCCTTGATGGGTAAGGACCTCAGCCCCGCTCACGAGGCCCTTGGGGCGGTCGCCTACGGGGGAGGGCTCTTCCTGGTGTGGCTGGTGTATCCGAAGGGCATGGGCATGGGCGACGTCAAACTCGCAGTCGTGATCGGGGCCGTCCTCGGGGCGCTGGGGCTCGAACTGGTGCCGGTCGCGGCCATGCTGACCTTCTTCTTGGGGGCGTTGGGGGGCGTACTGGCCGTGGCGGTGGGGACCAAGGGTCGCAAGAGCACCATCCCCTTCGGCCCCTTCATGGCCGCTGGGGCGGTCCTGGCAGCCCTCCTGGGGGCCGAAATCGCCGACTGGTACCTGGGCCTCTTCACCTAGAGCGCGTTTCCGCAGGTCAGAGGCTTGTTGGGCCATTTCCGAGCCTGTCTCCGATATACCTGCGTGATGTGTTTGACTACAAGTGTTGCTGCTGTTACTTTTCGCGGGGTCTGAACATTAGGGAACCCAGATGTTCTCTCTGTTGTCACATGAGGTTTCTGGTGTGACAAGTCGAGAGGGGAGCGTGTCCGGTTGAGCGAACGAGAGACGAAGGGTGGCGACCGACTCCTCACCGTTGGTGAGGTGGCCGCAACCATGCGCGTCTCCAACATGACTGTCTACCGGATGATCAAGGGTGGCCAGCTCAGAGCGATCAGGGTCGGGAAGAACTACCGCATCCGGGAGTCCGCGGTGAACGGGTACCTGTCAGACCGCTCGACCAAGACGGAGGGCGAGTAGCCAGTGGCTGGGTCAAGGATCGGCCTCGACATCGGTTCCACGGCCGTGCGCGCGGCCGAGGTCCGCCTCGGCGGCGACGTCGCCGTGTTGGTGCGGGCGGCGCAGGTCCCCCTGCCGGTCGGGGCGGTCGAGAACGGAGAGATCGTCGACGCCGGAGCCGTGGGAGAGGCCCTCAGGGAACTCTGGCGCCGCGGTGGGTTCAAGAGCCGCCAGGTGACCATGGGCGTCGGCAACCAACGCGTGGTCGTCCGCGAGGTCGCCCTTCCGTGGCTGCCCGACAAGGAGCTGCGCGAGTCGCTCGCATATCAGGTCCAGGAGTTCATCCCCATCGCGGTCGATGATGCCGTCCTGGACTTCGACACGCTCGGCGAGTTCGAGCACGAGGGTCGCCGCATGGTCCGTCTACTTCTCGTGGCCGCCCACCGTGCCATGGTCGGCACCGTGGTTGAAGCCGCGGAAGCGGGGAAGCTCCTCCCGGTTGGGCTTGACCTCATCCCATTCGCGCTCGTCAGGGCGGTCGGGTCGATGGACGAAACGCTCGAAGCGGAGTCCGAAGGCGAAGAAGCTTTGGTAGATGTCGGGGCCCACGTGACCAACATCTGCGTGCACGACCGAGGGATTACCCGTTTCGTCCGGATCCTGCCCTCGGGTGGCCGCGACGTATCCGTCGCCATCGGGAGAGCCCTCAACATCAGCGACGACGACGCGGAGCGCCTGAAGCGAGGGGAGGAGCTCGAATCCGGCACACCGTCGGCCGCGGACGCGCGCGGCTTGGCCCTGACTCGCGCTGCAGGCTTCGTAGACGAGGTCCGCTCGTCTCTCCAGTTCTACACAACTCAGACCCCCGGAACTCGTATCGGCCGCATCGTCGTCTCGGGGGGAGGCTCCAAGCTGGACGGTCTTTTGGAACTCTTCCAGGAGAGACTGCCGGCCCCTGTAGACCGTGGGCATCCGATGCAGCGGGTTCGCTCCGAGTTGGGACTGTCCGATGACGCGATCGCGGAGGCCGAACCTGTCCTGGCTGTGGCCATCGGCCTCGCGGTGCCCGGGAGGAACGGATGAGCCAGGTAAACCTCCTACCTCCCGAGATACGCCAGAAGGCCAAGGTTCGCGCCCAGGCGATCCTGGTAGGCACCGCCGGTGCGGCGCTCATCGGACTGCTTATCATGCTTTCCCTGCTCCAGGGCGTCGCTCTGCGCAGCGCGAACAGTGATCTGAGTGCCCAGGTGGCCGTCAACTCCGGGCTTGAGCATCAGGTGGCGGACCTCCAGCCCTATGAGGAGATCGCGCTGCAGCTCGAGTCTCAGCAGGCGATGGTGGCCAGCGCTATGCAGTACGAGGTGTCCTGGCCCAGCGCCCTGCGCGACCTGCAGTTGGTCTTGCCCGACGAGATGGCGCTCGACTCCTTCAACGGCACCGTGACCGCATCTGCCGCGCCCCCCCCAACGACGCCGGCGGAAGGTCCAGCGATCATCGGATCGATCAGTGTGTCGGGTACCTCTCAGGGGTCCATGAACCTGGCGCGGTGGCTCACTCGACTCGAAGGAGTCGAAGGGTGGGGGAACCCGTGGATGTCCACCCTTACCGATGCAGGCGACGGCAGGTGGACGTTCCCCACGACCATCGACATCTTCGATACCGCCGTCACGACGCGAGGACAGGGGTCGGCGGTATGAACAAGCGATTGCCCATCTTCGTCGGTATCGGTGTGCTTGTGCTGGCAGTGCTGGTCTTCATGTTCGTGTACTCGCCGAAGAAGCAAGCCGTAGGCAAGGTCAAGGCGGATCTGGCGACTGCCCAGGCGAAACAAAGTGAACTTGAGGTCCGCCTCGCTCAATTGCAGGCCATCAAGCAGGGGGCGCAGGAGACGAAGTCCCAGTTGGACAAGATCTCGACCGAGATACCGCCGACGGCCGACATCCCGGGACTGATACGCCTGCTGAGGCTGGCCGCAGACAAGGTCCCCGTGGGTCTTACGGTACAGACCAACGGAACCCCGAGCGTATCCGGCACCGGCACCTACTCGACCATCGGTGTCCAGTTGACCGTGGACGGCAACTTCTATCAGATCGAGAACTTCCTGAGTGAGCTCGAGACTCTGCCCCGCCTCATGAAGGTGACTAGCGTCAATGTGTCGGCGAGCACCTGGCCCGTCCTGGCGTTGCAGGTCAGCGCGGAGGTCTACACTAGCGACATAAGTGCGGGCCCGGGTTCAACACCGGGACATCAGGGAGGGGCAGAGGTGCCGTAGAGATGTCCCCCAACGATCGACGCACTCTCATCATCATCGGATCCGTTCTCGTCGCCGCGATCCTGGTGTGGTTCCTCTTCCTTCGCGGGGGCGGGGACAGCACGACAACCGCTTCTCCGGCAGCGACCACCGCCGTCGTCGTCGTCTCCTCGCCCAGTGTCGTCGTGACGGTTGTGCCCGGCGGCGGGGGCCTTCCGCTTTCGGGGCGTGATCCGTTCCAGCCGCTTCCCAGCATCAGCCCGAGCCCCAGTCCGAGCCTCAGCCCGATCCCGAGCCCCAGCCCGTAGCTGCCTAGTCCGGGACCGGTCCGCAGGCGGAGTCGGCGAGCGGTTCCGTCGTTCCTCCATACCCCTATAGTTGAGAAGTCATGTTGAAGCAGCTCACCGCCGGTGAATCTCACGGAAGGGGCCTAGCGGCCATCCTGGAGGGGATCCCCGCAGCCGTGCCCGTGTCCAGTGGGGATCTGGCCGGGGAGTTGGCCCGCAGACGCCTGGGACTGGGTCGCGGCGGCCGCCAGAAGTTCGAGGCCGACACGTTCCAGATCCTCTCGGGGGTCCGCCACGGTCTGACCTTGGGAAGCCCCATAGCTGTGACGATCGAGAACTCCGAGTGGAAGGCGAAGTACTCGAGATTGATGTCGCCCGACGGCGTGGAGGACCCTGCCAAGCGATTGACTCGGCCTCGTCCCGGACACGCGGACCTGATAGGCGTGCAGAAGTACGGCTTCGACGACGTGCGCAACGTCCTGGAGAGGGCGAGCGCCCGGGAGACCGCCGCGCGCGTGGCGCTCGGTTATTTCTGCAAGGCGTTCCTGGCCGAACTCGGCATCCACGTGCTTTCACATGTCGTGCGCATCGGGAGGGTTGCCTCCCGCGGAGCGGTTCCGGAGCGGGGGGATGTCGCGGTCGTGGACAGGTCGCCGGTGCGCTGTTTCGATGCCGCCGTCGGCAGGAAGATGGCGGACGAGATCCGCCGCCTGCAGAAGGCCCGGGATACCGTGGGAGGCGTCGTCGAGGTCCTGGCGTACGGCCTTCCGCCTGGACTCGGCTCGTACGTCCACCACGACAGGAAGCTCGACGGCCGGCTCGCACAGGCGCTGATGAGCATCCAAAGCGTCAAGGGGGTCGAGGTCGGCGACGGTTTCGCGACCGCGGCCCGCCCCGGCTCCAAAGCGCACGACGTGATCCTGCCCGGCACCTCGGGACCGACGCGGCGCACGGCGAAGGCGGGGGGAGTCGAGGGCGGCATGAGCACCGGGCAGACGATCCGCGTCCGCGCCGCGTTGAAGCCTTTCTCCAGCCTTCCCAAGGCGCTGCCGAGCGTCGACATCGCAACGGGCAAGGTGGCCGAGGCTATGCGTCAGCGCACCGACGTCTGCGCCGTCCCCGCCGGAGGCGTCGTTGCGGAGTCCGCGGTGGCTTACGTTCTGGCGGACGCCGTTCTCGAGAAGTTCGGTGGCGATTCGTTGCCGGAGACCCGCCGCAACCTGGAGAACTACCTGGCTGGGCTATGAGCGGCAACGTCTACCTCGTGGGCATGCCGGGGTCGGGCAAGTCCAGGGCTGGGCGTGTGGCTGCGGAGCTGCTCGACATGCCGTTCGTGGACCTGGACAAGGAGATAGAGCGCGATGCCGGGCGAAGCGTGGCAGAACTGTTCGAGTACGGGGGAGAGGAGGGGTTCCGGCAGATGGAGAAGCTGGCGCTCGCCGAGGTCTCCGGCATGAGCAACTCGCTGATCGCCTGCGGCGGCGGCTGCGTTCTCGACCCCGACAACCGCGCGCTGATGAGGTCCACCGGGCGGGTCGTGTGGCTCAAGGTGGGCATCGAACGACTGAACGCCCGGGCGCGCGTTGGGGGCAAGCGCCCCCTGCTTCGGGAGCCCGGAGATATGGAGAGACTGTTGGCCGAGCGAGAGTCGATCTACCGGGATCTGGCCGACGTGGTCGTTGAGGGTCCCGAGGACCGCAGGGCGATGGCTGGGGCCATCGTGGAGGCCCTGGCATGAGACGTGTCACGGTCGGGCTTACGGACCGGCACTACGACGTCGTCATCGGCGAAGGCGTCATCGCGGATGCCGGAGCCAACCTTCCTTCGCTGCCGCGAGCGGAGAAGGCCTTCGTGGTGAGCGACCGGGCCGTGGCCGAGCTGTGGTTCGAGCCGCTCTCCGAGAGCTTGCGCGCCCGCGACCTTGCTCCGGTACTGCTCTTGGTCCCACAGGGCGAAGACGCGAAGACCCTTCAAAGCCTGGACGCGCTCTACAGGCAGCTTGCCGTCCAGGAATGCCATCGCGACGACGTCGTCTTTGCGCTCGGGGGCGGAGCTATCGGCGATCTGGCCGGATTCCTGGCTGCCACCTATATGCGAGGCCTGCCGTTCGTTCAGGTTCCGACGACGCTCACGGCGCAGGTGGATGCCTCCATCGGCGGAAAGACGGCCGTGAATCTGCCGGAGGGCAAGAACCTCGTGGGCGCGTTCCACCAGCCGGTCGTCGTCCTCGCCGACGTCGGAGCGCTTGCCAGTCTGGGCGATCGCGATTTCCGCTCGGGGATGGCTGAGGTGGCCAAGTACGGACTCGCCCTCGACCTGGATCTGTTGAACACCCTCGAAGGCGACATCGCCCCCATCGTGGCCCGCGAGCCCGCTGTCATGGAGGACCTGGTGGCCCGCTGCGCGGAGGCCAAAGCCGCCGCCGTGGTTGCCGACGAGCGCGACTCGGGTCGGAGGCTGGTCCTCAACTATGGGCACACACTTGGGCATGCCCTGGAACGGCTGGATTCGTTCGCCGGACGCTCCCACGGAGAGGCGATCGCGGTTGGGATGGTGTTCGCGGCGCGCTTGTCTGAGGGGCTCGGCATGGCCGCGGAAGGCCTGGCCACGAGACATCTGAGGCTGTTGAATTCGCTGGGCCTGGAGGTCACCGGGGCCCTGCCTCCAGCCGGTGAGATCATGCGCGCTTTCAGGATGGACAAGAAGTATCACGGGGGTGTCAGGTTCGTTCTGCTGGAGGATGTCGGCCGACCGAAGATCATCGAAGATGTTCCCAGCGGTGTCATAGAGGCCCAACTGAAGGGCATGGGAGCCGCATGAAGGTTCTCTTCGTATTCGGCCCCAGTCTGGGAGCGTTGGGCACCCGCGAGCCCGAGAAGTACGGCACGGAGACGCTGGCGCAGATCATGGACGGCGTCGCGGCGCGGGCGTCTTCGCTCGGCCACGCGGTCGGATACCGGCAGTCGGACCTCGAACCCGACATCGTCGGATGGGTTTCGGGCGCGGCGGCGGAAGGTTTCGCGGCCGTGGTGATGAATCCGGGGGCCCTTTCCCACTACTCGTTCGCCCTGCGGGACGCCGTGGAGGCGTGCGAAGTGCCGGTGATCGAGGTTCACCAGACCAATATCTATTCGCGCGAGCAGTTCCGGCGCCATTCGGTCATATCGCCCGTTGCGCGAACCGTGATCGCCGGTGCCGGGACGGGCGGTTATCATCTGGCGCTGGAGGCCCTTCCGTGGATCACGAACTGAGACGTACCCGTCTGGCAGCGCGTCTGGAAGCTCTCGGGGTGGACGCGGTGCTGTCGACGCACCTGCCGAACGTCCGCTACCTGAGCGGCTACTCGGGTTCGAACGGTCAGATGCTCGTGGGTGCGGGCGGCAGCCGCTTCTTCACTGATGGACGCTATACCGAGCAGTCGCGACGCGAGGTGCCGGATGTGGACCGAGTCATCTACTCGACCGATTGGATCAAGCAACTGACCGCCGCTTGCGACGAGATCGGCGTGAAGCGGCTCGGCTTCGAGGCATCGTACGTGACCTACAGGTCACACGGGGAGCTTGCGAAGACGGTAGATACCCTCGTTCCTCTGGAGGACGAGGTGGGGAAGCTGCGCTGGGCGAAGGATCCCGAGGAATTGGCGTTGATCAGGCGCGCGCAGGAGCTGACCGACATCGGGTTCGCCGAGATACTGACGAAGTTCCGAGAAGGCATGACCGAGAGGGAGCTCGCCCTCGAACTCGATTGGGCCATGCTGCGCGCGGGGGCGGAGGCGGTCGCCTTCGATACGATCGCCGCATTCGGTGAGCAGGCTGCAGAGCCGCACCACAGCCCCACCGACCGCGCCCTTCGGCGTGGCGATGTCGTGAAGCTCGATTTCGGGGCCGTGTACGACGGGTACCACTCGGACATGACCCGCACCGTGGCTTTCGGCGAACCGCCGGACGAGATGAGGAAGGTCTACAAGATCGTGCTCGACGCGCAACTGGCGGGCATCGAGGCGGTGCACGCCGGCGCAACGGGAGGCGAAGCCGACCTGGCTTCGCGTTCCTTGATCGAGGCCGGAGGGTACGGAGAAGCTTTCAGCCACTCGCTCGGGCATGGGGTGGGTCTCGAGATCCACGAGGACCCGAGTCTGCGAGCGACATCCGAAGAGGTCCTGCCGGAAGGTACGGTGGTGACCGTCGAGCCGGGTATCTATCTGGCGGGCATCGGCGGAGTTCGGATCGAGGACATGGTGGTCGTCACCGCAAGTGGCTGCGAACCGATGCCTTCATCTAGCAAGGAGTTGATCGTCCTTTGAGCGTTTCGACCAACGATCTGAAGAACGGGATGACCCTGGACATGGACGGCACCTTGTTCACCGTCATCGAGTTCCAGCACGTCAAGCCCGGCAAGGGCGGCGCATTCGTACGAACCAAGCTGCGGAACGTCAAGACCGGGGCAGTCATAGACAGGACGCTGAACGCGGGAGTAAAGGTCGAGGTAGCCATCGTCGAGAAGAAGGAGATGCAGTACCTCTACGCGGATGGGGAACACTTCGTATTCATGGACAACCAGACGTACGACCAGCACACGGTGCCCGGCCCGGTCCTCGCCGAGTCTTCCAGCTATCTGGCGGAGGGTCAGACGGCCACCGTGGCTATCCACGAGGGAACCGCGATCTCCGTGGAGCTTCCCGCTTCCGTGGTGCTGACCGTCAAGAACACCGACCCGGGAGTGAAGGGAGATAGGGTCAGCGGGGCGCTCAAGCCCGCGACCCTCGAAACGGGTCTGGAGGTCCAGGTGCCCCTCTTCGTCGAGGAAGGTGACCGTGTGAAGGTGGACACGCGCACCGGCGCTTACCTCGAGAGAGAGAAGTAGCTTGCCGACACGGCGCGAAGCCCGTAGGGCCGCGTTGAACATCCTCTACAAGGCGGACCTTTCGGGAGCGGCTCCGGCGGACGTGCTACTCGCCGATGAGGCGGCGGGTCCGTCGGTCGACGGATTCACTCGCGAACTGGTGCTGGGTGTCGGCGGCCGGCTCCAGGAGTTGGACGAGTTGATCGGTCAGGCGGCCAGGGACTGGACGGTGGCGCGCATGCCCGCGGTAGATCGCGCGGCCCTCCGGCTGGCGTGCTACGAACTGCTCGCCGGGGAAGTTTCGCCCGCGGTCGCTATCAGCCAGGCGGTGGAGGCTGTGAAGGAGCTGTCCACGGAGGAATCGGGCAGCTTCGTGAACGGGGTCCTGGGGCAGATAGCCCGCAGGGATTCCGAATAGCGCGAAGCAGCTAGTCGGTCTTCTTCTCGGTCGGAGGCTCGGACTTCGCCTCTGCCTCGACGACGGGTTTTCCGTCGGCGTCACCCTCGGCCAGACCCTTCTTGAACTCGCCGGAGGACTTGCCGATGGACCTCGCCATCTCCGGGAGCTTCTTCGCTCCGAACAGGAGCAAGATGATGACCAGGATGATGAGCAGCTCGGGCATGGCGGGTAGGTTCACGGGATCCCTTCCTCAGTGACTAAGCCAACCCGTTCAGTTTAGGCCTTCAGATGCCCATCGGCACGGGATTGCCGTGAGCGTGCCCTGGAGGCTATCCTCCTGGCAGGAACATTTCCCCTTTAAGTCCGGTCCAGAGAGTCCGGGAAGGGAGCTATCAGATGAAGACGACGCACGCTCAGCCTGGTGTCTGGCTGGGCGTTTCTCTATGACCGCGTCCCGCCTCATGGAGGAGGCGGAGATCGCGAGGGCGACGACCCGCATCGCGCATCAGATCCTCGAGAAGAACAGCGGCGCCGCCGGGTTGGTGTTCGTCGGTATCGCCGCCCGGGGAGACCATCTCGCCTACAGGCTCGCGCGCGAGATCGAGCGTATCGAGGGAACCGAGGTGCCCGTCGGGGTGCTCGACATCACGTTCTATCGCGACGACATCGGGCTGCGTTCCGAGGCACCCGAACTGCACGAGACGCGCATAGGCTTCGACATCTCCGGCAGGACGGTGGTGCTGGTCGATGACGTCCTCTATACGGGGCGAACCATCAGAGCGGCCATGGACGCCCTCGTGGACTTCGGCCGACCCGACGTGATCCAACTGGCTGTGCTTGTTGACCGCGGCCACCGCGAGCTCCCGATACGCGCCGACTACGTGGGCAAGAACGTACCGACCCGCAAGGACGAGATCGTCCGCGTCGCGCTGAAGGAAGTTGACGGTGAAGACGCCGTGATCATGGAGGAGCCGGCATGATCAAGCACCTGCTGTCGATGAAGCAACTCTCGCCCGATGACGTGACGCACGTGCTCGACACCGCGAATTCCTTCCGCGAGGTCGGCACGAGAGTCATCAAGAAGGTTCCGGCACTGCGCGGCCGCAGCGTGGTGAACCTCTTCTATGAGAACTCGACGCGGACCCGCATATCGTTCGAGCTGGCCGCCAAGCGGCTCTCAGCCGACGTCATCAACTTCAGCGCAACCGGTACCTCGGTGTCGAAAGGGGAGAGCCTCAAAGACACCGCGCTCACTCTCCAGGCCATGGGCGCCGACGCGATAGTCATCCGGCATCCGTCGTCGGGTGCGCCCAACGCGCTCACGAGGTGGGTGACCGGCAGCGTCATCAACGCCGGCGACGGCACGCACGAACATCCGACCCAGGGTCTGTTGGATCTCTACACGATGAGGGAGCGGTTCGGACACATCGAGGGTCTGCGCGTTGCCATCGTCGGAGACGTGCTCCACTCTCGCGTGGCGCGGTCCCTCACGTTCGGGCTCTCGACCATGGGCGCGGAGGTGACCCTGGTAGGGCCACCGACCTTGATACCGCCCGATGCGCCCTCCTGGGGGGCAAGCGTGTCGTACGACGTCGACGACATGCTTCCCAAGCTCGATGTGTGCTACGTGCTGCGCGTGCAGACCGAACGCCAGCGGCGACAGTTCTTCCCGAGCGTGCGCGAGTACTCGCGCCTGTTCGGGCTCTCGCGGGCCCGGGTGGCTGTTCTCCCCGAGGAAGCGATGATCATGCACCCGGGGCCGATGAACCGCGGTGTGGAGATAGCCTCGGAGGTAGCCGACCTTCCGCGGGCAGTGATGGAGGAGCAGGTGACCAACGGTATCGCGATCCGGATGTCGCTCCTGTACCTGATGATGACCGATGGCTGACGGTTTCCTGCTTCGCGGCGGGCGCCTGATAGATCCGGCCGCCGAGCGAGACGAGCAGGTCGACGTCCTCATCCGAGACGGTGTGGTTGTTTCGATCGAGACCGCCGGAGGTAGCGCCGCTGGCGATGCAGAAGCCATCGACTGCGACGGCTTGGTGGTCGCACCCGGGTTCGTGGATCTTCATACCCACCTGCGCGAACCGGGCGGCGAGGACCGCGAGACAGTGGCATCCGGCACCAGGGCCGCCGCGCTCGGCGGCTACACAGCGGTTTCGGCCATGGCGAACACGGAGCCCGTCGCCGACAACGCCGCGGTGATCCAGGAAGTGCTAGCGCTTGCCGCTGCGGCCGGATCCTGCGACGTGTATCCGGTCGGCGCCATCACGAAGGGCCTCGCCGGCGAGTCGCTCACGGAGATGGGGGAGATGGCCTCCAACGGGGTAAGGGTCTTCAGCGACGACGGCAACTGCGTATCGAATCCGCGGTTGATGCGGATGGCCATGGAGTACTCCAGGGCATTCGACGTCGTGCTGGCTCAGCATGCGCAAGAACCCGCGCTTACCGAGGACTGGCAGATGCACGAGGGTCCTACATCGTGGTTGCTGGGACTTGCGGGCGCGCCGAGCGAGGCGGAGGAGATGATCGTCTCGCGCGACCTCATGCTCGCCCGGCTGACGGGCGCGCGCATACACATGTGCCACCTCTCCTCGAAGGGGTCCGTGGAGATGGTTCGCGGCGCCAAGAGCCGCGGGATCAGGGTTACCGCGGAAGTCACCCCGCATCACCTGACCTTCACCGACGCTGATCTGGCGGACTACGACACCAACTTCAAGGTCAACCCGCCTCTGCGGTCTGAACCCGACCGCGAGGCTCTGATCGAAGGACTCGTGGACGGAACGATAGACGCGGTCGCTACAGACCACGCACCCCACGCAGCTCAGGACAAGGACAAGGAATTCGACCAGGCACCACCGGGGATGTTGGGGCTTGAGACGGCGCTCGGGGCAGTTCTGGCTCTCGTTCACGCAGGACGCCTGTCGATGCCGAGGGCCGTGGAGGCGCTCTCGACTTCGCCCGCCCGGATACTCCGTACGACCGAGCACGGCGGTCCTGTGCAAGCGGGCGCTGCAGCCAACCTCACCGTGTTCGATCCGAACGCGGAGTGGGTTGTCGAGCCGCCGTTCGCGTCTGTGTCCTCGAACTCGGCCTTCATCGGACGCGCGCTCAAGGGGAGGGTCGTGCACACCTTCCTCCGCGGGGTGCCGACGGTGTTCGGCGGCAAGGCCGTCCGCTGATGCCGAGAGGCCCCGAGGCACTGCTGGCACTCGAAGACGGCACCGTCTTCCGCGGCACCGGCTTCGGCGCGTCGGGCGAGACCTTCGGAGAGGCCGTATTCAACACTGCGATGAGCGGCTACCAAGAGGTGCTCACCGATCCGTCATACGCCGGTCAGGTCGTGGTCATGACCTACCCGCACCAAGGCAACTACGGCATGAACAGCGAGGACCCCGAGTCGGCCGCCGTGCATGTCGCGGGATTCGCCGTTCGGGAGGCATCTCGCCGCCACTCCAACTGGCGCGCTCAGCGCGGACTGGACGAGGCACTGACCGAGGCCGGAGTGGTCGGCATAGAGGGCATCGACACTCGCAAGCTCACGCTCCGGCTGCGGAGCATGGGCGCGATGCGTTGCGGGATCTCGACACGGGATCTGGACTCCACGTCGCTCGTCGCGCGCGTCGGCGAGCAGCCCGGCATGGAAGGAGCCGACCTCGCGAGAACCGTGACCACTGCCCGCGCCTACGAGGCGTCGTCTGTCTTGGGTGCCGCGGCGACGGATCGAGGAGAGGTCTTCAAGGTGGCGGCGGTGGACTTCGGCATGAAGACCAACATCCTTCGGCTCTTGGCCGGATCGGGATGCGAGGTAACCGTATTCCCCGCTCAGACGACCGCGTCCGAGGTCCTGAGCGGCGGCTTCGACGGAGTCTTCCTGTCCAACGGCCCGGGAGATCCTGCCGCGACGGCCTACGGGATCGAAGCTTGCCGGGGATTGCTCGGCAAGGTGCCGGTGTTCGGCATCTGCCTCGGCCACCAATTGCTCGGACTCGCGCTGGGTGGGCGAA
>Ga0315281_10001085_pt1 | contig 39881 bp, 40 predicted proteins | sample YL17G07_0_MG_FD_204540 | JGI IMG/M metagenome (GOLD analysis project Ga0315281, IMG submission 204540) | Sediment microbial communities from Yellowstone Lake, YNP, Wyoming, USA - YL17G07_0 | ecosystem: Environmental > Aquatic > Freshwater > Lake > Sediment | place: USA: Wyoming | collected...
TCTCTTTAACTTTCGATCTCTCTTTGCCTGTAATGTCACTATACGTACTTATCACGGCTTCTAATATTTGGCTAGAAATAACATCATAACCTGTAGTGCGAACTTTATTAGTATTAACTAAATAGCTTAAGACCTCTATTGCATGAGATATTACTGATTTACCATTTTCATCCTTAACATGTGGTGCTTGACCTATCTCTTCAAGCATCGTCAAAAGAGGCATTTGTGAAAAAGGCTTACTCAAATCCTGAGTGGCATAGTTTTCGGGGTATATCACTGGATTTTTCAAGCTTGGCTTTGTAGTTATTGCTTCGCATTCAAGTCGCGTAATAGTAGATGTAACACAATGGGAAATCAGATTTCTTGCTGTGCTGGCAAAGACAGAAATACGTTGCGACAACTCAGCTTGATCAATTTCATTCTCCTCAACCAGGCACACAACACAACCGCTTGCGTGGCCATAACGAATTATTTCAGGGAAATACAGATAGGATACTGCGGCCCATCTATTTGTAGGGAATTGGTAATCAGAATCTCCTAAGATTGCGATCGGTTTACTTATAGCAGCCTGCTCAAGAATAAAACTTAGTTTATTATTTATAAAGTTCTTGACCCATTTATTGCATCTCCCTAATTCCTTGTCAAAGTAATCATTATATTCATCTGACCCTTCAGGCGACGCTGTCAAGAATCTAGTGTCTTTATGTGGCGTATTGAAAAATCTGCTGTCTCTATTCTCTGTGCCATGCTTGAGAACTCGTACGACGATTGGCAATTTGTTGTCATTGTCATTGAAATCTCTTTCTAACATCAATCCAAGCAGGTGATCATATCTATTTATATCAGTTTCTTTCCCAGCTGTTTTAACTCTTCTAACTTCTGGGATCAAAACGCGTTTAGCTTTAACTTTATTCAAATTATTCTTATAAACTTTAAAAAATTTTTTAAATCTTGCATTTCTTGGTAAATCTAGATACACGGGAACAGCAATTCTTCCTTTTAGTACTTCTGAATGTAAATAAAAAGCAACAAAAGGTATGGACACTCCTTCTTTTTTATTTACGAATATTTGTTTGTACAATTTTGTAAATATCTCAGCTATGTATTTTTCGCAGATTAATCCCATGCCTTTATCGTAGTTTATGAACCCTTCGTATGTATGCCAATGGTTTTGCTCTAGAAGTTTTGCAACATCTGCCGAAATCGCATCAATGATTTTCTTTTCATTTATATTGACCACATTCAACCTCATAGTTCTATGAAACTCGATAATCCATCACGGGAAACTTTTAATCCTTCGCAAGTATCGTGAAACTACCATTGCTAATTGTTTTTAAAATTATTGGTTTTCGTACCCCGCCATATTCATCAAAATTTAACAAACCCGATGCGCCAGGATAATCTTTTACTCCTAACAAGTAAGCTCGCATTTGTTCATTCGTGATCTTTCCTGATTGCATCGCCTTTACTAGGAGCATGATTGCATCAAATGCATTAGCCGAATATACTGAAGGGTCTTCACCGAAACGTTTTTTATATGCGTCGATAAAAGTTCGAGTTGGAGGATCCGTACTGTCAAGCGAGAAAGCAGGCGCTCCAAAAACAACTCCATTTGCTGCATCGCCAGCTATTTTGAACAGTTCCGGATCTTCGATGCCCGCGCTACTGAAGAACCGTGTTTTAAATCCCAATTCTTTGGCTTGTTTGAGCACCCGTCCAAGAACTTTACCAATTCCGGGGATATACACGGCTTTTGGATTTGATTTATTTAATCGCGTCAAAACAGACCGGAAATCCGTTTGACCTTCATCATATGCCAAATCAAGCTGTATTTTGCCACCGAGATTACTGTATCTCTCTATGAACGATTTTTTATAGCCAACAGCATTGGCCGCATTTTCGGATAAAACTGAAGCTTCGTGGATGCCCAAATCCTTATAAATATAATCCGCAATTTTGTGACTTTGATCCTCGCCACTTTCGCGTGTGCGAAAAACGTATTTGCCAGCTCCCTTCAACTCGGGAGTACTGGCAATAGGAGTAATCATGATGACTTTATTATTTTCGGACACAGGAACACATGCCAACGCTTCTGAGCTTGTAATAAAACCGATAGCGCCTGATATTTTATCTGTCGCGACAAGCTTCTCAAAAGCCGCGACCGCGAGCTTTGGCTCGCTTTGGGTGTCCTCGGCAATAACAACAAGCTTTTTCCCATTCACCCCGCCCCTTTGGTTTATCTCTTCGACTGCAAGGTCAACTCCGTTCTTGACCCATTTGCCGTATGAAGCCGCCTTTCCAGTAAGGGCGTAAATCCCACCAATTTGGACAATATTTTCATTCTTCGATGTACATGCAACGAGTAAAATAGCCCCAAGAACACAGAGATAAATTCGCTTCACAGTAATCGCCCTCCCTGCACGTAGTCTAAACATAGTCTAATTTATATCCTGTGGTTTTCCGGCCAACTGAGTGCTGCAGCTTATACTTGTAAATAGCTATAGTCGATCTTCTTATGACGGAATGTTTTTTCAATATCATCTTTGAAGGTTGATGAAAAATCCTTAGACGGAACTGTTTTCCAGTACACCCACATATGTTTGCATCGCCACATACCGGACAGTAAATCGTTATAAAGGGGAATGTTTTTAATTAAGAGTGGAATCAAAGCGTATAAATTCAATTCTGCCATTCGCTCTATAGTAATTTCCGGATTGTCATTCTTTGCTTCTATTAATATAGCACTGATCATTGCCGCAAGCATTGGGACGGAAAAAGTAAGCGAAGTTAAATCTAGGTTGGATATTTTATTCCATTGGTTAGAAAGCTCTTCAAAGTCTCTCTTCATATTTATTAGCATACGCCCGAAATCTTTTTCTTGTTGTATTTCCCAATAGTGTTTTCGAAACGATTTTGCACCCGCTGTATCACGTAGATCTAATATTGCTTCCGCTATGTTGCTGCGTTCATATTTTGCTTTTTTAAGCACGTCTGATAACAGAATGGGTAATGGGGTATCTTGATAATCCAAGGGCATGTTAAATAAATTGGAATGGTGAATTAAGGCGTTGTCATTCGATCGATTAAACTTCCTGGCGGTTTTATTAGAAAACGCCCTATAAGATAGTTTTACAAAAGGGGTTCTAGCAATATTGTTAAGATAAGTTCTCTGCTTGTCAAAGGAAAGGCTAGCATTATAATAGCAACGCCAAAGATAATATATTGCCAATTTAATTTCGTTATCGAGAGCATCATATTTAGCATCTGTAAATTCCCTGAGCGCTTTTTTTCTCCCTTTTACATCATAATCAGCTTCACTCACAAGTAATCTTTTTATATCTGCCCAGAATGCATCACTCCACTCATCTCTATAACTCAATGTATGGTTTATAAAAGTTTTCAAAATATTCGCTTCAGACATATTTTCGGCTTCTGAACGCAGGACATGACGTGCCATGTTAAGCGTTTCATCCCTTGCTTCAGATAGCCTTTCTTTAGCGTCATGTATAAGATCTTTTTTAAAAATAGGTTTAAGAATGTCAGGTATGTTTTCAAGAGGTTCATTATCTTCCCTAGCAGGAAGATTGACTTTGCCAAATAGCACGATTGAATTAATAAAGGTAATGAGATTAATTACAGCTGGATCATCAAAGGAGATGTCTCCTATATTTCCATTAAGTAAATCTCTCGTCGTCATTACAACAGTGTTCTCAACCTGTGCTTCTGTTGACTCATCAGGCATCTCTTCCATTTAAACACTCCATAGCAGAAGGCGTGAGAAAGGATATAACGGCTCTTTACGAACCTTGACGAACATCTCCAAAACACATGCATAATAATATATGCATCGGATGATGATTAAAACCGCACTCCCAAAATCCCTCCATCATCCCTTGCATCCGTCAACTCAAGAAACACATTTTTCCGCAAATCAAAACCTTCTTCAAACTCTTTCCACGGTATTGCATCCGAGTTCAGGCAACAAACATATTGGAAACCATGCTTCTCAGACGCTTGTGCAGCCAATTGCAATGCATGGGCTACCTGACGTTCATCAACTCCGTCAAAGATTGTACTGTCGTGAATCAGCAGACCCGGCCTTGTTTTATTCGCTGACCATAATTGTGCCATCATCAGATCGTAACAAAAGACCTTCATTTGCTCGAAACCTTGGCTTGATGACCGCTCAATCTTGATGTTGAAGGTGTAACCTTTCGGCCCTATGTCTACAATAAGATTGCCAGGAGACTTGTACAGTGCCTCGGAATTAGCATTAAAAAGGGAAACAACATTTCCACGAATAGCGGCTCGTTCCTCGTAATCCGCGTGTGCCTTCAATTGCAGTTGTTGCTGATTGATACTTAGAGTGCTTTTGCCTTGCTCGAATTTTTTGAGATTATCAATGCGTTTTTTTAAATCCTCAAGTTGCGCTACTGTTTTCAAATGTAGTTGTTGAAGCTTTGTGTACTCCTCCAGCGCTCCATGCGTCCTGAGAATCGACAATAAAACAGCTCGCTCTTCCGATAGCTTGTCGATCCGGCTTTCGCGTTCAGTAATTTTATCCAGTAGATGAGTAATTTCGGCTTGGAGGTAATTTTTTCTATTGGCAACAATGTTTGTGTGGAAAGCCTGAACATCTTCCAAGCGTTTGGTAACGTGATCAGGGAACAAGATGCCTGCTTCTTTATATAGCTGATGAATGTTGTCCTGAGCAACAGGCTGCTCGTCCTTAACACTGTTCTCATAGTAGTCAAGCAGCCGTTTATCACTCACATTATCATTGACGAGCTGATGAATCGCGCCGGTAAGTTCAGTGGCTGTTCTTTCTATGTCCCGGTACTGCGGAAGCACCTTGAAATTATTAAGCTGATCCTGGCCGTGCGCCGCCTGTTCTTCAAGCCTGATTCTCTGGGCATCCAGTTCACCGATTGATCCCATCAAGTTGGAGATTAATCCTGAACCTGTTGCTTTTTTCAGATGTGCAAGCAGGCTCGCTTGCTCTTTCAGAACCTGCCATTCGCGGGCATAATCCCAGTTCATGCCTAGAAGAAATGCATTGTTTGCCTGCTTGTCCCATTCTTGCTGTTTGCGTGAGTGCTCAAAGGGTGTGCTGAATGCGTCGCGGCCTTTTCTGATGAAATAAGAAATAAGGCTGCGATATGTGGGGTTAAAAGTATTCTCTCGCGCGGAAACAGGCAAATCAAACATCAGCCATCCGAGCATTGTGTTCCAATCACTGACCGAAAGCGTCGTTTCACCAGTCTTTGTGTCAAGATCCGGCTTTTTGGGCCACATTGAAAAGTCGCCTTCGATCGACACATGCTTGGGACGCTCTGTGTTGCGGAATACCTTATAACGGAGATTTCTGAGTTCCAGGTCAAGCGAAAACGTCCAGTCAAGCAGCGGCTCGCGGAGCAGGCCTTCGCCAGCTTTTGCCTTTGCGCCGAGACAGAAGTGAATGATCTCTATTAATGTTGTTTTACCGAGACCGTTTCTCGAATCTTTCGTGCCAGCTTCTTTTGTTCGCTCGGCGAGAACGACATTAAAACCGGGCCGGAATTTAACGGTTTTGAAACTTGGCCTATCACAATTGACGGCATGGATCATTTTGATCGCCTCTGCAATAAACCATTATTAAACTCCACGGCATCGATCATGTAAAGGAAATCAATAGCCAGGGTAAAGCGTTCGAAGGTCCCGATTTGAGGCAGTTGACGGACTTTCTCCCACAGTGCCGTGATTGTCCAGGGGTGATCAAGGTGGCTCAAAAGCGCGGCCCCGACGCCTATTATCGATCTACCTGCCTCTATATGTTTAGTCGGTAAAATCATCGTTCAAATAGCTCGCATAACTGAAAATAATGGGTCACAATGCCTGTCGCCGCCCAAAAGTACTTTGGCTGGTCCATTTGCTGATTTGCAGCGTACTTCACCAAGCCGCCAAAAATCATGTCAGGATCGATGTCCGTGGTTTTTGCAAGAGTTTTATACTTATTCACCAAATGACTCGATACGATTTCAGAATGATTGATGTCGGGGTGTTTGCGGGTATATGTTTCAACTTCCCTCGCAATCGGCAGCGCTGTACGTATCATGATGGACACATATTCGCTCAGCTTATTTTTCTTTATTTTCTCCGCAAGTTCTGTCAGTTCAAGGTTATCGGGCGGCAGTGTCATATCGCGCTTCGCAAGATAGTTGAGGAGAGTCTGAATTTCGGCTGCAGACGTCTCCGTGGCCGCGTGAGGCGATGGAACAACTCCGAGAATGTCCACGCGATCTTCGTGGGAAAGATTTGCGGTTATCTTCCAAAGAGCTTCGCGGCCCCAGTCATCAATTGTAAGAGCGGAATTATCAGTTTTCAATTGCAGCAAGGTATCTACTATGCGAGGTGAGAGGGCAGTATATGCGCTCCAGACAAAGACCCAGGCTTTCATCCTGGAGCCCCATTTTGTTTTTGCTCCGTCGAAATCTTCTTTGATTTTATTTATTGCTTGTGTTTCTTTCAAGTTCTCCGGGGCATAGCATTGATACACGGTGCCAGTAGCTTGGGAGAACCCATCGCATTTCCAGTCACCCTCCCGGCCTGATGGCTTCACCGAGATAAAGGTCGGATCGTGTTTCTGCATTATTTTTTCAAAGAAAGACTGGAAAGCGGCGGCCTTGCACTCATGGCACGCAAGGCGGAATTCCCGATTGTGGTGAAGTAATGCGAATTCGTTAAAGTCCACCGTGGGATATACCTTTCAAATGAAAGCTTTATTTCCCTGTTATGACTGAAATACTCAATCAGTCATCGAGTCGCGCTAAAAGTTTTTCAACGCCTGGGAAAACCAGGCTATCCTTCGCTGCGAGTGACTGTAACTCCTCAATTTTTTTTACGGGCAAATGCAGACTGCAATCATCACTCGGATCAGCTTCGAGATTGTCGTAGTCAACCAAATATACTTTTGTGTTCGGATCGCTTGTAAAGACCCCATTGACGTTCCCGCCGGAAACACTGATTACCACTTTGTTTTCCATCATGCGCTTGTCTCCATCATTCATTTCAAGGCATTGCCACGAACTCCGCAGGACGCAGCGTCTCTTACGGCTCGCTTACGATGTACCCCCGTTGGTGCCCTTCGGTATCCAGACGGTGCGCGGCGAGGTCCGTCGCGACTGCGTCGATTTTTTTCTCCAGCCGTTCCCCGGCGCGGTCAAACTTATCGGAAAGCATCTGGTGTCCTTCAGCGACCAGTTGAAGCTTGCTATTGACGTCCTCCATCATGACGCCGACAAAATGCTGGAATTCCCTGCGCTGATGCTCCATATCCTGCTTCAATTCACCACGCTGCCCCGTCAGTTGCTCGGCGACGTGATGTTTTAATTCATCGCGCAATTCATTCAGCATACCTTTAAGTTCGTTCTTATCTATTTCCATAACATTATCCGGCCACTGCGTATTCCACGGACCTCGGGTTCTCCATCCGGCGGGATGCGTCAAGGATTTCCAAACCGATGACATTGCCGCTCTTATCGAAATCGAGGATCACGCCCGGCTTCTCCTCATCGCTTTCCTCGACCGGCGCATCGCTGAATACTATGCGCAGCACATCGACCTCGGGATCGTATATGATTTTCATGACTTCCTCCGATATTTTTCAACCTTGCTCGTTCGATACACCGTCACGACCGATTTCGGCACAGCCGCGTCGTCCACAATCACCCGTACGAGATATGATTTGCCGCTCTCGAAAGCCACCAGTGATTGATAAGCCTTTTTATCGCCGTATTCGTCCACAATCTCATCAGGGCGCTCCAGCACCGCTTCCACAATGTTGCGGGGAACCTGTCTCCGCAGCATTTCCTCTTCCGCATGTCGGCTGAACTTGAATTTCATCCCCTGACCTTATTATCTCACATCACCACTTTGTTTTCTATAGCAGCAAAAGACCATAACATTACCTTTTTCCCTTGAATTGCGTTCGATTTTAGACTATTTTACTGTTTACTGCAAGCAGGAATATCGTATGAAGGGGAGTACATGTCAATGCATCTTTACACTGTGAAAACGGTGCTCGCAAAATGACGCTGCAGCACAAGACCCGAAGCCTTGGACTCATCGCGTTCACGGTCATGCTGCCGACCCTGATCGAAATCATCGATACGTCGATCGTGAACGTTTCGCTCGATCACATCCGGGGATCGCTCTCCGCTGGTTACGACGAAGCGACCTGGACCATCACCGCCTACCTCGTGTCGAACGCCATCGTTATTCCCATGGCAGGCTGGTTCGCCAAGCTGTTCGGCAGGAAGAACTACCAGATCGCCTCGATCGCCCTGTTTACCATCAGCTCCTTCATGTGCGGGTCCGCATGGAGTCTGAACAGCCTCGTCTTTTTTAGAATTTTGCAAGGTATCGGCGGGGGAGGGCTCGTCCCGATCAGCCAATCAATCCTGCTCGAGAGCTTCCCGCGTGAAAAGCACGGCCAAGCGATGGCCATCTTCGGCCTGGGCGCCATGGTCGGTCCGATCGTGGGCCCGCTTCTGGGCGGCTGGATCACGGACACGCTCTCGTGGCGGTGGATCTTTTATATCAACATCCCCATCGGCATCATCGCGATCATCATGAATGTGATCGTAATTCAGGACCCGCCGTATATGCAGCGCCAGAAGATGAAAATCGACTACTGGGGGCTCATCTTCCTTACCGTCGGGCTCGGAGCTCTCCAATTCATGCTCGATAAGGGCGAAAGCGAGGACTGGTTCTCCTCAGGCAGGATCGTGGCCTTCGGCGTCATAGCGGCGATCGCCCTTACGCTCCTGGCGATCAATGAATATTATTCCGAGCATCCCATTGTAAACCTGAAACTGTTCAAAGACCGGACGTTCACGAGCGGCTCCCTGGTGATGTTCTTCGTCTTCCTGAACCTTTTCGGAAGCATCGTCCTTTTGCCGATCTATCTTCAGATGATGATGGGCTATACGTCATTCTATGCAGGGCTCGTGCTCGGGCCGGGGGGCATTGCCACCCTGTTTGCAATGCCGATCGTCGGAAAGTTCATCGGCAAGGTGAACCCGAAACGGTTCCTCGTCTTCGGCCTGTCCGTCTGTGCGCTCAGCACGTACATGATGTCCCACTTCAACCTCACCACGGACTTCTGGACCTTTGTCTGGCCCCGGGTGGCGCTGGGCTTCGGCATGGGCATGACGTTCATCCCGCTCACCACCCTGACGCTCTCTCATATCCCGAAAGAACGGATGACCGAGGCGACGTCGGTATACAACCTTTTGCGGAACCTGGGAGGAAGCGTCGGCATCGCCATGACCACGACCCTTCTCTCGCGCAGGGCGCAGTTCCACCAGACACGGCTGGTGGAGCATTTATCGCCGCTGGATCCGGGTTACGCCGTCGCTCATGGAAAGTTAGTGGAGACCTTAGGCATGAAGGGACTGCCGCCTGCCGCAGCCGACGGCCTGATGTACCGGGAGCTGATCAGGCAATCGACGACCCTCGCGTTCACCGACGCGTTTCTCTTGATCTGCGTCCTTATCCTCTGCGTCATACCCCTGGTGTTCGTCATGAAATGGTCCAAGGCGCCGGGTGCGGAAGGTCCACCCGTGGACATGCATTGACCGGGAGAGGTAAAAAATGCCAACAACAAAAAGCCCATCGAGAGTGATGGGCTTTTTTATTATTTTTGCGGAAGAGAGAGTTTTTTCTATCGTTACGGCTGTTGGTTTACGAACCCTGGGGACGCGATTTGCGCGACGAAAATTCGACATAATCATTCAGGAGTTTTCTGACCTCCGGTGAGATGTCTGTAAACATCACTCCGTATTGATGGTCTTCGTCCCCGGGGGTTTGTTCAATGGTCCTGATGATCTTGCCTGACACCTGGACTTTCTTTGCATTGGGGAGATAGAAAAAACAGGATAGCCGGGCGCCGGGGGCAAGCGGCGTGTCGGTTTCTATCAGCATGCCGGTGGCGCTGATATTTCTCGTCCGGCAGTAGAACGATTCGTCACGGGAAAGACTGTCGGCGCGCACACTTAACAGGACGCGGATTGTCTCCCGCGCGGCGATTTCAAGGAGCTGCTGCGCTTTTACCATGACCACGAGGGGATGGACCGGCTGCAGCAGCACCGCGTTCGCCCTGCATCGCTCGCTTCGCTCGACCGCCGCGGGGGTGTTGTCACAGACCATGATCATTGAAACCGCGCGGAGACTCGTATCCTCTCTGATCAGTGAACAGAACTGCTCGCTGGTCATGCCGGGCATGTCGAGCTGCATGATGATGAGGTCCACCCGCTTCGTACGATGCATTTCCAGAGCTTCATCGTTTGTAGCCGCGACGAACACCGTCAGGTCCGTCCGGTCAAAAAAGCTTTTGTCCTTTTCCAGCAAAGCGTGGATATCTTTTGCGATGAGTACTTTTTTCATGGCTCCTTCGCACTCTTAACTTTTCAGGATCTTCTCCGCCGCGATCTGGGCCTCATGCACGCAATCGCCGATGCCGATGCCTTTGTACGAGCAGCCGATAAGGTGCAGCCCCGGATTTTTCGCAACAGCACGGTCGATTTGGGCTATCCGGTCAAGGTGCCCGACGGTGTATTTCGGCATGCCCCGGTGCCAGCGGTAGACTTTTGAAAATTGGGGCTCGGCCTTGAGACCGAGGACCGTGTCCAGTTCTTCGAGCACCATCCTGACCATGCCCGCGTCATCGAGATCGTGGACCAACTCCTCGTGATGCCCTCCCCCCACAAAAACGCGAATGAGGACGGTGTCCTCAGGCGCCCGGAACGACCATTTTATGGAACTGTAGGTCGATGCATTGATCCTCCGGCCCTCCACGCGCGGAACGATGAAACCGAAGCCGTTCAGCGGGACCTTAATGTCTTCTTTCCTGAATGCAATGGAGACCGTTCCCGACGATGACCACTCGATCTTGTTCATCAGCGCGGCGAGCGTCTCGTCGAACCCTTTGACCATGGCGGCCGCATCATAGGCCGCGGATGCGATCATGACCTGGTCCGCTTCAAGCGACTCGCCGGTATCGAGCAGCACCGAGTATCCTCTGCCTTTCGGCTCAACTGCCTTGACACCCGCGTTCATGCGGATAGAATCCTGCCCGATATGGTCGGCACAAGCCTGCGACAGGGCCTGCATGCCGTTCCTGAAGCTCATCGAAAACGTAAACTTAAGTGCGCCGGCCTTCGGGGGAGGAGCATTGTGCGAAGCATGGGTGCGGTGCTTCATGGACGAGATCATGCCGTGAATAAGACTGCCGCTTTTTTGCTCCATCTGAACGAACCGCGGGAAGGTGGCAAGCACGCTCATGTTGTCCGGGTTCGAGGTGTGGATGCCGGCCACGAGCGGCTCGGCGATCTTTTCAAGGCACTCCCGGCCGAGCCGGCGGGTCACGAACGAAGCCAGGCTCTCGTCGTCACGCGATCTTCGCTTGGGAATGAACATCTCCATGCCCATGCGGAGCTTGCCCGGCCAGGTGATGAGGTGTGATTTTGCCATGGGCCAGAACGAGGTGGGCACCATAAGCATCACGCCTTCGGGCAGGGAGTGCAGCTTGCCGCGGGAATAGATAAAGGTGCCCTTGAACGCGTCATTCGAGGGGAGGATGTCGGGTTCGAGACCGAGATGGCGGGCGAGGTTCACGGACCAGACCTTTTCAGGAAGAAAGCTGTCCGGCCCGCCCTCAATGAGATAATTGCCGATTTTCTCGGTCAGGATCTTTCCGCCGGTGCGGCTGTTCTTTTCGAGCAGCAGCACCTCAACGGTTTTGTCGTGGGCCTTTGCCCCTGATTTGAGGTGGACGGCCGCAGCAAGACCGGCGATCCCGCCGCCTATGATGATGACTTTCGGCATGATTTAAAACCTCGTTTTGCGTGGCTGGTCTGATACGCTGTACTTAAATCGCTTTTTTCACGATATCCGCCAGGGCCTTGATGAATATCGGAGAAGTGTTCAGTGATGCCGCGCGTTCAAAGGTGAGCCCGAGATTGTTCGCGTGCGCCCGGTGCACGACGTCGATATCGTAGAGCGTTTCCATGTGGTCGCAGGTGAATCCGATCGGCACTTCGAGCACTTCCTTGAACCCTTCTCGCGCGATTGCGTCGAGCGTCGGCTCCACTTCCGGTTCGATCCAGGGTTCTGTGGCCCGCGCCCCTTTGCTCTGCCAGGCAATGCGCCAGTTTTTTATGCCGAGTTTGTCCACAACGAGGCGCACCGTTTCTTCAACCTGGCGCTTGTAGGGATCTCCCGCGGCGATGTACCGGACCGGGATGCTGTGGCTGGTGAAGACGACCACGACGTGGCGCTGTTTTCCCGTCCAAAAGCGTTTCAGCCCATGGAATACGTGCTCCTGCCATGCTTGAATGAAAAAGGGGTTGTCATGCCAGCTCGCAATGAAGCGCGGACGGGTTTCCCCGCTTCCCAGTCCTTCGCAGGCGTTCTTATAGGCGCCTGTCGTGACCTCGGCTGAAAAGGGAGACAGGGAAAGGGCCACCACACGCTGCGCGCCGTCCCTGATGGCCTGGTCGAACGATTCCGCCACCGTTGGCGTTGAGTAACGGAAGCCTTTGTACACGCGAAAGCCGCTGCCGAGCTCCTTCTCAAGGGCGGCAGCCTGCGCCTTCACGATCTCAGGCAGTGGCGATTTTCCGCCGATGAGCTTGTACCGTTCGACGATTGCGGAAACGACGGCCGGAGGGGCCGGCCTGCCCATGAAGGCGGACATGAAAGGCCCGACTTCGTCGAGTGACCGGGGACCGCCCAGTGCGATGAGTATGATTGCGGTATTCATTGACATATATTCCTGGTTTCGCATCTATTCAGCGCTTGCTGAGTTCGTGGGTTGCGTTGATGAATTCCGCCGCATGGTCGGGCGGCGTCTGCTGCAGGATGCCGTGGCCCAGGTTCATGATGTGGCCGTTCCTGTTGCCTGCGCGGTCGAGGATATCCTTGGTGCGTTTCCTGATGAACTCTTTTGTCCCGAACAGGCTGATGGGGTCGATATTGCCCTGTACGCCCTTGTGGTGTCCCACGCGCTTCCAGGCTTCATCAAGGTTGCAGCGCCAGTCGAGCCCGATCACGTCTCCGCCGGCCTCGGCCACCATCTCCAGGAGGTGCGACGCGCCGTGGGCAAAGTGGATGAGCGGCACGGTCTTCTTGACGCCGGCGATCACGTTCTTCTGGTGGGGCAGGACGAACTCGCGGTAATCGATCGGACCGAGGGCGCCGACCCAGGAGTCGAAGAGCTGGACCACCTGCACGCCCGCGTCGATCTGGGCGTCAAGATAGTTGATGATAACGCCGGTAAGATGCTCCATGAGCTTGTGCCAGGCTTTGGGTTCGGCGAACATCATTGCCTTGGCATGCTCGTAGTTGCGCGATCCGCCGCCTTCGATCATGTAGGAGGCAAGGGTGAACGGCGCGCCCGAGAATCCGATAAGCGGCACTTTCCCGTTCAGCTCCTTCTGCACCAGCTTGATGGCGGTCATGAGATATCCGATCTGACGGGCCGAGTCAACGGGCTTGAGCTTCTGCACATCGGCCAGGGAGCGCACGGGGTTGTGGATCACAGGTCCTTCGCCCTTGGCGAATTCGAGCCCGATGCCCATGGGCTCCAGCGGCAGCAGGATGTCGGCGAAGATGATGGCCGCGTCGATCTCGTATCGCCGCACGGGCTGGACCGTCACTTCCGCGGCGAGCTCGGGCGTCTTGCACATCTCCAGGAAGGTATGCTTCGCCCGGATTTCGCGGTATTCCGGCAAATAGCGCCCTGCCTGGCGCATCATCCACACCGGGGTGCAGTCCACCGCTTCACGTCTGCATGCTTTTAAAAATCTGTCTGCTCTGGACATTAACCATCTCCCAAAAAAGAATATTCTGTTTACCACAGAGGGCACAGAGGACACCGAAGGCCCGCCGGAGTATTTCCCGCAGCGCATCAATGAACGTGTCACTATAGTATTTTACGGGGGAAAACTCAAGGAATTTTTCTTGCCCGGGCCTGAAACGAACAGACTCCGGCGGCCTGAAATCCGCTTTCCGCAGTCCCTCAAATGGCGCTGTTTTCGCGGTGTTTTGGTTGCAATAGCGCCGGTAGTATGCTACTCTTCATCAATAATGCCGGCGCGGAGCATTGCGCCTGACAGAGCTGCCGGGTTCGCGGAGGAAAGGTTGTTGCCCGGTTCAGGGACGGCAGGATGAGAGACAGGTAACTGTTATGTCACGCGGAAAACGACATCGCCATAGTTTGCATCAAACTGTCTTGGCCGCGAGCTTTTCCGGCTTTGTTCCGGGCAATCAGGTCATCCTGTTACAGAACGGAGAAGACTATTTCCCCGCCATCGAAGCGGCGTTCGACCGGGCACAGCATGAAATTTATCTTGAAACGTATATTTACGAAAATGACGCCACCGGACAGCGGATTGCGGACGCGCTGAAGCGGGCCGCCCTGCGCGGCGTAAACGCCTATGTGCTGATCGACGCTTTTGGATCCAAGGACCTGCCGAGGAGCATGCTGGACCGTCTGCGGGCGGACGGTGTGAAGGCGCTCATCTATCGTCCCACGATATTCCCCTGGTGGTTGCGCCGCAGAAGCCTCCGCCGGATGCACCGGAAAATCGCTGTCGTGGACCGCGAGATCGCCTTTGTCGGGGGGATCAACATTATTGACGACAGGGAAGCGACGGGCGACATGCCTCCTCGCTACGACTATGCAGTTGCCGTGGAAGGGCCTCTGGTGGACGTGATCCGCCATTCCGCCCGGCGCCTGTGGTCAATGGTGGCGTGGAGTTATTTTCGAAAAGGGACGATTCGGGGCGGGGCCTTGCCTGTTTCAACCTCCGCCGGCGGGCACATGAGCGCGGCATTCCTGGTGCGGGACAATTTCCGCCATCGCCGGGACATTGAAGCTGCGTATCTGCGGGCGATCGGGCGGGCGGAATCCGAGATCATTCTTGCCCATGCCTATTTTTTACCGGGCGTGGATTTTCGTCATGCGCTGGTCAATGCGGCCGGCCGCGGCGTACGGGTGGTTTTGCTGCTGCAGGGGAAGGTGGAATATTTTCTCCAGCATTATGCCTCGCGGGCCCTCTACGGCAATCTCCTCGATGGGGGAATTGAAATTTATGAATACCGCAAGAGCTTTCTGCATGCCAAAGTGGCGGTGATCGACGGGCATTGGGCAACGGTGGGGTCTTCGAATATCGATCCCTTCAGTTTGCTGCTTTCACGCGAGGCGAATGTGGTCGTTGACGACAAGGAATTTGGCGCGACCCTGACGCACAGCCTGAAACAGGCCATGGAGACCGACGGCCGGAGGATTTTGAAGGACAATTGGAACCAGCAGCCCGCCTATTTCCGGTTCTTGAGCTGGCTCAGTTATGGGTTGGTGCGATTGATAATGGGAATAACAGGCTCTGCCTATGAAAACAGTGGGGCCGGGGACGAGCGAACGCCCGAGCCGGAGGACTGACCGAACACCGTTGATATCCAGGGAGGGGACTCATGAACTTTTCCGGTTCGGCAGAGTTAAGGGAAAAAATATGAAGTGCAGGGTTTGCGGCAAACACGTCGAACTTCGCGTCGGTTGACGCTCGATTACACTGCGCTGCACGGCGTGCGGCAAGGAATTTTCGATAAAAGAATATATCGATGAGCTGGACGAGGCGATGTGGGAGCAGATTGCCCGCAGGCCGAGCAACCGGGCATAAAACCGAAGTATGCAAAACAACTGATCGCTGTTGAATATGTTGGTCGGAAACCCGCTATTTCCACTAACCGTTATCTATACCTCTTGCCAAAAATGAACCGCACATTCCTCAACTCCAGCAGCGAAATTTGTCTTGACAATTACATAAAAACATAATAATATTTGCATATATTATTTCTCCGGAGACGGTAAATATGCTTCCCATGGACAAACGTATTGAGTTGCTCAAGGTGATTGCCCATCCCATTCGCATCAGAATCCTTGAAGATCTGACGCTCGGCGTGAAGTGCGTGAGCGACTTTGAAGAATCCCTCGACATCAGCCAGCCGAACGTTTCCCAACATCTGAAACTTCTTCGGTCGCACCACATCGTCGATTACTTTGTGGACGGACGGCTTAAATGCTATTTCCTGAAAGAGCCGCTCATACCGGATTTATTAACGCTTTTGAAAAAAGAATTTGATGACGATATTCCCGCCCCGGCCTGCTGCCCGGTTACGAAAAAAGGTACCTACCCCGGCGAAAGGAGACATTAATGAGGAAATCGCTTATAACACTATATGTCAACGACCCCATGGGCAAACGCTGAGCATCGAACCTCGAATCCGCTCGTTGGGCAGAAAAGGAATTCGGCGCGGAAATCAAGATCATCAAAAAAACATCGCAGGAGTACGCCCAAGAAAAGGATCCGCCACCCTGTCCATCAGTCATGGTGGACGGAAACTTTATCGTCAAGAACGACACGGTCACGCTTGAAGCATTAAAAGCCGCGATCAAGAGCAACAGCGAATCGGGGTCATAATGGACACCCCTCTTCTGATCACCCTCATTTCACTCGGTCTGGGCGGCGGCTTTCTTTCCGGGCTTTTGGGTCTCGGCGGCGCGATTTTTATGATTCCGCTGCTTCTCTATGTGCCGCCGCTGCTCGGCGTGGGGCAATTCGACATGAAGCAAGTGGCCGCGATCAGCATGGTGCAGGTCTTGTCAGCGTCCCTCACCGGCGTCATTGTGCATCATAAGAACAAGTTCGTGAGCAAGTCGCTTCTGCTGTATATGGGAGTGTGCAACGCGATCGGCAATCTTATCGGTTCGTTCTATTCCCAATACACAAAAAGCGCGTTCCTGCTCGCTATCTTCGCGACCATGGCAGTTATCGCCGCGGTGACCATGTTTATTCCGAAGCGGGAGCAGGGAACGGACATCGCTCCCGAGGATCTTGCATACAACAAGCCCCTGGCGGCCGGGATGAGCCTCGCAATCGGAGTGTTCGGCGGCATGGTCGGCGCACCCGGCGCTTTTGTCTACATCCCGGTGATGATCTACCTCCTGAACATTCCCACGCGCATCGTGATCGGCAGCACGCTCGGGATCGTGTTTTTCGGCGCGATCGCGGGCGCCATCGGCAAGGCAGCGACCGGCCAGGTCTTGTGGCCCGTGGCGCTTGCGCTCGTCGTGGGAACTGTTCCCGGAGCCCAGTTCGGCGGGGGCGTGAGCAAGAAGGTGAACACGAAATACCTGCGGATCGCCATTGCGGTGATCATTGCTATTACAGGGATAAAGATGTGGCTTCAGATCATCGGACAGCAGTAAAAAAACCATCAGTCAAAGGAGGAGACTATGCCGAAAACCGTTACCCTGTATCTTTCAACATCGCCGTATTCCTATGAGAACACGCTGACATGCGCCCGCATCGCGGAATCGGCGCTGAACAAGGGCCATACCGTCAATCTTATCGCCTCAGCCGACGGCATCTATTGTTTTCTGACAAAACAGAAAGCAAAAGGTATATTGAATGCCGAGGAGGAATTCTCTCGGCTCATACAAAAAGGTCTCAAGGTGTATCTCTGAGGCGGCTGCCTTAACTTTCGCCGTGCTGCGAAAGACGATTACCTGGCAAACACGGAAGTTGGCTCACTCAAAGGGCTATTCGCAACAATGGGCGAGACAGATGTCTGGCTCAATCTTGGGGCATAGGAGGAGAGTATGGGAAACATAGCAATGATTCTGAAGCGGTCTCCCTACGGCGATATCAATGCGGCTGAAGCCGTACGGCACGCCCTTGGCGCGGTGACATTCGAATTGGGTGTGGATTTGATCCTGGTGGACGGCGGGGTACTCCTCGCAAAAAAAGGGCAGGACGACACTGGGACCGGATTCACGAATCTCGAAGGCACACTCAAGGACTGCCTGGAGATGGGAGTCACGGTCTATGCCGACGTAGCTTCAATCAATGCGCAGCGCGTCGCGTCAAATGACATTGTTGAAAACGTAAAGTTAATCGATAGCAAAGCGATCGCCGGACTGTTGAAAGAAGCGAAAGCGACAATGATATTCTAAAGAGGAGGCTGCTATGCTCGTAATGATAAAGAGCGCACCGGATACGACTGATGGAGCACTTGGCTTGACCCTTGCGAAGGAAAGCGGGGCCGATCTTGTTCTTCTGCAGAACGGCGTCTATTTTGCTCAGAAGGAGCGGCTTGGAACTTTTTCCGGGGCGGTGTATGTCCTGGATGACGACAAGAGGCTCCGGGGTCTCAAGGATTCCGAGATGGATGACCGGGTAAAAAGCATCGACTACGACAGGTTGACGGACATTATTACCGGCGACGAGAAGGTTACGGGAATGTTTTAACTCTGAATTATAAGGGGAGGAAACTATGGCAAGAATCATTGTTTTAGGGGGATCGTTCGGGGGGTTGACAGCGGCCTTTGAACTCAAGCGGCTGCTTGGCAAAAAAGCGGATGTAACAGTCGTGAGCGACGACGACCGGTTTGTGTTCTTGCCGTCGCTGCCGTGGCTCATCATGGGCTGGCGCAAGCCGGAGGACATCACGCTCAAGGCAAGTGATATTCTGAGGCCGAAGGGAATCTCGTTTGTCCATGATGCCGCGAAGCAGGTCGATGCCGATGCATCGAAGGTCATCACCTCAAAAGGGAAAGAGCTGCCCTATGACTTTCTTGTCATATCAACTGGCCCCCATCTTGCGTTTGATGAGATTCCCGGCCTCGGACCGGACAAAGGATATACGGCCTGCACCTTCACACTCGACCATGCGGTGAAGACCGGCGAGGCTTGGAAGAACGTTCTTGAAAATCCAGGACCGATAGTCCTGGGATCTTCCCAGATGGTGAGCTGCTTCGGCCCTTCTTATGAACTGGCCTTCGAGATGGACGCGGAACTGCGGCGCAGGAAGATGCGGCATAAAGTTCCCATCATCTATCTCACCTCAGAGCCCTACGTCGGGCACATGGGCGTGGGCGGGCTCGGCAAATCAAGACGGTTTATTGAGGATGAGTTCGCGGAGAAGGACATCAAGCCGATCGTGAGCCAGGCCATCGAGGAAGTCACACCGGGAGAGATCAAATTAAAAGACGGCACAAAACTCCCGTTCAAGCTTGCTATGATCGCGCCGCCGTTCAAGGGCGTGCCCGCCGTTGCGCCTCTCGGCAATCCAAGAGGCTTCATCCCCGTGGACAAGAACTACCGTCATATGAAACATAAGAACATCTTTACCATCGGTGTCGCGATAGCGATAGCGCCGCCTGAGGTTACGCCGGTGCCGACGGGTGTGCCGAAAACGGGATTCATGACCGTCAAGATGGCGAAGACCGCCGCCGCGACCATCGCTTCCGACATCACCGGAAAGACGCCTCCCCTGGCCGAAGAACTCGGTGTCATTTGTCTCATGGACATGGGTAATACGGCCGCTTTCATGAAGGCGTATCCGGTCCTTCCTCCGAGACAAAGCTCGTATACGAAGAAGGCGATCTGGGCGAAGTGGATGAAGGTCGGGTTCGAAAAATACTTTCTATGGAAGATGAAAAATGGGGTGAGCAATCTGCCATGAAGAAAGAGATACTGGGGTTTCATGCGGAATTTTGTAAGACCTTTTCGAATCCGGTACGGCTGGAGATACTGAACCTCCTTAAAGAGGGCGAAATGACCGTGACGGATGTCAAGGACAGACTCGGTATCCCAAAAGCAAATACCTCTCAGCACTTGGCTCTTATGCGTATGAGGAAGATTCTTGTAAGGAGAAGGGAAGGCACGCATATTTACTACAGAATAGCGAGTAAAAAAATTGCCGCAGCCTGTGGCACTATGCAGAATGCGCTTGAAGATCTATTGGAAGCTGCCTCGTCCAGGCAATATTAAGGAGATAGGATTTGGGAATCTAAAAACGGCAGTTGGACGCTGATTTACCCCGTTAGAGATTCACATGCTCTAACGGGGTAAACGCAGATAACCAAAAGTGGGCGTTTCTAAGCGATGCGGATAAAGCAAAGAATATTTCATGCCGGAGATTCAAAGGGTGATTCATGAAGCAATCAAATCAGACAAAATCAAACAAAAGGTTTGACAAAAAAGGCTTTAAAGAATATGCTATAAGAGTATGTCTGCCATTATGAGGGGTGACTTTTTTTTTGCGCATACAGTTGCACTGGTTATGACCTGCTAAACAATATGATGGTGCGGTTTTGTTCTTTTTCGCGCGGCAGAATGCATACCTGATAGGGAGGGGAAGGGGGTGACTCGTAGTTTGGAAGCTCCTGTTTCATGGTGTAATTCGCAATGGAGGTAACACACAACCTAAACACGGAGGTAATAGTATGAAAAAGATACTTGTGCTTGCACTCTCTGTCCTCTTCCTGTCCGCCGGCATGGCCGCGGCAGCGGATGAGGCGATCCAAATCAGCGGTGATTATCAGTTCAGGCTTGACTCACTCAAGGGCACGGTTCACGAACACTATGCGTTTAAAGACGTTTTGCCCTGGCAGCTTGGCGGCATGACAACCCCGCCACCGGCTACGGTTAAAAGCTATGATGTCAAGAATGACTCCCTTATGACGAACCGCTTCGGCTTGAACCTGAAGGCCAATGCCCTGGAAGACGTTTCCGTCAAGGCGCGTCTTGTTATGTATAAGGTATGGGGACATGAGACCTCGACACCTGTTGATGGTTCGTACTTCAGCGACAGGGCAATGGGCACGAACGATGGTACCGTCGGCCATATACCCGAGGACAACACACTCAGAGTTGATTATGCCTATACCACCTGGAGCAACATCGGACAGAACCCGATCTGGTTCTCGATCGGCAGACGGCCGTCCACTGGCGGCATTCCGGGCAATGTGCGTCAGAACGCGGAAAAGATTGGCTCCGCAGGCATTTCCAACATCATGGTAGATTATGCCTTCGATGGCTTGACCCTGGGCTATGCGCCGGATATCGCGGCAATGCCGGGAGCGTTCACAAAGCTTTGCTACGGCAGGGGCTTTGACAGCGGCTATGTCAATACGACCGGCTCCACGCTCAAGGACACGGACTTCCTCGGCCTGAACGCGACACTTTACGATACCGAAGCCCTGCATGCGGAATTACAGTATCAAAAGGGCTGGCGCATTTTCGACGCGCCTTCCGACGGCAGCGCAGTGACGGGTCCGGTTAGCCATAACCTCGGTGATATTGAGTGGGTCGGCGGCGTTGTGACGGGCAAAGTAAGCAACCTCAACCTGTTCTTCTCGGCTGCGCAGAGCAAAACAAAACCTAATGACCAGTTATATATGGTGGATACGAATGGCGATGGCATTGGTGATATGGGTGTTGCCGGACTGATGTACGATGCCGGCAGCGCCGCAGAGAGCCTTACCGGCACCGCCTTCTATCTCGGTGGACGGTATGACATCGTTTCCTCCGGGACGAAGATCGGTGTCGAGTATAATCAGGGCTCGAAAAACTGGATCGGCATGGTGCCTGCCGGAGACGACACGTGGACAAGCAAGCTCGGGACCCGCGGCAGCGTCTATGAAATCTATGTCATCCAGGAGCTGAAGAATAAGCCCATTGCTAAAAACGGGAAGGCCTTCTTCAAGCTCGGTTATCAGTCTTACAAATTCGACTATACGGGCAGCAACGGTTGGGTCGGAGCCCCGAAGAAGATATCTGAGTTAGCGAACAGCCCCGCTAATGCTCAGATGCTTGAGCCTATCGCAAAGGCGACCGATATCTACCTCACTTTCAATGTCCAGTTCTAAACGCACCATGTCGTATTTCAAGAGGGGCGATTTTGCCCCTCTTTTTTTTATTCGCAATTAAGGAGTCCACTGGCTATGCGTTCGGTGCTTGTCATACTGCTCCTCCTCTTTTCAGTTGTCATTGCCGCACCAGCGGCAACCGCAGGCGATACCGGCCCCGACATCGGGAAATACGCGCCCACCATTGAGCTCAACGAGCTCACGGGCAAGACCGTCGCACTTGCCGATTTCAAAGGAAAGGTCATTCTCCTCACGTTCTGGTCAACGCTTTGCGCCCCTTGCACGGCGGAGATGCCGTCGCTCAACAGGCTCTCCGTCGCGTTCAAGGACCATGACTTTCAGGTGCTTGCCGTGTCCATCGACAGCTCGGACAAGCCCGTGCGGGACTTTGTAGCGAAGAACAAGATCACGCTAACGGTGCTTATAGACAAGGAGAAAGAGGCCTTTTTCGACCAGTATGCAGGCCCCAGCCTGCCGGCGAGCTATCTTATCGACCGGGGCGGTATTATCGTGGAAAAGTACGCAGGCCCGCAGGAGTGGGACTCCGCAGGCATGAAAGCAAAAATCCTAAAAGCACTGAAACAGAAATAACGGAGGGAATATGAAGTATTCAATCGGCGTAGTTCTGACCATGACTCTCTTGACCGCAGCGTGTGCTTCCACATTCTTGGTAAGCAAGGATGGTAAAGGCTATTATTTGGGGAGCGAATCGAGCGCCGCATACAAAATGTTCTGTGAGTCAGGCGACCTTAAAAAGATACTTGCAGGTACGCAGCTTCCCTCAGAGATGAAGGCCGAGCTGTTCCAATACAACTGTGGCGGCATACGATCAAAGGAAAAAGTCAGGCAGCTCTACACGTCTATGACGCCCCTTCAGCGTAAAGACCTCAGGAGCGCATTCAAGAAGAACGGCTACGACATCAACTACCTTCCCTGTTGAGATAAAATCCAGTAGCCGTCCGGTCGGATGGACACAAAATAAAAACCCCTCGAAGAAGAGGGGATGCCTTTTTCGCGATGTCAGGTGGTCTGAAGTAACAACGAAAGCGTCGTCCCGGAAGTGTCGAAGCGCTCATCACGCGCCCCACCCATTTTTGATAATCCGAGTAAGCACCTTGTCCGCACCCTCAAATTATAAATTTACATTGACATTTACATAAAAACATAATAATATTTGCATGTAATTCATAGTGTGTCCATTCTTGCTCAATTCCGCTGAAATGAGGTCCCATGCTGCCGGTCAATAAACGTATTGATTTGTTGAAAGCGATTGCCCACCCTGTTCGGTTAAAGATCCTCGAACGAGGCGACTCCTACATCATGAAGAAGGCAATCTGGGTAAAATAGATGAAGCTTGGATTCGAGAACTACTTCCTCTGAAAAATGAAAAGGGGGTTGAGCGATCTGCCATGAAAAAAGAGATTCTGGAGTTGCATGCTGATTTTTGCAAGATATTTTCCAATTCCAAGAGGCTTGAGATACTCTGTCTGCTGAGAGAAGGAGAATTAACCGTCAATGAGATTACCGAGAAGGTTGGGATAGCAAAGGCAAACACGTCCCAGCATCTGGCCCTCATGCGCATGGCGCGCATTCTCACCACAAGAAAAGAAGGCACGAATGTTTATTACGGAATCGCCAACAAGAAAATTTGTCAGGCATGCAGTCTGATGCAGGAAGGCTTGGGACAGCTTTACGGAGATGCTCGGGTGACAAAGAAAAATAAACCTGACACGTTTAAGGAGGAACGGTATGACAAAAATAGTAAAAAATGTATCGGTGATGTGTTTTCATGAGGAACTTTGCCAGGTGTACAACGCCCTCATGACAGCGCTCAGCCTGCTGCGGGAAGGATCCAAGGTAACGATGTTCTTCGGCTCACGGGGGATCAATGCCGTGCATAAAGAAAAGGTGAAGACGCTCAAATGCCTGCCTGATCAGCCAAAGGAAGAGGGCGACGCGGTGATGAAGAAGATGGAGGAGATGGAACTGCCGAATGTTGAGGACCTCTTCTTCATGTTTATCGCCGAAGGAGGGGTGGTCCTTGCCTGTCCGCTGAACGTGTCGCTTTTCAATATCCAGAAAAGTGATCTGATCGACGGAGTGAAAGTCGCTGATCCGGCGCATTATTATAAGGAAACTGTGATCCCGGCGGACATGAACCTGACTTTTTAAACAGCCGCTTAGATTATTATGGACGACAGGGTAATATTTATGCGCCATTACGGCATGAGTTTTAGCCGCATTATCGTAATTCTTCTCTTTGTCCTCCTGCCCCTTGCTGCCCCGGCGGCGGACAAGCCGGTAAGAAAGACCGTGTATTTCAGCGCCATAACCCTTTATCATCCCATCGTGATGTACGAGAGATATCAGCCCCTTATGGATTATCTCACCAGAAGTACGCCCTACAAGTTCGAGTTAAGGCTCAGTCAAAACTACCGGGACATAATAAATTTTCTCAAGACCGATAAGGTCCAGGTTGCGCTGCTCGGCGGCGTTACGTACGCGGTTGCGAAAAAAGAATTCGGTGTGATCCCCATCCTGAAGCCCCTTGGCTCCGACGGCAAGCCCTTTTACCGGTGCGTGTTCGTTGCCAGAAGCACGAACAGGGAAATCAACACAATCGCGGATCTGAAGGGGAGGTCCGTGGCGTTCGCGTCGCGGCTGTCGACATCGGGGAGCTTGGCGCCCCTGTACCATCTCTATGCGAAGGCCGGTATACGGCTCAGTGATCTGTCAAAGTATGAACACTTTAAATACCACGACTCCGTCGCGAGGGAGGTCCTGAGAGGGAACTTCGACGCAGGGGCCGTCATAGACTCGGTTGCTCACCGGTTCAAAGAGGGTGGCCTGAAGATTATCGATATGTCGGAACCGATACCCGGTCTGCCTATTGTAACGAGGGCGGACGCGCCGCCGGAACTGGTGAAGGCGATAAAAAAAGCCCTTCTTTCCTTACATTACGACAATCCTGAAGACCGAAAGATCATGGATCAGTGGGACGAGGAATTCAGATACGGGTTTGTGGAGGCGAAGGAAGCCGATTATGAGCCGATACAAACGATGATGGAGTATTTGCGCGAGAAAGGCGTCAAAATACCATGAAAGCAGCCAGGGCTGAGAGACTGAAGGCCTGGATCTTCAGCCTGCAGGGAAAATTCATCATCGTCGCATCGGCGTTGATCATCCTGTTCACGGTCGTCGGGAGCCTTCTCGTCATCTCACGGGAAGAGAAATTGTACCGGGAGGACCTCGAAAACCAGGGAAGGGTCCTCGCCGAGATCTGCCGGTTGATGCTGACCAATGTCATGATATACAACGAACTCGGCATCATGGACCGGGAGAACCTGACGGACTACCTCGATTATTTCATTATCAACTTCATGCAGCGGGACAAGAGGATAAAATACGTCTCGATCTCCGGGACCAACGGAAAGATAATATCCTGCAGCGACATCACCCAAAGCGGGGCGTATTGCCAGGCGCCGCTGTATTCGGCTTCCGGCGGCGCCGCGATCACCTGGGAGCGGTTCGAGGGAGAGAGCGTCATCAACATCGTAACGCCGCTCAACATCGATACTAAATCGTGGGGCGGCCTGAGGATCGTCCTTTCAACAAGACAAGCGGAGAAAGCGATCATGTCCTTCAAAAGGGAGATCTTTTTTCTCACCCTTCTCTTTTCTTTTTTATCCCTCGTAATCGTCAATATCGGCGCAAAGGTGCTCTCGAAGCCGGTCGTGCGGCTGTCGCGGATCATGGACGGCATCAAGACGCACGGCGATCTCGCTGAGCATTTCGAGCTTAAAGGCAGGCGGGATGAACTGGGTGCGCTTCAAAGGAGCTTTCACTGGATGCTGCAGCGGCTCCGGGACGCCGAAAAAGAACACACGAAGACCGTGGAGTTGCTGAGCCAGACGGAGAAAATGGTGTCCATCGGCAGGCTGGCCTCGGGAGTCGCCCATGAGATCAACAATCCCCTCGGCGGCATCAAGGTCTGTTTCAGAAACCTCATGGAATTGGAAATGGACGACGCAACGAGAGAGGAGCATGTAGCGCTGATCAACGACTGTCTCCTGAAGATAAAAAATATCGTTGCGCAGCTGCTGAATTTCTCGAAAATGACCGTTACGGAAAAGTCTCCCACGGACTTGAACGGCCTTTTAGATCGGCTGTTGCTCCTGCTGAACTATGCGATTCTGGAAAAGGGCATCGCCGTACTCAAGGACTTCGAGGAAGCTTTTCCGAAAATACCGGTAGATCAAGGCAAAATAGGACAGGTCTTCATAAATATTATCCTGAACGCGCTCCATGCAATGGACAACGGCGGAGCGCTGACGATCAAAACATCCCGGAGAGATGGATTTTACGAAGTCCTCGTCCAGGACACCGGAAGAGGCATACCTCCTGATATTATGCCGCACATCTTTGACCCGTTTTTTACGACGAAATCGGTCGGAGACGGAACGGGTCTCGGTCTTTCCGTCAGCAAAAGCATTGTTGAGCAACACGGGGGAACGATTAAGGTCGCGAGCGAGGTCGGTGTCGGGACGGCATTCACGATCAGACTGCCGGCTGAGTAGGAACTATGTATAAAATACTCCTCATAGAAGATGAACGGTCTATGCGCCTCGGGCTTCTTCATGCCCTTAAGGCCGAGGGCTACAAGGTGAAGGCTGCTGCCTGCGCGGCAGAGGGAATAAGCCTCATCAAAGCCGAAAGTTTCGATATCATCATAACCGACCTCAGGCTTCCCGACGCCAGCGGCATTGAGGTGTTGAAAACCGTAAAGGAGCTCTCCCAGGAAACGGGAGTAATCGTCATTACCGCTTTCGCGGAGGTGAGTACCGCGGTTGAAGCGATGCGGGAGGGCGCCTACGACTATATTTCGAAACCGTTCGAACCCGACGAGCTGCTTCTCGTGATAAGCAGGTTCATAAAGCACAATGAACTCGTGAATGAAAACATCAGGCTCAGGGAGGAAATCCGGGAATGTAAGCGCTTTGAGCTCATCATCGGCGACAGCCCGGCAGTGCGGGAGATTTTCGAAAAGATAAACATCGTCGCAAAGACGGATTCCTCGGTGATGATTTATGGTGAAAGCGGGACAGGCAAGGAATTGGTCGCCAACGCCATCCATAATCTTAGTCCGAGAAAGGACAAGCCGTTCGTCAAGATAAACTGCGCCGCGATCCCGGACACCCTCATCGAGTCGGAACTGTTCGGCCATGAAAAAGGCGCGTTTACCGGGGCGGTCCAGAAGAGAAGAGGAAAATTCGAGGACGCCGACGGCGGCACGATCTTCCTGGACGAAATAGGGGACCTGCCGCAGCACGTTCAGACGAAACTGCTGCGGGTCCTTGAGAATTGGACCTTCGAGCGGCTGGGCGGGAACGAACCGCGGACGGTAAACGTGAGGACGATCTACGCGACGAGCAGAAACCTGAAAGACGACGTGAAGACGAACAGGTTCCGGGAGGACCTTTACTACCGGATCAATGTGCTGCCGATGACCGTGCCGCCTTTGCGTGAACGGAGAGAAGACATTCCCTTGCTGATCAATCATTTCATCGAACTATACGAAAAAAAGGCCGGGAAAGGGGAGATCATCATATCCCCCGCAGCCATGGATGCGCTGCTTTCCTACGCCTATCCGGGCAACGTGAGAGAGTTGAAGCACGCCCTGGAGATGGCGGTGACCTTCTGCAAGGGGAACATCATCGCCCCCGCCTGCCTGCCCGTTGAAATAAAGGGGGAAGGGTTGGTAGAACAAAAGCCCCCAACAGCGGCTTACAGCGACCTCTCTGTTACCGAGCGGGTAAGGGCGTTCGAGCGGGAGTTGATCGCCCGGGCGCTCGAAGAGACCGGCGGCAAAAAGAAAGAAACCGCCAAAAAACTGGGGATCAGCAGAGGCACGCTGTGGCGGAAGCTGAAAGAGCACGGCTTTCCAGCGGCCGACTCCGACTTGAATGACTAACCTTATGCGCTCGTGTTTTCCGTCAGGGTAAATGCCGTTACACCGGCACATCTTGAAATTTGAGTTTTCGATTCATCCTTAAACACAATGAGTTCGATAAACCCTGGACCCCGGTTTTCACCGGGGCGACGACTTTTTGCGAGACCACCAAGTTATATAATCAGCATTGTTTGGCAGTGCAGTTTTTAGAGAGCAGAGCAAGTTCTTTCGACCGGGTCGTCATTGTTCCCGAGGAAAGGACTGAATCTCGTATCCTTTCGACTTTCTGATGAACGGCGTAAGCCCCAAGGGAAAGATCTGTTGGAGTGAATTTCACGGGCGAAAGGTCCGGCGGCCAGGATCGGCCGATCGAGAGATTTTCGTACATCGGGACGCTTGATCGGATTTCTCTCATAATTTCCGCCTGAGACGCGCATTCGATGGGGGCTCCCATCCGCCGAGCCACCATCTGGATTATTCCCGAGTCAGGTTTTGATTCTCCTCTCGGATCGACGGCACGGGTGAGCCGGCAAAGCTTCCGCTCGAGCGTCGTGATCGTTCCCGATTTTTCCATGAAATCCGCGGCGGGCAGGACCACGTTTGCCATCCTTGCCGTTTCGGTCGAAAAGATGTCCTGAACCACCAGGAATTCCAGGCGCCGGAGCGCGGCGGCAAATCGTGGAGAGTTCGCCGCGGGGTCGTCGCCCATTATGTACATCGCGGCGATCCCGCCCTCTTCGGCCCCGCATATCATATCGAGCGCGTTCCTGCCGCGTTTTTCCGGCAGCGATGCATTCCATCGTGCCCCGAAGGATGCAGCCGAGCGCGCCTCGATGAAGCGATACCCGGGAAAGTAATCAGGCATGACGCCCATGTCGAGCGCCCCCTGGATGTTTCCCCGCATCAACACCGGATAGTAAGTCACCTGCTCCAAACGCGCGGTCAGTTCCTGTATCTTGCCGAAGGCGTCCTCTGAAAGATGCGCCGGAAGAACGATGGCGGTGTTCCGCGAGGAGGAAAGGAGCTTCACCGCAAAGCTGATCCTGTCGCTCACGAGCTTCCGGTTGTTTTCGAGGGCCGCGGCGAGGGCGGCGACGATCCGGGCGCTGTCCTGAGCGATCGCGACCGAGGCGATTTTGCTGAATTTCGTGACACCGTGGTCCGCGAGAATAAGTTGGCTTCCACCACGGTTCACTGCCCTTATAATTTCGGTCCCAAGGAGGGGATTGATCTCACACGCGCCCTGCTCAAGGAGCAGGATCACGTCATGCTCGCCCAACCGTGAAAGCTCTCCCGCGAAATAGCGGGTGTTCAATCCGTACGGGAGGGCGGTGCGCGTGAGGAAATCAACGTTGTTCGTCCCGATCGCGGTCCGCATGAATTTCTGGAAAACGTAATTGTCCTCGTTCGTCGTCCTGATCGACCCAAGTCCGCCTATATGGTCCGCGCCATAACGGTTTTTTATGACATTGAGATTGGTCGCTACGACCGAGAGCGCCTCGTCCCATGAACAGTCGACAAGGTTGCCGCCCACCCGCACCTTCGGCGTGATCAAGCGCGATTCATGACGCACCGCGTCCCAGCCGAACCGTCCTTTTGCGCAGAGATAATGGCCGCCGGTCGCCCGGACGCGTATGACCTCGTTCCCCCTCCGTTCGATCGTCATCGGGCAGCCCGAGCCGCAGTAAATGCAGGAAGACTCGATCTGCTCGACATTCCACGGCCGCGCTTTATGTTTGGACTGTTTTGCGGTCAGCGCTCCCACGGGACAGACTTCCAGGCACTCGCCGCAGAATTCGCAATCCAGCGGCTTGTCAAAGGCCGTCGCGATGCGCGATTCCGCCCCTCGCATACTGAAGGTGAGCGCCCCGACGCCGCATCGTTCCGAACAGACCCTGACGCACTTGCCGCAGAGGATGCACCGGTTCTGATTCCGTTCAAGGAGTAGCGAGTCGTAATCCGGGGGAGAGGTTCTTTTTTCTTCGGTAAAAGAGCCCGGGCCCAGTCCGTACTCGTGGACGAGGTCCTGAAGCCGGCATTCGCCGGCTTTGTCGCAAACAAGGCAATCGAGGGGATGATTGATGAGAAGCAGTTCCAGGATCTCTTTTCTTGCTTCAATAACCGCAGGGGAACCGGTCAGGACGGACATACCGTCCGAGGCGGGCGTCGAGCAGGCGGGGAGCATCCGGCGGGGCTGTCCCTCAACCTCGACCATGCAGACCCTGCAGGCGCCATAGGGGTGGAGTCGGTCATCGTGGCAAAGCGTCGGAATGGATGCGCCGGCGGCCTGGGCTGCTTCGAGAATCGTCGCACCGGGGCGGACCGTCGTTTTTTTCCCGTCTATGGTTAATTCCATAATCTGTTAGTCAACCTTAAACCACTTCTCGCCCTAAGCCTTGAGAGGGGGCGGGTGAAGAGGTGTTCGTGAAGACATCTTGGCCAATGTTTGCTAATTTAAATTCCCGCTATCCGGCGCAGACGACCGACCCTATCTGATCCCTATGAACGGCTGCGAATGGTCGCGTGCCATCTTTCGGCATTGTGGGTCGTTGCACCCGTTTACCTGGACGCAACGCTCATAATCCTCCCGGAAATGTTTGATGCTCGAGAGCACCGGGTGAATCGCGCCTTCGCCGAGCGGGCAGAAGCACTTTCCTTTTATCTTCCCGCAGATGCTTTCAAGAAGTTCGATGTCACCCGGCCTCCCGCCGCCCGAGAGCAGCCGCCGGTAAACCTTCGAGAGCCACCCGGTCCCTTCTCGGCACGGCGTGCACTTGCCGCACGATTCGTGAGCAAAAAATCGGATGAGGACGCCCGCAGCGTGGACCATGCAAGTAGATTCGTCCATCACGATGATTGCCCCCGACCCGAGCATCGATCCGGCGTTCAGGAGTGAATTAAAGTCCATCCCGACGTCTACCTGTTCCGCGGCAAGCATCGGCGTGGATGCCCCGCCGGGTATCACCGCTTTGAGTTGTCTTCCGCCCCTGATGCCTTCCGCATGCGTATAGATTATCTCGCGAAGCGGCGTCCCGAGCGGAAGCTCGTACCCGCCGGGCCGGTTGACCGCGCCGCTCACGCAGAAAATCTTCGTGCCGGGAGAAGTTTCCACGCCGATATGGGAGTACGCGTCGGCCCCCAGCAGGAGAACATACGGAACGTTGGCGAGCGTTTCGACGTTGTTGACGACGGTGGGTTTTCCCCACGCGCCCGCGTTCGCGGGAAAGGGCGGCCGAAGCCGCGGCTGGCCGCGCTTGCCCTCGAGAGACTCGATGAGAGACGTTTCCTCGCCGCAGATGTATGCTCCCGCCCCCCGGTGAATCGAGAGCTCGAAGGCTACGCCTTTGCCGAGAATATTTTTCCCCAGATAGCCGCGTTCATACGCCTGGCCGATCGCGCGCTCAAGGACCAGGGCCGCGCCCGGATATTCACCGCGCAGGTATATGTACCCGCGCACTGCGCCGATCGCATACCCCGCGATGATCATCCCTTCGATCAGGAGATGCGGATCGTTTTCGAGAATAAAGCGGTCTTTGAAGGTCCCCGGTTCCCCTTCATCGGCATTGCAGATAAGGTATTTGGGCAATTTCGGGTCCATGGCCGCGAAGCCCCACTTCATCCCGGTCGGGAATCCAGCGCCTCCGCGACCCCGGAGACCCGACCGTTTCACTTCGTCTATCACGTCGACGCGTCGCATTTCGTATGCTTTCGGGAAAGCGGTATAAGCACCGTGCGCCTCGGCAACGCAGAGCTCTGCAACCCTAGGGATGCAGATTCTTTTTAAGAGCATTTTTTCCATAGGCTGTTACGTTTTTTAAAAACTTACCTGTTCGCGCGAATTTTTGCACAACGTTTTAGGACCCATCCCTCTCTCATCCCCCGATAGAATCTTTCAGGGCAGGTCCTTTCCCTTGAAGGGGGAAAAATTTTAATGAATTCTTCCCAATCATAAAATTCCCTACCCCTCAAGGCCCCTCAAGGGGCTCAAGGTGAGCGGGTAGGGGCGAGGGTCATCATGATGGAGGCTAGGTCGAAAGGGGTTATATTATGCGCGGGTTTAAAGCCTGCGGCTGCCAAAAGCCGGATAAAGCCCCGGTCTTCCGTTATTCGTACTTTTCCAATATCGAATCGATTTTCTCAGGCGTCAATTCTCCGTGATGGTCGTTATCGACGAGCATTGCGGGGGCCCCGTCGCATCGGCCGATGCACTCGATCCTCCGGTAAGAGAACCTGCCGTCCGGCGTAACCTCTCCCTCGGCTATGCCGAGCTTTCCCCCCAAGTGGTCTATCAGCGGCTCTGCCCCCAGAAGGGTGCATGTGAGGTTGTGGCAAATAGAGATGACATGTCGGCCGCAAGGCTTATGCCTGAGGAGCGAATAGAACGTGGCGACGCCGAAAACATCGGTTTCGGGAACATTCAACTCGGCAGCGACTGATCGCATAACTTCGGTCGAGAGGTGACCGAGTTCATCCTGAGCGATGAGGAGGGCCGGCAGCAAGGCAGCCCTTGTATCGGGATAGTGGAGCCCTACAAGCCGGATTTTCTCCTTGGCGCCGTCAGTGAGGGCGCTCATCGTTTCGTCCTTCCGAACAGGTAGCCGGTCATGTCTACGTAGCCGGCGTTCATTCTCCGGATAACTTCGCTGATCTCCGAGATAATGTTGATCAGGACCTTGTACCCGATCAGGGGATGAGACTCGACGACCCGGTCGAAATCCGGCCTCTGGAGCGATAATACGAGAGTGTCCGGGGCGGAAACAACGGTCGTGGCGGAATGCGGCCTGTGATCGAAAAAGGAAAACTCTCCGAAAAAATTCCCCTCCTTTAAAACAGCAAGCATAAGAGGCTCGCCGTCAGTGCTCATTTTAAACACATCAACTTTTCCACGCCGGATGATATAGATGCAGGAGCAACCTACTTCATTTTCCCGGTAAACCACGTGGCCTTCGGGAAAGGTGTCTCCGGTCATGACGTCTGCCACAAGCGCCCGTTCCGCCTCGCTCAATCCCTCGAACAGGGAAAGGCATGCTATTTCTTCCGGTCTGATCAGATTAAATTCTCCTTATATTCAGCACTCTGCAGCGGGACTAGTTTGCCATGAACATTTAAACCGCGAGCCATTCCCAGCTTTAAGCCGGAATCCGGGGATTTTGACTCCACAGTGATTTAGAGCAATATTGGTGCCATAAAAAATATTCCCTTTCGGGTCATATGTCTAAAAAGAGTATTTAGCCGTAGAACGCAAAGATCACAGAGAAAAAACAGGGTTTGATGATGTCATTAGCGCACAGAACTCTTTGTAGATAAATGCTGTTCAATAGTTAAACCAGGGCGAGGCTCCGCCTCAGATCGTCTCGTAATAATGTGACTTTAAAGTGCGTTACGAACCAACATCTTGAATTTTGAGTCATGTTTTTGAGTCAAAACCAAACACCGATTTTCATATAAAGCCACAAAGCTCACAAAGAAAGGCGGTTGAATGGTTTTAAAACACCGTGCCCTTTGTGACGTCATGTGAGACCGGTTAAAAGCCTTGATTTTGATTCATCGGTCCGAGACCCTGCCTCGGTAAGTTTTATTTCTGAAACATCTCCCCATTCCTATGTTCCATCCTTAAAACGTAATCAGCGCCAGAGCTGCCGCCGTGCTTTTAACGGATTGATTTGCAACAATTCTCACATTGGCATCGATATTGCGTAGTAAAGCAATATCATTATTCAATTTTTCTCGAAAAATTGTCGCTGAATGAATGCAGATGGGCGGGCAGCTCTATCCGGGCAGGAATTTTTTAACGTTTATCAACAGGGATACGAGAGAGGAAGCGTGAGCTTCATCAGAAAAATAAGAGTCCTCGTGGTTGACGACGAGGAACTGCTTTGCTACTCGTTGGATCGCTGTCTTTCGACAGAAAATTGTGAGGTTATCGCAACTACATTTTCTGAAGTAGGTTTGTCGCTGATTCGGCAATACAAATTTGATGTTGCGGTCCTTGACATTTTTATGAAACCGATTGACGGGCTTGAACTCGTAAAAGAGTTGAGGAATCATGACACGAGTTGCAAAATCATCCTGATATCGGCCTTCCTGGCGGAAGAGATTAAAAAAGAATTGGAAAGATTCGAAGTGGATGAATTTATAGAAAAGCCCTACGATTTGCGTCTTATCCAGGATAAAGTGATGGAGCTGGCAAAATGATGAAAACAGGGGGCCTCAATTTTGAACAACTGCTCGATGAATCAGTGAGGATTCATGGTCATCTTTGCGCAGGTCAGGTGCTGGGCGTCCGCATGTCCATGCTTGGGCTTCGCGAAATCGGGATCAACGATCCTAAAGGTGCGGACCGGAAAAGCCTCATCGTGTTCGTCGAGATGGACCGATGCGCAACGGACGCGGTCCAGTCCGTCACCGGATGCAGCCTCGGCCACCGGACCATGAAGTTCATGGACTACGGCAAGATGGCCGCGACGTACGTGAACCTTAAAACGGGCAAGGCAGCGCGGATCGTGGCGCGGGAGGATTCGCGTCAAAAGGCAAAAGAGTATTTTCCCGAGATTGAGAATAAATACGCGGGACAGTTTGAAGCGTATAAGATCATGTCCGATGAAGAGCTCTTCGACGTAATGGAAGTAGTGGTAAAAGTTGCGCCCGAGGATATGCCGGGAAGGCCAATGCGCAGAGCGCGGTGCGACTCTTGCGGCGAACAAGTCCAGGACATGAGAGAGGTCTATCGAGACGGCAAGGTCCTGTGCGTTCCCTGCGTCGGGCGCGGCTACTATACCTCCTCAAACGAAGTCCCCCCATCCTCATCTCTTTCCTCAGAAAAGAAATTGAAACCAGCTATAAGTAACAACGAAGGAGAGAGGGGTGGATATCTCCTTCCGATCAGGACTATATTCAACGGAGGATCTTATGTGTGATGCCCTTGACCATGAACCAAGACAAGGCGCAAAAGTGATACCCGTTCAAGAGGCCGTAGGCACGGTCCTTGCCCATGATATCACGGAGATCTGACCCGGCGAATCCAAGGGGCGCGCTTTCAGAAAAGGGCACGTCGTCCGTGAAGAAGATGTCTGTCATCTCCAGCGGCTGGGCAAGGAGCATCTCTACGTGCTCCACGTCGCTGACGATGAAATGCACGAGAATGACGCTGCCTACACGATTGCGAAAGCGCTCATGGGCGAAGGGGTCGTGATTAAGAGTGAGCCGAAAGAGGGGAAGATCGACATTATCGCCGAGCGTGACGGCCTTCTGAAGATCGACCGCGACGCGCTGCTTGCATTCAACATGGTGGGCGAAGTCATGTGTGCAACGCTCCATGATAATACGGTCGTTAAGAAAGGACAGCCGGTTGCCGGGACCAGGGCGATCCCGCTGGTGGTGAAGAAGAATATTATCAACGAGGCGGTCAGGGTAGCAGGGCAAGTGCGGAGTGCGGAGTTCGGAGTTCGGAGTGAGATGGCGAACCCGCAAGCACACCTCGGCGTGATCGAAATCAAGGAGATGCGGAAACCAAAAGTCGGTGTCGTGATCACCGGAAATGAAGTTTATCACGGCAGGATCAAGGACGCCTTCGCTCCGGTCATAACGAAGAAGATCGAAGAAATCGGCGGGGAACTCGTTGGGGTCTATTATGCGCCGGACGATAAAGCGTTTATCGTGGACCGGCTTCGGGAATTGCTGAAGGCCGGGGCCGACCTGCTGATCACCACGGGCGGCATGTCGGTTGATCCCGATGACGTGACGCGGTTCGCGATCCGGGAACTTGGTGCAACAGACGTAACCTATGGCTCCGCAGTATTGCCAGGGGCGATGTTTCTGGTGGGGTATATTGTTAAAGTGGGGAGCGCGGAGAGCGGAGTTCGGAGTAAAAACTTAAAACTTGAAACTCAAAACCCCGAACTGATTCCCATCCTCGGCATTCCCGCCTGTGGCATGTATGCAAAAACGACGATCTTCGATCTGGTCCTGCCCCGTATTCTGGCTGGAGAACGAATAGGACGAAAAGAACTGGCCGCTTTGGGGCATGGCGGCCTGTGCCTGAAGTGTGATGTCTGCAGGTACCCGGTCTGTCCCTTTGGGAAACTCGGGTAGTACTACGCCGAATTAATTTCAACAGCAGCGCGTAGGGCCGGTCGTTTTATTCTATGAACGTCCGCGTACGCGCTGGCACTCACGAGATACTATACGAAGAAATCATACTATCTTTCTCAATACTCTACCACTTCAGGATGTTCTCTGTGAGCTGTGGTTGCAGTTTGAGAATACGGCGAAATCAGGAAGGAGGGTTTATGAACGACCGAAGGCTTTTTTTGAAGAACAGCCTTGTGGCTGTTGTTGGAGCGGTAGGAGCGGTCACGGCAGTCGGAAAAGCAGAGGCAGCGCCGCAGAAAAAGAAATACTGCATGATCATCGACCTGAACAGATGCACGGGCTGCCAGTCATGCGTTATCGCATGCAAGGCGCAAAACAAAACGGTTAAGGACAGGTTTAACACAAAGATACTCACGATGGAGGACGGCAATTACCCGAATTCAAGAATTGTATACACGCCTGTCCAGTGCAATCAGTGCGAAAACCCGCCGTGCGTGCCCGCATGTCCGGTAAAGGCGACATTCAAACTGCCGAACGGAATTGTCGTAACGGACTGGGATGCGTGCCAGGGAATAGGCGCGTGTGTTCCTGCGTGTCCGTATGAAGCAAGATTTCTCGACCCGAGATATAAGGGACAGGCCGGAGGCAAGGTTGACAAATGCGACTTTTGTTTCAACAGGCTTGAGCAGGGGCTTATGCCTGCCTGTGTTGAAGCCTGTGAGGCCAATGCGAGGACCTTCGGAGACGTGAACAACCCCGCAGGTGAATTCGCGGAGTATCTCGAAAGGACGGACTTGAAGACACGCAAGCCTGAGAAAAGGACGGGTCCGAATATCAAGTATGCGCCCAATCGCAAGAGCGGGAAGGGAGGCCCTCTATGAAGAAAGAAATCGTCAAAGCGATCGAGTCGGGCGTTTCTTTAACCCGCAGGACGTTCTTGAAATTTGCAGCGTTGGCCGCGGGCGCCTTGGCCTTTGGAGTTGAAAAGGCAACGGCGGCGGTGAAATGGCTCAGTCCGCGCAAAATCCAGAAATCAGCGGCAACCCAGCTTGATGCAGGCGTAAAGGTGGTCCACTCGGTCTGCCTGGGATGCAATTCACGGTGCGGCGTAAGGGCGGTGGTTGAAAACGAAAAGCTCGTAAAGCATTCGGGAAATCCCTATCATCCCTACAATCACAGATATGAGCCAATACCATATGCAACTCCGGTGAAAGAAACATTGGCTCTTCCATCCCCGGTCTGCGGCAAATCACAGGGTATGCCGAACTACGCTTATAACCCCTACAGGCTCTTAAAGCCGCTAAAAAGGTCAGGCCCGAGAGGCTCAGGCAAGTTCGACCCCATTGAGTGGGAACAGATGATCAGGGAAATAGCCGACGGAGGCAAGCTCTTTGCCGGCCTCGGAGAGGACAGAGTGGTTCCCGGCATAAAGGATTTAAACAAGGATGACCTGATTGATCCCAATGCCCACGAGCTTGGTCCTGTAAGAAACCAGTTGGTCTTTATCGGAGGCAGGGACCAGAACGCGAGGAAGGAATTTTCAGACAGGTTCGTGAAACAGGCATTAGGCTCCGTCAACCGGGTAGGGCATACGGATATATGCGGAATCGGCTTCAGGATGGGCACTTGGACATTCACGGAAAAGAAGGAGGTTGAGATCAAGGCGGACCCGGTAAGCGCTGAATATATTCTCGTTATCGGCGCTAATATCTATGAAGCGCTGCAGCCCGGGGTGAACAACTATGCGGCAACAGTGGCGAAGAGGAATTCCGAAGGCAAGGTGAAATTCACGATTGTCGACCCGCGTGCAACGAGCGCATCCGTCCATGCCGAAAACTGGATACCCATCAAACCCGGTCAGGACGGCGCTTTTACCATGGGCATGATACGGTGGATGATTGAAAATGAACGCTATAACAAGGAATTCCTCACGGCCCCCAATGCACAGGCTGCCGAGAAGAGGGGACACGCCTGCCATACCAATGCCGCTCATTTGGTAATCGTGGATGATAAACACAAGAATAACAGGAAATTCCTGAGAATGAGCGACCTGATGCCCGCCCTCGCCGGCGACGCGGCAAACGCGTATGTAGCACTAAACAAAGAGAATACGCCCGTCGCCTTTGATACGGTTGACGATGCGATTCTTGACGCGGAGACCGTTATAAAAGACGCTGCGGGCAAAGAGATAAAAGTAAAGACCTCTTTCCGCCTGATGAAAGAAGGCGTGATGGAGTATTCCCTGGACGAGTATGCAATGCTGGCGGATGTTGAAAAAGCACAGCTTGAAAATGTCGCCCGCGAGTTTACCTCCCACGGCACACGGGCCGCCGTCACGATGTATCACGGAGCGGGAAATTATCTCAGCGGCACGTATGCCTCATATCCCGTGGCGGTACTCAATGCGATGGTCGGAAGCGTCGACCGCAAGGGCGGGTTCCTGAAGGCAGGCGGAGGCGCCGCTAAATGGAATGAGGGCCTATATGATTTAAAGGGCTTCGCGGGACAGAGAATGCCGCAGGGACCGATGCTTTCAAGGGAAAAATTCGCCTATGAAAAGACGACGGAATTCAAGAAAAACGGCTATCCGTCCAAGAGACCGTGGTTTCCGTTCTCCGTGGGCGGTTTGTGCGTAGAGACATTGAGCGGCATTGACCAGCAGTATCCATATCCCTGCAAGATACTGTTTACCTATTTCTTTGATCCCATTTATTCGATACCCGGCGGATACCGCTATGAAGAGACGTTGAAAAATCCGGATAAGGTCCCGCTTCACGTCTCCCTGGACATAACAATCAATGAGTCAAACATTTATGCCGACTACATCGTGCCTGATGTCACCTATGCGGAGGGACATTACGGATTCCTGACTCCTCATGCTTCGCCCGCAAAATTCACGGGCATCCGCACGCCGACCATTGAGCCCCTTACCGGCAAGACAAAGGACGGAAGGCCGTTCTGCGAGGAGACCTTCTTGATCGATCTTGCGACAGCGGCGGGATTGCCGGGCTTCGGAGACAAGGCCATCAAGGGCAAGGACGGCAAGACGCTTCCGCTCAATAAGGCCGAGGACTTCTATCTGAGGGCCATCGCCAATGTCGCGGCAGGGGCAAAGGTTCCAGCGGCCTCTCGGGAAGAGACGGACTTTGTGGAGAAGAACTACCCCGTTGCAAAGTTCAAAGACCTGCTCCCTGAAAACGAATGGAAACAGGCCTGCTATGCTCTTGCAAGAGGCGGCGTGTTTGACAAGAAGTACGATGAGCTCTTTGACGGTGAAAAATACAAATACGGTCTTAAAAGGGTAGTCCTGTATAACGAGGAACTTGCAACCACAAAGAATTCCATCACCGGCGAATACTTCTCGGGAACGCTGAAATATACGACTCCGATGACGCCGAAAGGACGGGTAATTGAAGATATCGATAAAAAAGACTATCCCTTTACCGTCATTACCTACAAGATGAACCTCCATGCGCAGTCAAGGACGATTCTGCATGACTGGTCACTGGAGGTCTTCCCCAGAAATTATGTTGAGATGAATGAAGCGGATGCAAAGAGGCTCGGACTCAAAAATAGGGATACGGTTAGCCTCAGCTCAAGAAGCAACCCCACGGGCATCACGGGAAAGGTGAAGGTGACAAGACTCATCAGGCCCGGCTGTGTGGGCGTATCACACCATTACGGGCATACCCAGTTTGGCGCATCAAGAGTCCCGGTAAAGGACGCCGATAAGGTGTTCCTGGGCGGCAAGAAGGTGGCCGACAGAAAAGGCCTTATCCCGAATCCGAGATACGGCGCAGGACTTCAGTCCAATTATGTAGCCCGTCTTGACGAAGATTTCGCAAACACACCGATGGTTGATGTTGTCGGAGGCATTCCGGACTTCAGCAGTACGAAGGTTAAGATTCAGAAGATATAAAAAACAAACAGAAAAAGCGAGGTGAGGCATAAGAGAATTAGGCAAGAGCGCCGGCAAAACATGCGGCGTGATCTCGGGTTAGATACAGAAGCTGATGAAATAATTTTTATTTCACAAAAGCAGTCTGGATTTAAATAAATTTAAGGGAGGATGTAAATGAAGAAAGT
>Ga0315281_10001087_pt1 | contig 39844 bp, 36 predicted proteins | sample YL17G07_0_MG_FD_204540 | JGI IMG/M metagenome (GOLD analysis project Ga0315281, IMG submission 204540) | Sediment microbial communities from Yellowstone Lake, YNP, Wyoming, USA - YL17G07_0 | ecosystem: Environmental > Aquatic > Freshwater > Lake > Sediment | place: USA: Wyoming | collected...
CCTGTGGATCACGCGCATCAATGCTGCAGTGCGCGAGCACGGTATTTCATACAGCGTGTTCATGAATGGGCTGAAGAAAGCCTCGATCGTGGTTGACCGCAAGGTGCTCGCCGACATCGCGGTGCTCGATAAGCCTGCGTTTACGAAGTTTGTCGAAAAAGCCAAGGCCAGCCTCGGCGTCTAAGCGGATTCGACGACGAAAAGGAGGCCGGCCCAGCCAGCCTCCTTTTTTTTCGACTCGGTTATCAGGATGGAAAAGCTCGAGACCATCGTTCAGGAAGCGCTCAAGCTGTTCGCCAGCAGTGACGACGCGGCGCAGCTTGAGCAGGTCAAAGCGCGCTATCTCGGCAAATCCGGTGCGCTGACCGAGCTGCAAAAGAGCCTGGGCAAACTCCCGGCAGCAGAGCGCCCGGCAATGGGCGCGCGTTTCAATGCCGCCAAAGAACAACTCGAGGGGGCACTCGCCGCGCAGCGCGAAAAAATACAATCACGCAAACTCGACGCCCAACTCGCGCAGGAAGCGCTCGATGTGACGCTGCCGGGGCGGGGAACCGGCATTGGCGGTTTGCACCCCGTTACGCGCACGCTGGAACGCATGGCGGAGTTGTTTCATTCGCTCGGTTTCGAGGTTGTCGACGGTCCGGAGATCGAAACCGACTACTACAATTTCACCGCGCTCAACCAGCCGGAGAACCATCCGGCGCGCTCGATGCACGACACTTTTTACCTTGACGATGGCAGGCATCTTCTGCGCACCCATACGTCGCCGATCCAGGTCCGCTATATGGAAACGCACCAGCCGCCGATGAAGATCATAGCGTCGGGCCGCGTCTATCGCGTTGATTCCGATGCGACGCACTCGCCGATGTTTCATCAGCTTGAAGGCCTGTGGATCGACGAGCGCGTTAGCCTGGCCGACCTGAAAGGAGTGATCGCCGATTTCCTGCGTTGTTTTTTCGAGCGCGATGATCTGAAAGTGCGATTCAGGCCATCATTCTTTCCGTTTACCGAGCCGTCGGCAGAGATTGACATGAGCTTCGGCGACGGCTGGCTCGAAATCGGCGGCTGCGGCATGGTGCATCCGAAGGTGCTGAAAAACGTCAATATCGACAGCGAGAATTACCAGGGATTTGCCTTCGGGCTTGGGCCCGACCGGCTGACGATGCTGCGGTATGGCGTCAATGATTTGCGGTTGTTCTTCGAGAACGACCTGCGCTTCCTGAAACAATTTAATTGAACCGTTAAGACGCCGGGATCGCCAAATGAAGACGATGAAGGATGGCTATCACCATGGTTTTTCTTGGCGGCCTCAGCGTCTTGGCGGTTGATAGAAAATGAAGTTTTCGGAAAACTGGCTGCGCGCTTTCACCGATCCGCCGCTCACGAGCAGTGCGCTCGCCGACGCGCTGCTGATGTCCGGCGTCGACGTCGAGACTGTCGAGCCCGCTGCGCCGTCCTTTGACGGGGTGGTGGTGGCAGAAGTGATCGAGGTAGGAAAGCACCCCGGCGCTGACCGGCTTACAGTGTGCCGTGTCAATGCCGGTGGCGCGCCGCTTGTAGTGGTATGCGGTGCAGCCAACGTACGCGCCGGCATCCGCGTGCCACTGGCCAGGATCGGCGCGAAGCTGCCCGGTATCGAGATCAAGCCGGCGAATGTGCGGGGAGTCGAATCGAGCGGCATGCTGTGCTCGGCGAAGGAGCTGGGCATCACCGAGGATGCCGCGGGGTTGCTGATTCTGCCTGCCGATGCGCCGATAGGTGCCGATATACGCGGGTATCTCGAACTCGACGATCAACTGTTCACGATCAAACCGACGCCCAACCGCGGCGATTGCCTGAGCATATTCGGCATCGCCCGCGAAGTCGCCGCAATAACGGGCAGTGCGCTAAAACCGGTCAGCACGGCAAGAGTGCCGGCAACGGTATCCGATCGCATCGAAATCTTGCTCGAGGACAAGACCGCGTGCCCACACTATTGCGGCCGTGTTGTACGCGCCGTCAATGCACGCGCCCCAACGCCACGCTGGATGATACAGCGTCTCGAGCGCAGCGGGCTGCGCAGCATCAGCGCGATTGTCGATATCACCAATTACGTGATGCTCGAGTGCGGTCAGCCGCTGCATGCGTTCGACCATGCGCGTATTGACGGCGGCATACGCGTACGCTGCGGCCGCAAGGACGAGAAACTCAAGCTGCTTAATGAGCAGGAGATCGCGCTTGACGCCAGCTTTCTGGTGATTGCCGATAACACGAAGCCACTTGCGCTCGCCGGAATCATGGGTGGGGCGGAAAGCGCGGTCACGCTCGATACCAAGGATATCCTGCTCGAAAGCGCATTTTTCGACCCGGAGGCAATTGCCGGAAAATCACGTGTGCTCGGTTTTAGTTCGGATTCGGCGTTTCGCTTTGAACGAGGCATCGATTTCAACGCTTCAACCCAGGCTATGGAGCGCGCAACGCAGCTGGTAATCGAAATCTGTGGCGGCAAGCCTGGCCCGATATGCGAAGCCAAGGCGGCATTGCCGGAGCGCAAGCCGGTACGTTTACGCCGGGCACGTGCCGAGCGCCTGCTCGGTGTTGCGTTCACCAACTCTCAAATCGCCGATGTGCTGGGACGGCTGGGATACGCGTTCGATGCGCGCGGCGATGAATTCGTGGTTACCCCGCCGGGTTATCGTTTCGATCTTGCAATCGAAGAGGATTTGGTCGAGGAAGTGGCGCGCGTTTATGGCTACGACAAGATTCCGGCCAATCGACCCAGCGCGCCTGCCACCATGCTGCCCGCCACCGAAACCAGCATCAGCGTGAAAACATTGCGCGCGCGGATGGTGGCACGCGATTATCAGGAAATCGTCAGTTATAGTTTTGTCGATCGGCGTTGGGAGGTGGATTTCTGCGCGAACGACAATCCGGTCGCGCTCGCCAATCCGATCGCCGAGAATCTGAATGTGATGCGTTCTAGTCTCGTCGGCAGCCTGGTTGACTGCCTCAAATTCAATCTGGCTCGTCAGCAAGAACGGGTGAGGTTGTTTGAGATTGGCCGTTGCTTTGCGCGCGAGGGCAAGGCTTTCCGGCAAACCGTAATGCTCGGGGGCCTAGCCTATGGTGGGGCAGTTTCGGAGCAATGGGGCGCTGCAAATCGGAATGTCGATTTTTACGATGTGAAATCTGACCTCGAAGCGTTAGCTGGAACAGAAGGTGTCCGTTTCGTCGAGTTCCAACACCCCGCGCTGTACCCGGGCCGGGCTGCCGGACTGACCGTTCACGGGCGTTCGGCAGGGTGGTTGGGAGAGCTCCATCCTAGATTGCAGAAAAAGTATAATTTACCATTATCTTCAATAGTTTTTGAGATAAACCTCGACTTGATTCAAGGTAGAAAACTGGCCCATTACGAAGCGTATTCGCAGCAGCCGGCAGTGCGGCGCGACATCTCGGTTGAGGTGGCTGAAAAAATGAGTGCGGAGTCGATGCTTGTGGCCCTCAAAACCAGCGCGCCAAGCATCGTTTCCGAGGTCACTATTTTTGACGTATATCGCGGCAAAGGCATTGATTCAGATAAAAAAAGTGTTGCGTTTAAGGTATTATTGCAAGATACTCACAAAACACTGACCGACGTTGAAGTGGAGGCTGCGATACAGCAGCTCCTTCACGTCTTACAAGAAGACTTTCAAGCAAAGCTCCGCAAATAAGGGGAAAATATGACTTTGACCAAGGCCGAGTTAGCAGATTTGCTATTCGAGAAAGTGGGATTCAACAAGCGCGAGGCCAAGGACATGGTGGAGTCTTTTTTCGAGGAGGTTCGCCAGGCACTTGAGAATGGCGAGGGCGTGAAGTTGTCGGGATTCGGAAATTTTCAGCTGCGCGACAAGCCGCAGCGGCCTGGCCGCAATCCGAAAACAGGGGAAGAGATACCAATCACCGCTCGCCGCGTGGTGACCTTTCATGCTTCGCAAAAGCTGAAAGCGATGGTTGAACAAAACTATAACAACGATGGACACAAACCACAGTCCTAAGGAAACGCTGCCGCCGATTCCGGCAAAACGTTACTTCACGATCGGTGAAGTGAGCGACTTGTGCGGCGTCAAACCGCACGTGCTCCGATATTGGGAGCAGGAATTCACGCAACTCAAGCCGGTCAAACGCCGGGGCAACCGGCGCTATTACCAGCATCACGAGGTGCTGCTGATCAGGCGCATTCGCGACTTGCTATACGACCAGGGTTTCACCATCAGCGGCGCACGCAATCGCCTTGACGAGATTGTCGCCGAGCCGGCCAAGGTCAGTCGTGCGGCGGCCGCGGGAAAAGCGAATCTCGCTGCGGTGCGCAAGGAAATTAAAAGCCTCCTCGATATTCTGCGCAGCTAGCGCAGGGCGCGGCGCCGGACCTTCGGCGCAAGCTGTTAACACCATCTGATATAATTCGTAGCTTCGGGGCGTAGCGCAGCCTGGTAGCGTACCTGCATGGGGTGCAGGTGGTCGGAGGTTCAAATCCTCTCGCCCCGACCACACAAAGCACGCATTTGGCGGAAGTAAATACTTTTTCGTGATTGGCGATAGACGCCGATCCCGTGTCGTTTCTTGCGGCACTTTGGAGTGCGCTGCCAGTTTGGCTCCCTGCCTGCCCATGATTGCGCAAATCTCGTGAGCGATAAGGACACAGTGCCGGATACGCCGCATCGCGATGAAGCGGTCATGCAAGACAGGCAGGCATCATTTCCAGTCGACCTCACGGTACTAACGCAGATTTCTGGCGGCGACCGATCCGTCGAGCTCAGGATGCTCCGCGCTTTCCGTAAATCGAATGAAGCTGACGCGGCAGCATTGAGGGCGGCTCTCGAACGGGCCGACCTTGGTTCCGTTGCTCAGGTATCGCACCGGCTCATGGGCGCAGGCCGGATGGCGGGCGCCTTATTGCTTGCAGATATTTGTGACTCGATCGAGCAGGCTGCGCTAGCCGGCAACTGGGGCAGCGTCACCGCGTGCAGCGACGCGTGTTACCGCGAACTTGAACGGGTCAATGCCCATATCTGCACCTTAGTGGAAAATTAGCCCCGTCCCGCGATCAACAACGATGATGAATGGCAAATGAAGATTGCGGACATTAATTTTCTGGTGGTTGAAGATCACGATTTCCAGCGCGAAACGCTGATCCATATACTGGCCGGCCTCGGCGCACGGCACATCGTCCAAGCCGCTAACGGCCACGCCGCGCTGGCGGTGATTCGAGAGCAGCCGATCGACATAATTATCAGCGACCTGGAAATGCCCGGAATGGATGGCATGGAATTTATCCGTCATGTCAGCGAGGCGGGCGTGCAGGTGTCGATGATACTTGCCAGTGTGCACGACCGTTCGTTGCTCACCTCGGTTGGGACCATGACCGAGGCTTATGGCATCAGCGTATTGGGCGCGATCGAGAAACCTGTCACCGCGCAGAAACTCGAGGCGCTGATCAGGTCGCACAAACAGGGTGCGGTACGAGAGCCCGAGCCCGTGCCTGTCGCAATGAGCGAAGCGGATATTTCGGACGCCCTTGCTTCCCGCCTGTTCGAGCCGGTATTCCAGCCGAAAGTCGACGTTGCAACCGGCCGTTTTAGGGGCGTGGAAGCACTTGCGCGCTGGCATCATCCAACAATGGGGATGGTAGGGCCTTATTCCTTCATCCCGATATTGGAAGCAAACCGGAGGATCGACGAGCTTACCTGGATCATTCTTGATAAAGCAGTGGCGTCGTGCTGCGACTGGCGGGCAGCAGGCTTCGATATTTCAGTGGCAGTCAATTTGTCTCTCGGCTCGCTCACCCAGGTGGGCCTCGCCGATCGCATAACCGATTTGGTCCGCGCCCAAAACGTTGATCCGAAATACGTCATCCTCGAGGTGACAGAGACCATCGCGATGACGGATACTGCCCGCGCGCTCGAAAATCTCGCGCGCCTGCGGATCAGAGGCTTCGGATTGTCGATTGACGACTATGGAACCGGTTATTCGTCGATGCAGCAGCTTTCGCGCATACCTTTCACCGAGCTCAAGATCGACCAGTCGTTTGTAATGCGTGCAATTGAGAAAGACTCCTGCAGGATCATGCTTGAGTCCAGCCTCGAAATGGCAAGGAAGCTCCGGTTGCGCTCCGTAGCGGAAGGCGTAGAGACGCGCGCTGATTGGGACTTGCTTAAGACCATGGGTTGCGATGCGGCGCAAGGTTATTTCATTGCGCGACCCATGCCTGCCGCGCAGATCGCCGAGTGGGCGTCTGCGTGGACTTCGCCCGTGTAAAAACCTGGTATGCGTAATTTGCGGCGCGTGAATCAATTCCGGCGTTGCTCATACCAGATGCGATAAAATACGATACTCGAGCTGATCAGGCTGCGAACGTAATTTTTCGATATCCATGTCTGCATTCAAGGCTGCCTGCGTGCAGCTCAATTCCGGCAACGACATGTCCGCCAATCTGAATGCGGCCAGCGGTGCAGTGCGCGCGGCGGCGGAGCAGGGTGCGCAGTTCATCATGCTTCCCGAATATGTCGCGCTTCTTGATGGAAGCGGTCGGGTGATGCGGGAAAATTCGTATCCGGAGAACGAGCATCCTGCGCTGTCCGCTTTTCAATCGCTTGCCAGGGAAACTCAAACGTGGCTGCTGGTGGGTTCCCTCACCTTGAAGGTCGACGGCGAGCGCATGGCCAACCGCTCCTACTTGCTGGCGGCCGACGGTGCGGTGGTCGCGCGCTATGACAAGATACACATGTTCGACGCGACTTTGCCCAGCGGCAAAGCGATACGGGAGTCGGGGGCGTATCGCCCTGGCGAGCAAGGCGTCATTGCGACAACGCCCTGGGGCGATCTCGGCATGACTGTTTGCTATGATCTGCGTTTCCCGCAGCTTTACCGTGCACTTGCCAAGGCCGGATCGATATTTCTGGCGGTGCCCTCATCATTCCAGCGCGAAACCGGCGTCGCGCACTGGCATTCGCTGTTACGCGCTCGGGCGATCGAGAATCTGAGCTACGTTTTCGCGCCTGCGATGTGCGGTGCTCATCCCGGTAACCGCACGACATACGGCCATTCGCTGATCATCGATCCGTGGGGCAAGATCCTGACCGAGCTTGGCGACGAGCCGGGTATTGCAATCGCCGACATCAATCCTGACGAGGTCGCGCGGGTTCGCGGGATGCTGCCTTCGCTTGAACACGATCGTGCGTTTGGGGCGCCGGCAGTGCATTCGGTGTCGAACCATGCATATTCTGCTGAGTAACGACGACGGCTACTTTGCCCCCGGCCTCGAGGTTCTGGCCGACACGCTTGCCGCAATCGCGAAAGTTACCGTGGTGGCGCCTGAGCGCGACCGCAGCGGTGCGAGCAATTCGCTGACGCTCGACCGGCCGCTCACCGTGCGCCGCGCGAGCAGCGGGTTTTTCTACGTCAATGGCACACCGACCGATTGCGTGCATCTTGCGGTCACCGGTTTGCTCGAAACTCTGCCCGATATCGTGATTTCCGGGATAAATGACGGCGCGAACATGGGGGACGACACGATCTATTCCGGTACGGTGGCGGCGGCGACAGAGGGCTTCCTGCTTGGTATTCCGTCGCTTGCAGTGTCATTGGTTGCGAATGGCAAGGATTATTTTGCGACCGCGGCGCGTGTTGCAGCCGACATTGCGCAGCGCTTTGCACGCAAACCGCTCGGAGAGCCGGCACTGCTCAACATCAACGTGCCCGATGTTCCCTACGAACAGCTGAGCGGTATCGAAGTAACGCGGCTTGGCAAACGTCACAAAGCCGAACCGGTGGTGAAATCGTCGACACCGCGCGGCGAGGCCGTTTATTGGGTGGGCGCGGCTGGCAGCGCGCAAGACGCCGGCGACGGGACTGATTTCAACGCGATCGCGCGGCTGGCAGTTTCGGTTACACCGCTGCAGATGGACCTGACGCGATTCGCGCAGTTGCAGGCAATCCGGGACTGGATAGCATGAGTTCCAGGATTTCCGGAATCGGCATGACGTCGCAGCGCACCCGGATGCGCATGATTGCGCGTTTGCGCGAGCAAGGCGTAGCAGACGAGGCCGTGCTTAACGTCATGAACGAAATTCCACGGCATATATTCGTCGAGGAAGCTCTGGCAAGCCGCGTCTACGAAGACTATGCGTTGCCGCTGGGTTTCGGACAAACTATTTCACAGCCCTACGTTGTGGCGCGAATGACGGAACTGTTGCGAGACGGCAATCCCCTTGGCAAGGTGCTCGAGATCGGAACCGGTTGCGGTTACCAGACTGCGATACTGGCCCGCCTGGCGAAGGAAGTGTATTCGGTCGAGCGGTTGTTACCGCTGCTCGCCAAAGCGCGCAAAAACCTGCGTGAGCTTCGCGTCACCAATATCCGGCTCAGGCATGCCGACGGCCATATCGGCATACCTGACGCGGCGCCGTTTGACGCGATTCTGGTAACGGCGGCGGCAACACATGTGCCAGAGGCGCTCAAAAAGCAGTTAAAGGTGGGTGGCAGGATGGTGGTGCCGATGGGCGCGCGCGAGCAGCACTTGTGCGTAATAGTGCGCAATACCCGCGGATTTTCCGAGACCACGCTCGATGCGGTAAAGTTTGTGCCCATGTTGTCGGGATTGAGCTGATGACTACGTGTCTTTGGCGCAAACGGCAGAGGTGCTTTGCAGTCGTACTGTTGCTGCTGGCCACCGGCTGCACGTCGACGCATCGTCCCGCGCCGGTGAGCGAACGGGCGTCGCCTGCGGTCCCACCATCAGGGGTTTCAGCGGTCAAACCAGCCCCACGGGAGCCCGATTCGCGTCCCGAGCATTACACTGTGAAAAAGGGCGACACGCTTTATACCATCGCGCTTGACCACGGGCTCGACTACAGGGACTTGGCGGATTGGAACGCGATTGACAATCCCAACAGGATCCGCCTCGGGCAGCAATTGCGGTTAAAGCCGCCTGTGACTGCCGCCGTAACCGCGCCGCTGAAGACGCCACCGCCAGTTGGCGGTAAACCGGACATTGGCGCTACGCCGCCGGCTAGCGTAGTCCGCGGCGACGCGGTGAAATCTGAACCCAAAGCAGTCAAAGCGCCGTACTCGGACCAGACCTTCTCGCAATTATCCGGGAACCAAGCCAAGCCCGTGCCGCCGCAGATTACGAAAGTCGAACCGCGCCCAGAAGAAAAGTCCGCAGCGGGCGATGATGATGACGAAAAAGTCGATTGGGGTTGGCCGGCCGGTGGCAAGTTGCTGAGCACTTTCAACGAAACCACCAATCTCAAAGGCGTTGGAATTGCAGGGAAAACCGGTCAGCCTGTAATCGCGAGTGCGCCGGGCAAGGTGTTATACAGTGGCGACGGCATCCGCGGTTACGGCAAGCTGGTCATCATCAAGCACAACAAGGTCTACCTGAGCGTCTATGCGCATAACAGCCAGCTGTTGGTGAAGGAAGGTCAGCTCGTGGTCAAGGGCCAGAAAATTGCCGAAATGGGAAATACTGATTCGGACCAAATCAAGCTGCATTTTGAAATTCGCCGATTTGGCAAGCCGGTCGATCCACTTAATCTGCTGCCCCCCGAGCGTCCCGCTTAAGGTTCCGCCGCAGTTCGCCGGGCGGAGGAAATCAGGCCTTGAAATCTGCCACTTCTCGCCGCAGTTTCGTCGCATCCAGGGCCTGCGCGGCATTTTGCGTGGCATCGCCATAACGCAACCGGATATAAAGGGCGCTGATCGAACCGATTGCCGGTGCGAGCTCCGGACGGGCGCTGCATGCTCGTCTGCAAAACGCGTCGGGGCCTTCACTCGCATGGCGCGTTAAGCCACGGCGTGCGAGCCGCCGGCAGAAGCGTGTATAGGCGATGACCACCGGGTCCGGGCGCAAGGCGCGCAGCTTGCGCAGCATTAGCGCCGCCAATACCAGGGTGATTGCGCCCGTCGCAACGACCATGAAAGTTGCCATGCTTCTCCAGGTCGCGTCTTCAATGCCGACCTGGCGCATTATTTGGCGCTGGCGATCCTGGGAATAGCCCAATACGATTTGGTTCCAGGAATTGGAGATCGAATCAAGCGTCAAGCGCGCTTCACGCAGCCACGCGTATTCCTGGCGCAGCATGGGGAGCGTCTCGGAAGCCGGAACTGCCGCCATCACGCCCGCCTCGATGCGCGCCGGCGATACCGCCGCAGTCGGGTCGATGCGCACCCAGCCGTCGTTAATCAGCCATACCTCGACCCAGGCATGGGCGTCAGCCTGGCGCACGGTCAGGTAGTTGCCGACGGTGTTGACTTCCCCGCCCTGATAGCCAGTAACAATACGCGCCGGGATACCGGCCGAGCGCATCAATACTGCGAACGCGGACGCATAATGTTCGCAGAAACCGGCGCGCGTTGAAAACAGGAATTCGTCAACCGGATTTTCGCGCAGCGGCGGCGGCGTGGTTGTGTAGAAAAAATTCTGCTTGCGGAACATTTCGAGCACCGATGAAATATAAGTCCGCTCATCGCCTGCCGCCCTGCGCATTTTGTTCGCCAATTCCGCACTGCGCTGATTGGTATTGGGCGGCAACTGCAGCGCGCGTCGCGATTCATAACTTCCCAGCTCGGCGTTGTTGCGATAATTCAGATGCGATGTCATTTCATAGCGAAAGCGGTTGGTGACCGTAGTCTGGTGCAGCAGCTGAAAGTCGCTGGTGATAAGGCTGCGCTCGGGTATGCGCGCGGGCAGGTCGAGGGCGAACAGCCAGCGCCGGCTGTGCGGCTCGACCGTTACCGTGTAATTGATCGGGTCGCTGAGCGCACGATATTCGCGCACCGCCAGGTACGGCGCCCGGCGCGCACTCCAGGTATAGCCGTTAAAGTCCCAAAATACCGGCCCCCGCCAATACAGTTGGTTGACGGGCGGAATTTTTGATTCAAAGCTGACGCGGAAGGCGATCGCATCGGACAGGATCAGCCGGCTGACGCTGCCAGGCGACATTTCGTCCGAGAGGCCCGACCTGCCGGCAAAAGCGTCCTGCGGCATGCCCCAGAGCGGCCCCTGTATGCGCGGGAAAAACACGAACAATACCAGCATCAGCGGCGCCGACTGCAACAACATGATGCCGGCGCTGCGCAGCTGATGTTTGTAGCCCGGCTGCGATGTGCGGAACTGAAATCCGATCATGCTGGCCGTAATCATCCACACTACGCAAAGCATATACAGTGCGGTCGCTATGCTTTGCGAGTAGAGAAAATTGGTAATGACGAGAAAGTAACAAATGAAAATCAGGATCATTGCATCGCGCAGTACCGCCATTTCGAGCAGCTTCAATGACAGCATGATCAGCAGCAATGTGATGCCAGGGTCGCGGCCGAGTATTCTGCCGTAGCTGATATATACGCCGCCCAATGCGCCGGCGGCAACCAGGAGTAACAGCCATTTGCGCGGCAGCTGCAGGCCGTAATGCATGATGTAAATCCGCCATCCAAGCAGTGTCAGCGCGAGCAGCGTGACCCACCATGGCACGCGCTCGACGTGCGGGGCGACAACCATGACGAGCGCCAGCAGCAGCCAGCCAACATGGCGCGAATGCAGCCTGTCGAGGGTCGCTGTCATCCGGGTTGGGCGCCACTCTGGTAAAACGCCAGTGCCTCGAGGCAACGGTCGTGCTGCGCCTTGCCTGGCTCCGGCGGCACGGTGACCCCAGGCAACCGCAGGCCAAAACTTATTCCGGCGATTTGGGCATCGATGACCCAGCGCGCCAGGCGCGATAATCGACCTTCTACGCCGAGAGCGTCGGGCGTGTCCTGCCAGTCGAGCCACATTTCAGTGTCGATGCGACCGCTGAATTGCTTGGTGAGAAGTCCCTGGCCGCGGGCAGCGGCTTTCCAGGCGATCTGGCGTGGCGAATCCCCAGGATGATAGGACCGCAGGCCCGCAAAATCTTCCTGACCAGAGCCGTGCGCGATGCCCAGCCCGGCGTGCGCAGCCGGCAGCGGCAACGGAATATGCGCAGCTTCCGGTCGCGGATATACAACACAGCGCACCTCTGGCTCAGCATAGGCCCAGGCGCGGCACAAGCCGAGCGGGTAGTTCGTCCATATCGTCAGACGCCCTGGCATCAGGATGCCGCGACGCGGCGCCTGTATCGCAACGCTGGTTGAGACCGACTGTCGCGCCGGCACATCGGTGTAGACAGTTACGCCGCCGCCGGGCGTGATAGCGATGCTGAAGCGGTCGAGTGCGCCGGGGTTGTCGATTGCCAGCATGAAGTGTGCATGGTCGCCCGCAAACACTGGCTGCACGCGGCCTGGCACGATCTTGAGGTGGGCCAGGTTGCGAAAAGTATGCAGGATAGAATTGACGCCAAGCGCGGCGAGCAAAAACGTAAGCACGAACCCCAGGCTCAGGCTGTAATTGACCGCGCCGGTCAGCATCAGGAACAGCGCGCCAATATAAATCATGCCGTAACGCGAAGGCAGGATGAAGATACGGCGCTGCACCAGCACAATGCTGCCAGTTTCGGCGCCACGAGTCTGTAGTCGCCAGCGGTCGATGCGCGACCGCGCTGCCCTGTAGGGCGCGGCAAACTGAGAGGCGAGAGGTGACAGGCGGGAGGCGAGTGACGATAAAACCATGGTTTTTAATCCTTACGCCTCACTCCTCGTTCCTCGCACTTCAGGGGATGGGTACCGCCCTGATTAACTGCTCGGCAACGTCGGCGCCATTGATCCGCGCGTTATCGCTTTCGACGTAGAGCCGATGGCTGACCACCCCCGGCACTATTGCTTGCAAATCCTCCGGCAGCACTTGATTGCGCCCGTCCATCATTGCCCAGGCGCGCGCAGCGTTGAGCAACGCAAGCGCGGCGCGTGGCGACAGTCCATTGACGTAATCGGGCGATCTGCGGCTGAAGTCGACCAACGCCTGCAGGTAGTCGAGCAGTGCTCCGGACGCGTGTACTTCACGTGCGGCGCGCTGTAACTCGATCAGTTCCGGGGCGCGCATGCACGGCGCGAGCTGCGGCAGCAGGTCGCGGCGGTCGGCTCCCTGCAGCAGGGCGCGTTCGGCGCTATTGTCGGGATAGCCGAGCTCGATGCGCATCAGAAAACGGTCCAGTTGCGATTCCGGCAGCGGAAACGTCCCGATCTGATGCGAGGGGTTTTGGGTTGCGATCACGAAAAACGGCTCCGGCAATGGCCGCGTTTCACCCTCGGCCGTGACCTGGTGTTCTTCCATTGCCTCGAGCAGGGCGCTTTGCGTCTTCGGTGTCGCGCGATTGACCTCGTCGGCCAGTATGACCTGCGCGAATATCGGGCCGGGGTGAAAACGAAAGGCGCTTGCTTCGCGGTCAAAAATAGACACGCCGAGAATGTCGGCGGGCAGCAGGTCGCTGGTGAATTGGATGCGCTGAAATTGCAGCCCAAGTGTGGTCGCCAGCGCATGCGCAAGCATGGTCTTGCCGACACCCGGGATGTCCTCGATCAGCAAATGGCCGCGCGCGAGTATGCAGGCGATTGCCAGTCGGATCTGGTGTTTCTTGCCAAGGATGACTTGGCCGACCTGGCTGACGACGCTATCGATTTTCTGGATCATCTGATCTTAATTGTAACCGAACGGAGACAGTTGAAAGGTCGCAGGCAATAGACAAAATTGGATCAGGAAGAATCCAACCGCGGACGGGGTTGCCGTTACCCCTAAAGCTCTTTGGTGACTCGCATCTGCGTGCGATCTTCGGGGTCCATTTTGGCATGGAACCCGAGCCCGGTGACGAAGTGCAGCATTCTCGAATTGCTGTTAAGCACTATCCCGATCATTTTCTTGAGTCCGCGCTCGCGCGCCGACTCGATCAGCGATTTCATCAACGCCGTCGCAATGCCTTTTCGCTGCCAGTCGTCGCCGACGACAATTGCGAATTCACAGCACTCTCCGTCCGGAAGGACCACGTAACGCCCAACAGCTATTTCGGTTTCCCTGCCATCGCGTTCGGTAACGGCAACCAGCGCCATCTGGTCGTGATAATCGATGTTCGTCAGCTGCTTCAGCATTTGCGGCGACAGTTCGCGCAGCATCTCCAGAAAGCGAAAATAGCGGGATTCCTCGGACAACCCGCGCACGAATTCCTGCTCGATGGCGGCGTCGCTGGCCCGGATCGGACGTATTACAATCCGGGTTCCGTCGCGCAGGGTTCGGGACTTGACCAGGTGATCAGGGTAGTCGTGCATGGCGTGCGGCCAATAGTGCAGGAAATGTGATTTTACTCCCGGGCCGATATCGTGCGCCCGCCAGTCGGTTAGACAAACACGCATCTCGCGGATAATATGATTTCACTGTCAGAAGTGAGGCCACGGAGATCATCGCTTGAGCGCAGCTTTCATTACACATCCTGATTGCCTGCTGCATGACATGGGCCACTGGCACCCCGAGTGCCCGGGGCGCTTGCAGGCGATCGATGACCAGCTGATCGTTTCTGGTCTGCACAATTACCTCAAGCACGTCGAGGCGCCGCTAGCGGATCGCAAACACCTCGAGCGCGTTCACGACGCGAACTACATTCAGGCGATTGCGGACCAGGTGCCGCGTTCCGGGCTCGTCCACCTTGATCCGGATACGGCAATGTGCCCGCACACGTTTAACGCGGCGTTGCGCGCGGCGGGCGCCGCAGTGTTGGCCACCGATATGGTGATCGCAGGAGAAGCAGGGACGGCCTTTTGCAGCGTTCGGCCCCCAGGGCACCACGCCGAACGCGGACGGGCAATGGGTTTTTGCCTTTTTAACAACGTCGCCATTGCAGCCGCCCACGCGTTGGAGCGCCATGGGCTGAAGCGGGTGGCGATTGCCGACTTCGACGTGCACCATGGCAACGGCACCGAGAATATTTTTCGTGATGACGAGCGGGTTTTGATGGTTTCGACGTTTCAACATCCGTTTTATCCATACAGCGGGGTGGAAGGGCGGTCGGAACGCATGGTCAACATCCCGCTTGCCGCCAACAGTTCCGGCCGGGAATTCCGCGCTGCCGTGGAGGAACACTGGCTGCCTGCTCTTGAGCGCTTCGAGCCGGAACTGTTATTTATTTCGGCCGGGTTCGACGCGCATCGCGACGACGATATGGCGATGTTGCAGCTGGTCGAGTCCGATTATGCCTGGGTCACGATGCAACTCAAGACGATAGCGGACAAATTCGCGCAGGGGCGGGTCGTGTCATTGCTCGAGGGCGGCTACGAATTGCATGCTCTGGGGCGCAGCGTGGCGGTCCACGTAAAGACCCTGGCCGGGCTTTAACTGGTTGGATCACGCAAGCAATACGGCTGCGACCACGTTGCGGCCTTCCCCTGCAAGAATGTTGTAGGTGCGGCACGCGGCAGTGGTGTCCATTACCTCAAAGCCAATGCGAACCTCGGCAAGGCAACGCGACAGATCAGGTCGCGGAAAGCGCAATGTGCTGCCGCTTCCCAGCAATACAATCTCAGGATTGAGCACTCGCAGAAACTCGAAGTGGCTCACGTTTAACTCGTCAAAGACTGCCGCCGGCCAGTCCTCGATGACGCGCTCCGGGGTCACCACCAGGCTGCGTTCGTAGCGCACGTAATTCACCGTGAGGTAGCCGCTGCCGTAGCCCGTGAACAGATTCTGGCCGGTCGATTTCTGAAGTTGAAATTTCATGCAAATGAGATTTGCCGCGACGCGACGGCTCGGATAAAATTATACGCTTTTTCACACCCTTAGCAGCGTTTTACCGACCGTCATGGAAGAATTTGCCCGCATCAAACGCCTGCCCCCTTACGTGTTCAACATCACGGGGGAACTCAAGGCCGCGGCGCGCAAGCGTGGCGAGGACGTGATCGATTTGAGCATGGGCAATCCCGATCAGCCGACGCCGCAACATATTGTCGACAAGCTGATCGAGTCGGTGCAGCGCCCGGATACGCACCGTTATTCGGTGTCGAAAGGCATCCCGCGGCTGCGGCGCGCGATCTGCAACTGGTACAAGAGGCGCTTTAGCGTCGAGTTCGATCCGGATTCCGAGGCAATCGTCACCATAGGTTCAAAGGAGGGCATTGCGCACCTCGCGCTGGCTACACTGGACCGCGGCGACATCGTGCTGGTGCCGAACCCGAGTTATCCGATACATATCTACGGCCCCGTGATCGCCGGCGCGGACATCCGTCACGTGCCGATGACGCATGGTGTTGATTTTTTCGAAGCACTGGAACACGCGATCCGTGATTCGTATCCCAAGCCGAAGATGATGATCTGCAATTTCCCGAGCAATCCGACCACGCAGTGCGTCGAGTTGTCGTTTTTCGAGCGCCTGGTCGCGGTTGCGCGCGAGCATCAAATCTATGTCGTGCACGATCTCGCGTATGCCGATATCGTGTTCGACGGTTATCGTGCGCCATCGATCATGGAAGTTCCGGGCGCGCGCGATATCGCGGTCGAATTCTTCACGCTGTCAAAAAGTTACAACATGGCGGGCTGGCGGGTGGGTTGCATGGTCGGCAATCGCGACCTGGTGACCGCGCTTGCGCGCATGAAGAGCTATCATGATTACGGCACTTTCACCCCTATCCAGGTCGCATCGATCATTGCGCTAGAGGGGCCACAGGAGTGCGTCGAAGAGGTGCGTCTGATGTATCAGAAACGCCGTGACGTGATGTGCGCCGGACTCGAGGCCGCGGGCTGGCACGTCGAGGTGCCGAAAGCGACGATGTACGTATGGGCCAGGATTCCCGAGCAGTATAAGGGGACGGGATCGCTCGAGTTTTCCAAGAAGCTGCTTGCCGACGCGCGAGTTGCCGTATCGCCCGGCGTCGGTTTCGGCGAGTATGGCGACGATCATGTCCGGTTTGCCCTGATCGAGAATGAAGCCCGTACTCGGCAAGCGTTACGCGGCATCAAAGACATGTTTCGCAAGGACGGCCTTTTATAGGAAAGACGAGACGCGATAGACGATAGACGAAGGAGAAGAACTCGCCTCTCGTCTCTCGCCCGGCGCCTCTCCACAACCAAATATGAAACCCATCAACGTAGGATTGCTTGGTATTGGCACGGTCGGTGCTGGTACCTTTGAGGTGCTGGCGCGCAACCAGGAGGAAATCATGCGCCGCGCCGGCCGCGGCATCGTGATAACAATAGTCGCCGACAAGGACCTCAAAAGAGCGCGCAAGCTGGCTGGCAAGTCCGCCACGGTGACCGATGACGCATTCGCTGTCGTCAATCACCCCGATATCGACATAGTGATCGAGTTGATAGGCGGCACGACCATCGCGCAGAAACTGATCCTGAAGGCAATCGAGAATGGCAAGCACGTCGTTACGGCCAACAAGGCGCTGCTGGCAACGCACGGCAACGAAATTATGGCCGCTGCGCGCAAACACGAGGTGATGGTTGCGTTCGAGGCGGCAGTCGCTGGCGGCATCCCGATCATCAAAGCGCTGCGCGAAGGCTTGACTGCCAACCGCATCGAATGGATAGCCGGCATCATCAACGGCACCAGCAATTTCATCCTGTCCGAGATGCGCGAGAAAGGCTCCAGCTTCGACAGTGTTTTAAAAGAGGCGCAGCAGTTGGGTTATGCCGAGGCTGATCCGACGTTCGACATCGAGGGTGTCGATGCCGCGCACAAGCTCACCATCATGGCGGCAATTTCGTTCGGCATACCGATGCGTTTCAAAGAGGCGTATACCGAAGGCATATCGAAACTGACCGCGGCCGACATTCGCTATGCCGAGGAGCTGGGCTACCGCATCAAGCTGCTTGGCATCACCAAACGTACACCCGAGGGCATCGAGCTGCGCGTACACCCGACGCTGATACCAACCCGTCGTCTGATCGCCAATGTCGAGGGCGTAATGAATGCAATCCTGGTCAAGGGCGACGCGGTAGGCGCAACGCTATATTACGGTGCCGGTGCCGGCGCCTACCCGACAGCCTCATCGGTAATCGCCGATCTGGTTGACGTTACACGCATGCATACCGCGGATCCCGAGCATCGGGTGCCGCATCTTGCGTTTCAGCCGGATCGGCTGTCGAGCCTGCCGATATTGCCGATCAGCGAAGTCAAGACCTCCTACTACCTGCGCCTGCGCGTTTATGACCGGCCCGGCGTTCTTGCCGATATCACCCGTGTACTTGCCGATAGCGGAATTTCCATCGAAGCCATGGTGCAAAAGGAGCCGTCGGCAGGAGAAGAACAGGTCGATATCATCATGCTTACGCACCTGACGATCGAGAAAAACGTCAATGCGGCGATCGCCCGGATTGAGAAGCTGCGAGTGGTGGTCGGAAAAGTTACGCGCATCCGCATGGAACATCTGGGCGCGCATTAACCGGCGGTTCTGATGCGTTACTTAAGCACTCGCGGCGGCGCCGCACCGGCACGATTCAGCGAAATTCTGCTCGGTGGTCTGATGGAGGACGGTGGGCTCTCGGTGCCGGAAGCCTATCCGCACATTGCGGGCGCGGAGCTTGCGGCGTGGCGAAAACTCGGTTACCGGGATTTAGCCTGCCAGATCATCTGCCGCTACGCTGACGACCTGCCGGCGACGGAACTCAAGGCTATCATCGACCGCACCTATGCAGCCGCCATCTTCGGCTCGGACGAAATCACCCCGCTGCACGAACTCCAGCGCGGCGTACATCTGCTCGGGCTTTCGTGCGGGCCGACACTGGCGTTCAAGGATATTGCGATGCAATTGCTCGGCAATTTATTCGAGCACGCGCTAATGCAAAGCGGTCAACACCTGAACATCCTCGGCGCGACATCCGGGGATACCGGTCCTTCCGCGGAATACGCGATGCGGGGCAAGCGCGGCATCCGCGTGTTCATGTTGTCGCCGCACCGCAAGATGAGCCCGTTCCAGGCGGCGCAGATGTTTTCGCTGCAGGATCCCAACATATTCAACATCGCGATTCGCGGGGTGTTCGACGACTGCCAGGACATCGTCAAAGCGGTGAGCAGCGACCTCGAATTCAAGGCCCGCTATCGCATCGGTACCGTGAACTCGATCAACTGGGCACGGGTGATGGCGCAAATCGTCTACTATTTCAAATCTTACTTTGCCGTCACCACTTCCAACGAGCAGCAAGTGTCGTTTGCAGTGCCATCTGGCAATTTCGGCAACATCTGCGCGGGTCATATTGCGCGCTGCATGGGATTGCCGATCAGAAAGCTGATACTCGCCACCAACGAAAACAACATGCTCGACGAGTTTTTCCGCACCGGTGTTTACCGCATCCGGGCCGGCGATCAGGTGCGGCACACCAGCAGCCCGTCGATGGACATCTCAAAAGCCTCGAATTTCGAGCGCTTCGTCTACGACCTCACGGGCAGGGATGCCGCGCTGGTGAAACGTTTGTGGCAACAAATCGAGCGTGATGGCGCGTTCGATTTGGCGCGAACGCCGCATTTTGCCCGCGTTGCGGATTTTGGCCTGGTGTCGGGCGCCAGCACTCACCAGGACCGGCTCAACACCATCCGGCGTGTTTACAATGATAGTGGCCGGGTAATCGACACGCATACGGCCGATGGCGTTAAAGTCGGTCTCGAACATCGCGAAGAAGGCGTGCCATTGGTGTGCATGGAAACGGCGCAGCCGGCCAAATTCGCAGCCACTATCCGCGAGGCGCTAGGATGCGAGCCTCCGGTGCCGGCAGGGCTGGAAAACCTCGAGCGTTTGCCGCAGCGCTTCACCGTGCTGGATCCTGATGTCATCACGGTCAAGGACTACATTGTGCGCAATAGCGGCCCTTGATCCGCATTACTTTGCGTGCTATGGGTCCTGTGCGGCGACGCGTTAATCGAACCGCATCGACAGATCGACGGCTTTAATGTCTTTGGTCAGGCTGCCGATCGAAATGCGATCGACTCCGGTTTCGGCAACGGCGCGCACTCTGTCAAGCGTAATTCCGCCCGAGGCCTCCAGCTCCGCACGACCGGCCGTTATACGAACGGCTTCGCGCATTTGATCAAGATCCATGTTGTCGAGCATGATCATTTTTGCACCAGCCGCAAGCGCCTCACTCAGTTGCTCGAGGTTCTCGACTTCGATCTGGATCCACACGCCAGGTGCAGCGACACGCGCCGCGGCGCTCAATGCGGCGGCTACACCACCTGTCGCCATGATGTGGTTTTCCTTGATCAGGATCGCATCGTGGAGTCCCATGCGGTGGTTGAGGCCGCCGCCCACGCGAACTGCATATTTTTCGGCAACGCGCAAACCGGGCAGGGTCTTTCGAGTGTCGACAATTTTTGCGCGAGTGCCTGCAATTGCGTCGACGTAATGCCGTGTTGCCGTCGCAACCGCTGACAGGAGCTGGAGAAAATTGAGCGCAGTGCGCTCTGCGGTGAGCAGGGTGCGCGAGGTGGCGCGCACGTTGGCCAGTTTTTGGCCGGCGCCGACTTTGCCGCCTTCGCTGGCGAGCCAGTGAATTTTAGACGCGGGTTCCAGCTTTCGAAAACAAGCGTCAAACCATGGTGCGCCGCATATAATCGCGTCTCCGCGGGAGATTACACTCGCGGTGGCGTTTGCATTTGGCGCAATCAACTGCGCGGTGCGGTCGCCGCTGCCGATGTCTTCAGTCAGCGCGGCAGTGACATTGCTTTCGATGATGGATGCTAAATCGTTCAATTTGCAATATATTCGCACTTAAACGTAACAGCGAATTCTACCTGATAGGCAGCGGATATGACCGGAATAATGGGCGTAATTTCATACGGCATAGGCACGATCATGGGTATGGTCGTGGTCGGCGTGCTGGTGTTCTGGTTTATCCAGGACATTACCCAGAAAAAGCACAGCGTGCTGCGCAACTACCCGGTGATAGGCCGATTGCGCTTTTTCCTCGAGCAAATGGGCGAATACTTTCGGCAGTATTTTTTTGCCGGCGACCGCGAGGAAATGCCGTTCAACCGCGCCACCCGCGGCTGGATATATAAAGAGGCCAAGAACGAGGGCGGCATCATCGGCTTTGGCTCGACCAATGACCTGCGCGAGCCGGGATCGATCATATTCGTCAATCATCCGTATCCGGTGCTGGAAGAGGACCGTCTGCCCACGCCTTCGTTGATCATAGGCGAGGGTTATTGCCGCAATCCGTTCGAAGCCAAGTCGATCGTCAACATTTCGGGCATGAGCTATGGGGCGATTTCAGAGCCGGCGGTTCGTTCGCTGTCGCGTGGCGCCGGCGTTGCCGGCTGTTGGATGGACACCGGGGAAGGCGGGCTGTCGACGCATCACCTTGAAGGTAATTGCGACGTGATCATGCAGATCGGCACCGCCAAATACGGGATCCGCGATCTCGACGGTAATTTTTCCCCGGAGAAGGCAAAGGAACTTTCCAAGGTAGTGAAGGCGTTCGAGATCAAGCTGTCGCAAGGCGCAAAACCGGGCAAAGGCGGGGTCTTGCCAGGCGCCAAAGTTACCGATGAAATTGCGCGCATCCGTGGTATTCCGGCCGGACAGGACTCGATCAGCCCCAATCGCCACCACGATATTGCCAACGTCGACCAGTTGCTGGACAAGGTTGCGTACGTTCGCGACCTGACCGGCCGGCCGGTCGGCATCAAAACCGCAATCGGCGGCTGGGCGTTCGTCAATGAACTGTGCGATGCGGTTTTACGACGCGGCAGGGAATTTGCGCCTGATTTCATCGCAATCGACGGCGGCGAGGGCGGCAGCGGCGCGGCGCCGCAGACGCTGATGGACCACATGAGCTTGCCAATCGCGGAAGGCTTGCCGCGGGCGGTCGATTCACTGCTGCAGGCTGATCTCAAGGGCCGCATACGCGTGATAGCCGCCGGCAAACTCGTGACGTCGGCGCGCGCGGCGTGGGCAGTGTGCGTCGGTGCCGATTTCATCAATACGGCGCGCGGCTTCATGTTTGCGCTGGGCTGCATCCAGGCGCTGCGCTGCCATACCAATACCTGTCCTACCGGCATCACCACCCATAACAAGCGGCTGCAGCGCGGTCTGGTGGTCGAAGAGAAATATCAGCGCGTCGCGAACTACGTGAACAATATGAACAAGGAAATCGACATGATCGCGCATTCCTGCGGTTGCCGTCATGCCCGGGAGCTGAAGCGCGAGCACGTTCGTATTGTGCAGTCCGCGAACCACAGCATCGCCCTCAACATGCTATACCCCTATCCTGCGCCGGGAGTGCGCCCGGCGCGGAAAGTCACGCCGGCCGTAGCTGGAACCTGACCGCGGCGGGCGGACGGGCAGTCCGTAGAGGTTGAAATGCCGTAAAAATCCCCCATTTAGACTGCAATATGGATATATTGCACTGGAATTCCCATGCGTTTTGACAAATTTACTACCAAGTTCCAGCAGGCGTTTGCCGATGCGCAAAGCCTTGCCGTCAGGCACGACAACCCGTACATCGAACCGCAGCACCTGCTGCAGGCTTTGTTGCAGCAGGAGGACGGGGCCACGGCTTCGCTGTTTAGCCGCGCCGGCATCAACGTCCAGGCGCTGAAAACCGCGCTGACAGCAGCGATCGGGCGCCTGCCCAAGGTCGAGGGGCAGGGCGGCGAAGTCAATGTCTCGCGGGAACTTGGCAACCTGCTTAACCTGACGGACAAAGAGGCGCAAAAGCTTGGCGACCAGTTCATCGCGTCGGAGATGTTTCTGCTCGCGTTGACCCATGACAAAGGCGATACGGGCCGGCTTTTGAAGCAGCATGGCGGCACGCGCGACGCCCTTGAGCAGGCGATCAAGGCGGTACGCGGCGGCGAGACCGTCGGCAGCGCGGAAGCCGAGGGCGCGCGCGAAGCGCTCAAGAAATACACGGTCGATATCACCGAGCGTGCACGGGCCGGCAAGCTCGATCCGGTGATTGGCCGCGACGACGAAATCCGGCGCGTGATCCAGATTCTGCAGCGCCGTACTAAGAACAACCCGGTATTGATCGGAGAGCCGGGGGTCGGCAAGACCGCGATCGTCGAAGGCCTTGCGCAGCGGATTGTCAACGGCGAAGTGCCGGAGACGCTCAAGAACAAACGCGTGCTGTCGCTCGACATGGCAATGCTGCTCGCCGGCGCCAAGTACCGCGGCGAGTTCGAAGAGCGCCTTAAATCGGTACTGAAGGAAATCGCGCAGGATGCCGGCCGCACTATCGTTTTCATCGACGAGCTGCACACCATGGTCGGCGCCGGCAAGGCTGAAGGCGCGATCGATGCCGGTAACATGCTCAAACCGGCACTCGCGCGCGGCGAGCTGCATTGCGTCGGCGCCACCACGCTCAACGAATACCGCAAATACGTCGAAAAAGACGCGGCTCTGGAACGCCGCTTTCAAAAAGTGCTGGTGGGCGAACCGTCGGTTGAAAGCACCATTGCAATCCTGCGTGGATTGCAGGAGAAATATGAGGTCCATCACGGCGTAGACATTACCGACCCGGCCATCGTTGCCGCGGCGGAGTTGTCGCATCGTTACATCACCGACCGTTTCCTGCCCGACAAGGCAATCGATCTGATAGACGAAGCGGCTTCGCGTATCAAGATGGAAATCGATTCGAAACCGGAAGTCATGGACAAGCTCGACCGCAGGCTGATCCAGCTCAAGATCGAGCGCGAAGCGGTCAAGAAGGAGAAGGACGAAGCATCGCAGAAGCGGCTCTCGGCGCTCGAGGACGAAATCAAGCGCCTTGAACGCGAGTATTCGGATCTCGATGTAATCTGGAAGTCTGAGAAGGCGCAGGTGCAGGGCTCGCAACATGTCAAGGAAGAGCTCGAGAAATTGAAGCTGGAAATGGAAAATGCGAAACGCAAAGGCGACTGGCAGAAGGTTTCTGAAATCCAGTATGGCCGCATTCCCCAGCTTGAAGCGCAGTTGAAGCAGGCTGACAAAGCCTCCACCAAGGAGCAAAAGCCCAGGTTATTGCGTACCCAGGTAGGCGCCGAAGAGATTGCCGAGGTGGTGTCGCGCGCGACCGGAATCCCGGTTGCGAAAATGATGCAGGGTGAACGCGAAAAGCTGCGGCTGATGGAGGAGCGGCTGCATCGAAGGGTTATAGGTCAGGATGAAGCGGTGCGCCTGGTGTCCGATGCGATCCGCCGCTCGCGCGCGGGCCTTGCCGATCCCAACAGGCCATACGGGTCGTTCCTTTTCCTGGGACCGACGGGCGTGGGCAAAACCGAACTGTGCAAAGCGCTTGCGGAATTCCTGTTCGACTCTGAAGATCACATGATTCGTATCGACATGTCGGAATTCATGGAGAAGCATTCGGTTGCGCGCCTGATCGGCGCTCCGCCGGGATACGTCGGCTATGAGGAGGGCGGTCAACTGACCGAGGCCGTGCGCAGAAAACCCTACGCGGTGATTCTGCTCGACGAGATCGAAAAAGCGCACCCGGACGTGTTCAACGTGCTGCTGCAGGTGCTCGACGACGGGCGCATGACCGACGGCCAGGGGCGTACCGTGGACTTCAAGAACACTGTGATCGTGATGACGTCCAACCTCGGCTCGCAAATGATCCAGCAGATGGCCGGCGATGACTACCAAGTGATCAAGCTCGCGATATTGGGCGAGGTCAAGGCGCAGTTCCGTCCGGAATTTATCAATCGAATCGACGAGATTGTGGTGTTCCACGCGCTTGACGAGAAAAACATCAAATCCATAGCCGGGCTGCAGCTGGGCTTGCTCGAAAAACGGCTGGCCAAGCTGGAGATCAAGCTGGCAGTCACCGACGCGGCGTTGCAACACATCGCTGAAATGGGATTCGATCCGATTTACGGTGCGCGGCCTTTGAAGCGTGCGATCCAGTCGGAGATCGAAAACCTGCTTGCCAGGGAAATCCTGGAAGGGAGCTTCGCGGCCAAGGATACGGTCAAAGTCGACGCCGTCAAAGGCTCTATTCGGTTCGGCAAAGTCTGAACTTCCTAAGGTATCGACGCGCGGGCCGTGCCAGCCCAGCGCAAACGCCGCATTGGCGACTGGATTCAGGCGTCTAGCGCTCGAGAGAATGAACGGTATTCTGCGCCGAGTAGAACTGGTAGTTGTTTTTGCCGCGCTCTTTGGCGCGGTACATCGCGATGTCCGCGTTCTTCAGAAGGCCCTGCATGTCCTCGCCGTCATCGGGATAGGTGCTGATGCCGATGCTTGCGGTGATGTGGAATTCCTGTTCCTGCAGGATGAACGGTTTGGCGACGGCGGCGAGGATTTTTTGCGCCACCACGGTGATATGCCCGGAATGGGGCAATTCCTCGATCAGCACAACGAATTCGTCCCCGCCGAGGCGGCCCACAGTATCGCTTTCGCGCAGGCAATCGCGCAAACGAACCGCGACTTCTTTGAGCACATGGTCCCCGGCTTGGTGGCCGAGCGTATCGTTGATATTCTTGAAACCGTCGAGGTCGATGAACAGGATCGCCAGCGGCCTGGCATGCCTGCGTGCTTGCGCGAACGCGCGAGCGAGCTGCTGGTTGAACATGTTGCGGTTGGATAATCCGGTAAGCTCATCATATTGCGCGAGATGACGCACGCGCTCCTCCGCCAGTTTGCGCTCGGTGATGTCGATGATAGTACCGATTAATCCCGCGACGCTGCCGTCGGCATGCGCAAAGGTGGCCTTGTAGAAGACTGCGTCATGGTGTCGTCCATCGGGAGTCGTTATGACCGTCTCGTAGACGGTGGTCCCGGCTCGGTCCCACAGCAGCTGGTCGTCGGCGTGCAGGCGCTCGGCAATTTTCGGATCGTTGCGATACAGGTCGTGCACCGTTTTGCCGATGAACTGATCCCTGGGCAAGCCAAAATACTTTTCCCACGCTTTGTTGACACCGAGATAGCGGCCATCCGTGCCCTTGAAGTAAATGGGGTTGGGCAGCGCTTCGATTAGTTCCTGCGTCATGCGCTGCGCCTCGACCAGGCTCGCCTCGCTCCGTCGCAGGTCTTCGGTGATGGTCGCAGCGAGCATCACGGCTCGCCCGCTCGCGGTCGCGAGTGAGCGTATCAATCCGAACAGCAGCAAGCTGATGGCGACCCCGCCGAACATCACGAGCCACGGCAGCGAGCGGTCGGAGGCCGCGATAAATTCCTGCCGTGCGCTTAAAGATACATTCCATCGGCGCCCCCCAACCTCCACGGCCGAAATACTGGTCAGACTGACAAGCTTGGCGTCGCTTAAGGCCTGGCGCGAGGACGGTGCGGAGAGCATGCGGTCGCTGTCGAACATCAAGTTTTCCGCCGCGGGCGGCTGCAACCTGCTTGGGTCGTCGAGGAATCCGGCGTCGTGGATGCGGACATGGATATTTTGCAGGAATTGCTCGCTCAATACCCCGCGCATCAGGTCGATCACAATGAACGATGCGCTCACCATGCCGGTGAAAACTTCGCGACGCTGCGCCACAGTGGCGAGCGGCACGCCTTTTCGATAAACCGGCAAACGCATCGCAAACCCCGGATGCCGGCGCGGATCCAGCGCCAGCGCGATGCTGCCGGATGCGGTGATCTGGCCTGAATCACGCGTGCGCTCTAAAGCGGTAAGACGCACGGCATCACCGCCGAGATCGAGCCCGAGCGCGGACTCGTTTCCCGCCATCGGTTCGACGTATTGCACGACGACGTACTCCGGCCTCTCCCCGGGCGGTTTTATTCTAAAGTCCGGATAGCCCCCGGGCGCCACGCTGGTGTCGTTGCGAACCTTCGTTTCAAAAGCATGCTTTTGCGAAGCGGTGATGCGCTGACTGTAATGTATGACCTGAATGCCAGGATAGCGTCGGTTCAGGTCAAGGTTGCCGATGTAGCCCCGGAATTGGTCCCGGCTGACAGAATCCGATACGAGAAATAATCCCCGGATTCCGAGCAGGACCTCGGAATAAGCCTGAATACGCGTTTCGATAGCGTCGTGTGCGTCGGCGACAGCGACATCGAATTTCGACTTGGCCTCGCGCGTCACCTGGTGCGCCGTCCAGTACGCGGCGGCGGCAGACAGTACTACGCCGATTGCAAGCACGACAAATGCTGTCGCGGCGTGACCTATGATATCGGTCAGCTTCGATTGCATGCCGGGACTTGCCGGAACGGGGTTCATGGGCGCTTGTACGGCAACGGTAATCGCCGGACGGGATGTATTCCGGCAGGCAAGTTTACCTCTGCTCAGCGCCGCCAGGCAGGAAACTAGCAAATTGTGCGTTACCTGCCGAGCGTGTTGGAGCGGCCGTGGTCTTCGGGTTCGTCGGCGCGCAGCACCTGCTTGCCGCAGCGCGTCAATCCGGTGAATGCGATCGCGCTATAATTCGCGCACTGGTGTTGCTTTGAAACACCCGATAAATAACAGGAGGATCGCAATGCATCCATCAGTTGGCGGGTTGCTTGTATTCGCCGCTTTGGTGCTGACAGTTCAGGCTCACGCGCAGAATTACCCGAACCGCCCCGTTCGTTTGGTGGTGCCGTTCTCGCCGGGCGGAGCGGCGGATGTGCCCGGCCGCATCCTGACTCAGAAGCTGTCTGACGTGCTTGGGCACCAAGTCGTCGTCGATAACCGCCCTGGCGCTGGTTCCACGATAGGCGCGGATTCTGTGGCGAAAGCGCCGCCCGACGGCTATACGCTGCTCATGATAAGCAATACGCATTTCGTAAGCGCAGCGCTCTACAAGAAACTTCCCTACGACTCGCTCAACGATTTTGCGCCGGTGACGCAGGTTACCAGTGCCCCCAACGTGATCGTGGTCCACCCTTCGCTGCCGGTGAAAACCGTTAAGGAACTGATCGCACTCGCTAAGGCCAAACCCGGCAAGATCGATTACGCCTCGTCCGGCAATGGCAGCACGCAGCATCTGACCGGTGCGCTATTCATTAAGATGGCCGGCATCGACATGACGCACATTCCCTACCGCGGCAGCGGTCCGGCGACCGCGGATCTTCTGGCGGGGCAGGTGACCGTCGGCTTTCCGGGCATTGCCGGCATGCTTCCGCAGATCAGGGCTGGCAAACTGCGCGCACTGGCGGTGACGGGGACGAAACGTTCGACCGAGCTTGCCGACGTGCCTACCGTGGCCGAAGCCGGGGTCACAGGATATGACGTAACAGCGTGGTTCGGCATTACCGCGCCCAAGGGCGTGCCGCGCGAAATCGTGCTCAAGCTGCATGCGGAATTCTTGCGCGTCCTCAAGAGCCCGGACGTTCAGAGGCTGATGCTGAATGCTGGCCAGGAAGTTGTTTGGCAGGAGACGTCAGAACTTTTCGGCGAGATGCTTAAAATCGAAGCGGCGAAGTGGGCCAGGATGGTGAAGGAGTCAGGCGCTCAGGTAAATTGACCCGGCCGCCGTCGTATCGATGCCGGATTGTTGTCCAATAATGTTATTGCCAATGCGCGGTTTGTGCCGTCAGTGCGCCAAGCCGACCCGGAAGCTTTTCCGGTCCTGCGCGTCGAGCTGGGCCAGCAAACCGGTTTCCCATGCGAGGTATTGCTTCATCGCTTCATGGTTACCCGCGTGGCGGTCATGCACGAAGAACAGGTAGTCGATGCATTCCGCGTTGGGCGGTACCTCGGGAGTAGCCTCCGTTGCGTAGCCCGCCTTGCCCCATGCGGCCAAGCCGCCATCGAGTAGTTTCACTTCGTTGATGCCGGCAGTGACGAGTTCTGCCGCCGCAAGCTGCGCTACATCGGTTTTCCCGTCCGGAACCAGTACTACCATGCCTTTTGAGCTGCGCGCCGCTTTGGCAATATGCGGGCGTATGCTCCAGCGGCTGCCCGGAATGTGCGATTTGCGGAAATTCATGCTGGTGTCGAGGTCGAAAACCGTACAACTGCCCGCATCGAGCGCGTGCTTCAGGTCAGCGGCGGAAATGGCGGCGAGCGCCGGCAGGTTGGGCATCGCGGCCGGCTGTCCCTTGAGGCCTGAACGTATCCCTCCCTCGAGAACGTAAACGTCGCACCCGAGTTGTTTCAACCAGCTTGCCACGACCGGTGCGCGCACACCCTCGTCGTCGATGAGCACTGCGCGTGCATTGCGGACTCCGACCCACTGATCGGTAGCCTGAATAAGCTGACCGCCCGGCGCGTGCATCGCGCCCGGGATGGTCCCCGCTGCGAATTCTTCCGGCGTGCGTACATCGAGTAGATATGTTGTGCGATCGGTTTCTTTCAGCCACCCATCGACATCCTTTGCGGAAACCATTTTGATGGCAACCCTCTCCATGAGCTTTCTGGCGGCATCCTGCAGGGGCGGCAGGGCCGACGCATTGATTTTCTCGGGATATTTGCGGGTGGCGCCGTGTTCTAGTTCAAGTCCGGACAAGACCCATCCTTGCGTGCCGTTCTCCAAGGCGTAAACGGGGTTGGGGATGCCGAAATTGATCAGTGTCTGCGCGCCGATGATGGAGCGAGTGCGTCCGGCGCAGTTCACGATGATTTTGGTGGCTGGATTTCTTACCATGCCGGCGACGCGGTACGGCAGTTCCGCATTGGGGCAGCAGGTACTGCCGGGTATCGTCAATTTGTGGTATTCGTTGAAGGGACGGCCATCCAACAGGACGAAATCCTCGCCTGACTCCCGCAGGCGCACAAGTTCCTGAGCGGTGATGCGCGGAGTGTTGTAGGCATGCTCCACCAGTTCACCAAAGGTTTTGCTTGGTACGTTAACACCGGCGAAAAGTGCGTAGCCCGCGGCGGCCCAGGCTTGATTGCCACCGGCGAGTATGGCGATATCGGAATAGCCCATGGCCTGCAACCGCTGCGCAGCGAGTTCGGCGACACCCAACAGGCCGTCGTCGCACAGCACCACGGGGGCCGACTTGCGCGGCACCAGCGGGCCGATGTCGAGTTCAAGCCGGCTGTAGGGCAGTGGCGTCGCAAAAAGCAGGTGCGATTCACCGAATTGGCCGGCTTCGCGCACATCGACGAGCGCGAACTCCGTGCCGTTGTGAAGCAAGGCTTTCAGTTGCGGGGCGTTGATGCCGCGAATTCCGGTGTTTGGCGGTTTCATTGTTTCCTGCGGGTAGCCGAAAGGATTATAGTTCGCACGGGGTCGGCCCTGCATTGACGATGCATGCGGAAGTCGGTGATGCCTCTAAGCGTATGATTGGTAGGAATTAGATGGAGGGTTGTGTGGACGAAAAAGCGGATATGGCGGCGTCCGCGGGCGGGGACACGCCCGTTCATCCGTTGGTGGTGCGCATTACGCACTGGGTCAATGTTCTCGCGATGTTGATCATGCTTGCCAGCGGCTGGCGCATTTACAACGCCTCACCGCTGTTTGACTTCACGTTTCCCCGCGATCTGACGCTCGGCGGTTGGCTGGGCGGAGCATTGCAGTGGCATTTCGCCGCGATGTGGTTGCTGGCATTGAATGGGCTTGTCTATTTGCTCTACGGGTTTTTTTCACGGCATTTCAAGACGAAATTTCTGCCATTGAATCCGCATTCGGTGTGGGCCCAGCTCAAGGCCGCCCTGCGGGGCCGAGTTTCGCATGAGATCGGCGTTTACAACGCTGTGCAGCGTGCGGCTTACATTGGTGTGATAAGCGTGGGTTTCGCGCTGCTATTGTCCGGGCTTGCAATATGGAAACCGGTACAGTTCCAGGAATTGGCCGCATTGATGGGCGGATACGAAGGCGCGCGGATTGTGCATTTCGTGGCGATGGCACTGCTGGTTTCTTTCGTCGCGCTACACGTAATCATGGTCGTGCTGGTGCCACGCACGTTTTTGCCTATGTTGACGGGCCACGCCAGACGGCGTTTGCTGGAACATGGACGCTGATATGAATGGCAGGATGAAGAAACCCGATCGCAGGCTGGTCGCGCCGACGCGTGACATCGTCAGGATCGAGCGCAGATCGTTCCTCAGTCAGGGCTTGAGTCTGGGCGCGCTGACCTTGCTGTCGGGTTGCGACATCACTGATGCTGAAGCGGTACAGAAAGTATTATGGCGCATGTCGCAATGGAACGACCGGGTGCAGGCCGCAATTTTCGACCCGAACAAACTTGCGCCGGTCTATCCTGAAAGTGCGATCACCAAACCGTTCCCGTTTAATGCGTTTTACTCGGAAGCTGAGGCGCCGCAGGTCGATGCGGCAAGCTACAAGCTCGAACTGGGCGGATTGATCCGTGAGCAAGCGCCGTGGACGCTGGAAAAGCTATATGCGCTGCCGGAATCGAGTCAAATCACACGCCACATCTGCGTTGAAGGCTGGAGCGCGATCGGCAAATGGAGCGGGGTGACGTTCAAGTTTTTCCTGGAGCGCATCGGGGCCGATCTCAGCGCAAAATACGTCGGTTTCAAATGCGCCGACGATTATTATTCCAGCATCGACATGGCGACCGCATTGCATCCGCAGACACTGCTGGCTTTCAAATTTTCCGACCAGATCTTGCCGGCGAAGTATGGGTTTCCGATGAAGCTGCGGATTCCGACCAAGCTGGGGTTCAAGAACCCCAAACACATTGCCTCGATCTTTGTTACCAACGACTTTCCCGGTGGCTATTGGGAAGACCAGGGCTATAACTGGTTCAGCGGCTCCTGACCGCGTTGATCAGGATTTCTTGGCGGCGAGCCCGCCCAGCAGCGCCGCAGTGGGCCGTCTGCCGGATTTCGCGTGCGGGCGTGCGTGGCTGATGTGGCTGGTGGGAGCGGCCTTCGCGCTGCCAGCCGGCATAGATTCATAGGGCTTACTGAAATCGAAACTGCCGGGTAGAGGTGCCGACGGCGGTTTGGGATGGGGTTTGCTATGCGTCTGCTTGTGGCTGGACGCATGTCGCGGCGAGGTATGGTGGCTTTCGCTGGCTGACTTTCTACTGACTGCCAGTGCGGGCAACGGCAACCGTTCCAGCTTGCACTTGAGTTCACGCTCGATCTCGTCGAGCATACGGTGCTCGTCAGCGCACACCAGCGAAATCGCCTCGCCGGTGCTGCCGGCACGCCCGGTGCGGCCGATGCGGTGGATATAGTCCTCGGCCACGTGCGGCAATTCATAATTGATTACGTAAGGCAATAGTTCGATGTCGAGCCCGCGCGCGGCGATGTCAGTCGCGACCAGCACGTTGACCAGGCCCTGCTTGAAATCATCGAGAGCCTTCATGCGGTCGCCCTGAGAGCGATCGCTGTGGATCGCGGTCGCTGCGACGCCGTCGCGCACCAACTCGCGCGTCAGGCGGTTGGCATCGCGTTTCATTCGCACGAACACCAGCACTTGACGCATGTCGCGGCTCTTGATCAGGTGGGTGAGTAAAGCGCGCTTGCGGTCGGCATCGACTTCATACATCTGATGCGTTACAAGATCGGTCGGCGCGTTGCGCCGGGCTACTTCGACCGAGATCGGAGCGCGGAGTATCTGGTTCGCGAGCTTCTTGATTTCGTCTGAAAATGTTGCCGAGAACAGGAGGTTTTGGCGCTGTTTCGGCAGTAACGCGATGATGCGCTTGATGTCTGGCAGGAATCCCATGTCGAGCATGCGATCGGCCTCGTCCAGCACGAGAATCTCCACCCGCGACAGATTGACCGTTTTCTGCTGCACGTGGTCGAGCAGGCGGCCCGGCGTCGCGACCAGGATCTCGACCCCGGCGCGCAGCATTTTAATCTGCGGGTTGATATCGACACCGCCGTAGACGACGGTCGAGCGCAGAGCCAGGTATTTGCCGTAATTGCGTACGCTTTCCTCGACCTGCGCCGCGAGCTCGCGCGTCGGCGTAAGAATCAGCGCACGAATCGAATGGCGTGCCGGCGAAGGGCTGGTATTTTGGTGCGGTGCCAGCAATTGCAGGATGGGAAGCGCGAATCCCGCAGTCTTGCCGGTACCGGTTTGCGCGCAACCCATAAGATCATGGCGCGCAAGGACGGGGGGAATTGCCTTCAGTTGGATCGGTGACGGTTCGGTATAGCCTTGGTCGGCGATTGCGTGCAGCAATTCCGGCAGCAAGCCGAGTGTTTCAAAGGACATCAGTGGGGACTCCTGGCAACCGCAGGCCGCAGCTCAAAACTGACCGAAGAATACCGTCGAAAAAATCCGGCTGGTTCGGATTCAGGGCTGGGAGTAGCGTGAACTGGCATTACTAACCATTTGTTTTACAATTATAACCTGACCAGGGACAAATCTCCAGTGGGATAGTGCCGGCGTGGCCCATTCACGTTGTCCGGGCCGGCCGGAAACGCATTCACAGCCTCACGGGGTAATTCCTTTATTTATGCCGCACGCTGATTGTGGCGCCGGCAAAATCAACCGGGCGTCTGTGTTGAGAATCTCGCAGGCATTGAAAAATCTCTAAAAATTCAACATAATATGCTAAATTGTTAGGTTGACGGCTTAGCTCGTTCTACAGGGAGACGACGGTAAGACATGGTTGAAGTCAATGAATCGGTGGCGGCGCCCAAGTTCAGCGTATTCCCGCTAATCTTGACGCTCGACACCAACGGCATTCCGCATCGCTGGATAACGTGGCAGCACGCGTGTTTTTACTACGCCAAGAACCAGATCGCGTGGACTGCTGGCGAGCACGCCTTCACCGTGTTCGGCGGGCACAACCGCGTCTCGGGCGAGCGCTCGACTATCGTTGCCAGCAGCATCCTTGCAATCAAAGGCAAGGCAATGGCGATGCGTGCGTTCAGCCAGGTTCCGCCGCTCAACAACCGCGAATTGTTTCATCGCGACCGCTATCTGTGCGCTTTTTGCGGCGGCATTTTCGCGGGATCCAAACTTACGCGTGACCATGTGATCCCGTTTTCGCGCGGCGGCCGCGATACCTGGATGAACGTGGTGACGGCGTGTCGTTCGTGCAACGAGCGGAAAAGCGACCGCACGCCGGAGCAGGCACGCATGGAACTGCTTTATTTGCCGTATGTGCCGAATCGAGCGGAATACCTGATACTGACGAATCGCCGCATTCTCGCCGACCAGATGGAGTTTCTCGCGCAGCATGTGCCGGCCCAGAGCCGGTTGCATCAGACGGCCTAGTGCCGAGTCCGCGGCGCTAGCCGCCGCGTTTGCGCAACTCCATCATCACCTTGTAAGCCTCTTCCGGTGTCAACGCAACTTGTTTTTTCTTCCGGAAAATCAGCCAGAACAGCGCGCCATTGATCAGCACGAAAATTACTTCGAGGTAGAGGACCGTGCTTACGATCACGTGATTCGTCTGGCGTGCAAAAATGAAGAAGAACCCTTCAAATGTGGGGATCGCCGCCTTCGTAATCGCATAGACGGATTCGAACGGCGGAAACAATATGACCACAACCAGGTTAACTGCCACCAGTATCAGCGTCGCATTTTGCAGACCGATGCGGTAGCGTTTGCCCTCGGTCGTCTTCTTGTTTAGCAGCAGCAAAGCAATGCTGGCGTTGATCAGCACCACAAACAACTCGAGCAACAGGACGCTGGTGTTGACGACCATGTACTGATCACGGTTGAAATAAAAATTAAATCCGGCAAATACAGGCAATTGCGCGCTGGCCAGCGAATAAGCATCGAACGGCGGGAATAGCAGAATGAACGCGAGGTTGGCTGCCGCAATGACAACCGCCAGTTTTTGATTTCTGTTCATGCCGGCCGAAATTGTCCAATCTCGTTATTCATAAGGCATTATAAATCATATTCGGCCGTGATTTCAGCTGGTTTTTCAACCGTTTAGTAGTGCTGGGAGATTGTTTGATGCAGATTGGTCGCGGCAGGTGCGAGTCCCAGGCGCAGATCACAATCGGGCCGCGTATTCTGGTAAAATTTCTCTTTTTTAACAAACCGTTGCCGAACATATTTCATCTTGGGACATAGCCAGATTTGAGTAATTACGATCTTCACAGCCATTCCACGTATTCGGACGGCACGCTGACGCCGGCGGATCTGGTGGAGCGCGCTGCGCGGCGCGGTGTGGCGGTGCTGGCGTTGACTGACCACGACGATACGGGGGGATTGGCGGCGGCACGTGTGGCGGCTGCTGAGCATGGCATCCGGTTGATCGACGGCGTCGAAATTTCCGTGACTTGGCGCGGTCGGACCATTCATATCGTCGGCCTTGGCATTGACCCGGACAACGCAGCGCTGCAGACGGGGCTCGCCGCGACGCGGGGCGGACGCATCGAGCGCGCGCGTAAGATGGCCGCAGCCCTCGATGGACTCGGCATTGCGGGCAGTTTCGAGGGCGTGCAGCGGTTTGCCGACAACCCGCGAATGATAAGTCGTACCCATTTCGCGCGCTTTTTGCAGCAACAGGGGGTGGTAAAGGACGTCAAGACCGCATTCAAACGCTTTTTAGGCGGTGGCCAACCATGCTATGTGCCGCAGGAGTGGGCAAGCCTGAGCGACGCGGTGGGCTGGATTAACCTGAGCGGTGGAGTTGCCGTAATCGCGCACCCAGCCCGTTACCCCCTCGATAACGCCGAGCTGCGCGCTTTACTGTCGGAATTCCGCGATCTCGGCGGCGTTGCGCTCGAAGTTGTCAGTGGTGGCCACAAGCCGCATCAATATTTATCTTTTGCCGCGCAAGCCAGGCAATTCGGGCTGGCGGCGTCGATAGGCTCCGATTTTCATTCGCCGCAGGAAAGCTACCACGATCTTGGCAGCCTGCGTGCATTGCCTGGCGGCTGCATCCCGGTATGGGATGTGTTAAGCAGCAAGTGTTGAATATCGAGCGTTCGGGATTATCGTCCCGTTGGCCGCCATACTGGATTTGATAGCCCATACCTGGTACCGAAAACGTGGCGCAATTCTTTTCCATCCACCCCTTGAATCCACAGCCGCGATTGATACGCCAGGCAGTCGAAATTCTGCGCGCTGGCGGCGTAATCGCGTATCCGACCGACTCGTGCTATGCGCTGGGCTGCCATATTGGCGATAAGGCGGCGATGGAGCGCATACGCTTGATTCGTGCAATCGATGCGCGTCACCACTTCGCGCTCGTATGCCGCGATCTCGCCGAGGCGGCTGTATATGCGCGCATAAATGACTACCAGTTCCGGTTGCTCAAATCGGCGGCGAGTGGCGGCTACGCCTTTATCTTGCAGGCAACGCGGGAAGTACCGCGCCGGCTGCTGCATCCGCGCCGCAAAACAATCGGCGTACGCATCCCGGCGCATCGCGTCGTGCGCGCGTTGCTCGCAGAGCTTGGCGAGCCGCTGTTGAGCTCGTCACTGATCATGCCGGGCGATGCGCAGTCTTTGAACGATGCCCAGGAAATTCGCGCGCGGCTTGAGCGCCGCATCGACCTGATACTTGATGCCGGCCCATCGGGCGTCGTGCCGACTACGGTGGTCGATTTGACCGGGGAAGTGCCGGTCATTACGCGTCTGGGCATCGGCAGCGCTGAGCTTCTCGGAGAACTGGTTGGAGCTTAACGTCGTCCAAAAAATCGCGGTGTTTGCGTTGCCGGTGCTGTTTGCAATTACCTTGCACGAAGCCGCCCACGGTTATATCGCACGCTATTTCGGCGACATGACCGCCCACGCTGCGGGCCGGATCAGCTTGAATCCGGTGCGCCACATCGATCTCGTCGGCACTATCGTCGTGCCCCTGGTGAGCCTTTTGCTGACTAACGTCATGTTCGGCTGGGCCAAACCGGTGCCGGTCAATTTTGCCAATTTGAGGCATCCCAAGCGCGACATGCTGTGGGTTGCCGCTGCCGGACCGTTCAGCAACCTTGTAATGGCTCTGGGATGGGGGCTTATGCTTAAGGTCGGTGTCGCGCTCGAATTGGGCAGTCCGGCGGCCGCGTGGCTGATACTGGTGGGCGCATGTGGTATTTTCGTGAACGTGATTTTCCTGGTGCTGAACCTGCTGCCATTGCCGCCGCTCGATGGCGGGCGCATGGTGGTGAGCCTGCTGCCGACCCGGCTGGCATGGAAATTCTCGAAAATCGAGCGTTTCGGCTTTATGATTCTGATCGTGTTGCTGTTCACCGGGCTGCTGGGGCCGATACTGTGGCCTATGATAGACCTCTCGATTTCCGGTATCGGCAAGCTGCTCGGCATCGCGCCGCGAGACTTGTACCGGCTGATCAAAGCACTATAGATATCAAGGACAACGGCATTCATGTTTGTCGACCGCGTATTATCCGGCATGCGCCCTACCGGCGAGCTGCACCTGGGCCACTATCATGGCGTGCTCAAGAATTGGCTCGCGCTGCAACACGAGTTTGAATGCTTTTTCTTCGTGGCCGACTGGCACGCGCTGACCACTCATTACGACACTCCTCAGATCGTCGAACAGAACGCTTTGGACATGGTGATCGACTGGCTCGCCGCCGGTGTCGATCCATCGCAGGCGACTCTGTTCGTCCAATCGCGCGTACCACAGCACGCCGAGCTGCATTTACTGCTATCCATGATTACGCCGCTCGGCTGGCTCGAGCGCGTGCCTACCTACAAAGATCAGAGGGAAAAGTTGGCCGACAAGGATCTGGCGACTTACGGTTTCCTCGGTTACCCGCTGCTGCAAAGTGCGGACATTCTGATTTATCGCGCCAATCGCGTGCCGGTCGGTGAGGACCAGGTTCCACACATCGAATTTACGCGGGAAATTGCGCGCCGCTTCAACCACGTTTATGGGCGCGAGCCCGGATTCGAGGCGAAAGCGGAGACTGCGGTGAAAAAATTGGGCGCCAAGCGCGCAAAGATTTACCGCGAGTTGCGCACGAAATTTCTCGAGCATGGTGATGCCGGGGCTCTCCAGGCCGCACACGCGTTGATCGAGAAAGCGCAAAATCTGGCGCTCGGGGACCGCGAACGGCTGCTAGGCTACCTCGAGGGCGGTGGCAAGGTAATCCTGACTGAACCGCAGGCGTTGCTGACTGCGGCTTCGAAAATGCCGGGGCTTGACGGTCAGAAAATGTCGAAATCGTACGACAACACCATCAGCTTGCGTGAGAACGACGAAGGGGTTGCCAGGAAGATCCGCACCATGCCGACTGACCCGGCGCGCGTCAAACGCAACGACCCCGGCGATCCGGACAAGTGCCCGGTGTGGCAACTGCATCTCGTTTATTCTGACGACAAGCGCAAAGAATGGGTGAAATCGGGATGTCGCAGCGCTGGTATAGGATGCATCGAGTGCAAACAGCCGGTGATCGACGCCGTATTGGTTGAGTTGAAACCGATGCGCGAGCGCGCCCAGCGCTACGTCGACGACCCTACGCTCGTTCGCAGCATAATCGCCGATGGTTGCGAGAAGGCGCAAAAACTCGCCGAAGAGACCATGCGCGACGTACGCGAGGTAATGGGGCTGAATTACGGATAGGCCTGCGGCTGCCCGGGTTCCCCGGGGAATTGCGCAGTGATAGGTTTCCCGTACGAATCGCGGTAAAATGCCGCATGCCACGTCACTCTATCGCACCCTGTGCAAACTCCCGCTTTTCGCTAAGGACGGGGCTACCTTCCGGCGACCGGTTGCACTTTTCAGTATGGTAGAAGCCGCCGCATTCACACTAGCGGCATCAGTTACGCCGATCGGCGTTTTTCGCGGCGAACCGGTTCTGGAATTGCCGCGTGATCTCTACATTCCGCCTGATGCGCTCGAAGTGTTTCTTGAGACTTTCGAGGGGCCGCTCGACCTTTTGCTGTACCTGATTCGCAAGCACAATATCGACGTGCTCGATATTCCGATGGCACGGTTAACCGAGCAGTATCTTGAATATGTCGAGCTTATGCGACAAAAAAGCCTGGAGCTTGCGGGTGAATACCTGGTGATGGCGGCTGTGCTGATCGAAATCAAGTCGCGCATGCTGCTGCCGCGCCCGCCTGCCGCCAGCCAGGACGAATCCGATCCGCGCGCGGAGTTGATGCGCAGGCTGCTGGCTTATGAGCAGATGAAGTTGGCGGCGCAGCGCCTGGACGAGTTGCCGCAAGTCGGCCGGGACTTTGCGCTGGTGCAGGTGTGGATAGACCGGGAGATCGCGCAAACGCTGCCTAACGTCAACGCCGAGGATTTGCGGCAGGCGTGGCTGTGGCTGTTGATGCGTGCGAACGTCAATAAGCACCATCGCGTCACGCGCGACCAGTTGTCCGTACGCGAACACATGACCTCGATTTTGCGCCGGCTGCAGGAGGTCAAATTCCTGGAGTTCACCCAGTTATTCAGCCCGTCTGACGGGGTTTCGAAGCTGGTGGTGACATTTCTCGCGATCCTTGAGCTGACGCGCGAAACCCTGATCGAGATCACGCAGCAGGATTCCTTTACACCGATTTATGTGAAACTGACCCATGGACTCACCGTCGTTTGACCGGCAGGAATTAAAACGAATTCTCGAGGCGGCGTTGCTGACCGCGAGTGAACCGCTGCCCGTTTCCGATCTGAAAAATCTTTTTGCGGAGGAGCCGAGCAGCGATTTGCTGCGCGAAATCCTCTCCGAGTTGGCGCAGGACTGGCAAGGGCGCGGCGTCGAACTGGTCAACGTCGCAAGCGGCTGGCGGTTCCGGGCACGGCCTGATTACCACCAATTTCTGGAGCGGCTTAATCCCCAAAAACCGCCGCGCTATTCCCGCGCGGTATTGGAAACCCTCGCGATCATTGCCTACAAGCAGCCGGTGACGCGCGGCGACATCGAAGATATCCGCGGCATCGTGGTCTCGACCAATCTCATCAAGGCGCTCGAGGCGCGCGGCTGGATCGATGTAGTTGGGCACCGCGAGGTGCCGGGCAGACCGGAGCTTTTTGCGACCACCAGGCAGTTTCTCGACGACCTTAATTTGCGTTCGCTCACGGAACTGCCGCCGCTTGAAGACCTCGGGCAATTGGTTGAAATGGTCGCGCCCGGCGCGCAGTTCGGCAGCGAGCCGGGTACGACGTCAGACGTTATCCCGCCAGTTGTAGGCGAAGGCGAAAATCCAGCAGTCATTTAGTGGCAAGGGCAGTTACGCGCTGTCCGGCCGGCAACTCCCGGCCGCGGAATTGCGGCACCGTGCCTGCGCTTGCCCCAATGCCCAGCCAACCTGTTCAAATCAGGGATAAGTGTAGAACCCGCG
>Ga0315281_10001088_pt1 | contig 39836 bp, 38 predicted proteins | sample YL17G07_0_MG_FD_204540 | JGI IMG/M metagenome (GOLD analysis project Ga0315281, IMG submission 204540) | Sediment microbial communities from Yellowstone Lake, YNP, Wyoming, USA - YL17G07_0 | ecosystem: Environmental > Aquatic > Freshwater > Lake > Sediment | place: USA: Wyoming | collected...
CGGTGGGGCGGGCAGGACTCGAACCTGCGACCGGCGGATTATGAGTCCGCTGCTCTGACCCACTGAGCTACCGCCCCCAGATGTGGAGGATAAGCCGTCAGACGTCGAGGAACACGCGCACCTCGGCGCGCTCGTCGTCGCGCTTCACCCGCAGTTGGTGGTAGGTGGCCGCCTTCACGACCACGCCCTCGGGCCGACGCGTGAGCGGGGCAAGCGTCAGCTCGGCGTCGAGCTCGGTGTCGGACACGCGCCGAACAGCGATGCCCGAGACCGCCGCCTCCTCGGTCTCGTGGAGGTAGATGAGCTCGCTCAGGAAGTCGACGAGCAGCGACCCGGTGTCGGCGGCCGACAGCGTGAGCTCGCGGGGTGTCCCCTCCCCCGTCGCGCGGACGTCGAGCAGATCCACGAGCGCCCACGCCGCCTGCTCGAACGCGACCTCGAGCGTCGGCGCCCACGCGCGGACGCCGAGGTCGGCGGGGTGCTCGAGGATCTCGTAGCCGGCGTCGGTCTCAGGTCTAGCAGGGGTCACGACCCCAGCGTAGGCCCGCGCGTGGGGCGCTACGAGCCGGCGGAGGGCTCTCCCGTCGCTTCGGCGACCTTGGCCTGGATCACGGCCAGGCGATCGTCGACGACCAAGGCGTAGTCCTGGCTCTGGCTCCGCAGGTCGTGCAGGTCCTTCGCCAGGTCCTTCAGGATCTTCTCCAGCGCGGTGACGCGCTCCGCGAGATCGCCCCCGGCCGTGGGCGTCTCGATCGTCTCCTGGACCGCCGGCCCTGCCGTCTCCTCGGCCTCCGGTATCTCGATGAGCCTGTCCTCGGCCCACGCGTGCGGGGTCGCCTCGCGCTCAGCTTCCGCTCTGGCCTCTGCTTCGGCCTCCGCGGCGGCGAGGTCCACGACCTCCACGGTCTCGGTCGCGACGGCCTGCTGCTCCTCGAGCGCCGAGTAGTCGATCAGCGGCGGCCCGGACGTCGCCCGTTGGGCTGCCTCGGTCGGCGTCGCGCCCTCGCGGAGCTGGCGCTGGTACTCGAGCAACCGCTTCACAATGTCGTCGTGGCGGATCGTGGAGCCCTCCTCCGCGTCCTGGTCCTGCCCACCGAGCTGCTCGTCAGACATGCCTGGCTTCCCTGAACGACCCGGAACGATCCCATGTTACGGGGTCCGAGGGTCGATGCTCAATCGGACTTTCGGCACCAGAGGGCGGGGATCCGAGGATCCGTGCCTGGATCTCAACTCACCTGAGACGGCTCCGGGGGCGAGACTCGAACTCGCAACCATCGGATTAACAGTCCGCCGCTCTGCCGATTGAGCTACCCCGGAACGACGCGAAGCAGTCTACCAACGGGTCATCTGCGGCCTACCGCGCTAGGCTCTGGGACTCGAACCGGACGAACGGAGTCGGCGATGAAGAAGTTGCTCTTCGGGATCGTGGTCGGCGTCGTGATCGGGTACGCCCTAGCCAACCGGCGCGAGCTCGGGACGTCGGACGACGACGTGAGCGGTGTCTTCGACTCGGTGACGCGCAGCCCCTCCGCTCAGCGCCTCCAAGGCGTCGGCGGCAAGATCGTGGACCTCGCCAGCACCCGCGGCGCGGACGTCCTACAGCGGGCTCGGGCCGAGATGCAGCGCCGCCTCGCCGCCAGCTCGAGCGACTTCTAGCTTCTGTCGCCGAGCGGAGGGCCCCACCGGGTGCGGGACGGGACGCGGTGAGCTACTCGAGGTAGTCGCGGAGCTTCTGCGACCGCGATGGGTGGCGGAGCTTCGAGAGCGTCTTCGACTCGATCTGGCGGATGCGCTCGCGTGTGACGCCGAACTCGCGGCCGACCTCCTCGAGCGTGCGCGGGTGGCCGTCGAGTAGGCCGAACCGGAGCTGGATGACCTTCTTCTCGCGCTCCGACAGCGTGTGCAGCACCGACTCGAGCTGCTCCTGCAGCAGGATGAACGAGGCGGCGTCGACCGGGACCACCGCGTCGGAATCCTCGATGAAGTCGCCGAGGTGGGAGTCCTCCTCCTCGCCGATCGGGGTCTCGAGCGAGACCGGCTCCTGCGAGACCTTTACGATCTCGCGGACCTTGTCGGCCGGGACGCCCATCTGCCTGCCGATCTCATCGGGTGTGGGCTCACGGCCGAGGTCCTGGAGCAGCGCCCGCTGCACGCGCACGAGCTTGTTGATCGTCTCGACCATGTGCACAGGGATGCGGATCGTGCGCGCCTGGTCGGCGATCGCGCGCGTGATGGCCTGTCGGATCCACCACGTCGCGTACGTCGAGAACTTGTAGCCCTTCGAGTAGTCGAACTTCTCGACCGCGCGGATCAGACCGAGGTTGCCCTCCTGGATCAGATCGAGGAAGAGCATCCCGCGGCCGACGTAGCGCTTGGCGATCGACACGACGAGGCGCAGGTTCGCCTCGATCAGCCTTTTCTTCGCTAGCTGCCCGTCGCGCTCGACACGGCGCAGGAGGCCTTCGAGGTCGTTGCGGCTCTTCGGCTTCCACGACTTCGCCATCCGGTCCCGGCCGATGCCCTCGACCTTGCCGAACTTCTCGAGCTGGTGGCCGCGGATCGCGATCACGTTCTCCACGACGTTCCTCAGCTTCTTGTTGTCGACCTTCTCGTCGTTCTCGACCGACTGAGCGAGCTCGGTGGCGAACTCGCCGGCCTCGATCCGCCGGGCGAGGTCCACCTCCTGGGCAGCGGTGAGCAGCGGGACCTTCCCGATCTCCTTCAGGTACATCCGGACCGGGTCGTTGGTAGGCGCCTTCAGGAGGTCGACGTCGATCCCGCGGGGCACGCCCGGCTCGATCAGCTCGTCGCCGGGGACCTCGATGACCTCGATGCCCTCGCCGCGCAGGTGCTCCTCGACCTGCGTCAGGAAGTCCTCGATCTGCTCGGGGGTGAAATCGTCGACGGGGACCGCTTCGAGGAGATCATCCGAGGTCACGAACCCGCGCTCTCGGCCGCGGGCGGTGATCGCTTCCTTCGCTTCCTCCAAGCCCAGATCCCGGGCCAGCTCCGTCAACGAGGCTCCTTGCGCACGGGGGGATCGGATGTCGGAGAGTGTACGAGACGGGACTGCCGGTCACCCACGTCGCCTACGGCGAGCTACGCGAGGACGCCTTTGCGCTCCTTCAGCCGCCGGAGCTCCCCGTCGATCGTGATCAGTTGCTGGAAGAGGCGGTCGTACTCCTCGGGCTGCGTAGTGGGGTTCAGCTTCTGCAGCCGTTGACGCAACTCGGTGCTCCGGCGCCTCAGCGAGAACTCCTGCAACCGGGCCCACACGTCCTCGGCGTAGCCGCGCGTCGGCTCGCCGTCGAGCGGCTCCAGCGCGAGCGCCGACACGGCGCGCACGACCTTGTCGTCCCGCGAGGTCGCGACGAGCGTGCGCACGTCGCCGTCGGACTCCTTCAGTTGCGCGAACAGCTTGCGGTTGGCCGCCGACTGGAAGTGGTCGTCCGTGAGGCGTGGGCCGACGCTCCCGTATATGTCGGCGTCGCGCGCGAGGAGCCGGAGCATCTCGCGCTCGACCTTCTCGTGGACCGAGACCCGCTTGATCGCCTGCGCGACCTCGATCGGCCGACCGGCCATCTTGCGCTCCAGCGCGAGCACCACCGATGCCTCCGAGACGCCGGCGAGCTCGGCTAGCAGGTGCGCGTACTCGGCCTGGCGGACGGGGTCGGAGAGGCCCTCGAGGACCGGCAGCGACGCCCCGACGGCCGTGGTCTGACCCTCGATGCTGGAGAGGTCGTGGCGCCCGACGCTGCGGCGGATCATGTACTCGACCAGCGGCGCCGCCCCAGCGGCAAGGTCCCGGAAGGCCGCCCCGCCGCGCTCGCGGACGAAGTCGGCCGGGTCCAGGCCCTCGGGCAGGATCAGCACCACCGGCTGGATCGGGAACCGCTCGAGGAACTCGTAGGCGCGCTCGGCCGCCCGGGCGCCGGCCTCGTCGGAGTCGAACGCAAGGATCATCCGCTGCGCGAACCGGGAGGCGAGTCGGAAGTGTCCCTCCCCCAGCGCCGTGCCGCAAGTCGCGACCGCGGTCTCGACGCCGGCCCGCACGAGCGCGATGACGTCCGTGTAGCCCTCGACGACGATGATCTCGCCTGACTTCGCGACTGCGCCCTTCGCGCGGTGGAGGTTGTAAAGGACCTCGGCCTTCTTGTAGACGGGCGTCTCGGGCGAGTTCAGGTACTTCGGCCCCTCCTCACGCTCGCCGGGGAGGATCCGCGCACCGATGCCGACCGCGCGGCCGGACAGGTCATGTACCGGGAACGTGATGCGTCCGCGGAAGCGGTCCCGGATGCTCCCCTCCTGGTCGCGGAGCGCGAGTCCGGCCTCCACGAGGATCTCCGGCGAGAACCGGCGCGCGAGCCGCCGCAGCAGGAAGTCGGCGTAGCCCGGCGCGTAGCCGATGCCGAACTCGGTAACGGCGTCGCGGTCGATGCCGCGCGAGTCCAGGTACCGGCGTGCATCCTCGCCCTCACGCCCCTCGAGCAGCATCCGGTGGTAGAGCGCGAAGGCCTCCTCGTTCGCGTGCTGGAGGGCCTGGCGCCGGGACGCCGCGCGCCGCTCGGCCGCTGTGTCGCCCTCGTAGCGGAGCGTCACCCCGGCCTCCTTCGCGAGATGCTCGACGGCCTCGGTGAACTCGAGGTGCTCGACGTCGCGCAGGAACCGGATCGCGTCGCCGCCTGCGCCGCAACCGAAACAGTAGTAGACCTGTTTCGACGGCGAGACGGAGAACGACGCCGTCTTCTCTGTGTGGAACGGGCAGAGGCCGACGAACGAGTCGTGGCCCGCCTTCTTCAGCGACAGGTAGTTGGAGACGACCTTGACGATGTCGGTCCGCTCGCGGACCGTCTCAAGGTCCTCCTGCCTGATCCTTCCGACCAAACCTTCCCCTCGCGCAACCGTCAGTGAAGCGTCACAGCAGCCGGCCCCTTCACAGCAGCCAGCTCTGGGGAAGGAAGAGCTGCTCGTAGACCCGGAGAGCGTACCGGTCCGTCATGCCGGCGATGTAGTCCGCGATGCGGGTCGGCAGGTCTCCCGGAGCCCGATGGTACTCCTCGGGGACCTGCTCCGGGTGGTCGAGGTAGTGGGCGAACAGTGTGCGGACGAGGGCGACGGCCTTCTCCTGCTCCGAACGCGCCTCGTCGCGCAGGTAGACCCGCTCGAACATGAAGTCCCGCAGCGTGTCGAGGCCGTGGAAGACCCCGTCGGATAGACAGATCTCCGCGCCGTCGCCGCTGTGCTCGACGAGATCGGTGACCAGCGTGTTGATCCGCTCGCGGGGGGTGCGGCCGAGGACCTCGAGGACGTCCAGGGGCAGCTCCTCAGGGCGGAGGACGCCCGCGCGGATCGCGTCGTCCGCATCGTGGTTGACGTATGCGATCCGGTCAGCGAACCGGACGACCTTCGCCTCGGGCGTGGAGGGCGCCGGCATCGACCAGGTATGGCTCAAGATACCGTCGCGTACCTCCCAGCACAGGTTCAGGCCCCTGCCGTCGTTCTCGAGGTAGTCGACCACGCGGAGGCTCTGCTCGCTGTGGCGGAACGGGCGGCCGAGGAACGGCGTGAGGGCCTGCTCCCCGAGGTGCCCGAACGGCGTGTGGCCGAGGTCGTGGCCGAGAGCGATGGCCTCGGTGAGGTCTTCGTTCAGGCGGAGCGCTCGGGTCGCGGTTCGCGCGATCTGGGACACCTCGAGGGTGTGCGTGAGACGCACCCGGTAATGGTCGCCCTCGGGCGCGAGGAACACCTGGGTCTTGTGCTTCAGGCGCCGGAACGCCTTCGCGTGGACGATGCGGTCCCGGTCGCGCTGGAAGCACGTGCGGAGAGGATCGGGCTCCTCCTCCCGTTCCCGTCCCCTGCTCTGCGACGAGAGCGTGGCCTGAGGCGAAAGGGTGTCGCGCTCGATCTGCTCCGTGCGTTCACGAGGGGTCGGGGCCGCCACGCGCCCATGGTACCCCCGACCTCTGACGCGCCTCGGCCACGTGGACGATGGCCGGCCGGTGGACCCTCAGCGACCGAGGAGCCGGTAGTACAGGTAGGCGAACGTCTCCCGCAGGTATCCCGACAGGCGCGGCCACTCCGAGACCGCCGCCGAGTGCCAAGTCGCCGAGGCATAGCCTTCGATCCCGAGGTCCGAGGCCATCCGTTTGATCCGTAGGTTGTGCCAGGGGTCCGAGACGAGGAACGCCGAACCCATGTCGCGAGACTCCATGTAGGCCGCGGCTGCGCGGAGGCTCTCGAGCGTGGTGTGCCCGACGGGGATGGCCACGACCGATCCCGGCGGCATGCCGCGGCTGATGAGGAAGTTACGTCCGGCCTCGGCCTCAGTCGAGACGTCGTCCGGCTGGCCGGCCCCCAGGACGAGCACGATGTCGGCATGCCCCTGGTCGTATAGGAGCTGGGCGTGCGAGGCGGCCGACGAACACCGGCGAGGCCTTCCCCTCGTACTGAGCGGCGCCGAGCACCGCGATGACGTCGGCGCGTTCGACGCGACTCGCGTCGTCTTCGTGCGCCGCGCGGAACACCGCGATACCGGTGACGGCGAGCAGGCCGGCGGCGACCGCGAGCAGGGCAACGACGATCGAGAGGATCGGGTGGCGGCGGACGAGGCCCACCCGCCCAATCTAGCAACCGGCCAGCAACCGGGAACTTGCCGTCATCCCGCCGCGAAGTCCCCCGCGGGGAGAGGGGAGGCGAACGCGCCGATCAACCGCCCGCTCGCATCGCGCGTCAGGACCAGGAGATGGCCCGTCGTCGCGGGGCGGGACCCGAGCCGCAGGCTCACCTCGCCGGAACCTGGAATCGAACCCCGCACCTCTCGTCCGTCGTAGCCGACCACCACGTCCGTCCTCGCCGCCCCGGCCGCCTCGACGCCGACGCGCACCAGCGACCCCGTGACGGACACGACCGGGTCGTGACCGAGGCTGCCGTGCACGGCGCACACCCACCACCACGGGTCCACGAGGCGGGCCATGAGGATCTCCACGTCCGCTCTGCCGGAGCCGGACCCGACGTCGACGGCAAGCAGCCCTTCACCCCGCTCGATCGGCGTGCCAGCGGCGGCCGCGGTCCAACCGAGGACCCGCCGCGCGAACCGCAGCGCCGTCTCCCCAGGGTCGGCACGCCACGGGTCGGCTCCGGACGCGAGCCGCGGGAGCGATGCCTCCGCTGCTTGGAGCGTGTCCTCGGGCCAGACGGCGAACCCCTTCCGCTCGTCGCCCGCCGCCATAGCCGTGGGAGTGGGCGTAGCCGACCGCGGCGCGCCGGTGGTCCGCCCGGCATCCTCCCGGGACGGCGCCGGCGAGCACGCGGCCGGTGCGATCGACGCGGCGAGGAGGGCCGCGATCGCGGCCCTCCTCCATCTGTCGGCGCGAACCGGTCCGCGAGCGTTCACGTGCACCGCGGGTAGCAGTCGGGCATCCAGCTCTTCCGCGCCATGGCTCGGTACGCTGACTGGGACCGGTAGTCCGTGTAGGAGATACGGGTGCCGAGATCGTCGCTCTTGGCCTCGATGATGTAGTCGAAGCCGTCGGTCCCCTCCATGTAGATCATCCCGGTGTGACCGCCGCTCCCGCTGTTGTAGACGAACGCGTCCATGTACGCGGTCGCGTCGTAGCTCTTGCTGTTCAGCAGCTTGAAGGGGCAGGTCGTGCACGAGATGTACGAGGCCGTGGAGTAAGGCCCGTGGACCTCCTTCTCGTGCTCCCAGAACCGGAAGCCCGAAGAGCCGTACGTGTTCTTCATCGTCCACGTCTTGAAGACGAACCCGGAGCAGTCGGCGCCCTCCCCTCCGCTGTCGGGCTGGCCGGGGGTGTCGTCGATGTTGTTCAGCTTGTAGCAGCCACCACCCCATTCGTAGCCCTCTCGGTCGGCTTCCGCCGCATAGCTCTGCGCCTGAGTCCGGCTCCGCCAGGTCAGTCCCCAGCTGGTGCCGTTGCAGTTCGTGCTTGACCAGGTCCCGGTCGCTCCGGCACCCGACGCCACCAGGACAAGCATCTGTGCCGCGAGGAGGCCGACCAGCGTCCCGACCGCGATGCCGGCGATCAGCCGTCGAAGTTGCATCCTCATGCCTCCACCACCTTGAAGCTCTCGATCGCGACGCCGTTCGTCCGCGCGTAGGCGACGAGTACCGCGTCCGGTGCGCTCCACCTCACGGTCGACAGCCGTGCGTCCTGCTCCGTCGAGGGCTCCGGCAGGAGCGAGAGCCGCACCAGCCCGCCGCGAGCGTCCACTCGGAACACTCCCACCACGAAGTGCGTGTCGTCCCACAGGCCGCGCGCGACCAACGCGCCTCCGTCCGCCAGAGGTCGGACGAAGTAGTCGGACCCGACGCGCACGCCCGGGGGAAGCCGCAGGACGGCACCCGCGTCGGCCCCATCGGGCCGGGTCCAGGCGACCGCCAGCTCTCCCTCAGCGAGATCCCCCGAGATCCCCGATCCGTCGGTCGGGGCGGAGGCGATGACCCTCGCCTCCTGGGCGGACGCCGTGGCGGAACCGTCCGTCGAGCCGGCCGGCAGCCACTGCCCGGGCCCGACGAGGACCGACGGCCCTGCCGTCCCCGGCTCCACCCGCCTCGCCACGCCCATCGTCACGGGGAAGGAGCCGAGGACGCGGCCGTCGCTCGCCGAGACCCGGTAGTCGACGCCCTCGTCCCCAAGCGTGAGGAGATCGAGCGACCCGTCGATGCCGATCGCGAGGTCGAGGGTCCGGTGAACGGGCGTCGGCAGCGTCCGAGTGAGTCGCCCGTTCCGCGAGAACACCTCGATCCGGTCGTTCACCCAGTCCACCACGTCGATGCTGCCGTCCGAACCGACGGCGAAGCTCGAGGGGCCGAGCGGGTCCCTGTCGGGGCCACCCGCCGTCCGCCCCACCTGTCCGGGCTCGGAGCCGTAGGGAAGGAACACGACGGTCGCGTCCGGGTCCGCGAGGTCGCGCCATGAGAACGGCGCTACCTCCGTGATCGGGAGCCCGGCCGTCGTGCGCACACGGAGCGGGTTCGCGCTTGCGCTGGGCGGGTACGCGAGAGACGCCCCTGTCGCCGTAGTGAACTCCAGCCAGTACGAGAATCCCTCGTCTGGAACGAGCTCCGCCGGCACGGTGAACCGGTAGCCACCCTCGGCCCGGGCGCCGGGCACCGACCGCGATGTGCCGCGCGGCGTGGTGACGTGCGCCGTGGCCGAGATGATTCCGCATCCGGGCGACCCCGACGGCCGGCACAGCACACCGGCGATCAGCCTCACAGGCGTCCCGGCACGCACGAGCGCGCGAGACGGGTGCAGCACCAGGAACCGCGGCGCGGGGAGCTTCGCGGGCCGCGACGACGCCACGGCCCCGAGCGTCGACCCCACGGCGAGCCCGGCAACGAGACCCAGCAGCCCCCAGCGACCGAACAGCCGTCGAGGGCGCCGAAGGAAGGACATGCGCCCACCTCCTTGTGGTGCACGGGGGAGGTGGGAGAGAAGCGGAACGATACCCGAACACGCGTTCGGCGCCTATCACCAGGACGGGGGAGATTCCCCGCCCGCGCGGGCGATTTCAGGCGCGGGGAAGAGCCCGATCAGGCGATGAGGTCGGCTCTGAAGAGCAGGCGGACGTCGTCGCCGATCACTTCGAGGCGACCTCCGCGGTCCCGACCGCCGCCTGGCCGGCCGCGAGGCGCGCGGTCTCGACCCGGAACGGCGAGCAGCTCACGTAGTCGAGCCCGACCTCGTGGCAGAACACGACCGAGGCGGGGTCGCCGCCGTGCTCGCCGCAGATGCCGAGGTGCAGGTTCGCGTTCGCGGCCCGCCCTTCCTCACAGGCGATCCGCACCAGACGCCCGACGCCCGGACGGTCGATCGTGACGAACGGGTTCGCCGGGACGAGCTTCCGCTCCTCGTACATCCCGACGAACTTGCCGATGTCGTCGCGGGAGAACCCGAACGCGGTCTGCGTGAGGTCGTTCGTGCCGAACGAGAAGAAGTCGGCGACCTCGGCGATCTCGCCGGCCGTGACGGCCGCGCGCGGAAGCTCGATCATCGTGCCCCACTCGAGGTGCTCGAGCGTCACGCCCTCCTTCTCGAGGGCCTCCTTCACGACCGGCTCGAGCTCCTCGCGCATCTGCTGGAGCTCCGGCTTCGTCGCGACCAGCGGGATCATGATCTCGACCTTCGGATCGAAGCCCTCCTTCTTCACGGCGCACGCGGCCTCGACGATCGCGCGGACCTGCATCGCGTACAGGCCGGGTTTCACGATCCCCAGGCGCACGCCGCGCAGGCCGAGCATCGGGTTCGTCTCGTGGAGCTCGTTCACCTTGCGGAGGATCCGCTTCTTCTCCTCGAGGTCGGGGGCGGACTCGCCCTTCGATTCGGCCACCGCGACCTCGACCGCGAGCTCCACCTGGTTCGGCAGGAACTCGTGCAGCGGTGGGTCGAGCAGCCGGACCGTGACCGGCAGCCCACTCATCGCCCGGAAGATGCCGACGAAGTCGTTACGCTGCAACGGAAGCAGGATGTCGTAGGCGACCTGCTCCTCCTCGGGAGTCTCGGCGAAGATCATCTGCTGCACTGCCGCCACGCGCTCCTGGCCGAGGAACATGTGCTCGGTGCGGCACAGGCCGATCCCTTCGGCGCCGCGGTCGCGGGCGTTCTGCGACTGGTCCGGTGTGTCGGCGTTCGCGCGCACGCGCAGCCGCCGGCGCACATCGGCGTGGCCCATCAGCCGCGCGAACGCCTTCCAGATCTTCGCCTCGCGGGCCTCGGCGTCGCCACCGCGGGCCTTCTCGAGCACCGACTCCTCGAGTGGCAGCTCCCCCACGTAGACGGCGCCGTCGAAGCCGTCGATCGTGATGACGTCGCCCTCGGCGACCCTCGTCCCGTTCGCCGAGAATGACCGCGCGTCGAGGTCGATCTTGACCTCGTCGGCGCCGCAGACGGCCGGGATGCCCTCGCCGCGGGCGACGACGGCGGCATGCGAGTTCGTCCCGCCGGCGGAGGTCAGGATGCCCTGCGAGGCGATCATGCCGTGGTAGTCGTCGGGGGTCGTCTCGCGACGGACGAGGATCACCCGCTCTCCGCGCTTGGCCCACTCCTCGGCCTCGTCGGCGCTGAACACGACCTTGCCGGAGGCCGCGCCTGGCGAGGCGTTCAGGCCGTGCGCGATCGGCTTCGCGCGCGCGCCCGCATCGCTCGAGACGACCCGCTTGAACAGCTCCTCCAAGCGGTTCGCGTCGACGCGGAGCAGCGCGGTGTCCTCGTCGATCAGGCCCTCCTCGAGCATGTCGTAGGCCATGACCCACTCGGCGGATGCCGTTCGCTTGCCGACGCGGGTCTGCAGGATCCAGAGCCGACCCTTCTCGATCGTGAACTCGATGTCGCACATGTCGTGGTAGTGCCGCTCGAGGGTGTCCATCGTCTCGCGGAGCCCCGCGTACGACGTCGGGTCGAGCTGCTCGAGAGCGACGAGCGGCAGCGTGTTGCGGATACCGGCGACGACATCCTCCCCCTGCGCGTTCGGCAGGTAGTCGCCGTAGGGCACCTTCTCGCCGGTGGCCGGGTCGCGCGTGAACGCGACGCCGGTGCCCGAGTCCGTCCCGCGGTTGCCGAACACCATCGCGACGATGTTCACGGCGGTGCCGAGGTCGTCGCTGATCTTGTTCTGGCGCCGGTAGTCGCGGGCGCGCTTGCCGTTCCACGACTTGAACACCGCCTCGATCGCGAGCGTCAGCTGCTCGCGCGGGTCGGTCGGGAAGTCCGAGCCGGTGTGCTCGTGGTAGATCGAGAGGAACTCGGCCGTGAGCTGCTTCAGGTCCTCGGCATCGAGGTCGGTGTCCTGCGCACCGGCGAACTTCCGCTCCTTCGCCTCGTCGAGCGCATGCTCGAAGGCGTCGCCCGGCACGCCCATCACGATCTTGCCGAACATCTGGACGAAGCGGCGGTAGGCGTCGTTCGCGAATCGCAAGTCGCCGTCGGACTGCTTCGCCAGGCCCCGCAGCGAGTCCTCGTTCAGGCCGAGGTTCAGGACCGTGTCCATCATCCCCGGCATCGAGAACTTCGCCCCCGAGCGCACCGAGACGAGCAGCGGATCGTCGGCGTCGCCGAGCTTCTTCCCCATAGCCTGCTCGAGTCGCGCCAGATGCTCCTCGACCTCGTTCGCCAGTCCCTTCGGGAACGCATCGCTGTCCAGGTAGCCGAGGCACGCCTCGGTCGTGATCGTGAAACCGGGAGGCACGGCGAGGCCCATGTTGGTCATCTCGGCGAGGTTGGCTCCCTTCCCGCCGAGGAGGTCCTTCATGTCCTTGTTGCCTTCGCTGAAGTCGTACACGTACTTGGTCATGGGCATACCTCCGGGTGCGTAGCTTCGGGTTCGGATCCGGCGCCCAAGTCTACGGGAAGCACCAGTCGTTCAGGCACGCCGTTGTGGTATACACATCGATGTGTATGTCGGCGGGAGGTGCTAGGTTGGCTCGCATGGTCAGAACCAACGTCGTGGTCAACGAGGATCTCCTCGAGAAGATCATGCGGCTCTACGGGCTGAAGACCAAGCGTGCGGCGATCGACCTAGCGATCCGACGCCTCGCGGGCGAGGACCGCTACACAAAGATGCTCGAGCTCGAGGGCAGCGGGTGGGACGGCGATCTCGACGAGATGCACGGGGGCAAGGTCCACGAGCTTTGATCGTTCCGGACTCGTCGGCTTGGATCGAGTTCCTCCGCCGGACCGGGAGTGCCGTCCACCGGGTCATGCACGGGCTCGTTGAGCGGCGCGTGGACATCGCGACCACCGAAGTCGTGGTGATGGAGGTCCTGGCCGGCGCTCGCTCCCCGCGTCATCACGCCGAGCTGCGCGCGGCCCTGCTCGACTACCCGATGCTCGTCCTCGATGGCCTCGCCGACTACGAGCAGGCGGCTCTCATCTACCGGATCTGCCGAACGGCCGGCGAAACGATCCGCGACCTCTCCGATTGCCTCATCGCGGTGCCGGCAATCAGGGCGGAAGCGTCGATCCTTCACAAGGATCGCGACTTCGACGTCATCGCCCGCCACACACCGCTCCGCATCGAGCCCGTCGACACGGCGAGACCCTAGCGGGGATCGAACCTGAGACCGTCCAGGACGTGCCAGACGAGCCGCCGGCTCCGGCGCCGGCGAGACCACCTCGCGACGCCGCGCCTTGGCGCGCTTCGCGCTCAATCGCATCGCGGTCTTGAACACGAATCCCCCGGCGTGGTCCTCGTCCTCGATCTGTCCCCACTTCGACCAGAGGCGCGCGAACGCCTCGGCCGCCATGTCCTCCGCGGCGGGCCGGTCAAGCAGCACCAGCGCGCACGCTCGGACGACACGTGCGAGGTGTTCGCGGTAGAAGCCCTCGAAGGCGGCTCGGTCGGCCACGCACCCTGTTCTACCCCGATGGGGCCAAGAACGCTTACGCGCACCGGCTCTTCTTGATCCCGCCCCGGCGCTCAGCGGCGCCCACGAGGCGGTTCAGGTCGCGGCGGCCTCGAGCGCAGACAGGGTCTGCGCGTCCGAGGCGAACAGGACCTCGACGCGGTTGCCCTGCACGGGCATCACGGCCGCCGGCTGGCTTCCCGCGTCGATCCACCCCTGCATCGCGTCGGCGAACCGCGCCGCGTCCCCCGTCGTGTCCCACACGGTGGACAGCACGACCGCGACCGCGTCGCCGTTCCGCCACGCGCGGTAGATGCCGCCGCCCCAGCCGGCCGCCGCCTCGTCGGCCGTGCCCTGGTCGACCCGCAGCCCGAGCATGATCGAGAGGAACTCCTCCCCGACCTGCTGCACGTCGAGGTCGCTCCACCCGGAGCCGAGCTTCGGCCCGAGGTCGGGGATGTCCACCGGCTGCGGCAGGTCGTTCGGGTACTTCTCAGGGTGGATGATCTGCTCGGTCGACGTCGGCAGATCCGTGAGCGCCTGGTTGACCACCTTCGTCCCGCCCCCCGCCTCGAGCGCCGTCACGAAGTCCATGCCAGCGAGGTACGGCCACTCCTGCATCTGCACGATGAACGGCGGGATGCCCGCCGTGGACGGCGCCGAGCCCGCCTCGGCGCCGAGCTGCAGCTGCTCCTCGAGCGAGAGGTACCTCAGCGCGTACTGCGTCATGAAGTAGGTGGCGTCTCCCTCGACGGCGCCGACCGCCGCGTCGTACGTCTCGTCCTGGCACGTGTTCCCGAGGTGGTCGATCCGCGACAGCCCGAAGTTCTGGTCGTCGATCGCGTGCGTGAGCTCGTGTGCGAGCGTGACCTCCTCCATCGGCGACGGATGGCTCGTGCCGATGAACACGAGCTCCTTCGACTCCGTGTCGTAGTAGCCGATCACCTGGCCCGAGTTGAACTCCTCCAGCGCTCGGCGGATGTCCGTGCCCTCCGGGATCACGCCGATCGTCTGCCACACGAGGCTGCGCCGCTCGTAGAGCGCCTGCGGGAAGGACGTGTCGAACGACTTCTCGAGCCCCTTCACGAGCTCGGCGTGGGTCACCGCGTCGACGGCGACGGACTGCGTGAACGACAGCCCCCGGAGCTGCTCGACCTGCTTCTCGACCTCCGCGATCGCCGGCGGCGTCGGCCCCTCCGGCGCGACGCTCGAGGACCCGCCGGACGAGGTGTGCTCACAAAGCGCCTTCATCGCGGCGGCGGCCGAGCCGGCTCCGGTCGGGACCGGCGAGGGCGACTCGGGCGACGGTGGGACGGAGATCACCTGCGTCGGCGAGGAACCGAAGTCGAGCGTCGTCGAGCACGCCCCCGTGAGGAGCGCGAGCGCGAACGCGAGCGCGGCTGCGGCGAGGCGGGCCCGCGCGCTCATCGCCTCGGGGCCACGAGGCTCGCGACCGACACGATGATCGCCGCGATCGAGAGCCCCGCCGAGACCCAGAGCAGACGGGTCGACTGCAGCGATCCGAGCGAGGTCACCACGAGCACGGTGCCGGCTGCGAGCATCAGCGCGAACGCCGCGGCGTACAGGCTGACCCGCCCGCGGCGGCGGCCCTCGGGAGCGTTGCCCGGCTCGGACGCGACCTCCCCGGCCACCGGCTGCTCGGCCGGGGCTCCGTCGATCACGGTCTCTTCGGTCGTCGGATCGGTCACAGTCGTTCCTTCAAGTATCCGACGAGGTTGTCGATCGGGATGCGGTCCTGCTGCATGGAGTCGCGCTCCCGCACGGTCACCTGCCTGTCCTCGAGCGTGTCGAAGTCGACCGTCACGCAGAACGGCGTCCCGACCTCGTCCTGGCGCCGGTACCGCCGGCCGATCGACCCTGCATCGTCGTAGTCGCTCATCCAACACGGTTTCACGAGATCGAAGACGCGGCGCGCCTCGGGCACGAGGGCGTCGTTCCTCGAGAGCGGCAGCACCGTGACCTTGATCGGCGCGAGGTCCTTGTGCAGTGCGAGCAGCGTGCGCTTCTCGGTCCCTCCGGATGCCGTCCGCGCTTCCTCGACCCGGTATGCATCGCACAGGAAGGCGAGCATCGCGCGGTCGACGCCGGCTGCGGGCTCGATCACGTAGGGGTGGTACCGCTCCTCCTTCTCCTGGTCGAAGTACGTGAGCTCCTGACCGGAGAACTCCTCGTGCCGGCGTAGGTCATAGTCGGTGCGGTTCGCGATCCCCTCGAGCTCGCCCCAGTCCGTGAACGGGAACCGGTACTCGACGTCAACGGTGCGCTTCGAGTAGTGCGAGAGCTCCTCCTGCTCGTGGTCCCGAAGGCGCAGGTTCTCCTCCCGGATCCCGAGCTCCACATACCAGCGACGGCGTTCCCCGATCCAGTACTCGTGCCACCCCTCGTCGGTGCCCGGCTCGACGAAGAACTCCATCTCCATCTGCTCGAACTCGCGCAGTCGGTAGATGAAGTTGCCCGGCGTGATCTCGTTCCGGAAGGACTTGCCGATCTGCGCGATGCCGAACGGTAGCTTCCTCCGCGCTGCCTGCTGGATCGTGACGAAGTCGACGAACATCCCCTGGGCGGTCTCGGGACGCAGGTAGACGGCGTTCGCCTCGTCCTCGACCGGGCCCATGTGGGTCTTGAACATCAGGTTGAAGTTGCGGGGGTCGGTGAACTCACGATGGCCGCAGTTCGGGCAGCTCGGCCCGTGCTCCATGTCGAGCGTCGTCTCGTCCTCCTCGTGACCCGACTGAGGCGCGTGGAAGCCCGGCAGGTGGTCGGCGCGGAACCGCTGATGGCAGTTGAGGCACTCGACCAGGGGGTCCGTGAAGACCTCGAGGTGGCCGCTCGCCTCCCAGACCTTCGGAGACATGATGATGGCGGCGTCGAGCCCGACGACGTCGTCGCGGAGCTGGACCATCGAGCGCCACCAGGCGTTCTTGATGTTGCGCTTCATCTCCACGCCGAGCGGGCCGTAGTCCCAGGAGGAACGCAGCCCTCCGTAGATCTCGCTCGACGGGAACACGATGCCCCGGCGTTTCGCCAGGGCCGTGATGGCCTCCATCAGATCGGCCACGCGATCGTCCTCCTTCCCGGCCGCTGGCGGCGGCCGCTGGCGTGGCAGCCAGTGTACCGGCCGGGTGCTGTTCCGCCGCCCGAGCAGGCGTTACGATGCCGCGGTCGATGTCCGACTCCGGTGCGCCCGAGGCGCGTTGCCACAAGTGCGGCGCCCTGCTCTCCCCAGATACCGCTTGGTGCGCCCAGTGCCTCGAGCCGGTCGTGCAGGCCGTCGCGATGCCTCCGTTCGATGAGCGGGAACCCTACGTCGGCGACGTCCGGATAGACCCGGCGCCCGCTCGCCCTACGGCGCACGACACCATCCTGCCGCCGGCAACTCCCTCGTTCCGCGGCGGGCCCACGAGCCTCGGGCCGATCAGCAAGATCGTGATCACCGCCCTGTACCTGCTGCTCGGCGCGGCCCTCTACCCGCTCATCGTGGCGCTCGGCACCGTCAGCGCGGCGGCAGCCTCGGTCTTCGCGCTCGTGTACTTCAGCCTCTTCGTCATAGCCGGCGTGCTGTTCCTGTACCAGGTCTGGAAGCCGACCCCGAGGCGCTGACGCGCGCGTCCTCAGTCTTCCGCGACGCCGCCGAAGCGTCGCGAGCGCTTCTGGTAGTCGCGGATCGCCTCGTACAGGTGCTCGCGGTTGAAGTCCGGCCACAGCACCGGCGTGAACCAGAGCTCCGAGTAGGCAGCCTGCCACAGCAGGAAGTTCGAGATGCGCTGCTCGCCGCTCGTGCGGATGATGAGATCCGGGTCGGGCATGTCGGGGTGATACAGACGGCTCGCGATCGACTCGACTGAGATCTTGTCTCCCTTCAGCCGTCCCGCGTCGTGCTCGGCGATCAGCTTCTTCACAGCGTCGACGATCTCGACCCGGCCGCCGTAGTTGAACGCGATCGTGAGGGTCATCCCGGTGTTGCTCCGCGTGAGCTCCTCCGAGATCTCCATCTCCCGAAGCACCGAGCGCGGTACACGCCAGTCGCGGCGACCGAGGAACCGCACGTGCACGTTCATCGCGTTCAGCTCGTCGCGCCGACGACGGAGCAGCCCGCGGTTGAACCCCATCAGGTAGCGCACCTCGGCCTTAGGGCGGTTCCAGTTCTCGGTCGAGAACGCGAACATCGTGAGCCACTGCAAGCCGACCTCGTCGGCGCCGACGACCGTGTCCCACATCGCGGCCTCGCCCGCGGCGTGCCCCTCGGTGCGCGGCAGCCCGCGCTGCTTCGCCCAGCGACCGTTGCCGTCCATCACGATCCCCACGTGCCGCGGCAGCTTCTCGCGGTCGATGTCGGACAGGTACGTGCTCACGGGACGAGGCTCCTCGCGAGGATCGGCAGGCTCTTCATCCGGCGCTCCAGGTGGTACTCGGCGAAACCGAACAGGAGGGCGCGCGACTCCCTCCTGATCTGCAAGTCGGTGGTGAGCTCACCCGCCTTGAGCAGATCGGTGCGGCCGAGATCGGCCAGGAAGCCGAGCGCCTCGAGCGAGACCGGCCCCGCGTCGTGCTCGGCGCAGGCCGTGCACACCGCCCCGCCCTGACCACTCGCGAACAGCTCGGGGTCCGGCCGGCTGCAGACCGCGCAGGCGAGCAGGCTTGGGTGGAAGCCGGACAACGAGAGCAGCTTCAGCAGGAACGACTCCGCGACGGCCGCGGGGTCGGCCGGCCGGACGTCGAGTGCGCGCAGGCCCGAGAGCAGCAGCAGGAACAGCCGGATGTTGCGCTCGTGCTCCTCGGCGACCTTGTCGACGGCCTCGAGCATCGTCTCCCCGGCCGCGAACAGCCCGAGGTCCTCCCGGATCGCGCGGAACGCCGAGATGATCTCGGCCTGGCTCACGGTGTCGAGCGAGCCGCGCCCTCGGTAGGCCATGAGCGAGACGTGGGTGAGCGGCTCGAGGCGCGCCCCGAACCGGCTGGTCGTCTTGCGGATGCCCTTAGCGACCGCGCGGATCTTCCCGGCCCCCTGGGTCATGACCGTGACGATCTTGTCGGCCTCGCCCAGCTTCGCGGCGCGCAGGACGATGCCCTGTTCCTTGTAGAGCGGCATCGACCGAATCGTACTGCCCGGCTCACAGCGCTTCCCCACAGACGTGTTGCGATCGTATGGAATCGCTAGTCGCCGGCCCGCAGGCGGCCGACGACGTCGTCGAGGAGCGAGGACGCCCCGAGCCGGAACAGCCGCGGCGACAGCCACCCCATCCCTAGCACCCCGCCGACGATGCCCACGTACTCGAGGGCGGCCTCGGCGGTCCGGATGCCGCCGGCGAACTTGACCCCGACCCGGCGGCCGGTGGTTGCCTCGCGCGCGCGGACGCTTTCGACCATCACCGCCGCCGCCTCGAGCGTGGCGCCCACGGCGATCTTGCCGGTCGAGGACTTGATGAAGTTCGCCTCCGCGTCGATGGCGAGGCGTGCCGCCCGGGCGATCGCCTCCGCGGAACCGAGCGCGCCGGTCTCGAGGATGACCTTCATCGGCGTGTCGCCGCATGCCTCGCGCGAGGCCGCGAGCTGCTCGCGAACCTCGTCGTCGCGCCCGCCGAGGACCGCCTCGTGGTCGAGAACCGTGTCGATCTCGTCGGCGCCGAGCGCGAGGGCTTCGTGTATCTCAGCGACCCGCTCCTCCGTCGAGGCCAGCCCCGAGGGGAAGGCGCCGGTCGCGCACGCGACGGCGATGCCGGTCCCCTCGAGCTTCCTCCGTGCGGTGGGGACCAGCCGCGGGTAGACGCAGACCGCCGCAACGCCCGGCACCGTCGGATCGGACGGGTCGGGCCGGACCGCCCACTCGCACAGGGCGGCGATCTTCTCCTCGGTGTCGGTCTCCTCGAGCGAGGTGAGGTCCATGCACCGCACCACGAGCTCGAACAGCGTTCGATCCGTCGGCGTCATCGGGAGACCTCCTTCGACGGCCACGGTATCCTCGCGCGCCCGTTCGAGCCAACCGGGGAGGGGGTCCTCTCAGAACCCGAGCCGCTGGAGGGCCTTCGGGTCGCGCTGCCACTCCCTGAGCACCTTGACGCGGAGCTCGAGGAAGACCTTCCGGCCGAACATGAGCTCCATCTCCTCGCGCGCCCGGGTGCCGACCGTCTTCAGCGTCGCCCCGCCCTTGCCGATCACGATGCCCTTCTGCGAGTCGCGTTCGACGATCACCGTCGCGCGGACGCGGACGAGGCGCTCGTCCTCCTCCAGCTCCTCGACGACGACGGCGATCGAGTGCGGCAACTCCTCGCGCGCGACGTCGAGGGCCTTCTCGCGGACGATCTCGGCGAGCTGCACGTCCAGCGGCACATCGGTGACCTCCTCGGGCGCGTAATGCGGCTCGCCCTCCGGCATCCGCTCGACGAGCAGGTCGAGCAGCACCCGCACACCGCGCCCGGTCTTCGCCGAGAGCGGCACGACCTCGTCGAAGTTCCCGAGCGCCGCGGCGGCCTCGAGCTGCGGGACCTCCATGTGTCCGCGTAGCAGGTCGAGTTTGTTCACCGCACAGAGCTTGGGGCACCCGGACGGCGCGACCTGCCGCTCGTAGACGAACGCGTCGCCGCGGCCGATCCCGGCGGCTGCGTCGACGACCAGGACGATCACGTCGACGCCCTCAACGGAGGCCGCCACGAGCTCGTTCAGCCGCGCCCCGAGCAGCGTCCTCGGCTTGTGGAACCCCGGCGTGTCGGTGAAGACGACCTGGTACGCATCGGTCGTGAGGATCCCGTGGATCCCACGCCGCGTCGTCTGCGGCTTGTCCGAGACGATCGCGACCTTCCGGCCGACGAGCGCGTTCACGAGCGTCGACTTGCCGGTGTTCGGCCGGCCGACGATCGCGGCGAACCCCGAGCGGAATCCCACTACGGCAGCGAGAGCGGCCCGAATGCGTCGGGCAGGAGCTCGGACAGACGCCACGTCTTGCGGATGCCGACGGGCGACTCCGAGATCACCAGCATCTCTGGGCCGAACTCGTTCAGCACCTGGCGGCAGCCGCCGCAGGGCGGTGTGACGTCCCGGTCGCCGGCGACGACGGCCACGGCGTCGACCCGCCGCTCCCCCGCTGTGACCGCGGCGGCGACCGCGTTCCGCTCGGCGCACACCCCCAGCGGGTACGACGCGTTCTCGACGTTTGCGCCGATGAAGATCCGCCGGCCGGCAAGCACCGCGGCGCCGACCGGGAACCGGCTGTACGGCGCGTACGCGTCCTCGCGCGCCGCGCGCGCCGCCGCGACGAGCTGCTCGACCTGTTCGAGCGTCGGCTCGCTCACTCCTCCCCTGCCTCCTCCGCGCCGGGTTCCTCTTCCGGCCCTCGCCGGGTGATCAGCACCTTCGCGATCCGCCGGCCCTGCACCCGCTCGGCCTTGAACGTGAGGCTCCGGAACGTCACCTCCTCGCCCTCGGCCGGGATCGAGCCGAGCAGCCCGAGCATCAGACCGCCCACCGTGTCCCACTCCTCGTCCGGCAGCTCGACGTCGAGCAGCTCGTTCACCTCGTCGATCGCGACCTTGCCGTCGACGCGGTAGACGCCCTCGCCGACCTCCACCACCTCCGGCTCCTCGCGGTCGTACTCGTCGGAGATCTCGCCGACGAGCTCCTCCAGCAGGTCCTCGAGCGTGACGAGACCGACGACCGAGCCGTACTCGTCGGTCACCACCGCGATGTGGAACTTCTCCCTCTGCATCGCGCGGAGCAGGTCGGCGACCTTCTTCTGCTCCGGGACGAAGTGCGCCGGCCGGACGACCTCGGCGAGCGGCATGTCGCTCATGTCCTGGTGCAGAGCCTTCAGCACGTCCTTCGCGTAGACGAGGCCGATCACGTCGTCGAGATCCTCCGTGAACACCGGGATCCGCGAGTACCCGTGCTGGAGCACGAGCCCCTGAACGTCGCGGAGGGTCTTGTCGCTCTCGATCGCCACGATGTCCGGGCGCGGCACCATCACCTCGCGCACGATCGTGTCGCCGAACTCGAAGATCGAGTGGATGAGCTCCTTCTCCTCCTCCTCGATCTGGTCCTCCTCGGAGGCCACCTCGGCCAGCGCGCGGATCTCGTGCTCGGTGATGAACGGGCCCTGCGGCAGGCCTTTGCCCGGCATGATCCAGTTCGCGAACTTCACCAGACCGGTCGCGAGCGGCCCGACCAGGCGGCCGAGACGGACGAGCAGCGGCGCGAGGAACAGCGCCACCCGGTCGGTCTGCTGGATCGCGAAGGTCTTCGGCGTCACGTCCGCGAACACGAACAGCAGGACGGTCATCGCGATCGTCGCGACGACCTCGCCGGCGCCGCCGAACGTTCTCACCGCGAACGAGGCCGCGATCGTCGTGCCGCCGATCGTGGCGAGCAGCGTGAGGAGCAGCACGACGTTCAGGTAGGGCGCCGGGTTCTCGGCGATCCGAACGAGCGAGACCGACCCGCGCCGCTTCTCCTCCGCGAACCGGTAGGCGCGCACGCGGTTCACCCGCGTGATCGAGACCTCCGACGCCCCGAACAGCCCCACCGCGCCGATCAGCAGCACGACGATGACGAGCTCGAACCAGTCCCAGCCGCTCACGGCATCCGGATCCCCGAGTAGCGCTCCTGCCGCGCCCACATCTCGGCGCGCTCGTCCTCCTCATCGTGGTCGTGGCCGAGCAGGTGGAGGATCCCGTGCACGAGCAGCAAACGCAGCTCGGCCGCCGGGTCGGCGGCGTTGTTCGTCACCGCCACGTCGGGCGCGATCACGACGTCGCCGAGGATCCGTACGCCGTCCTCGTCTTCCTCGCCGTCGAGGGGGAACGACAGCACGTCGGTGGGCCCCTCCTCGTCCATGTAGCGGACGTGGAGATCGGCGATCTCGTCGGCCGTGACGAACGAGACCGACAGCTCCGAGTCGGCGAACCCCTCGCCGACGAGGCACGCTGAAGCCAGCTCCGCGAGCGCTGCTTCGTCCACGGGCATCGACTGGCGGTTGGAGATGAGGACCCTGGGTCTATGGTCACTATCGGTCATGGGCGTTCGACCGCCCGCCGTTCCCCGAACAGGCGGTACGCCTCCACGATGTCCTGAACGATCTTGTGGCGCACGACGTCGCGCGCGCCGAGCTGGCAGAACTCGATCCCGTTGATGCCCTTCAGGATCTCCTGCACGATCACGAGCCCGGACGTCTGTCCGTTCGGAAGGTCGATCTGCGTGACGTCGCCGTTCACGACCGCCTTCGAGCCGAAGCCCAGGCGCGTGAGGAACATCTTGATCTGCTCGGGTGTGGTGTTCTGCGCCTCGTCGAGGATGATGAACGAGTCGTTCAGCGTGCGCCCGCGCATGTACGCGAGCGGCGCGACCTCGACGGTTCCGCGCTCCATCAGCCGCGGAAGCATGTCGGCGCCCGTCATCTCGAACAGCGCGTCGTACAGGGGCTTCATGTAGGGGTCGATCTTCTCGTAGAGCGTGCCCGGCAGGAACCCGAGCCGCTCACCGGCTTCCACGGCCGGACGGGTGAGGATGATCCGCGAGACCTGCTTGTCCTGCAGCGCGCGGACGGCCGTCGCTACGGCGAGGTAGGTCTTGCCGGTACCGGCCGGCCCGATGGCGAACGTGAGCGTCGCGCGGCGCATCGCGTCGACGTACTTCTTCTGGCCGAGGGTCTTGGGCGAGATACCCTTGCCGCGCCCGGTGAGCAGCACGTCGCCGAGCACCTCGGTCGGGCGCGCTTCCTCGCCTTTGATCAGCTCGATCGTGTGGCCGACGGAGGATGCGGTGAACTCGTGGCCGCGCTCGAGCAGCGCGAGCATCTCCTCGAAGAGCAGCCCGACGCGCTCCGCCTCGTGCTCGGGTCCGGTGATGGTGATCTCGTTGCCCCGCACGATGATCTCGGAATCGAAGGCGGCCTCGACGAGCTTGAGGAGCTCGTCTCGCTGGCCGAGGAGGGCGACCATGTTCTGGTCGCCCGGCACGAGGATCTTCACTTGAGTGGTGGCTCTCGCCAAGCGCGCTCTTCCGGGGTCGGTCCCCGTCCCTCCCGTCGCGAAAGGGGCCGCCCCCCGACGACCCTAGTTCGATTCTACCCCGGCCCCGCGCCCGCGCCGGGCATCCGGGTGCAACCGCCCCGACCCTACCCGGCGGGGCGTCGCAGGCGTGCCCGCACCGGGCGCTTGCCGGCGGGCTCGCCGCGGAGCTCGGCGAGCTGCCCGAGGAGCTTCCGCTCCTCCCGCTTGAGGTTCCTCGGGGTCTCGACGTGGACCGTGAGGAAGAGGTCGCCGCGACCGCGGCGGCTGAGGTTCGGAATCCCCTTGCCGCGCAGGCGGATCACGGTCCCGGACTGCGTGCCAGGTTCGAGGGTGACGTCCTCGACGCCGTCGAGCGTCTCGACCTCGAGCTCCGCGCCGAGGGCGGCCTGCGCCATCGGCACGTCGACCACGGTGAACAGGTCCTGGCTCCGCCGCTCGAACACCGGACTGCGGTCGACGCCGATGGACAGGTACAGGTCGCCGGCCGGGCCGCCGGCGCGCCCCCCGTGCCCAGCGCCTGAGATGCGGAGCTCCAACCCGTCGGAGACGCCCGGCGGGACGTCGACCGGGACCGTGCGCGTTCGCAGCGCTCGGCCGTCGCCGCCGCACCGCGCGCACCTCGAGACGATCTCCTCGCCCGTACCCTCGCACGCCGTGCACGGGTGGGCGGTCATAACCGTGCCGAAGATGCTGCGGCGGACCTCCTGGACCTGTCCGCTCCCGCCGCACGTGCGGCAACGGGTGGGCGAGGTCTCCGGTTCCGCGCCGGAGCCGTCGCACCGGTCGCACGGCCCGAGGACCTCGACCTGCACCTCGCGGTGTGTGCCGAACGCGGCTTCCTCGAAGGAGAGGGCCACGGCCGCGAACACGTCCTCGCCGCGCTGGGTCCGGGTGCGCCGCGTCGGGCGCCGTCTGGTTCCGAACCCGCCACCGCCAAAGAAGGCCTCGAAGATGTCGGTGACGTCGCCGAACGGGAACCCCTCCGGCCCTCCCCGCTGGCCGAACAGGTCGTACTGCCGGCGCTTCTCGGGGTCGGAGAGGATCTCGTAGGCGCCGACGATCTCCTTGAACCGCTCCTCAGACGCGGGGTCCTGGCTGACGTCGGGGTGGAGCCGGCGGGCGAGTCGCCGGTACGCCTTCTTGATGTCCTCCTGGGTCGCGTCCCGGGGAACGCCGAGGATCTCGTAGAGGTCGCGCGCGGGCGCCATGGCACTAGGCGCCGAGCTCGGTCGCGAGCTCCGACAGCCGCCTCGCGACGGCCCGGACGGAGGCGACGACCGTCAGGTAGTCCATGGCCGTCGGGCCGACGACGCCGATCGCCCCGAGCGAGGCCTCGCCGGCCCTGAACGGCGCAGCGACGAGCGAGGCCTCCCACTCCTCGGTCGTAGGGTGCTCGGCGCCGATCGTGACCGAGACGTCCTCGGCGGATGAGGCCTCGCGGAGCAGGCGCGCCATCTCGGACTCGTGCTCGAGCGCCTCGAACAGGCGCCGGACGGTCTCGCGGCGCCAGTGCGCGGCCTCGTCGGCGAGGTTCGCGACGCCCCCCACCACGACGTGCATGCCCCGGGTCTCCTCCTGCATGCCGCCGAGCACGTCGGCGACGGCGATCAGCATGTCGCGTTCGACCTCGGAGGCCTCGGCGGCGAGCCTAAGCGCACGCGCACGCGAGTCCGCGAGGGACTTGCCACGGAGCGAGGTCGCCAGGCGATGCTCGAGCGCCTCCAGCGCCCGGCCGTCGAGGTCCCTCGGCCGGTCCACGATGACCTTCTGGACGCCGCCGTGCTGACCGACGACGAGGATCATCACGCCGGTGCCGAGATCGACGAGCTCCACTCGGAGCACGCCCTCCTCCTCGAGGCTCGGCGGCACGGCGAGGCCGGCGTACTGGGTGAGGCGCGAGAGCAGCTGGGTCGTGCCCCGCAGCACGCCCCCGAGGTCGAGCATCGTCTCGGCGAAGAAGCCGGTGATGGCCCGGCGCTGCGCCTCGCGCAGGCGCGAGCCCGCCGGCAGGGTGTCGACGTACCGGCGATACGCGAGGTCGGTCGGGATGCGTCCGGCCGAGGTGTGCGGGTGCGTGAGGTAGCCGAGCTCCTCGAGCGCGGCCATCTCGTTGCGGATCGTGGCCGACGAGACACCGAGCCCGGCGTGCTCGGCGATCGTCTCGCTGCCGACGGGCTCGCCCGTCCGAACGTACTCCTCGACGACCGCGCGGAGCACCGCGGTCTTCCTTGCGCCGAGCTCGGCTTCCACCATGTCTACATTGTTAGCAGTCTGGCGGCCAGAGTGCTTGAGTTCGCGGCTCGGTCCGTAGCCGGGTCACCCGACGAGCGCCAGAACCAGTTCGTTCAGCAGGAGCATGCCGCGCTCCGTCGGCACGAGGGCGCCGTCGCGATCCTCGAGCAGGCCGCTCTCGAGGAACGGCTCGGCCTTCTGGGCTTCGACCCATGACGCAGGAACACCCTCCAGGATCCTGAGCCTGAGGAACACCTCCTCGAGGTAGGCGTCGGAGGGCTCGAGCCGCTCCTCACCGCCGACGGGCACGTGCCCGGCCTCGACCCGCTCCGTGTACATCTCGGGCGGACGGACGTTCCACCAGCGTCGGTCATCGCGGTACGAGTGCGCACCGGCGCCGAGCCCGACGTACGGCCGCCTTTCCCAGTACCCGAGGTTGTGCAGGCACTCGAACCCGGACTTCGCCCAGTTCGAGACCTCGTAGTGTCCGTAACCGGCCTCGCCGAGCAGCTCGCACGCGAGCTCGAACATGTCGGCCTGAAGGTCCGGGTCGGGCGCCGGCAGGAGCCCGGCCTGCACCTTGCGCCCGAGCGGCGTCGACGGCTCGATCGTGAGCGCGTACGCCGACACGTGCTCCGGCCCGAGGCCGATCGTCTCGCGAAGGGTCCGCTCCCACGATTCCAGGGTCTCGCCGTGCGCGCCGTAGATGAGGTCCAGGCTCAGGTTCGCGTAGCCGGCGGCGCGCGCCTCGCGTACCGCGCGCCGGACGGCATCGGGCCGGTGGATCCGCTCGAGCGCCGCGAGCACGCGGAGGTCGAACGACTGCGCGCCCATCGACAAGCGCGTGTACCCGGCGCCGAGCAGCCCCTCGAGCTTCGCGCCGTCGAGCGTGTCGGGGTTCGCCTCGATAGTGACCTCGGCGTCCGGCACGACGTCGAACCGCTCGCGCAGGTGCGCGAGCAGCGCCTTCAGGTCGACGACCTCGAGTGTGGTCGGCGTCCCTCCACCGAGGAACACCGAAACGATCTCCTCCTCCACCCACGCGGGCGCCACGAGCTCCGCCTCGCGGAGCAGCGCCCGCACGTACCGCGAGCGGAGGTGGTCGAGCCCGGCGTACGCGTTGAAGTCGCAGTAGCCGCAGCGCGTGAGGCAGAACGGCACGTGGACGTAGATGCCGGCGCTCACTGCTTCGTCCCCGAACGCTGGTCCACGCGGAGCGCCGCGATGAACGCCTCCTGCGGGACGTCGACCTTGCCGACGCGTCGCAGCCGCGCCTTCCCCTTCTTCTGCTGCTCGAGGAGCTTGCGCTTGCGCGTGATGTCGCCCCCGTAGCACTTCGCGAGGACGTCCTTCCGTTTGGCCTTCACAGTCTCGCGAGCGACGATCCGCGAGCCGATCGTCGCCTGGATCGCAACGTCGAACAGCTGCCGGGGGATCAGCTCCCTCAGCCGCTCGACCATCGCGCGGCCGTACTGGTACGCCTTCGCTCGGTGCACGACCGAGCTGAACGCGTCGACCGGCTCGCCGTGCAGCAGCACGTCGACGCGCACCACGTCGGCCTTCTCGTATCCCCACGGCTCGTAGTCGAGCGACGCGTACCCCCTCGTGCGCGACTTCAGCTGGTCGAAGAAGTCGAAGATGATCTCGGCGAGCGGCAGCAGGTAGTGCACCTCGGCGCGCTCGGGTGAGAGGTACCGCATGTCGAGCATCTGGCCGCGACGCGACTGGCAGAGTTCGAGCACCGGACCGAGGAACTCGGACGGCGTGATGACCGTCGCGAGGACCACCGGCTCGCGCACGAAGTCGTACGTGCCGGGCTGCGGCATCTCCGACGGGTTGTGCACGACCGTGATCTCCTCGCCGCGGACGACGTGGAACTCGACGTTCGGCGCCGTCGCGATCAGCTCCAGGCCGAACTCGCGCTCCAAGCGCTCCTTCACGATGTCCATGTGGAGCAGCCCGAGGAACCCGCACCGGAACCCGAACCCGAGGGCCTGCGACGTCTCCGGCTCGTAGTGCAGCGCGGAGTCGGAGAGCTTCAGCTTGTCGAGCGCGTCGCGGAGGCTACCGTAGTCGCCGCCCTCGGCCGGGAACAGCCCGCTCCACACCATCGGCCTCGGCTCCCGGTACCCGGGGAGGGACAGCTTCGCGCGGTGCTTGCCGGCAAGCGTGATCGTGTCGCCGACCTTCACGAGGTGCACGTCCTTCATCCCGGTGATGAGGTAGCCGACCTCGCCGGGCCCGAGCTCCGGCACCGGTGTGGCCTCGGGTGCGAAGACGCCGGCCTCCTCGGCCTCGGAGTTGAGGTTCGCGGCCATCAGGTGGATCTTCGAGCGCGACGGCAGCACGCCGTCGACAACGCGCAGGTTCGCGACCACGCCGCGGTACGGGTCGAAGCTCGAGTCGAAGATCAGCGCGCGGAGCGGGCCGTCTGGCAAACCCTCCGGCGGCGGCACGCGGGCGATGACGGCCTCCAGCAGGTCGGTCACGCCGACGCCGGTCTTCGCCGAGACCCGGAACACGTCGTCCGGATCCCACCCCATGAGCCGGCCGAGCTCGGCGGCGGCCTCGTCCGGATCCGCCTGCGGGAGGTCGATCTTGTTGAGCGCGGGGATGATCGTGAGCCCGGCATCGCGAGCGAGGTGGTAGTTCGCGAGGGTCTGCGCCTCGATCCCCTGCGCCGCATCGACGAGCAGCACCACTCCCTCGCACGCCGCGAGGGAGCGAGAGACCTCGTATGTGAAGTCGACGTGGCCGGGAGTGTCGATCAGGTTCAGCTCGTATGTCCGCCCGCCGGTCTCGTGACTCAGCCGGACCGCCTGGGCCTTGATCGTGATCCCGCGCTCGCGCTCGAGGTCCATCTTGTCCAGGTACTGCTCGCGCATGTCGCGCTCGGCGACGGCGTGGGTGAGCTCGAGCAGCCGGTCGGCGAGCGTCGACTTCCCGTGGTCGATGTGCGCGACGATGCAGAAGTTCCGGATGTGGCTGGTGTCGGTCACGGCTCGCCTATCGTACGGGTGCCGGACCCCGACCGAAGGACCGGATCCTCGGTCCGTTCCCGCTGGTAGACTCGGCGCCCGTGGCAAACATCAAGTCCCAGATCAAGCGGAACCGCCAGAACGAGCGCGCGCACGAGCGCAACAAGGCGGTGCGCTCGGCGCTGAAGACCGCCTCCAAGAAGGTCCGGGTCACCGCGACCGAGGGCGACACCGAGGCCGCGACCCAGCTCGTCCGCGAGGCCGCCCGCGCCTACGACAAGGCCGCGTCCCGGGGTGCGCTCCACAAGCGGACGGCCGCGCGCAGCAAGTCGCGCCTGGCCAAGGCCGCGAACCGCGCCTCCTCCGAGTAGCTACACGAGGGCGCGCTCGCCCGCGATCGTCGTCACCAGCAGCGGCAGCACGACGTCGTCGCTCGCGCCCGACTTCAGCGCCCGGTCCGCCTCGACGATCCGTGCGTGGATGCCCACGAGCTCGTCCATCGTGAAGCGCCGCGCCTGCTCGCGGTAGCGGCGTGCCTGCCACTCGAACCGGAGTCCCGCCGACCTCGCGACGTCGGCGAGCGGCACACGTTCCGGCACCGCCTTCACCCGCAGGAGGTCCCGCAGGCGCGAGGCGATGCCGCCGAGGATCATCAGCGGGTCGTCGCGCGCCTCGAGCAGCGTGCGGAGCGAGCGCATCGAGCCGGGGAGGTCCTTCCCGAACGCCTTGTCACAGAGATCCCAGATGTGCTGCTCGCCGAGCCCGCGGAACTGCTTCGCGACCAGGTCTCTGGTCACGCGCTCGCCGGGGAACGCCGAGGCGAGCTGGTCGATCGCCTGATCGAGCGCGGCCGGGTCCTCACCGAGCGTGTCGATGAGCGCCGCCGCGCCGTCGGGAGCGACGTCCGTGCGCTTGGCCTTCGCCCGGGCGAGCACCCAGCCCGGGAGGTCCCTACGCGCGACCTTCACCTCGTGGACCTCTCCGACCGGCTGGACGAGCTTCACGAGCGCCGCCGGCGCTTTCCCCCGCTCGGGTACCGTCGCGCACAGGACGAGCGGCGCGTCCGGCGCCGGCGAGGCGAGGTAGGCGCCGAGCTCGTTCATCGCGGACTCCGGGAGCGAGCGGCAGTCGGTCACGAGCAGAGCGCGGACCTCACCGAAGAGCGAGGGGGTGGCGAGGTCGGCCGTCTCGCCTCCCTGCCACTCGGCGCCCTCGATCTCGCGCGGCTGGACCTCGGGGCCGACGAGCCGGAGCGCCGCTTCGCGCAGGAGGAACGCGTCCTCGCCCCAAAGCAGGTGGACGGGGGCCTTGCGGGGGCTCACGGGGCACACGCTCCGGCGGCGGTCACGCCGCGGATTCTACGAGGAGCCCTTCCGGCGCGAAAGTGACGGTCACATCCCCGAGCAGGTCGGTCCGCAGGACCTCCGCCCCCGTAGCCTCGAGCTCGTCGAGGACCTCCGGCACCGGGTGACCGAAGTCGTTCGGCTGCCCCACGCTCACCACGGCGAGCTCCGGATCCACCGCGTCGAAGAACTCCTCTAGCGAGGTCGCGCCGGCGTGGTGCGGAACTTTGAGCACCTCCGCCGCGACCGGCTCGCCGGCGTCGAGTATCTCCTGCTGAAGTGGCTTCTCGGCGTCCCCTGGGAAGAGCACGACGTCCTCCCGGTAGATCAGCCGGATCACGATCGAGTCGTCGTTCGGGTTCGCCGTGGTCCCTTCCGAGCAGGCCGACGGCCCGAGCACGTCGAGCCGCAGGTCTCCGACGGCGTACGTGTCGCCGGTCCGTGGGTGCTCCACCGGGAGATGCTCGTCGGCGACCGCCGAGAGGAGATCGGCGTAGGCGGGCGAGGGGTCGTGGCACCCCGGCTCGAGCACCAGTCCGACCGGGAAGCGCGCGAGGACGGACGGGAACCCCGCGACATGGTCGGCGTGCTGGTGGCTCGCGACGACGACGTCGAGTCGCTTCACGCCCAGGGCCGAGAGCTTGGTCGCAACGAGCCCCGGGTCGGGTCCGGCGTCGATGAGCACGTTCGCGCCCCCGGGCGACGTGACGAGCGCCGCGTCCCCCTCTCCGACGTCGAGGAAGCGCACGACGAGCCCGGACGGCGGACCGGCAGAGAGCGCCGTGGTCCACACGAAGATGGGCAGGAGCGCGACGGCTCCGACGAGCGCGATGCGCGGCAGCCGCCGGTTCGAGCGGAGCCACAACGCGAGCACGCAGACCAGGACCGCGCCGCCGACGAGCGGCGCGAGCCCGCCGCCCGAGGTGATCCAGGGGACCGGCGCACGCGCGAGCCGGTCGGCGACGAGTTCCAAGTACCGCATCGGGACGAGCGCGATCGCGGCTAGGACGTGCCCGGCGGCGGGGATCGCGAGCCCGGTCGCCGCCGCCCCGAGCCCGAGCAGCAGCGCCGGCGAGACGCCTGGGAACGCGAGCAGGTTCGCGAGGATCGTCACGCCCGGCACCTCGCGGAAGTGGAACAGGAGGATCGGAGTCACGCCCGCCTGCGCGGCGAGCGTCGTGCCGGCCGCGAGAGCGATCGGCCGCGGTAGGAAGCGGAGCCGCTCCGCGAAGGGCGTAGCCAAGGCGACCATCCCCGCGGTCGCCGCGACGGAGAGCTGGAAGCCGATCGCCCACACGAGCGAGGGATCGATCACGAGCAGGACCAGCACCGCTCCCGCGAGGATCGAGGCGGTGCTCCGGGGTCGCCCGACCAGGACCCCGAACAGCGTGAGCCCGGCCATCACCCCGGCCCGCATGACCGACGGCTCCGCACCGGTGAGCACGACGAAGAACACGACCGTGCCGAGCCCGAGGAGGAACCTCGGCACCCGCCGCAGCCGCAGCGCGAGCGCGAGCGCGAGGACCGGAGCGAGCACCATCGCCACGTTCTCGCCCGACACCACGAGGAGGTGCCCGAGACCGGTCGCCTGGAAGTCCCGCGCCAGCCCGGCGTCGAGGCGCGAGTCGTCCCCGAGAGCGAGGCCCATCAACAGCCCCGCCTCCTCCGGTGGGAACAGCCGCCCGATCGACCGCCCGGCGAACGCCCGGAAGGCCTGCGCGGCCCGCACGAGCGGGTTCGCCGACGGCCCGATCCGTGTGAACGTGCTGGCCCGCAGCTCGGCGGCGAGGCCGCGGCGCCGCAGGAAGTCCGCGAAGCCCGCATCGTCCGGGAGGAGCACCTCTCCCGCCATCCGCACCCCGTCGCCCCGGACCGCGTCGGGCACCTGGTCTCGCCCGCTCACCCACACGGACTCGTGCACGCGCGCGGCCTGGTCGTCGTAGCGCACGAGCGAGACGTCGACCACGGCCGACCACCCGTACGTCCCCGCGGACGGGTCCGTCCGCAGCGTCCCCGTCACGGAGACCGGTTGCGGGGCGAGACGATGCAGCAGCGCTCCCTGCACCCGATGTGCATGGACGCCGCCCCAGCCGAGGCCGAGCAGGAACACGCCGCCCAGCACGAGCAGCGTGCGGACGACCGGAGGACCCCGGCCGATCCCCACGCGCGGCGGCGTCACCGCCACGAGCACCTCGGGGTCGTGGTCCATCGGAACGAGGCCCGCCGCGCCCAGCCGGTCCGGCCCGACCGACCGGTCGGGTGTCGTGAACCACGCCGCCCCGAGGAACGCGACTCCCCCGGCGAGCCAGAGCCACACTGGGGTTCGCTCCCCGGCCGCGGTCCACGCCAGCACCCCCGCCCAGAACGCGGCCGCGGCGCCGGGAAGCGTCCAGCCGCTCACAAGGTCACCAGGTCGCGGATCTCCGCGAGGATCGCGTCCCCGATCCCGCTCACGTCCGCCAGCTGGTCGACGGATGTGAACGGGCCGTTCTGGGTCCGGTAGTCAACGATCCGCTGAGCGATGACTTCGCCGATGCCGGGGAGGGCCTCAAGCTCGGTCGCCGACGCGGTGTTCACGCTGATCATCCCGGAAGCGCCCGGCGAGGCGATGGCTCCGGGGGGCGGCGCCGCCCCTCCCCCGCCCGTCGCCTCGCGCGGCACGAGCACCTGGGTCCCGTCGGCGAGCGGCGCGGCCAGGTTCAGGCTCTCAAGTGCGGCGCCGGACCGCGCGCCGCCCGCCGCCTCGATCGCGTCGATGATCCGCTCGCCCTCGTCGAACTCGTACACGCCCGGCTTCCGGACCCAGCCCGCGACGTCCACGAGGATCCGCACGGCCTCGGGCGAGACGGCCACCTGCGTCGGCGACGCCGCGGGCCGCTCGGAGGCGCGCACCTCCACCGGGCGCGGGAGCGATCGCAAGTACCAGAGCCCCGCCCCGCCGAGCGTCACGGCGACCACGACGACCAGGCCTCCGAGCTCCGCGCGCGACAGGGCCGACAGGCGCTCCTTGAGCGACCCCCCAGCCAACCGCACCTCCTCCGAGAGGTGAGGGGGAGTGCGCGACGAACGCTAGTAGCGGTTGGGGATGCGTGCTGTGAGCTACTTCACGGCGACGCGCGAAGCCCGCGGCTCACGGGCCGGTCGGCCGGGATCGTTGCCACCGCCGAGCTTCGGGAGCGTGAACGAGAACTCGGCGCCGCCACCCGGCGCCTCGTCCACGCTGATCGTCCCGCCGTGCGCTTCGACGAGGCACCGCGAGATGTAGAGGCCGAGGCCCGCTCCCGGCGTGCGCGGTTCGTCGGTCAGGCGCCGGAACCGCTCGAAGACCCTCGCTCGGTACTCGGCTGGGACGCCCGGGCCGCGGTCACGCACACGGAAACGGACGGACGCGCCGAGATCGTCCACCGCGAGCACGACCCGAGCACCGGGCGGCGAGTACTTGCGCGCGTTGTCGAGCAGGTTCGCCAGCACCCGCACGATCTGGTCGGCGTCGCAATCCACGCTGCGGACGCCGGCAAGCTCGAAGTCCACGACGTCGACCGTGCCCGAGGCCTGCGCGGCCTCGATCGCGAGCTGGGCCGGGTTGGCCGCCTGGACGTCCGGCCGAAGCGCCCCGTCCTCGATGCGCGACACCGTGAGCAGGTCGTCGACGAGGCGCGCGAGACGGGAGGCCTGTGTGGTCGCCCCCTCGAGCAGCTCGTTGCGGAGAACCGGGTCGAGCAGCTCGCCCCGCGAGCGGAGCGTCGAGAGCACACCGAGGATCCCCGCGAGCGGCGTGCGGAACTCGTGCGAGGCGACCGCCACGAACTCCGACTTCGCCATGTCGGCCCGGCGCAGCTGCGCGACCGTGGCTTGCTCCTCGACGAGCGCCAGTCCACGCTCCTCCGCCACGAGCTCCGCGGCCTCTTGCTGCTCCTGGTGGACCCGCCGCTGCCACGCCAGCACGCCGACCGCGAATCCGAAGATCAACATCAGCGCCGGACGCACGAGCAGCTCGCGCCGGGCCAGCCCGCCGTCGACGCTCATCACGACGACGTGCAGCAGCGCCACCGCCACCGCGGCGGCGACGGTCTCCATCAGGTCGAAGCGCATCGCCACGGCGATCAGCACCAGCAGGTAGAGGGTCCAGAACTCGCTCCTCGGACCGCCGGTCGCGTCGCACCACACCGTGATGAGCGCGGCGTCGACGATCAGCGTCGCAGCACGGTACCGGCCGGGGAACCGCGTCTCGTACGGATGAGCGAGCAGCGCCCAGAGGCTGTACAGGGCGGCGAGCACGAGGATCGACATCGCGAGCGGTCCCATCGTGCGCTCGATGCCGATCGAGCTCAGGTAGACGGCGGCCACCACGGCGGTCACCGCTATCCGGATGAACGCGATCGTGCGCTCGGTGCGCCGGGCCTCCGGCGACAAACCACCGGGGTCGGTATCGGTCACGCGTTCTCGCGTATCGGCCCGGAACATAGGTCTCCCTCGCGGATGGCTCCGCAGGTCACAGGAGCAGTATCGGCCGGGCGCGCGGGGGGTTGAGCCGGCCGGAAAACGGCCGTTCAGGCCCCCTCGAGCGGGCGGAACCTCGCCTGGAAGAAGCGCAGGTACTTGGGCTCGAAGACCATCTCGAGGCCCCGTGTGCGCTCGCGGCGCTCGAAGACCTCCGCGACGGACCCCGCGACGGCCGCGAGGTGCAGGGACGTGTAGACGCGCCGCGGGACCGCGATCCGCACCAGCTCCAGCGCCGGATGGCGATGCCGCCCGGTCTCGGGGTCCCGCCCGGCCGAGACGATGCCCCGCTCCATCGTGCGCGTGCCGGAGTCCAGGTAGATCTCGGCCGCCAGGCGCTGCGCCGGGAACTCCTCCTGCGGGATGTGCGGATAGAAGCGCTTCGCATCGAGGAAGACCGCGTGCCCACCGATCGGCTCGACGATCGGGATCGCGCGCTCCTCGAGCAGCTCGCCGAGCCGCCTGACCTGCAAGATCCGCGCCCGGACGTGCTCGTCGGCCACCGACTCCTCGATCCCGACCGCCATCGCCTCCAGGTCGCGACCTGCGAGACCGCCGTACGTGTGGAGCCCCTCGTAGACGACGCACAGGTTCCGGGCCTCCGACGCGAGCTCCGGGTCCCGAAGGCCGATCCAGCCACCGATGTTCGCGAGCGAGTCCTTCTTCGCCGACATCGTGCAGCCGTCGGTGAGGTTGCACATCTCGCGGAGGATCTCGGCGACGCTCCTGTCCCCGTACCCGGGCTCGCGCTCCTGGATGAACCAGGCGTTCTCGACCGCTCGGGCGGCGTCGAGGATCACGAGGATCCCGCACGCGTCGGCCACCTCGCGGGCCTTCCGCAGGTTCGCCATCGAGATCGGCTGTCCGCCGGCCATGTTCACGGTGGCGGCGATCGATAGGTACGGCACGCGCTCGGCCCGCTCGATCACGGCCTCGAGCTTCTCGATGTCCACGTCCCCCTTGAACGGGCACCGGCTCTGCGGATCGTGCGCCTCGTCCACGATCACGTCGACGAACGTGCCGCCGGCGAGCTCCTGGTGCAGCCGGGTCGTCGTGAAGTACATGTTCCCGGGGATCGTGTCCCCCTGCCGGATCAGCATCTTCGACACGATGTGCTCGGCGCCGCGGCCTTGGTGCGTCGGGATCACGTGCTCGTAGCCGTAGTACCTGCGCACGGCCTCCTCGAGCTTGTAGAAGCTCCGGCTCCCGGCGTAGGCCTCGTCCCCGACCATCAGCCCGGCCCACTGCCGGTCGCTCATCGCCGAGGTCCCGGAGTCCGTGAGCAGATCGATCGTCACCTGGTCCGAGCGGAGCAGGAAGGTGTTCCACCCCGCCGCGTCGAGAGCCGCGCGTCGCTCTTCCCGCGTCGTGACCGGGATGCGCTCGACCGCCTTGATCTTGTACGGCTCGAACCAGTCGCCGGTGCTCACCGTTCGCTCAGCCCGCCGTGACGATGTTCGCGAGTCGCGGGGCTCGGACGACCACCCGGGCGACCTGCCGATCTCCGATCGCGCGCCGAGCGGCCTCGGAGGCGAGGGCGAGCTCCCGGCAGGCGTCCTCGGAGGCGCCGGCCTCGACCTCGACCCGGTCACGGACCTTGCCGTCCACCTGAACGACGAGCACGACCGTCTCTTCACGCGCGAGCTCGGGGTCGAAGGCCGGCCAGGTCGAGACGTGCACGCTCCGGAGATGGCCCAGGTCTTCGCGCCACAGCTCCTCGGCCGCGAAAGGGGCGAGGGGCGCCAGCATCTGGACGAGCGCCTCCGCCGCGCCGCGCGCGCCGTGGCCCGCGTCGAGCGCAGCCCGCATCTCGTTCGAGAGCACCATCAGCTTGGAGATGGCCGTGTTGAACCGGAACCGCTCCAGGCCCTCGGTGACTCCCCTGATCGTCCGGTGGGTCAAGCGGCGAAGAGCCTCGGGCTCCTCCGCGCTGCGTGAGGCCGCCTCGCCGACGACGGCGAACACCCGTCCCAGCCAGCTGTTCACCCCCGGCCGTTTGCGGGGATCACCGGCGATCAGCTTCCAGTCGATGTCGTCCTCGAACGGCCCGGCGAACAGCATCGTCAGGCGCATCGTGTCGGCGCCCCACCGCTCGACGAGGGGCATCGGCTCGACGATGTTGCCCTTCGACTTCGACATCGCCGCGCCGCCGTAGACGACCTGGCCCTGGTTCATCAGGCGCGGGAACGGCTCCGTGAACGACACGAGGCCCATATCGTGGAGGACCTTCGTGAAGAACCGCGAGTACAGCAGGTGCAGGATCGCGTGCTCGACGCCGCCGGTGTACTGCGAGACCGGCATCCACCGCGCGACCGCCTCCGGGTCGAACGCTCGCGTCTCCTCGCGCGGCGAGCAGTAGCGGAAGAAGTACCAGGACGAGTCGACGAACGTGTCCATCGTGTCGGTGTCGCGTGTCGCCGGTCCGCCGCACGTCGGGCAGGTCGTGTTCACGAAGCTCTCGTGGCGCGCGAGCGGCGACTCGCCGCCGGGCCGGAAGTCGACGTCGTCGGGCAAGAGCACGGGGAGCCGGTCCTCAGGCACCGCGACCTCGCCGTGCTCGGGGCAGTGGACGATCGGGATCGGCGCGCCCCAGTACCGCTGCCGGCTGATCAGCCAGTCGCGCAGTCGATAGGTCACGGCCGGCCGGCCGCGGCCCTGTCCCTCGAGCCACGTCGCGACCTTCTCGATGCTCTCCGGCGAGCGCTCGCCGTCGAACGGCCCCGAGTTCACCATCACGCCCTCGGCCGCGTAGGCCTCCGTCATGTGGTCGGGGTCGAGGTCGGCGCCCTCCGGCGCGATCACGACGCGGATCGGCAGGCCCTGCTCGCGGGCGAATTCGAAGTCACGCTGGTCGTGGGCCGGCACGCCCATGACGGCGCCGGTGCCGTACTCCATCAGGACGTACGGCGCGACGTAGCACGGGATCCTCTCGCCGTTCACCGGGTTCACGGCATGGACGCCGAGGCGCACACCCTCACGGCTCTCCGCCTGCTCGCGGTTCGTGAGCGGCGTGGCCTGGAGCCGGTCGATCATCCGCTGCGCCTCGGCGAGCGAGCCGCCGGCCTCGGCCAGCCTCGGCACCAGCGGGTGCTCGACCGCGAACACGAAGAACGTGACGCCCCACAGCGTGTCGGGGCGGGTCGTGAACACCATCACACGGTCCCCGGTCTCGGCGATCTCGAACTCCACCTCGGCGCCCTCGGAGCGACCGATCCAGTTGCGCTGCATCGTGATCACGCGCTCCGGCCAGTCGTCCAGCTCGCCCATGTCGTCGAGCAGCCGTTGCGCGTAGTCGGTGATCTTGAAGAACCACTGAGTGAGGTCCTTGCGCACGACCGGAGTGCCGCAACGCTCGCAGGCGCCGTTGATCACCTGCTCGTTCGCGAGGACCGTCGCGTCGTTCGGACACCAGTTCGCCGGCGCGGTCCTCCGGTACGCGAGACCGCGCTCGAAGAGCTTCAGGAACAGCCACTGCGTCCAGCGGTAGTACTCGGGATCGCAGGTGTTGAGTTGGCGCGACCAATCGAACGACATGCCCATCCGCTTGAACGACCGGCGCTGCTGGTCGATGTTCGCGTAGGTCCACTCCTTCGGCGCGGTACCGCGCTTGATCGCCGCGTTCTCGGCCGGCAGCCCGAACCCATCCCACCCGATCGGGTGCAGGACGTTCCGCCCGCGCATGGCCGCGAACCGCGCGACGGCGTCGCCGCCGGAGAACGCCTCCGCGTGTCCCATGTGGAGGTCGCCGGAGGGGTACGGGAACATGTCGAGCGCGTAGAACCGCGGCCGCTCGTCCGTCGGGTCGTCGGAGGCCCGGTAGAGGTCCTCCTCCTCCCAGCGCGCGACCCACTTCGGCTCGATCTCGGCGGGGTCGTACCTGCGCATCGTGACGGTGATGCTACCGGAGATGCTCTCCGCCCTCGGCGACCGGCCGAGTGAAGCTGCGGCCGGCTCTCAGGCTCGTTCACGGGCGATGGGACGCCGAGCGGCGTAGGGTACCCGTGTGTCCGAGAGTCAGCCGCCTGTATCCCCACCGCCGTCATCGTCCGTTCCGCCTCCTCCGTCCCCCGCCGGGTCCGGATCGGCGCGTGTGGGACGCTCCACCGGTGCGATCGTGGGTGCGGTCGTCCTCGCCTTCGCCTTGGGCGCACTCGTCATGGCCATCGTGGTCGCCTCCAACAACGGTGGGAAGGGCGGCGAACAGACCTCACCGACCCCGACCGCGTCGTCGACCGAGTCGTCCACCCCAACCGGAGCCGAGGTCACGGTCGACGGTCCCGCCCGAACGAGCCTCCTCGCGACCGGCGACGCCGTTCCCAACTTCTCCGCGCCGGCGCTCGGCGGCGGAACGCTCAGCTGGAGCGACTACGTCGGAACCCCGACCGTCCTCACCGTGTGGGCCCCGTGGTGCCCGCATTGCCAGGCCGAGCTGCCGGTCGTCGCGCAGGTCCTCCAGCAGTTCCCGGACGTGAACCTCGTAAGCGTCGCGACCGCCATCGACGCGGAGCCCGGGCCGTCGCCGGCCGAGTACATGCGGTCGAAAGGTCTGAGCTTCCCCGTCGTGCTCGACGACGCGGACGACACCCTCGCGCAGGCGTTCGGCATCCAGGCCTTCCCGACGATCTTCTTCGTCGACGCCGACGGCACGGTACAGCAGGCCTACGAGGGCGAGATGACGCCCGCCCAGCTCCAACAGACGATCCAGGGTCTGTTGGGAGCCAGCTCCGCCTGATCCGTGGAGGTGAGTGAACACTATTCGAACCGCCTCGACGAGATGAAGGCCCTACTCGAAGAGATCAGCCATCGGTAGGGCAACCAATCTCCGTGCTGCTCGCAAACTTCTCCATCGCGGCCGCACCTTTGCCGCCATGATGCTGAAAGCAGGAAACTGCCGGGTCACGGCACGGAACCGAGTATTTGCACCCCACAAGGTCCCGGGCGGGCCGCGTTAGGCTGGAGTGGCGGTTATCGCAGCGACGCGGGGGCGGTGGGCGTCAGTAGCGCCGTGGGCGGGACGTGCGTGCGCTCACCACGGCAGGTTCACCGGTATCGGTTGAGCAGCCGGATGCGCTTCGCCAACCAGCGGGGATAGCGTGTCAGCGAGATAGCGCTCGATGCCATCCCGTTGCGCCGCATCGACCTTGGCCCAGGTCACAGAGAGCCCCCCGTTTGAGTACTGGGTGATCCGCCGGTCGTTCCGATGAGCGGCGAGACGATCCCGAACGGGTTCGCCCTGGCCCACATACACCGTACGCGCATTCGGGCCCCCGTGCCAGATGACGAGTTGACTCACCAGAAATGTCCTCGAAATCAGGTCGTTGCCTCACCTGAGGATGTCCTCGAAGGGGCCACCCTCTTCGCGGGCCTTCGGGCCCGGGGAGGAGGGGTGCGGTGGGTCTTT